>Ga0184625_10001348_pt1 | contig 10218 bp, 7 predicted proteins | sample PLM3_30_b1_FD_133151 | JGI IMG/M metagenome (GOLD analysis project Ga0184625, IMG submission 133151) | Groundwater sediment microbial communities from an aquifer in East River, Colorado, USA - PLM3_30_b1 | ecosystem: Environmental > Terrestrial > Soil > Riparian zone | place: USA: East River... | reverse complement strand
CGTCGCGCGCGCTCGAGGCCCTCTCACGCTTCGGCGACGCGGCGCGCGCGGCGGTCGCGGCCGCGGACGACCCGGGCGGCGAGGTGGCGTGCGAGGCCCTGCCCGAGGCAGCGCGGCTCTTCGCGCGCGCCGGCGACAAGGAGCAGTCGCTCGCCGCGCTCGAGCGCGCGTTCAAGAGCTGCTCCGCGCTCGCGCCCGAGACTCTGCTCACGCTCGGCAACGAGCGGCTCGCGCGCGGCGATCGCGCCGGCGCGGCAGCCGCCTTCGAGGCGATCGAGCGCGCCCACCCGCTCGAGCCCGAGGCGCAGTCCGCGCGAGCGCGGCTGCCCGCCCTCGCCGACGCCCTCCCGCCCCGCTCGGCCGACGAGCGCGCGCGGATGCAGCTCGAGCGCGGCGGCAAGCTGCTCGACGCGGGACGCACGACCGAAGCGCTCGCCGTGCTGCGCACGGTCCCGCTCGGCAGCCTGAGCGCGGACGACGCCGACCTCGCGCGCGGGCTGCTCGCACGCGCGCTGCTCGCGCGCGGACGCCGCAGCGAGGGCCGCGCTCTCCTCCTGAAGATCGAGGCGGGATCGCCCCACGCAGCCGAGGCCGCCTTCCGTCTCGCGGGCGACAGCGCGCGGCGCACGGGCACGGCCGAGGCCTACATCCCCGTCGCCGACCGCTTCCGCGGCACGCCGTGGGGCGAGGACGCGCTGCTCGCGCTCGCGAACCACTTCCAGAAGGACGCGCTCGACGATTCCGCCGCCCCCTGGTGGCGGCGCCTGCTCGCCGAGTACCCGGACGGCCGCTACGCCGAGCGCGCCGCCTGGCGTGCCGGCTGGGGCGACTTCCACGCGGGCCGCTTCCAGGCGGCAGCCGACACCTTCGAGACGACCGCGCGGCGCCGCCCGCCGGGAAGCGCCACGGCCGGCCTGCTCTACTGGTCGGGCCGCGCGCGGCTCGCGCTCGGCGACGGCGAGCGTGCGCGCGCGCTCTTCGTCGAGACGATCCAGCGCTACAAGAACGCCTACCACGGTGTGCGCGCGCAGGACGCGCTCGCGCGTCTCGGCGGCAGCGTTCCGCCGCCGGTCGCGCCCGACGTCATCCCGCCGCCGCAGCTGACGCTGCCCGAGCCGCGCGGCAGCCGCGCGCGGCTGCTGCTGCTGATCGACCGGCTCGACGAGGCGGCCGAGGCGCTGCGGCTGCTGCCGGAGGTCCCGCGCGTCACCGCGACGCTCGCGTGGGTCGAGTGGCGGCGCGGCCGCTTCCGGCCGGGGATCGTCGCGATGAAGCGCGCCTACCCCGAGTGGATCTCCGAGGCGGGCGACCGGCTGCCGCGCGAGGTGTGGCAGGTGCTCTACCCGATCCGCTACGAGCCCGAGCTGGTCGCCGCCGCCCGCGAGGACGGCCTCGACCCCGCGCTCGTCGCCGCGCTGATCCTGCAGGAGTCGAGCTTCGACGCGGACGCGCTGAGCCGCGTCGGCGCGCGCGGCCTGATGCAGGTGATGCCCACGACCGGGCGCCGGATCGCGCGCGCCAAGGGCGTTCGCTACAAGCGCGCCGCGCTCAACGACCCGATGACCAGCCTCGACTTCGGCACGCACTACCTGCGGCAGATGAGCGAGCGCTTCACGGGCGCCGCCGAGCAGGTGCTCGCGGCCTACAACGCGGGCCCGCACCGGGTCGACGCCTGGACCGCGATGCGCGGCGAGCAGTCGCCCGAGGAGTTCATCGAGACCATCCCCTTCAGCGAGACGCGCAGCTACGTGATGATCGTGCTCGCGAACCGCGAGCAGTACCGCCGGCTCTACGGCCTCGCGCGCAGCGCGCCGGCTCCCGCGGTCGAGGCCGCGCGGCCGTGAGCTTCCGCATGTCCGACTTCCGCCCCCAGATCGACCCGAAGCTGCTCGAGCGCAAGCCGGGAGTGCGCCCCGACGGCCGCGGCCCGGCGCAGCTCAGGCCGGTCAAGCTCACGACCGGTTTCCTGAAGCACGCCGAGGGCTCGTGCCTCGTCGAGTTCGGCGACACCCGCGTCGTCTGCGCCGTCAGCTTCGAGGAGAAGGTGCCGCCGTTCCTGAAGGGCAAGGGCGAGGGCTGGGTGACCGCGGAGTACGGAATGCTGCCGCGCGCCACCCACACGCGCATGCCGCGCGAGGTCGCGAAGGGCGGCCCCTCGGGCCGCACCCACGAGATCCAGCGCCTGATCGGCCGCTCGCTGCGCGCGGTGGTCGACATGAAGGCGCTCGGCGAGCGCACGGTGTGGGTCGACTGCGACGTGCTGCAGGCCGACGGCGGCACGCGCTGCGCCTCGATCACCGGCGCCTTCGTCGCGCTCGTCGAGGGCCTGCGGCAGAAGCGCCGACCTGGCGCCTCCGCCGAGCTGCCGGTCAGCGACTACGTGGCCGCCGTCTCGGTCGGCAAGGTGGGCGAGGCGATTCTCCTCGACCTCAACTACGAGGAGGACTCGACCGCCCACGTCGACATGAACATCGTCAAGACCGGCCGCGGCCGCTTCGTCGAGGTGCAGGGCACGGCCGAGGGCCGGCCCTTCAGCGAAGAGGAGCTCGCCGCGCTGATGGCGGTGGCCGGCGACGGCATTCGCGAGCTGGTGGCCCTGCAGAAGCAGGCGCTCGGGGGATTCGAGCCGAAGGCGGGCTAGTCCCGCGTCGCCCGGTAGTAGAGGGCGAAGCTGGTCCAGGCGAGCAGCGTCGCCGCGAAGAACGCGGCCCCCGGCAGATGAACCGGAGCGTCGGGCGCCGAGAAGCGGCCGAAGAGCTGCGTCATCAGTGGCGGGCCGACGATCGAGCTCAGCCCGAAGAGGCTGGCGACCGCGCCCTGCAGCTCGCCCTGAGCGCTCTTCTCGACGCGGTGCGACATGAGCGCGTTCGTCGACGGCATCACGAGCGCGCCCAGCAGCCACGTGCCCAGCCAGGCGAACATCATCCAGCCGGCGGTCGCGATGCCGTAGCCGAAGTAGCCGACGCTCGCCACGGCGATGCCCGTGAGCGCCGTGCGGCGCTCGCCGAGCCGCGGCACCAGCACGCGCATGAGCGTCGCCTGGCTCACCGCCATCACGACCCCCGCGGCTGCCAGCGAGGCGCCGATCATCGCCTCCGACCAGCCGAAGCGGAACTTCGTGTAGAAGGTCCAGGTCGAAGGCATCACCTGGTGCGCGACCATCCACAAGAAGAGCGCCCCGAGCAGCCCCAGCACCACCGGGTGCCTGCGCATCTGCAAGAGCGTCCCGAGCGGGTTGGCGCGCCGCCACTCGAAGGGGCGCCGCGCCTCGAGTGGCAGCGACTCCGGCAGCACGAACGTGCCGTAGACCAGGTTCACCAGGCTGAGCGCCGCGGCGGCGAAGAACGGCGTCCGCGTGCCGAGCTGGCCCAGGAGTCCGCCGAGCGCGGGTCCCAGGATGAAGCCGACGCCGAAGGCCGCGCTGATCAGCCCGAAGCTCTGCGCGCGCTTGTCGGGCGGGCTGACGTCGGCGACGTAGGCGTAGGCCGGGGTGAAGGACGCCCCGGCGATACCGGCGATGGTGCGGCCCAGGAAGAGCCAGGCGAGCGTGGGTGCGAAGCCCATCACGATGTAGTCGACGCCGAGCGCCCCCACGGCGAAGAGCAGCACCGGGCGGCGCCCATAACGATCGGAGAGGTTGCCGAGCAGCGGCGCGCACACGAACTGCATCACCGCGTAGACGAACGCGAGCCAGCCGCCGTCGATCGCCGCCTGGTTCACGGTGTCGCCGGTCAGCTCCACGAGCAGCCGCGGCAGCACCGGCAGGATCAGCCCGAAGCCGATGATGTCGATCAACACCGTGATGACGACGAAGACGAGCGCGTGCTTGCCGGCCGGTCGGCTCACGCCTGCTCCTTCGCGAGCCCCGCGAGGAAGCCGCGCAGCCGCGCGAACGCCTTGCCGCGGTGGCTGACCTCGTCCTTCCGGGCTCGCGAGACCTCGCCGAAGGTCGCCCCGTGGGGCGGATAGAAGAAGAGCGGGTCGTAGCCGAAGCCGTTGGCGCCCCGCATCTCATCCGCGATACGGCCGATCACGTGCTCCTCCACCTCGAAGAGCACGTCGCGGCCGCGCGCGACCGCCACGGCGCTCGTGAAGCGCGCGCCGCGCTCCGCGACGGGCACGTCCTTGAGCTTCTCGAGCAGCAGCCGGTTGCGGTCGAGGTCGCTCGCGCCCTCGCCGCCGAACCGGCTCGAGTAGAGCCCGGGCGCCCCCCCGAGCGCGTCCACCGAGAGCCCCGAGTCGTCGGCGACCGTGAGGCGGCCCGAGCGGCCCGCGTAGGCGAGCGCCTTGATGCGGGCATTCTCCAGGAAGCTCTTGCCGGTCTCCTCGGGGGCGTCGGTGATCCCGATCTCGCGCGGGCCGATCACGCGGAACGGCAGCCCCGCGGCCAAGAGCCGCATCTCCTCGAGCTTGCCGGGGTTCTGGCTCGCGAGCAGCAGGTCCGCCATCCGCGCGGCATGATACGTTACTGTCGCGACCTCACGGGAGCGGACGGGGAGTAGCTCAGCCTGGTTAGAGCACGAGCCTTGGGCGCTCGTGGCCGCGGGTTCGAATCCCGCCTCCCCGACCAACGCGCGGCGCGCTCCCGGCCGGTCCAATCGGCTGTGTGACGCTCGCGGAAGTGTCCTCCGGCGTCGATCTGCTGTCACGCCGACGCTCCATCATCGGGCCGTGCGATTCACCGTTCTTTTGCGCGTGGAAGACTTGGGCTCGTGGCCGGTGCTCCTCAAGGGCGACGAGAGACCGGAGGGAGACGAAGACAGCCGCTGGCGCTTCGTGGCCACGATCGACGACAAGGCCGTGGCCGACCGCGTCGTCGAGCTCGTCCAGGCGCGCTGCCTCCAGGAGAGCCTGCACGCGGCCTGCGAGGACGCGGGCGTCGAGGACACCCCAATGGTCGGAGTACACCCGACCTAGCCGTCCACTCCGCCCGGTGCCGGACCCTGGGTGACCGGCGCGCTCCACGGCGAAGCTTGTGTCGAGCCACTCACCGCGCGTACGCGCCACGTGACGCGGAAGTAATCCGCGAAGAAGGCCTGCCGCGCCGCGGTCCGGCCGGGCGAGAGCGGCTGCCCGACCGGCAGCCCGAACACCGCGTGGGTAGGCTCGCTGAGCAGGTCCTCGCTCTCGGCGAAAACGACGCTGACGTGCTTCGCTGGCGGCAGCGACGGGTTGCCCGGGTTCGGGTCGATGAAGCGGAACTGTATCTCGTAGAAGATCTCGCAGCCGGGCGGCATTCCCGTGACCTTCGCCACGGCGAGGTTGAAGCCCTGCGTCCCGTGCTTGGTCTGCGTGCCACGCCCCCAGGCGATCGCCGTGGGCGTCGGCGGCTTGGGCGCGCCGTCGCACGAGGGGTTGTAGAGGACGCGAGCGCCGGCGAGGCCCCGGCGGAGCCGTCGCTCCTCGTCGGCGGCTCCCGGCCGCCTCGGGACCTCGGTCGGGCAACCGCTGCGATCGGTAGGGTGCCACGACGGCGTGCCCGGGCAGCGGTCGTCGCGGTCTGGAACGAGGTCGAGGTCGGCGTCGCCGAGGACGAGCGCGACCTGGGCGCCCGGGTCGGCGCGGAGCGCCGCGAGCTTGCGCCGGCGATCGACCAGCGTCGCCGCGTACTGCTCGACGGTGAGCGCGCCCGTCGCGAAGTCGCGCGCGAAGCGGGCGCGGTCCCAGTTCACGCGTCCGACCAGCCACGACGTCGCCAACGGCTCGCTGGGCGACTGGCAGCGCGAGGCGAAGAACTCGAGATAGAAGCGGGCCAGATCCCGCGCGATGCCGTTCTGCAGGAACGTGCGTGTCAGCTGGCGGGAGGAGCGGATGCAGTCGTCGACGGGGTCTGCGGAGGCGGGCGCCGTGGCGGCGGACGCGGCGAGGACGAGGGCGCAGGCGAGCCTGGTCTTCACTGGATCACCTCCGCCGTGGAGACGAGGAAGGCGAGCTTGAGGGCGATCGCTTCGACGATCGTGTCGCGCTGAAGCGCCGTCATCGCGGGAGTCTCGTAGGCCCCCTTCGCCGCGTTCTCGGATCCGAAGAAGTACGCGAGGGACGCGGCGGAGCTCCAGACGGCCGGGTTCGCCTGCGCCTTCTGCCGCGTGAGCACCGCGAGCTGCGTCACCAAGTCGCGGAGCGGCACGTCCTTCGCGTGCCCCGTCTGCGCGCGCCACGCGAGGATCGCCTGCCGCCACACGAATGCCCGCGCCATCACCACCGAGATGGTCGCGAGCGACTGCGACTGCGACTCGGAGCCCACGAGCTCGTGGTACTTCATGTCCACGGAATCCTCGTACGGCCGGTGGCCGTGCCCCGCCGTGCCGACCGTGTGCATCGGCGAGGAGGCGTCGCCGAGGGCGTGAAGCGAGAAGCCCAGCTGCTCGGCCGCCTCGATCGCCTCGTCGTCGGCAGTGAAGCGCTTCCAGCCGAACCGCGCCAGGTTGTCGACCGGCGTGAACTGGTTGTGGATCGCGGTCTCGGGCTCCCAGTCCGACGCGCCGCGGTTGATGGAATTCCGATGCTCGTCGGCGCCGATCCCGCCGCTCCCGCCCGGAAACAAGATGATTTCGTAGTTCTTCGCTCCGTCGCTTGCGGCGAAGTTGACGTGCCAGCCCAGCAGGTCGAACAGCACGAACGTCATCAGCTCGAGCGTGTCCGGCACGCCCGTCGGTCCGGCCTCCGGCGCGAACTTGCCGCGGCGGTCGTCGAAGAGGCTCGTGAACGGCGGCGACGGCTTCACGTCGACGTGGTGGCCCATCCCGACGAAGTCCGAGTGCTCGAACTCCGAAGCGTCGAGGCTCATGATCTCGTCGATCACGATGCCGCCGGCGCCTGCGGCGATCGCCGGACAGGCGGGGCAGAGGACCGGCATGATGCCGCACGCGATCGCGCACAGGGCGAAGACGAGCGCTGAGACGCCGGCGCCGATGCTGCCGGCTACGAACGGGTCCTGAAGCGTCTCGAGGGTCGTCGAGCGCATCCTCCAGTCGTGCAGCCTGAAGTCGGGCCCGGCCGAGTGGTAGCCGAGCGCGACCCCCGTGTGGTCGCGGTGGCCGTTCACGGGGACGTTGACGGTCGCGAGCGCGCCGCTCGGCTGCCAGTCCTCGTCGATGCCGCAGAAGGCGGCGCCGCGGCCGAACGTCACCTTGACCGGGAAGCGCAGCGAGCCCATCTCCGTCGCCTCGAGCGGCTGGCCCGGAGGCAGCTGCCAGTCCGCCGGCTGGCCCTGGAACGGCCCGAAGGGGCTGCACTCCTTGGGGAGCCCCAGCAGGTTGAACTCTCCGACCAGCCCGGACTTGAGCTGCCGGAGCGTCGGGAGCGCCTTGGCCATGTCCGCGTAGAACCCGTTCATCGCCGGGTTCGCGATCGCGAGGCGCCGCAGCCGGTCCTCGACGTCCGCCGCGCCCCTTGCCAGGCTGCCGGTCGAGTAAAGGGCGCCGGCGAGCAGGACCTCGTACGCGTAGTCCGTCATCGCCTGGTGGATCGGCTCGTTGTGCGCCTGCGCGGGGGGTGCGAGGATCGAGGCGTGCGCGAAGAGGACGAGGAACACGACGACGCGCGAGGGTCGGCGGAGCATGCGGCACCTCCAATCGGAGGAACGAGGCTCGATCGATTACACGCGCGCGGCGTGGAGAGTGTCAAGGAAAACCCGCGGCCGTCACACTGCATGGCGATTTCCGCTCGTTCCGCCCGAAGCCCCCGCGACAAGAAGCAAGAAGCTGCGGTAATATCGATCGGTTCGGGGAGCCAACTCCCGCCTGCGTGACTCGCAGTATCCGGCCACAAGAGTCAGCAGTTCTGGAGCTTCCTGAGCCGTCTGGAGTTGTCCGAGCGCCTGTAGCTCAGATGGACAGAGCGGCAGCCTTCTAAGCTGCGGGTCAGGGGTTCGAGTCCCTTCAGGCGCGCCATTCGATACGGTGGTGGCTGTAGCTCAGTTTGGTTAGAGCGCGTGGCTGTGGCCCACGAGGTCGCGGGTTCGAATCCCGTCAGCCACCCCAGACTATCGAGGCGCTCACCTTGCCAGCGCCCGGTAGCCCTGGCGGGCGCGCACCGCGTAGCTCTTCTTCTGTCCCTCCACCTCGACGCGGATCGAACGCCAGCTGCCGTCGCGCTCGCTGTCGGCCGGCGAGTAGGCGAGCAGGTACTGGCTCGCGATGTCCTCGCCGATCTCGTTGAACACGCCCGCCAGCTGCTCGATGCGGTCGGTGTAGAACGTGCGGCCGCCGCTCACGTCGGCGATGCGGTCGAGCACCTGCTTCAGCCGCTGCTCGCGCATGCCCTTGCCCTGCGCGATCACGTAGACCGGGGTAGCGCTCACCTCGATCCGCGCCTGCACGTCCGCGGCCGTCGTGTGGCTCACCATGTCCTCGCCGTCGCTGAAGAGCACGAGCGCCCGGCGGCCGCGGTGGCCTTCGAGCAGATCGAGCCCCTTGAGGATGGCGTCGTGGAAGGCCGTGCTGCCCCACGCGTGCAGCCGGTCCACGGCCCGCAGCCGCGCCTCCGGCAGCGCTTCGCGCCGCGCCACGGTGAAGACCGCGTCGTTGAACGCGAGCAGCGTCACGTGGTCCACCGGCCGGATCGTGCCGAAGAAGCGCTGCACGGCCTCGCGGCAGGTCGTCATCGCCGGCCCCATGCTGCCGCTCATGTCCACTGCCACGACCAGCTCGCGCTCGGCGTCGGCGCCGATGAAATGGCTGATCTCCTGCGGCTTCTCGTTCTCGTAGATCCTGAAGTCCTTGGGCGCGAGGCCCTTCACGAGCCGGCCTCCGCCGTCCGTGACGGTGGCCGGCACCTGCACCACGTCCACGGTCACCGTGGGAGCGAAGCCTGCGGCCTCGGTGCGAACGCTGTCGACGAGCCGCGCGCCGTCCGCCAGCACGGCCACCGCACGGATGTTGTGCGCGACCACGTCCTGGCCGGCATCCCACTCGCACTCCCAGGGGGGAGCCTGCCGCGTGCAAACGGGGTCGCCGTCGGCAGCGAACGTGAGCCGGACGATCGCCAGGCCCTCGGGGTCGAACCGCACGCGCAGCGTCTGCAGTCCGCTGATGTAACGGCCGACCGCGGGATCCACGATCGCGAGCGCGGGCGCGCGCTCCGACTGGCTCGCCGCCGCCATTGCCGCGAGGCTCGCCAGCGCGAGCGCGAGCGGCACGCGACTCACCGCGTCCCCCCCGGCGCCGGCGCAGGCTGGAGCGGCCCGCGGCCCACGAGCGCTGCCACGACGTCGTCGAGCCGCTCGGCGGGCTGGTCGCGTGCCCAGGCGTCGAGCGCGAGGCGGTCGTCCGGCGCCACCGGCCGCGCCTCGATGAAGAGATCCGGCAGCAGGCGCGAGACGAGCGCGGGCGCCAGGCTCGCTGGCAGACCCCGCTGCGCCAGGTGGACCGCCGCGCGGACGCCGAGGCCGACGAAGCCCTCGGCGAGCGCGGGCTCGGGCCGCCGCCCCGAGCTCTCGTCGAGCGGGCGCGGCAGCGTCAGACGCAGGCGCAAGCCGGCCATCGTCGGATCGGCCGCGCCCCAGCCGTCCCAGCGCCCGCCCGCGGGCTCGCCGAGGTAGGCGAGCTCGCCGAGCGAGAAGAAGCTGGCGAGCGCGGCGGCGTCGTGCTGGAGCAGCCACTCGAGGCCGCGCGCGCGCCACGGATCGAGGCCTGCGTCGCGAGCGACGGCGGCGAGGTCCGAACTGTCCGGCTTGAGCGCCTGCGCGCGCCGCCGTCCCGCTGCCACAGCCGCGGCCAGCGCGTTCTGGTCCGCATCGCGCACTTCGATCGCGCTCGCGAGGCCGGCGAAGATCGACAGGCGCCGCCGCTGCGGGGCGTCGATCGCGGGGGCGCGGTCGGGCATCGCATCGGCGTCGAGGCGATGGAGCGACAGCCGCGCGAGCGCCGTCTCGAGGCCGAGCAGCGACCCCTGCACGTGCCACGGCACACCGGGGCCCGACACCTCGCTCGGCAGCGCCCAGGGATCCGGAAGGAATGCGTGGCGGCGCGACGGGTCCTCTCCGCGCAGCGCGGCCCCGTCCGGCTCGCCGAGATGCGCGGCGTAGACGAAAGAGGTGAGCACCTCCCCCACCGCCCAGGCGCACGCGTGGCGCTCCTTCTCGGACGGATCCTGGCAGTCGCGCAGCACCTCGCGCAGGCTCTGGCGGGCCTGTCGGCGCCGCACGCCCTCGAGGCGGCGCAGCTCCGCACGCTCGGGCTGCGCGCGGTACCAGAGCCCCTCCCAGTCGAAGACGGG
>Ga0184625_10001347_pt1 | contig 10218 bp, 9 predicted proteins | sample PLM3_30_b1_FD_133151 | JGI IMG/M metagenome (GOLD analysis project Ga0184625, IMG submission 133151) | Groundwater sediment microbial communities from an aquifer in East River, Colorado, USA - PLM3_30_b1 | ecosystem: Environmental > Terrestrial > Soil > Riparian zone | place: USA: East River... | reverse complement strand
GCGGCCGCGCTGGCGGTGAAGCTCGAGGTGGGCCGGCTCTTTTTTCTGGCCGACGATTACCACAAGTCCGCGGCCGCGTTTTCGCTGGTCCGCGAGGCCCTGGCCGATCCTGACTCGGGTCTGAGCGAAGCCGCCAAGAAAACTCTGCTGGACAAACCGGCGGAAACCTACGGACTGTGGGCCGAGGCGTTTCTCGCGGCGGGCAAGACCGACGACGCGGAGGCCCTGTTCCGCCAGTCCGACGCCGCCCAGAGCGATCCGGCCAACCTCGCGTATCAATTGGCCCGCGTCGAGGCCGCCCGCGGCAACCCGGCCTCCGCTCGCCGCGAATTGGAAGAGTATTTTGCGACCAAATCGACGGCCGCCGGATTGGAGCCGTACTCGCTGTTCGCCGAAATGGTCGCCGTTCAGCAGCGCGATCCGGCCCAGGCCCGTAAGACCGTGCGCGACCGCTTCGAAAAGCGGCACGCGCAGGACCCGGACAACGGGCCGCTGCGGATTAGCCTGGCGGGGCAGTATCTCGCGGCCAATCAGCTCGACAAGGCGGAGCCGCTGTTGGTCGTCGCCTTGGCAGCCGGCGCCAATACCGAGGCCTCTCGCCAGCTGGCCGAGATTTACCACCGTCAGAGCAAGCTGGACAAGTTGCTGGCCCTGATCGCAGCGGTCGCCGATGCGACGGGATCGCTCGACGCCCTCGACGACGCAGGCGCGAAGATCGCCGCCAACAACGTCGCTGTTCAAAGACTGGTCGAGCTCGTTCGCATGCGCCGCCGATCGCGGACGATGGCCCTTGCGACCGGCGAGCTGTTCGCGGTCGGACTCTTGGCCTTGGAGGCTAAGCAGTTTACGGCGGCCGACGAGCTGCTGTCCGCCGCGGCGGCGGCTCAGCCCGAAAAAGCCGGAGCGATTCTGCGGCGCTGGGGGCTGGGCATGATGCTGGCCACGCAATATCCGCGGGCGGCGAAAGCGTTTGGGCAGGCCATCGATCGCCAGCCCGCAGCCGACGATTTGGCGGTGGCCTATTTCTATTTGTCCGGGGCCCTGGAGCTGTCGGGAAAAACCGAGGCCGCGCTGGCCGCGGCCAGGAAAGCTGCGGAGCTGAAGCCGGAAAGTCCGCGGCTGGCCAGCCGCACGGCCTGGATTTTGTATCACGCCGCTCAGGCCAGCGAAGCGAAAGCGGCCTATGCCAGTTTTGTCCGCGAGTTCGACGGGCGTCCGGACGACGGCGAGACGCGCGACGCCCTGCGCGAGGCCCGGCAAGTGCTCTCGAATCTGGCCCAGCAGGCCGGCGACGGGGCCGCGGCGAGCGAGTGGCTCGAGCAAATCCTCGACGAGTTTCCACAGGACGCCGAGGCGAGCAACGACCTGGGCTATCTGTGGGCCGACCGCGGCGTCCACTTGAACCGCGCTCAGCGGCTGATTGAATTCGCCGTGCAGCAAGCGCCCACGAACCACGCCTATCGCGACAGCCTGGGCTGGGTGCTGTTCCGGCAAGGCAAGCTGGCCGCCGCCGCCATGGAGCTGGAAAAGGCCGCTGCTGACAACAAGGCCGATGGCGTCGTTTTCGAGCACTGGGGCGACGCACTAGACAAGCTCGGCCGCACCGATGAGGCCCGCGCCCTCTGGCAACGCGCCGCGACGACATTCCAGAAAGAGCAAGCGGTGGATAAGTTGGAACGAATCCGCAAGAAGTTGACCCCCGATTCCTGACCCCTGGCTCCTGACTCCTGTCTCCTGTCCCTATGGCCGGCCACTCCCCTTGGGCGAACATCAAGCACCGCAAAGCGGCCGTCGATAAGAAGCGCGGCAAGCTGTGGACCAGGCTTAGCAAGGCGATCATCGTCGCGGCCCAGATGGGCGGCGGCGATCCGGATTCGAATTTGCGGCTGCGGTACGCCATCGCCGACGCCAAAGCGGTCAGCATGCCTAAGGACAATATCGAGCGGGCGATCAAACGCGGCATTGGTGAGCTTGAAGGCGGCAAGGTCGAAGAAGTGCTGTACGAAGGCTACGGCCCCGGCGGCGCGGCGATCCTCTGCGAGATCATGACCGACAACCGCAACCGCACCGCGCCGGAAATCCGCAAGGTCTTCGAGACCCACGACGGCAAGCTCGGCGCCACCAACTGCGTCGCCTGGATGTTCGAGCGGAAGGGTGTGTTCCTGATCTCGGCCGAAAAGGTCGTCGAAGAGAAGTTGATGGAGGTCGTGCTCGAAGCGGGCGCGTACGATATCAAGCGGGAAGGCGACACCTATCAGGTCATTTGCCCGCCCGAGACCTATCAACCCGTGGCCGACGCACTGGCCGCGGCCGGAATCGAGCCCGACAGCAAACAGCTCACGCGCATCCCCGCCAATACGATCGAGATCAAGGACGTCGAGACGGCCAAGACCGTGCTGGCCCTCATCGAAGCCCTCGACGACCACGACGACGTGCAGAGCGTCGCCGCCAACGTGACGATTCCCGAAGAGGCCCTGGCCGCCATCGCGGCCGGCTAAGTGGACCAGCGGATTGAATTGGGTTGTAGGACGGCCCTTCCGGGCCGTCTGTGTGGCCCAGAAGGACCGCCCTACGAAAGCAGTTTAGAGCCTCCGCGAGCTTGTCCCACCCTACGTGAGAAATGCCGGCTAGCCGCGGCGCCCCTTGCGCAGCAGCCGCAGCACTTCTTCGTCCCGAACGTAATCGATGGGTGTCTTTCCGGACTTGTTTTTGATATTCGGATCGGCGCCGAACTTCAGCAGCAGCTTGATGATCTCTTTGGCCTCGTCGTGTTTGCCGGCAGTCTCTGGCGCTCCCGTGGAGGTGACCGCGCGGTGCAAGGCGGTCGATCCCGAACGCTTACACACCTGATTCACGTTCGCCCCCTGCCCCAGCAGAAACTCGACCGCGGCGGGGCTGCGAAACCGGACGGCGTGGTGCAGCGGCGTCACTCCGTTCTTGTCCGTTTCGTGAACGTCCGCGCCGGCCTTCAGCAGCGCCGCCAGGATCGTGCGCTGCCGCGGAGAGTCAGGATTCCGCTCACAACAAGCAGCGGACAATTCTCTGGGCGCTGATTCCCTCCGCTTCGCGGAACTAGCGTTGGATCGCTTCATCGAACTTCCTCATTGGCAACACGGTAGCCGTTTGGAAGTGCAAGCCGGCGGGATGAACCGCGGACGACGCGGATTATCGCGGATGGATCAATGGTGGCCAGGTCAGCACTGGCCGCAACTGCAAGCGCTGGCCGCTTCCGTCCAGCGCTACGAATAATCGCGTCGCCCTCCGGCGAGTGCGACGCTCCGCTCCATTTACTTCGTCAGGCGGTCGATCAGATACTCGGTGGAGTTCTTGTACTTCGGCTCGGAAACGCCGGGGTGGACGAGGACCGAGTCGATGCCGGTGGCTTTGAGCTTTTCATCCAGCTTGACGCCCATGATGCCGGAGTGAGTGGGGTCCTTGGGCGATGCGCCGACGACCGGCACCTCGCCGGTGTAAAAGAGCCCGATCGGCGGATCGTCTTTAGAGACGTGCTCGATCGGCGAATATTCCTTGATCCAAGGCAGCACCTTCTCGCGGTTGTCCATCACCGCCTGCAGGTTCGGCAGGCCGAGAGCGTGGGCGCCGTAGGTGTAGTTCGGCATCCACTCCCGCAATTCCTTCGGATCGAGCGAGACCTGGGCTCCGTTGACGGCGGCACAGAAGAGCCGGGTCGATTCGCGGGCGATGGGGTCGTCGCTCTTGGGATTGGCCAGGTCGTCGTGAAAGGCGAGCCACAGCGAGGAGCACGCCCCAGCCGACCCTCCGGTCGCGCCGATCCGCGTCTTGTCGAGGTTCCACTCGGCTGCCTTGGAGCGCGTGAATTGCAAAGCCCGGGCGGCGTCTTCCAGCGGCGCTTTCACCGGCGGCTCGACCTTGTCTTCCACGCCGTTTTTCACATAGCGATAGTTGATGGCCACGACCGAGATGCCCTTGTCGTTGAAGGCCTTGGGATTGGTCCTCTTGTCGCCGCCTTGCCAGCCGCCGCCGTGAATGTAGAACACGACCGGCGTCGGCTTGTCCGACATCGCCGGGTAGAAATCCAGGACGTGCCGCGGATGCTTGCCGTAGGCCACGTCGGTTAACGGCTTGGGTTCGTCCGCGGGACACAGCTGCGCGACGAGGAGCAGGGCAATCAACGGCATGAGCTGCTTCATGGGATCTATTCCTTGTGCTGTGCATTTGGCGGGGACTGCAGAATCGTCGCTCCAGCCGCGGAGAAAATCAACCGGCTGCTTGGATTTCAGCGGCTACCGCTCGTCGTCACGGCGGCGCCCCGTGGCGACCATCACGACGCCGACGGCAATCCCAATGGCCAAGACGACTGCCAGGACGATGATGAGGACAATCAACATCTTGGGACCGGCGCCCATCGGCCGTTGGCCACGTTAGGGGGTCGCGCCCTGCGTTTCCGCGGCGCGTGGCGGCGAGGATTCCAACGTCGCCTGGGCCGCCTCCATTTCGGCCTTGGCTGCGGCCAGCCTGGCTTCGGCCGCGTCTTGCGCCGCTCTGGCCGCGAGCGCCTCGAGCATCATCTGCTGGGCGAGGCGCTCACTCTCCATGCGGCGAAAGACCAGAAACGCGCCTCCCCCTGCCACGAGCAGGAGCAACGCCAAAAAGACTGCCAGAATAATGACGGCCAAGCCGCCGCCTTCTCGATCGCGGTCGCTCATGTTGCTTAGTGTGCCAGCGGCCAGCGCTCGACGCAACGCAGCATCACGCGACTAAATCAGAATCCGGCCAAGGCTTCCTGCTCTGTATTCTTGATGTCGAAGAGCTGGTTCAGGCGGGTGATCGCGAAGACTTCGTAGATCTCGGGCTTCAGGTTGCACAACCGCATTTTGCCGGTGTGGGCCTTCACCTTCTTGTCGAGAATGATGAGCTTGTTGAGGGCGGCAGACGAGAGAAACTCGACGCTGGCAAAGTTGAGCAACAGGTTCTTGCGTTGCTCTTTCTCGACCAGGCCGAACAACTCGTCGCCCAACTCCTGAATATTCGCGGCGTCGATGATCTTCCGGTCGAGGAAGCGGACCATCGACACCTCTCCAGCGCTGCCGCTGAAGTTGGTCACCTCAATCCGACGATGCACGGCCATGCCAGCGCTCCTGGTCGCCCGGGCAAAACACGGCCCAAGGCGCCCGCGACAAGAATTCCACAAAAGCTTAAATAGAGATTAACCCAGCGCGGCCACTTTTGCAACTTGCCCCTCGCCAGCGGTTAAACTGCTTTCCAAAGGAGCCAACCATGCTTCGGTGGATCAAGCCGCTGGCGATTTTCGCATCCCTCTTCTCGTGTTGCTGGCCCGTCCCGGCCGCGCGCGGTCAAGCCCAGCAGCCGGCCGCGCGACCGGCGTGGACCACCTCGCGGATCGCCGGCTCGCCGCAGCCGCCGGAGCCCTATCGGATCGCGCCGGCGTTTGCCGGGCTGAAGTTTCAGTTGCCGACGTGCGTTGAAGAAATCTCCGGCGGCAGCCGGCTGCTGGTGACGCAGCGGGACGGCAAGATTTTCACGTTCCCCAAGCAAGCCGAAGTGAAATCGGCGGACCTGGTTGGCGATCTGGCCGCGGGCTTGACGGGCGAACTGGCAACCCGCGGCGTGGCGCTGTTCGATGCGGAGCTGCACCCTAAGTTTGCCAACAACCACTATCTCTTCGTCTGCTACGTGCATCCGGGCAACGGCGGCCGCACGCGGCTGTCCCGCCTGACGCTCACGGCCGACCCAGCGCCAAAGCTGATTGCGGGCAGCGAGCAGGTCATCCTCACATGGCCCTCCGGCGGCCACAACGCCGGCTGCTTGGAGTTCGGGACCGATGGCTACCTCTATATTGCCACGGGCGACGGCTCGGGGCCGAATCCACCGGACGGTCTGACGACGGGACAGACCGTGTCGGATCTGCTCGGCGCGATTCTGCGGATCGACGTCGATCGTGCGAGCGGCGAACTGGCGTATTCCATCCCCGCGGACAATCCCTTTGTGGGCCGCGAAGGCGCTCGGGCGGAGATCTGGGCCTATGGCCTGCGGAATCCGTGGAAGTTCGGCGTCGATCCCAAAAGCGGCAGCATCTTCGCCGCCGACAACGGCTGGGAAACCTGGGAGATGGTCCACCAGATCGTCCGCGGCGGCAATTGCGGCTGGCCGGTGATGGAAGGCCGCGCGGCGCTGCGGACCGAAGTGCCAGTCGGGCCGACGCCCATTCGTCCGCCGGTCATGGACCACCCGCACACCGAAGCCAACTCCGTCATCGGCGGCCCCGTCTATCGTGGCTCGAAGCTGCCGGAACTCGACGGCTCATTCGTCTATGGCGACTACATCACCGGCACAATCTGGGCGATCCGGCCAGACCAATCCGGGGCCTATGCCGTGCGAACACTCGTCAATACCGACCAGCGAATCGTCGCCTTCACACAGACCAGCGGCGGCGAGTTGTACGTCCTCGATTACGACCTGACCGGGCAAATCTATGAGCTGCTTCCGTCAGATGTGAAAGACACGTCGGCGACGTTTCCGCGGCGGCTGAGCGAGACGGGACTGTTCGCTTCGACGGAGAAACTGCAGCCCGCCGCAGGCGTCGTGCCCTACCGCCTTAAAGCCGTCCCGTGGAACGACGGGGCAGCGGCGCAGCGGTGGGTGGCGATTCCCCGCGCGGGCCAGATCGCGCTGGCCGCCGGCGAGCAGGCCGCAAGCTATCCCGACGGGACCGTGCTGGTGAAGCACCTGTCGCTGCCGCTGGCCAGCGGCGAGTCCGTGCGGCTGGAGACGCAACTGCTGCATTTCGAGCGCGGCGTCTGGCGGCCGTACAGCTATCTGTGGGATGACGCTGGCCAGGACGCACGGCTGGTCGAACCGGCCGGTGCCACGCGGCCCATCCAGCTCGCCGGTTCGCAGGAGCGGACGTGGCGCGTCAATGCCACCAACGAGTGCAAGCTGTGCCACAACGCCGGTCCCAAGTTCGTGCTGGGGTTCGTCCCCAATCAACTGAATGTGACGGCGCTCTCCACTACCGGCGTGCTGGCGAAGGCGGAGCCGCCGCCTGCCGGTGATCCCTTGCGGCTGGTGGATCCGCACGACGTGTCGCAATCGCTCGAAGACCGCGCGCGATCGTATTTGCACGTCAACTGTGCGATGTGCCATCATCCGGGCGGCAACGCGATCGTCTCGTTCTTCTTGCGCCGTGACTTGCCGTTCGACAAGCTGAACACGAACAAGGGCACGGGCATCGGTACATTCGGGCTGCACAGCGCCAAGATCATCGCCGCCGGCGATCCCTACCGCAGCGTGCTGCTGTACCGGATGGCGAAGCTCGGCTATGCACGGATGCCCTACATCGGCTCTCAGGTTGTCGATGGCGATGGTGTGCTGTTGATCGAGAAGTGGATTCGCTCGCTGCCTCTCGATTCGAGCTCGCCGCCGGTGACGATCGGCAGCGACGTGCCGATCCCGGAGGCCATCAAAGCCACGCCGGGCGCACTGGCAACGGCCATCCGCATGCACCAAGGCACGCTCTCCGAGAAGCAGCAGCAGACGGCCCTGTCGCTTGGATCCAGTGCTGCCACGAGCGACATCCGCGGCCTGTTTGAGACTTTCATCCCCGAATCGCAGCGGCGGCAGACGCTGGGCGCCAATCCCGATCCGCAGAAGGTGCTCAGTCTGACCGGCGACAAGACGCGGGGACAGCTCATCTACTTCAGCGACAACGCCCGCTGCCGCAATTGCCACGACGCGAGCGACCGCGAGCAGTCGATCGGCCCGACGCTCCGCGAAATCAACAAGAAGTACGCGAAGCCGGTGGACTTGCTGCAGCACGTGCTGCAGCCGTCATTGAAGGTCGAGGAGCCGTTCGCCGCCTATGCGGCGCTGACTGGCGACGGCCGGGCGATCAACGGTCTGATGGCCGAACAGACCGATGCGGAAATCGTGCTCAAGACCGCGGAGAAGAAGCTGGTTCGCCTCCGCCGCAATGAGCTAGCAGAACTGCGGAAGAGCCAGAAATCGCTGATGCCGGATCAACTGCTCAGCGACATGACGGCCCAGCAAGCGGCCGATTTGCTGGAGTATCTTCGGTCTTTGGGGAGCGAACCGTAGAGGAGGGGCCCATTGCACTGGTGGAATCATGGGACGGATGAGACTTAGGGGAGTCATGAGTCGCATTGGTCGCATTTGTCCCATGGTTTCCAAGTGCCGAAGATTTTGAAAAAAATTGGGCGCCACTAGCGGAAATCCACTTTCCGATCGTGTAGTATTGTGACCGCACGTAGGGTTTCCATTTCCAAGTTTCATTTTCGCGAGCGGAGAACCTCGTATGCGCAAGTTGATTGTGGCGATGTTGGTGGTAGCCTGCGGATGTCTGGTACTGGGCATGTCGGGCGTTGCCCAGGAAGGCGCCAAGCCGAAGTACACCATCAAGCAGGTGATGAAGACGGCCCACGCAAAGATGACCGGTCTCAAGGACAAGGTCGTCGCCGGCACCGCGACCGCCGAGGAGAAGAAGAGCCTCCTCGAACACTATGAAGCCCTGGCCGCCAACAAGCCGCCGAAGGGCGATGAAGCCGACTGGAAGGCCAAGACGGCTGCCTTGGTTGCCGCGGCGAAGGATGCGGTCGATGGCAAGGAAGGGGCTGCCGCTGCGCTGGGCAAGGCCTCGAACTGCGGCGCCTGCCACATGGCCCACAAGGGTCCGTAGTCGCAGAACGAACCACGACCGATCCTTGCGGCCCGCTGCACCGCTGTGTAGCGGGCCGCGTTCGTTTGATCCCGCCAAGATCCTCTCCCCTGCCCTGCCCTCTTGGAGCCGCCCCATGAATCGCCGCTCGTTTCTTGAATCGTCCGTGGCCGCCGGCGCAGTCGCATCGCTGTCGTCTGTCGCTGCTGCTCAGGGGCGCTCGCCCAACGACAAGATCTCGATCTGCATGACGGGCGTCCGCGGGCGCGGCGGCAGCGTGCTGATGACGTTCGCTGGCTTGCCCGAGGTCGAAGTGCGGTCCGTATGCGATCTCGACGAGCAAGTGCTCCAATCGCGGCTGACACAGGTCGAGCAGAAAACGGGGAAGCGGCCGATCGGACTGAAGGACTTTCGCAAAGCCCTGGAGGACAAAACGCTCGACGCGCTCGTGCTGGGCACCCCTGACCATTGGCACGCGCTGCCGACCATCTACGCCTGCCAGGCCGGCAAAGACGTGTATGTCGAGAAGCCCGACGGGCACAACATCCTGGAGGGCCGCACGATGGTCGCCGCCGCCAAGAAGTACGGACGCGTCGTGCAACTCGGCACGCAGTCGCGGAGCGGCCAGCACTTTTTCGCGGTGATGGACTATCTCAAGACCGGCGCGATCGGCAAGGTGCGGTTCGCCAAAGCCTGGGAGAGCGCCAAGCAGGGTTCGATCGGCAAGCCGCCCGACAGCGATCCACCCGCCGGCTTCGACTACGACTTCTGGCTCGGCCCGGCGCCGAAGAAGCCGTTCAACAAGGTCCGCTTCCATGGCAACTGGCGGTGGTTCTTCGACCTGGGCACAGGCGACCTGGGCAACGACGGCGTCCACCGGCTGGACTACTGCCGCTGGGCGCTGGCCACGGCCGCGGCGGCCCAGAAGGAAACGCTGCCCGAACTGCCGCGGGCCGTCTCGGCCCTCGGCGGCAAGTATTATTTCGACGACCTGCAGGAGTGGCCCGATACGCTGATGGTGACGTACGATTTCGCGCCGAACTATCTGATGACCTACGAGATGCGGGTTTGGAACAGCTACCCGCTGCACGAAGAGAGCGAAGGCGCTGCGATCTGCGGCGACAACGGCTACGTCGTGATCGGCAACTCGCGATGGCGGGCATTCGATGCCAAGGGCAAGCTCATCCAGGAAGACAAGGGCGGCTACGACAACGACGTGCCGCACGCCCGGAACTTCCTGGACTGTATGCGGAGCCGCAAGAAGCCCAACGCCGATCTGGAGACGGTCGGCCATCCGTCCAGCCTGCTGTGCCACATCGGCAACGCCGCCTGGCGGGCGGGCCGCACGCTGCGGTTCGATCCGGCGACCTACACCTTCACCGGCGACGCCGACGCCAATCAGTACCTGACGCGAGCCGAATACCGCAAACCGTGGGTGCTGCCGAAATTGAGCGAGGTGTAGCGGTTCGGCCGTCATCGCGAGACAACTATCATGGACCGGCGCACATTCATCGGCGGGACGGGAGGACTTGGTCTGGCGGCAG
>Ga0184625_10001346_pt1 | contig 10218 bp, 8 predicted proteins | sample PLM3_30_b1_FD_133151 | JGI IMG/M metagenome (GOLD analysis project Ga0184625, IMG submission 133151) | Groundwater sediment microbial communities from an aquifer in East River, Colorado, USA - PLM3_30_b1 | ecosystem: Environmental > Terrestrial > Soil > Riparian zone | place: USA: East River... | reverse complement strand
GATCGTCTCGTTCAGGCGCACGCCGGCGAAATGGAGAACGAGCTCACGTCGGCGCAACTGGCGTTGGCGCGCATGATCGACATCGCCATGACGGGGAAGCCGGGTGTCGAGACGACGGTCGAGATGATGTGCTGCCGCGCCATCCTTGGACGCGGGACGCGCGCCACTGTGGACAAGGCGATGGATCTTGCCGGCGGCGGTTCGTTTCTTCGCAAGAACCCGCTCGAGCGCTTGTTCCGCGACGTCCAGGGCGTTCGCTACCATCCGTTGCAGGAAAAGCCCCAGAACGTGCTCGCTGGCCGCTTCGCTCTGGGCCTGCCGCTCGACGACTAGGACGGTTGTCCAGAAAACAGTCAACCGCGCGTAGAAGATTCCGTCGATCCAGACCGGCGATTCTCGCTCCCGGGGCTTGTGTGTTCGAATTCAAACTGTAGTTCCCGTCGGCAGGGGACCCATTCGTCCTCTTTGGTGCTAGCCCTAATACCGGAATTCTGATCTGCTTCATGTCCACGCGCCTGAACGAGAGTGGCAGACTCCTTGCTATACGCAACTTCGTGTTCGATCCGTCGCGCGAACGTGAATATGTGATAGCGCAAACGGGTTTTGAAAGAAAAGGATGAGTTATGAGGAGAAGACAGCAAGCCGTCAGAAAAGCGGGACGACCGCCGGGAGGCATCGACGGACAGCGCGTCCGCGACTATCCGCAGGTCAGCATCCGCGTGCCGCCGAAGTTGTATGCGCAGATCGCAACGTTGACGCGCACGACAGGCTTATCGCGTCTGGAGATCTTCATTCGGGCGATCGACTGCTACGAAGGCACGCTGCGAGCGCAGCGGCGGAGGCAGCGCCGGAAGGCTGCGTGATGCAATAGCGCGCCGGCCGCGCCGGCGCGACCCTCGCTTTCCAACCGCCGCCAGTTCCAGTACACTTGCCCATCGGACTGACTAACTTTTTCTCGAAGGGAAAACGTGATGAAGAAAGTGCTGGCTCTCCTCGTTGTCGCGGCGTGTGCGCTTCCGGTGTTGGCCGGTGCGCAACAGGCCGACAACGCGAAAATGTTGCAGGCGTTCTCGGCCTCTGCGCGGCCCGACTGGGGAAACCTGCAGGTGATTCTGCTGAACGATAAGACGGTCGAGGCGCTCTTCGGAGCGTCGCCCGCCAAAGCGGCGTTTCGCACCAAGGCGCGCATGACGAGCGTGTTTTTCGTTCAGGGCACCGCCAACAAGGAATTCGAGCTCAAACCGGAAGTGACGGTCACGCAGAAAGGCGAGACGCTTCCTGGAAAAATTACGCCGATGAAGAATTTCGCCGGCGGCAAGGTGGCCAAGGGTGAACAGCTGCAGGGACTCGTCGAGCTGCCGAAGAAGCTGGACTTGTACGAGCCGTTCAAGGTGACCGTGGCCGGTCAGAATGTCGACTTCAATCTGAACGACGATGATGTTCGGGACTATGGCAACCGGTAATAACTAGAGATCTAAGATCTCGAGATCTAAGATCTCTAGATCTCAAGATTCACAAGGGCCGCGCGAAGTGATTCGCGCGGCCCTTTCTATTTACGGCAGCGTCAGCGCGACGAGCTCGGCCGGGCGGCCGGCCGCGGCGACGGCGACGACGATGTACTGCTTCTTGTTCACCATGTAGGTCATCGGCACGCCGGTAGTGTTGGCCGGCAGCAGCGTTTCGGACACGATATCGCCAGTCGCTTTGTCGTACGATCGGAACCACGATCCCTGCTGCCCGTTTACCGTCACGAGCGGGCCGCGCTCGCCGGCGAACAACAGAGTCTTCGTCAGCATGATGCCAAGCCGCCCGCCGCGTCCGGTGCGCGGAATGGTCACGCCTTTCAGCCGTTCGTGGTTCTTGATGTTGTCCGGCGTATCGCCGATCGGCTGCATCCAGACGTGCTCGCCGGTGTTCATGTTGATGGCGGTCACGCGTCCGTACGGTGGCTTGATGAGCGGCAGCCCGAATACCGTTGTCGGTGGAAGGTTCGCACGGCCCGGCGCACCAGCGGCCGCTTCCGCACCTTCACCTCGTCCTCCGCGCCCGCCGCCTCCGCCTTCGCCGCCGCCGCCCCCCTGAATGAAGTTCATGTTCGACCGCGACGGGTCGTTCACCAGGCTCAGCCGCGTCGGATTGGTCGTGGAGAAGATGTAGACGATACCCGTCTCCGGATCGAATGCGCCGCCTTCCCAGTTCGCGCCGCCCGTGGCATTGGGCAGCATCAGAGTGCCCGCCTTGCCACCTTCCCCCGGCGTGATCGGCGGCGTGAAGATCGGTCCGATCTTGTGGAGGCCGGCGATGCGCAGCGCTTCGGCCTTCAGTTCGGGTGTCCAGTCGATCAAGTCAGCTTCAGAGACGCCCTGCCGATCGAACGGTGCCGGCTTGGTCGGAAACGGTTGGGTCGGCGAGTACCACTCGCCCGGCACGTTGCCCTTTTCGACCGGCCGCTCGACGATCGGCCATACCGGCTGGCCGGTCATGCGATCGAAGGTATAAATCCAGCCCTGCTTCGACGGCACGCCGATCGCCTTGATCGGTTTTCCGTCGACTGTGATGTCCATCAGGATGCCGGGGGCGGGGAAGTCCCAGTCCCAGATGTCGTGGTGGATCGACTGAAAATACCAATACCGCTTGCCGGTGTTGAGGTCGAGGCTGACGACGCAGTCGGTGAACAGGTTCGCGCCGGGCCGATGGCCGCCGTAGTAGTCACCTGTGGCCATCTCAGTCGCGAGATAGACGCGGTTCGCCGCTTCGTCGATCGTAATCGCGCCCCAATTACCGGCATTGCCGGTGTACGACCACGAGTCGTTCTCCCACGTTTCATTGCCCTGTTCGCCGGGCTGCGGGATGGTGTGGAAAATCCAGAGCCGCTTGCCGGTGCGGACGTCGAAGCCGCGCACGTAGCCCTTGACGTTTTCTTTGGTGCGAGGCGCGCTTCCCGGTGTGTGGGCGGCGCCCACGACGACGACATTGTTGCCGACAGCCGGCGGCGCGTTGAGGCCGATATCGGCAGTCGTCAGGTCGAGGCCAGGCTGGTCGAGCTCGGTTTTCAGATCGACGATGCCATTGCGGCCGAAGGTGCGGACAGGTACTCCGGTCTTCGCATTCAGCGCGACGAGGTTATAGCCGGGGGTGACGGAGAAAATGCGCTCGTCACCTTTGCCGTCGGTCCAGTATGCGAGGCCTCGGCCCGACCCCTGGCGCGGCGCACCTTCGCCGCGCTTGCCCTCGTCGATGCGCCACATCCACAACTGCTCGCCCGTTTCTGGATCGATGGCTACGACCGCGCGGCGCGTTCCCGCCTGCGCGTACATGACGCCATTCACCATCAGAGGCGTCACCTGCATGTTGTAATCAGGGCGCACTCCGTAGTTGTCCGTTTTGAACCGCCAGGCGATGCGCAGGTTCTTGACGTTGTCTTTGTTGATTTGATCGAGCGGGGAGTACTTCGTGCTGCCCGGTTCGCCCGCATACGATCGCCACTCGCCGTTGGTCGTGCCGTGCTGCGCGGTCAGCGAGACGAGGGCGACGACGAGCAAACCTGCGAGCGCAAGGAACCTGCGCGCCATTCGGGAGCCTCCTGGAGTGAGTGTGGGGGGATTATAGCGGGGATCGTGGGGGATCGTGGGGGTCGTGGGGATTGCCCACGCACCCCTACGATCCCCACGACCCCTACGCTCCCCTAAGGAAGCGCGAGCGCGAGCAGCTCCGCCGGCTTCCCGACAGCAGCAACCGCGATGATGATGTACTGCTTGCCGCCAGCCATGTAGGTGATCGGCACGTTCGTCGTGTTTGCCGGAATCTGCATCTCCGACACGACGGCTCCGGTGGCCTTGTCGTACGAGCGGAACCACGATACGGTCTGGCCGTCGACCGTATCCAGCGGGCCTCGCTCGCCGGCGAAGAGCAGGGTCTTGGTCACCATGATTCCCGTGCGGCCGGCGCGGCCCGTGTACTTGGGAATGGTGACTCCCTTCAGCATCTTGTGATTCTTGATGTTCTCCGGCGTGCCGCCAATCGGCGCCATCCAGACGTGATCGCCCGTGTTCATGTTGATCGCCGTGACGCGCCCATAGGGCGGCTTGATCAGCGGCAAGCCGAACGCCGTCAGGGGTGGCGCGGCCTCGGCGCCGCCTGCCCGTCCACGGCCACCCGCCGGCGCGCTGCCTGCGGCAGCTCCAGGACCTCCACCTGCGGGACCTCCGCCCTCTTCCGACGCCGCGGCGCCGCGACCCCTGCCGCCACCACCGCCCCCGTCGATATAGTTCATATTCGAGCGCGCGGGATCGTTGATAAGCGAGCGGCGGTTGAATTCCGTGGACGAGAAAATGTAGGCGATCTTCGTTTCAGGATCGAAGGCGCCTCCTTCCCAGTTCGTCCCCCCGTTGTTGCCCGGCATCATGATCATGCCGAACTTGCCGTCCTGGCCGCGGTCGATGGGCGGCTCGAACAGGTTGTCGCTGTACTTGTGCAGGTTCAGCACGCGCAAGGCTTCCGCTTTAATCTCGGGCGTCCAGTCGTTGACGTCGCTCTCGCGAATGCCCTGCATGTCGTAGGCAGCCGGCTTGGTCGGATAGGGCTGCGTCGGCGAATACCACTCGGTGGGCACTTTGCCGCGCGGCACGGGCCGTTCTTCCATCGGCCACACAGGCTGTCCGGTGACACGATCGAACGTGTAGAGAAACGCCTGTTTTGACGGAACGGCCACGGCTTTAATCGGCTTGCCGTTCACCGTGATGTCCATCAGGATTGGCGCCGTCGGGAAGTCCCAGTCCCAGATGTCGTGATGAATCGCCTGGAAGTACCACAGCCGCTTGCCAGTATTAAGATCGAGGCAGACGACGCTCGCGGAGAAGAGATTGTTTCCTGGACGATGGCCGCCGAAGTAATCACCCGTGCCGTCTTCGGTCGCGAGATACACGCGGTTGAGCTCTTCGTCGATCGTGATCGGACCCCAGTTGCCGGCGTTGCCCGTGTACGACCATGAGTCTTTCTCCCACGTGTCGTTGCCGAACTCTCCCGGCTGCGGAATCGTGTGGAAAATCCAGAGGCGCTTGCCGGTCCTCACGTCGTAGCCGCGAACGTACCCTTTGACGTTTTCTTTCGTCCTCGGCGCGCCACCGGGCAGGTGCGCAGCGCCGACGACGATGACGTTGTTGCCGAGCGCCGGCGGCGAGTTGAGCCCGATGTCGGCGTTCTCGAGGTCGATGCCCGGTTGATCGATCTCGGTCTTGAGATCGATGATGCCGTTCTTGCCGAAGGTGGCGACCGGGATGCCGGTCTTGGCGTTGAGCTGTGCGAGGTGGTAACCAGGCGTCACTGTGACGATGCGCTCATCGCCTTTGCCGTCGGTCCAATAGGCCAGGCCGCGGCCCGAACCCTGCCGGGGCGCGGCGGCGCCGCGTTTGCCCTCGTCCATCCGCCACATCCACAACATCTCGCCGCTCGCCGGATCGAGCGCGACAACCGTGCGGCGGGTGCCGGCCTGCACGTACATGACGCCGTTCACCACGATCGGCGTCGACTGCATGTTGTAGTCGGGCCGCGCGCCGAGGTTATCGGTCTTGAAACGCCAGGCGATCCGCAGGTTTTTGACGTTGTCCCTGTTGATCTGATCGAGCGGGGAATATTTGGTGCTTCCCGGCTCTGCCGCGTACGAACGCCACTCGCCGTTCTTCGCGCCCGTCTGGGCGGCGAGCGGGAGGGTGGCGGACAGCAACGCACAAATAATCCCGAACTTTCGCAGCATGCGATCTCCTCACAGGAACCAGATTGAGAGGCGGAGATTATAGCTCGATATAAAATGAGCCCGGGAATCATGGGAGAACGAACGAAAAAGCGCCTGGTCGTCAAGGTCGGCACCAACACGCTGACGGGAGGCGAAGACCGTCTGGCACGGCCGGCCATGCTTGGTGTGGCGCGGCAAATCGCGCGGCTCGTGCACGACGGGCACCAGGTGGCGCTGGTCTCGTCAGGGGCGATTGTGGCGGGACGCCAGGCGCTGTCCGTATCGCGGAACGGCAAGGACATTCCGTTCAAGCAGGTGCTGGCCGCGGTTGGTCAGACCAGGCTGATGCAGATGTGGGACGAGCTGTTTTCCGAGGAAGATCTGATCGTCGCGCAGACACTGCTGACCCGTGCCGATCTGGCCGACCGCCAGGGGTACTTGAACGCGCGCAACACACTGCTCGCGCTGCTCGAGCGCCAGGTCGTCCCGATCATCAACGAGAACGACGTCGTCGCGACCGAGGAGATTAAGATCGGCGACAACGACAACCTGTCGGCGTTGGTTGCCAACCTGATTGACGCCGACCTGCTGATCCTCCTCACCGATCAGAACGGTTTGTACACGGCCGACCCGCGCCGCCATTCGACGGCAACGCTGATTCACGAGGTGCCTGTCATTACCAATGACATCATCGCGCTGGCGGCGGGAGCGGGCACCTCACGCGGGACGGGTGGGATGGCGACAAAGCTCCAGGCGGCCCGACTTGCAACCGAATCCGGGGTGACGGTACTGGTTGCAGGCGGTACGACCGACAATGTCCTTGTGAGGTCCGTCACAGGAGAGCAGGTGGGCACGCGGTTTCCCTCGAATCGCACGCGGATGGAAAGCCGCAAGCGGTGGATTCTCGCAGGGCTCGCCGGCAAAGCCGCGGCGCACATCGACGCGGGGGCGATGGCGGCAATGGGACGCGGGCGCTCTCTGTTGCCCGCCGGCGTCGTGACCGTGAAGGGCCCGTTCGATCGCGGCGACAGCGTCAACATCATCGGACCCGAAGGCAAAGCAGTGGGATGCGGTGTCGCCAATTACAGCGCCGCGGATCTCGAGCGAATCAAAGGGTGCCGATCGCCGCAGATTACGACGATTCTGGGGTACAACTTCGGGGATGAAGTCATCCATCGGAATAATGTAGTGATGTTGTAGGGTCGCGTAGGTCGCGTAGGTCGCGTAGGTCGCGTGGGGGCCGTAGGGATCGTGGGGATCGTGGGCAGTGTCCGGCTTTAGCCGGACCTTGGAGCAACGATTGACAGCACCGGTAACGACAGACGAGCTGATCGACAAAGCGTCGGGGGCGAAGGCGGCGTCCATCGTGCTCGCGCAGGCGTCGACCGATCTCAAGAATCGGGCGCTTGGCGCCATCGCGGGCGCCATTCGCGCGCGCGAGGCTGAGATCCTTGCCGCCAATGCGCACGACTGTGCGAACGCGTCCCCGCGCATCGAGATCGATCGCCTTCGTTTGACGCCACAGCGCATCGCCGGCATGGCGCGCGACGTCGAGGCCGTAGCGCGTCTCGCCGATCCGATAGGGGAACAGTTCGACCGAATCACGCGCCCCAACGGACTCGCCATATCGAAGCGGCGCGTTCCTATCGGCGTCGTCGGCGTCGTCTACGAGTCGCGGCCGAACGTGACCAGCGACGTCGCGGCGATTTGCCTGAAGACAGGCAATGCGGTGGTGTTGCGAGGTGGCAGCGAAGCGTTGTCGAGCAATCGTGCGATTGCGGCGGCGATTCACGCCGGCTTGAAAGAGGTTGGGCTTCCCGAGACGTCGGTGCAGATAATCACATCAACCGATCGCGCTCTGGTGCAGCGGATGTTGAAACTGCGCGAGTACATCGACGTCATCATTCCACGCGGTGGCGAGGGCCTGATTAAGGCGACCATCGAGAACGCGACGATTCCCGTCATCGAGACTGGCGCGGGCGTGTGCCACACATATGTCGATCGCGCCGCCGATCCGGCGATGGCGGTCGACATCGTATACAACGCGAAGGTGCGGCGTCCGACCATTTGCAACGCGCTCGACACGGTGCTGGTGCATCGCGACATCGCTCCGTCCTGGCTGCCGAAGATGGCCGCCGAGTTGAGCAAGGCGCGCGTGGAAATTCGCGCGGACGAAGAGGCGACCCGCGTGTTGCGCGCCTCGGGCGCAGCCTCCGTACCCGCCGCCGCCGAAGATTTCGGCAAGGAGTTTCTGTCGCTCGTCGCCGCCGTCAAAGTGGTGGCGAGCCTGGACGATGCGCTCGAACACATCCGGCGTCACGGTTCCGGCCACTCCGAAGCGATCGTCACCGAAGACGCCCAGGCGGCATCGCGATTTCTCAACGAAGTCGATGCCGCGGCGGTCTTCGTCAACGCGAGCACGCAGTTTACCGACGGCGGAGAATTCGGGTTGGGCGCCGAAGTGGGGATCTCGACGCAGAAACTCCATGCGCGCGGGCCGATGGGCCTGCGCGAGCTGACGACCTACAAGTGGATCGTGGAAGGAACCGGACAGGTGCGGGCCTAGAAGAAAGTACGTAGTGTCCGGCTTCAGCCGGACCGTGAAGGGCAATGATGGAAAAAGTTGCGAACATGGCTGAGAAGCGCGCCGCGAACGCGCTTGCCGGCAAGTCGATCGCCTTCATTGGCGGCGGCGCGATGGCCGGGGCGATGATTGGCGGGCTCTTGAATTCGCACGCGGTCGACGCGAAAGCGATGACAGCGAGCGATCCGCATGCCGATCGCACGCAGGATCTTGCGACGCGGTTCGGCGTCGCGACGACGAGCGAGAATCTGAAAGCCGCCAAAAGCGCCGACATCGTCATCCTCTCGGTGAAGCCGCAGATGCTGCGCTTCGTGTTTCGCGATCTCTGCGGCAAGCTGCGCAAGGATGCGCTGGTGCTATCGATCATCGCAGGTGCCCGGGTCGAGTCGATGGCGCAGGGACTGAAGCACGTGTCGATCGTGCGATCGATGCCGAATACGCCAGCCCAGGTCGCCGAAGGAATGACCGTCTGGACCGCGAGCACGGCCGTCACCCCGGGTCAGCGAGAAGAAGCGCAGGCCATTCTGCGCGCGTTTGGCAAGGAACTCTACGTCGCCGACGAGGCCTTTCTCGATATGGCCACGGCAATCAGCGGATCAGGGCCGAGCTACGTGTTCTTGTTCATGGAAGCTCTCATCGATGCGGCAGTCCATCTGGGATTTTCGCGCGAGGACGCGCGTACGCTGGTGACGCAGACGGTGCGCGGCTCGGCCATCTACGCCGAAAACAGCCCGTCGCATCCGGCCGAAATGCGCAATCTGGTCACATCGCCGGGCGGCACCAGCGCCCACGCGCTGTATCAGCTGGAAAAAGGAGGATTTCGTACGCTGCTATCGAAGGCCGTGTGGGCCGCGTTCCAGCGCAGCGTCTCGTTGTCGGCGCTGAATAGTGCCGTTCAGCCCTTCGAAGAGAAAAACGATCCGGAGGAATAGGAGCGCTTCAACACGTAAAGTGCTCAGCCGCGATCGGCACCGACGCCGGAATATGCGTCCTCCCGCAGCAGCCGCGACGGCTTCATTGGCGGCTTCATCAGCTTGAACTCTTCAATCGCATGTTTGCGGATGTGCTCGATCGCCTCATCGAGGCTGTCGGTCACCAGAAACAGCTTCAGGTCGCTCGCGCTCACAGTGCCGGCTTTGACCATGTCCTCGAGCAGCGCGAGATACCCTCGCCAGTAGGTCGCGCCCATCAGCACGACGGGGAAGTGCAGGATTTTTTTCGTCTGAATCAACGTGAGCGCCTCGTTCAGCTCGTCGAGCGTCCCGAGACCGCCCGGTAGCGCCACAAACGCGTACGAATATTTGAAGAGCAGCACCTTGCGCACGAAGAAGTAGCGGCACGTGATGACGCGATCGCAGTATCGGTTGGGCGCCTGTTCGAACGGCAGGACGATGTTGACCCCGACCGACCGGCCGCCGGCCTCGCGCGCGCCGCGGTTGGCTGCTTCCATCAATCCTGGCCCGCCCCCCGTCATCACCGTGAATCCAAGGCGTGCCAGTCCCTTACCCACCTCGACGCCCAGCTGATAGTAAGGATGGCCTTCGCGAATCCGCGCCGAACCGAATACCGTCACGCACGGACCACAGAAGTGGAACGTGCGAAAGCCGACGATGAAATCGCGGACCGCTTTCAGGATCAGCCGGGCTTCGCGAAGGCGCGAATGCGGCCCTTCGAGCAGGATGCGATCTTCAGGCTGTGAAGAAGTTTTGACCGGCTTCGGTGTCTGTTTGGGTTCGGCGGAGATGTCGCTCATTCAGGCTGCACACATCAGAATACAACCTCTTCGGCGGCGAACAGGAGCAGCGCACCGATCAGCGCCGCCATGATGACGCCGATCATGCCAGTGATGAGGCACACCACGACCGCGCGCGCGGTGCTCTTGTAATCGAGTGCCTGCCGGATC
>Ga0184625_10001345_pt1 | contig 10219 bp, 6 predicted proteins | sample PLM3_30_b1_FD_133151 | JGI IMG/M metagenome (GOLD analysis project Ga0184625, IMG submission 133151) | Groundwater sediment microbial communities from an aquifer in East River, Colorado, USA - PLM3_30_b1 | ecosystem: Environmental > Terrestrial > Soil > Riparian zone | place: USA: East River... | reverse complement strand
GGGAAGGTCTTTTCCTCGACCGGGCGGGTGAAGGGTCCTGACGCTTGCCGGTGCAGGTCTGCGTTTGTGGTGATCAACATGGTTGTTGTCCTTTCGCCTCCGCCAGCCCGGAGCGCACACGATTGACGATGGTGATGACAAGAAGAAGGCTGATCAGCGCCATTAACCACCCGACCCAGGCCGGCAGCGGCGCGCCGATGCCGACCCAGAAACCGAGCGCGCCGAACACCAGGGCGCGGTCGCTCTTCCCCATCGGCCCGTCGTAGCGGCGCGATGCGCCGACGGTCTGGCCGAGCACGCCTGCGAGCTCCGACAGGGCGGAGAGGAAGATCACGGTCCCGACGCCGAACATTCCGAACGGCGCGATCACGGCGAACGGCGCGTACAATGCCGCGTCGGAGACGACGTCGCAGATCTCGTTGAGGTAGGCGCCGAGCCGGCTCTTCTGGGCGAACTCGCGCGCCAGCATGCCGTCGATGGCGTTGAGCCCCATGCGCACGGCGAGCCACAGCGGCAGCAGCAGGAACACCGGGCGCTGTTCGGCGTAGACGATGACGATGGCGGCAACGCCGACCGAGCCGGCCGCGGCCGCGACGGTGACCTGGTTGGCGGTCACGCCGGCGGCCGCCAGCCACGCCACCAGCGGGCGCAGCAGCCCCTGGAAGCGTGGCTTGAGCGCGTAGAGCGTCATGGAGCCAGGAATCAGTGGTCAGTGGTCAGTAATCAGTTAACGGGTCGCTTCCTCTCCGATTACTGATTACCGATTACTGACCACTGTCATTCGAACCGTGGAGTTCCCGCGGTAGGTTGGGTCGAGCCCTTGCGCGAGACCCAACATTCGGGTGGCGCGCGAGGTGTTGGGTCTCGTGAAGAACTCGACCCAACCTGCCAACTGACCACCGTCATCCGAACAGCGGGGTTCCCGGCACGAACGCGTCGAACGCCGCCAGCACCTGGCCGCGGAAGCGGTCCTGTTCCATCAACAGCTCGTGGCGCGCCCCCGGCACGATCAGATGGGAGCCGGCGCGCAGCCGCACCGAGAATTCGTCGATCGCCGGGGTCGAGACGATGCCGTCCAGGCCGGCCGCGATGATCAGCATCGGCTGGCGGACGCGGCCCGCAAAGCCGCGCTCGGAGACCTCGCCCATCACGTTGAACGCGCAGTCGGTCCACGCCACCGTCGGCCAGCCGATGGCGAGCGCGGGCTCGGCCTCGAGCACCGCGATGTTGCGGGCATAGCGGACCGGATCGGAGGTGAGCAGATTGCCCATGAACGGCCGCTGCATCATCACGGTGGCGTCGCCGCCCGGGACGTACAGGCCGCCGAGCCCCATCAGCCGCAGCGTCCGGATCGCCATGCGGGTGCCGACCGAGCGGCGCGCGCCGGGCAGCGCGATCATCGGCGCCAGCAGCACCATGCGGTCGAACCAGCGGTGGCCCGCGAAGGCGGCGCGCAGCAGGACGGTGGCGCCCATCGAATGGGCGAGCGCGAACACCGGCGGCGGACAGTCGGGCAGCACGACCTCGTTGATGAAGGTCTCGAGATCGGTGTGATACTGGGAGAAATTGCGCACGTAGCCCTTGCGCCGGTTGCGCAGCGCGCGCTGCGACAGGCCCTGGCCGCGCCAATCCAACGTGGCGACCGCGAAGCCGCGGGCGCGCAGGTCGCGCACGGTCTCGAAATATTTCTCGATGAATTCCGCCCGCCCCTGGAACAGGCAGACCGTGCCCTTGCGGCCGGGCGGCGGCGCCCAGCGCGCAAAGCGCAATTCGACGCCGTCGCGGGTCTTGAGCGTGCCCGAGACCGCGCCCTCGGGCACCGGATTGGCGGGGATGGAGACCAGCGTCATGGGCGGCCGGGAGAGCCGGGGATGGAGGGAGGAAGCGACGCCTTATAGCAACCTCTCCGCCGTCATGGGCGGCCTTGTGCCGGGCATCCCACGTTTTTCGGGCCGATGCAGAAAATGCGTCGTCGGATGCAGCAAAGCGGCATCCGGGAGCCGTTCGGGGAACTTCGGCGGCTCCGTCCAAAACCTCTTGTTTTCAATGGGTTCCTTGCCCCTTGCGAGCCGCAAAATGGCTTCCCAAATAGGGGTTGCGCAGGCCCCATCCGGGGCTGCGCAGATCACCGGTCCGGCCCTCGGGCGGACCATCCGCATGTCGCTCAACCAAGGAGGATATGCCATGCGAACTTTCGATCTTGCTCCCCTCTATCGTTCGACCGTCGGTTTCGACCGGCTGTTTTCCCTCTTCGATCAGCTTGGCCATGACGGCACGCCGGGTTATCCGCCCTACAATATCGAGCGGACCGGCGAGAATGCTTACCGCGTCACCGTCGCGGTCGCCGGCTTCGCCGAGCCGGAGCTCAACATCGAGGTCAAGGAAAACACGCTGACGATCCGCGGCGAGAAGCAGGCCAAGACCGAGGAGAACAACGCCGAGACGCTCTACCAGGGCATCGCGGCGCGCGCCTTCGAGCGCGTCTTCCAGCTCGCCGACTACGTCCAGGTCAAGGGCGCGTCGCTCGAGAACGGTCTCCTGCACGTCGATCTCGTGCGCGAGATCCCCGAGGCCAAGAAGCCGCGCCAGATCCAGATCGGCGGCAACGGCAAGCCTCAGGTGGTCGAGGCGAAGGCCGCCTAACTCTAGGCGAGTCCCGATTCGATCGGAGGGAGCGCCCCGGATTTTCCGGGGCGCTTTCATTTCGGCAGCTCGGTCCTGGCCCCTGCCCGCTTGCTCAATCGGTCGTGAATGGGAGTTGCAGGTCGGACGAGAGATATTCGATCGTGCGTCGCCCGGGCAGAAAGAAGTAACCGCCGCCAAGCGTGTGCACGAACAGCGGCAGACTCGGCAGCCGCATTGGTCCCTCGGGGACCCTGTTGGGTACCGTAAAGGTGTCGGCAACGCTCCGCTCACCGATCAGCGGATCGCCCTCGCCCGACAGTCCGTGAAACGTCGAACTCTGAATCCAGGTCTGTTGCACGAACTCGAATTGCCGCTCGATATCCCCGTTCAAGCACATGAAGAACAGCCCCCGCTGCTGACCAGGCTCCGGTTCATAGAAGCGTCCAACCCGGATGATGCGGTGACGATTTGTAATCTCGATCTGCTCCTGCGAGCCCGGAGCGAAACTCTCGCGCGGATTGGCGCGGCGGATATGGGCACCGAACGGACATCGCAGCCCTTGCGGATCTTCAGCGCCAAACAGGAAGTCGTTGTCGGCTTCAAAATTCGGGCTGGATTTCGCGCGGCCCTCGCCCTGGCGGCGGCCGGCATCCGATGGATCTTTCGTCGTCGAGCGCATCTTCGCCGCTTCCTCCGCCAGACCGGCGGACCTCTGCACGCGCAAGGCCGGCGCCGGCGCGGCCGGGATTTGCGTCACCAGCTGCGCGGGTGACGCAGCGATGCCCGCGCTTGCGCGCAACAAGGGATGCGTCGGGACCGGCGCGTCGTTTGCCGGAAAGCGCGGATATCGGACAAGCGGCGATCCATCGCGCCAGCGGCCGACAATCTTGGCGGCGATGAATTCCTCAGGCGGCGCCTGCACGCCGGGCGGAAAGAAGCCTTCCAGCCGCTTTCCTTGCTCCTCGCAATAGGACCAGAAAAGGTCGACGTGCTGCTCGAGCTGGCGGATCGCCAGGAAGCTTCCGTTTCGCCCGAGGTCGCGGTCGTTGTTGACGCTGTTGATGCCGAAATCGGGCGAAGCGGCGGACGCGACCGGCGGCAGCAGGCTGGTCGGATCGTGGATGGCCGCCAAGGTCGGGCTTGGCGGCATGTAGCCGCGGTTGTCGGGATATCCCAGGATGAATTCGCCGGCCTCGACGATATGGATCGGATCGGCGCCGCGCAGCGCCTTGTAGGTCCCGCGAATGACAGGTTGCGATATTCCATCGACGAAGCCGAACGGCTCGCATTTGGCGAGAAGGTGCTGCGCCGGAGATTGGTCAGGGCCCGGCAGTGGGCGGAACGGAATGGTTCGCCGAACCGAGTGCCCGCGCTTCTCCAGCAGGGCGGTCGTCTCTCTCCGCAACCGGTCGAGTTCGCCCAGCTTGGCGTAGAGCAGCAGCACGCCATCAATTCCGTCCTCTGGGTCGCCGCCCCAGCGCCACGTCTCCGGCGCGTTCGCTCCGACGTCTCCGAGCGCCCGCGCCCGCCAGGGCGCAGCCATGCCGTCGATGAAGGCCGCCGGAAACGTCGCCGCGCTGTCTTCCGGCAAGCCGAGCTTCCGCAGACCTGATGCCGTGAGCCCGAGAATGGTGGCGCAGGGCCACGTGCGCCCGTCGGAAAAGCGAATATTCGGCAGAAGCTCGGAGAGCCAGGCCTTGGATGCCGCTCGATCCTCGGCGAGCCCGAACAGGAGCGCCGAGCCCTCGTGCAGAAAGCCAAGGCCTCCGAAGATCAGGCTCTGGATCTCATTCGACTCGAGCGCGGAGGTCGGCTGCGCCTCCGAGCCGAACAACGCGAGCCAGCGCCGCGCCTCGTCCTCGGTCATGGCGGTTGCGAGGCCCTGGCGGATCAGTGCGTTGGTGCGGATGTTCGACGTCGTGAGCTCGGGATAGGCCGTGTACCAGAATGCTGTCGGAATCTGCTGGCGGCGCGCCCAGTGCTTGAAGCGTTCGCCGTCGGTCGCTCCGTCCTGGAACAGGTTTGAGGTCTTCGGGAAGTCGACGGTATTGGACCAGACGCCGGTCAGGCCGGCGTGTGCCTTTGTGATGAAGTCTTCGAGATAGCTCTCCCAGCTGCCGCCATAGTTCGACAGGAACAGCAGGTCGCCGGTCCCGGGCACCATCACCCAGCGCGCAAAGTTGATGGTTCCAAGCGCGCCCAGAAAGCCGGGTCGGAAATAACGCGTGCTCAATTGCCCGATGGTCCAGAACGCAACCCGCAGCGTGAACCGGCGCAGCCTGCCGGGTTTCATCACCGAGAGCGCCGCGAGATGGTTCTGCGCGGCGTAATTCTCGCGCTGCATGATTGCCGCCACCGCCTGCGGCTGGGCGGGCCGGTCGACCGGCACCTCCGCATCCTCCCGTCGCCGGAACGCGCGGTAGACAAAAATCGCCGCCACCGCCGCCACCACGAGGGTCAGGACAGCAGTCACGCCTGCACATGCAAGCGCCGACAGGAAGCCTTTGCCGGTAAAGCCCTGCATCCACCACAAAATCGCAAACGCGATCCCGGCCGGAATCGCGAGCGGCCATAGGAAGTCCCTGACAAACGGACCTGCGAGCCTGGCAAGGATGGGCAGCGATGCCGCCAAGGTCTCCGGAAGCTCTTCCAGCGTTCCGCCTTCCGCCACCGGTTCGGGAGCGAGCGCCCAGCTCCATTTCGCGTCGGCGCGAAGCTGCTTGCGGATCGTTTCAACACGTTCGAGCGCCGGGCCGCGCAAGGCCAGCCGATGGAGAAGATCGGCCAGGTGCAGGGCCAGTCCGCGCTCGCGCCGAATCCGCTCCACCGACAGGCCCGGCGTGCCGGCGAAACCAAGTCCCGGGTTGGCCAGCAGCGTCTGCCCGGTCTCGACGATATGGCTCCGCCAGAAGTCGAGCAGGGGTGCGGCTCCGCGGTCCTCGGCATGGGCGAAGACCGGGCCGAGATCGGCACCGAGCTGCTGGTCGAGCAGGCGCAGCAGCTCTTCGGCGCTGCCGTCCCCGGAAAACTCGAATACCAGATGACCGCGACCGCCGGCCGAGGCCTCGAACACGTTGAGGCTGGCGAAATGTATGACATTGAGCCCGCCGAGCGCCGCGGCGAGCCGCGCAATTGCCGGATTGCCGAGGGCCGCAATGGAGGTGCGAAGGGATGCGATGTCCTTGCTCGGGACCGCCGCGATGATGGTGACCAGTGCGTGGCTCAATTTCGACTCCCGCGGAATGAGACGACGAGTTCGTCGATGAACGGTCCGTCGTAGCGCGGCCGTTCGACCTGGGAAATTCCACGCTTGAGGACGCGGCGCACGAGCTCGGGAATCTGAACGTCGTTGACGGCTCGGCCGGCGCACGGGTGAAGGCCTCCGCCGAAGTGGCGATAGAGCGTCGCGGAACGCGTTGGATCGAGCCGGCCCGGATCGGAAAAATGGTTCGGATCGAACATCGCAGCCTGCGTGAACGCCACGACGGTCGATCCGCCCGCGATCGTCGTGCCGCCGAGCTCCACATCCGCCGCCGCGCGACGCAGCAGGATCGGATTGTGCGTCCACATCCGCAGCAACTCGTTGCACCACCCGACCATGCGCTGCGGATCGTCGAGGTCGCGCTCGATCCGAGCCAGCACGACATCATCGGCGCACGCCATCCTCACGATCTTGCCGACCGCGGTGGCGGTCGTGTCGATCGAGCCGACCAGCAAACCGGCCACGTTGCGGCGGACGCCGTCGTCATCGAGCGCGTCGGGATATTTCCCGCGCAACGCCAACAGCCGGCCGATAACGTCGTCGCGCTTTATCGCCTGCCGGTGGCGCCCGGCGATCTCCTCCAGGAACCATCGTCGGAGCTCTTCCGCGGCAGCGAGCGCGCGCTCACGGACCTGCTCGTCGCCGCCCAGATTGAGAAAAGTGTGATGAAAAACCGCGCGGATCACGCGCATGAGGTCCGTTTCGGTCGGCCCGGCAAGTCCGAAGATTTGTCGGGCGGCTCGTGCCGCGACCAGCCGGGCGTAGCCATTGACGATATCCAGCCGTCCGTGCGCAGCCGCCGCGTCGTCCAGAAGTCGCTCGGCCTCGCGCGCCACGAGGTCGCGCACGCCAACGAGGTCGATCGCGGACACGGCGACGTAAAGCTGCGGCCGTTCAGCGGCCATTTGCACCCCGCGGTCGAGGCCGAGCACAAACGGGCCGTTCACTTCGTCGATGCGCGCGCCATTGATCGGCGCGATCCGAAAGTCGAGATCACGCCGCAGGATATCCTCGACGTCATCCCAGCGACTCGCGAGCGCAAATCCCTTGATGCGGATGACCCGCCCATACCACGCCGCCGCCTTGGCGGCGATGCGCTGAAGCCACGGGCCCAGCAGCAGCGAGCTCAGCGGGCGGCCGCTGCCACGGGCGGCCATCGGGGCCTGCGGTTGCGGGCGCGCTGCTTCATAGGTGTCGAACAGCAGTTGTCCGGCTCGGCGCGCCCGCATCTGCTTGACGAAGGTCTTGAGCTCGTCGGGAAGCGCGTCGAGAGCAGGGAGCTTGGCGCCGTATCGCGGCGGGAAAACAACCGGAGCGGCGAGCGCGGCAAACGTGATATCCACGACGCCCGGCTCGGCGCCGCCCACGAACCGCGTGCCGCGTTTGGCGAGCTCGGTCTCCACGACATCGCAGGCTGCCAGGATTTGCGTGCGCGCCGCCGCGACCAGATCGGGCGTCAACTCCAGCCCGCGCCCCATCAGCTTGCGCCACAACGGATAGAGCAAGTAGACGAAAGCCCGCTCCCAGGCCGGTGCGCCATCCACGACGACTGGATAGAGCACCGCCTTGAGCGGAAGCACCTGCGCGTAGACATAACGGCGCACCGTGCGCAGCAGGAGATCGAGCAGCCGATCGACCAGCGCGCGATTCGCGGTACGCCCGCCTTCCTCTTCGCCGTAGAGGCGCTGGCCGGGGCGTGATTTTGCGTCAAGGCCGTTCAATACGTCGCGCGCGCCCGCCCAAACGCCCTCCGGCCCGACGACGACCGGAACCTCGACGCCCCCTCCCCGGCGCCGGGTCGCCAGGACGTGCAAGATCGGCACGTGCGGTTCCTCGTGGTATGAAATGCGGTAGCGCTCGAACAGCCAACGCGTCAGCTCGACCATCGGGCTTACGCGCGCGGATACGATCGTGTGACGTGGCCGCTCGGCGATTTGCTCGAAACTCAAGTTGCCACCTCCATTGGTTCGGCAGCGATACCATCGGCCCCACGCGCACGGCCGATCGCCGGCTCTTGCGCGTCACCAGTCGTTCGACGTCGTTTGATCCCGGTGCGACCTAACCCCGCCCGGCATCACGTAGTTTGGAGCATTCTCAACCAAAAAGTGTATCGAGCACAAGGAGGGGGCAACGGTTGCGCCCGAATTTTCAAACCGAGGCCAAGGCCGTCCGACCGGCCGATCCTCGATGGCGACCGGAGGAGCGCCCCGGAATTTCCGGGGCGCTTTCGTTTTGCGGTTGGATTGGATCGTGACCGCGCATTCCTGCACCGCCCCCGGTCCCCTCCCTCCGCCTCCGCCGAAGCGCTACAGTCAACCCATCCCAACCCTCGCGTGGAGGCTCCGATGCGCCGAGTGAATGTAGTCGCGGTCGCTGCAACCGTTGCCCTTGTTGTCTGGCTCGCCGGCCCGGCGCGCGCGCAGACCGGCGTCACGGCGTTCGAAGGCGCGCGGCTGATCGTCGGCGACGGCGGCGCCCCGATCGACAACGCGACGGTGGTGGTCGAGGGCGCCAAGATCATCCAGGCCGGCCGCGTCGCCGACGTCCAGGTACCGGCCGGCGCCGCGCGCGTGAGCCTCGCCGGCAAGACCGTGATGCCGATGCTGGTCGACACTCACGTCCATCTGAGCCCGTCCCGCGAGGCGCTCACGCGTGACTTGAAGCGGCGCGCCTATTACGGGGTGAGCGCGGCGCTGAGCCTCGGCACCGACAATTACGACGTGCTCGACATCCGCGGGCAGACGATTCCGGGCGCCGCACGGTTTCTCAGCGCCGGCCGCGGGATCACGATGCCCGAGCCGGGGCGCATCACGGTGCCGCACTGGATCACCACCGAGGCGGAAGGCCGCAAGGCGGTGCAGGAGCTCGCCGAGCGCAAGGTCGACATCGTCAAGGTCTGGGTCGACACCCGCGAAGGCAAGTACAAGAAGCTGACCCCCGAATTCTACGCCGCCATCATCGACGAGGCGCACAAGCACGGCTTGCGGGTCACCGCCCACATCTTCGATCTCGAGGACACCAAGGGGCTCATCCGCGCCGGGGTCGACGCGTTCGCGCACGGCGTTCGCGACCGCGACATCGACGACGAGCTGGTGGCCATGTTCAAGCAGCGTCCGAACCTGATCCTGACGCCGAACCTGCCGGATCGCGGCGTGAAGGTGGACCTGAGCTGGCTGCGGCCCGGCATGCCGGCCGCCGATGTGGACAAGCTCGAAACGGCCAACACCGACAAGCCGCGCGAGCAGGCCTTCTACGGGATTCAGGCCCGCAACCTGGCGAAGCTCAATGCCGCGGGCGTGCGCATCACGCTTGGGACCGACGGCAACAAGCCGTGGGGCCCGCACGAGGAGATGTTGGACATGGTGGTCGCCGGGATGACGCCGATGCAGGTCATCGTGGCGTCGACCCGCAACTCGGCCGAGTTCCTGCGGCTCGCCGACAGCGGCACCGTGCAAGCCGGCAAGAGCGCCGACTTCATCGTGCTCGACGCCAACCCGCTCGACGACATCACCAACACACGACGGATCTCGGCGGTGTATCTGCGCGGCGCGGCGGTCGACCGCGCGCAGCCGGTCAACTGAGCTGCGTCGTCCGCAAGCGACGGTGGGCGAGAAACAACTCGCTCACAGGTCACTCGTGCATTTCAACGGGCGGCGGCGCCACGGCGCCGGTGGCGTCCTTCGGCGCTGGCGGCGCGGCGGCTGGAGTCGCATCGGCCGCAGGCTTGGCGGCCGAGCTGCCGGCCGCGGCCACATTGGGCCGCGGACGCGGCAACGGCGGAGGTCCGGCCTGCGCGCCCGGCTGCGGCGGCGCGTGCGCTGCCGGCGCGCGGGCGCCTGGCAATCCTTCGTAGACGCCGCCCGGTCCGTGCATCGGCGGATCACCGACCCCGGGCGGCAGCGCGGCGATGCGGGAATTCGGGCTGTAGCCGTCCGGCATCAGCGCGATCCGGCCCTGCGGGCGGCCATACGGCGGCGGCATCACGGGCGCGGCGTAGCGCGGGGCGAACACCGGCGCCACCCGCACGATGCGGCCGAGCCGCGCATCGACCACCACCCGCATCTCCTGGCCGGCGGGATCGACCGCGCGCAGAACGTAGGCCGGACCGTGGCGCACCGGCCGGCTCAGCGGCTCGAGCCCGGTCGAGCGCACCATCGCCACCACCTCGTACGGCGGCATCTCCACCAGGGCACCGGGAGGCGGCACGGGATAGACGAGTTGCGCCGCGGCCGGCTCCGCCGCAAGCGCGAGTGCCAGCACGCCGGCACAGATCGCGATTGTCTGTTTCAAGTTATGCCTCCCCGATCTGTCGAGCTCCTCCGAACGATAACG
>Ga0184625_10001344_pt1 | contig 10219 bp, 9 predicted proteins | sample PLM3_30_b1_FD_133151 | JGI IMG/M metagenome (GOLD analysis project Ga0184625, IMG submission 133151) | Groundwater sediment microbial communities from an aquifer in East River, Colorado, USA - PLM3_30_b1 | ecosystem: Environmental > Terrestrial > Soil > Riparian zone | place: USA: East River... | reverse complement strand
TCTTCGGCATTAGTCGATTGCCGCGAGTGTGGCGACTGGATCTGAACTTGGCAACTTATTGTTGAGAAACGAGTTGCAGGAAGCTGCCTCGCCACCGAGCCGAACTTAGATGGCCGTTTGGATCGGATTGGCAGAGTATGAATGAACCGCAAATCGCTGGTGCCAAACGAGAAACAGCCCGCCGCAAACCATTGCGACGGGCTGTTCATTATTCGAGTCGGGGCAGCCGGATTTGAACCGACGACTTCCTGGTCCCAAACCAGGCGCTCTACCGGACTGAGCTATGCCCCGAATCGGGCAGGTACATGATACGTGACTGTTGGCGAGGCGGGAAGGTTCGGAAAAGGCCGTCGGCTTTCAGCGGTCAGCAATCAGCCAGGCAATGCCTGGCTGACTGCTGAAAGCTGATCGCTGACCACTACCTCCGAAGCGCCTCCACCAGGCGTTCGAATTCGTCGCTCGTGTCGAAGCCGATCACGATGTGTCCGCGGTCCTTGTCCTTCACCTTGATCTCCACTCGGGCGGCGAACCGCTGACGCAGTTCGGTCTCGATCGTTTGCACATGGGCCGTTTTGTAGGACGGAGCGACGTCGCGGAGCACCGTCGCCGCCTCTTTCGCCTCCGCCTCCGCCTTCTGCTGGCGCACGACGAGCTCGAGCGCCTTGACGGACAATCCCTTCATCACCACTTCCTTGCACAGCTCCACCTGTCGTTCGGGAGTCGGCAGCCCTTTCAGGATCTTGGCGTGTCCCAAGCTAACCTGGTTCAGTCGAACGGCGCTTTGGACTTCTTCCGGCAGGTGCAGCAGGTTGACGAGGTTGCTGACGGTCGTGCGGTCCATGCCGAGCCGGTGGGCGAGCTGTTCCTGGGTGACGTGGTAGCGGTCGAGGTAGTCCTTGAATCCCTGGGCCTTCTCGATTGGGTTGAGGTCGCTTCGTTGGATATTCTCGACGAGCGATGCCTCGAACACCTGGCGATCGTCGAAGTTTACAACCGTGACGGGGACCTCGCGCAGGCCCGCCACGTGTGCGGCTCGGAGCCGGCGCTCGCCAGCAATCAATTGAAACCGATCGCCGACCGGGCGAACGACGAGCGGCTGGAGAACGCCGTGGGCCTTGATGCTGTCCGACAAGTGAACGATTTCATCCTCGTCGAATGCTTTGCGCGGCTGGTAGGGATTAGTCTGGATTTGATCGAGCGTCAGAGTGGCTCGGGATCCACCCGTCGCGTCGCCGTTGCCATCTCCCAACAACGACGTCAGGCCCCGTCCGAGCCGCGGCTTCGCATCCATGGCCAAATCCCCCTTCTTGCTGAAGGCCGTCCGACTCGCGCGACCCACCGAACCGTTCCACGTAGAACGGTTCGGCGGCCGCCGCGCGGGTATAGAGCAGGGGTCGGCCGATCCATCAAGGTCAAGTGACGAGTAACGAGTGAAGAGTGACGAGATAACCCAGCTTCTCGTCACTCGCGACTCTTCACTCTTCACTCGCAAACTGCTCTTTCCACAAGGAAGGAAAATGCATTACCATCCGCCCGCCGACGCCGGAACCGTCGGCAACCAGGGGCCAGGAAGGCCCCGCGAGAAGAGGCGCCGATGAACGGACTCGTCCGTTGACCTCCCGCCGGATCGGAACCCGGCGGCCCCGTCTGGACCTGCTCCACACCCCGATCCTGCACGCCCGAGACTCGGCACCACCCATCGTTTGATCACTCCCCGCGCCGGCCGCGCAACTTGCGCAACCCGAGCGCGCTGGGAGGCGACTTCCTCACCGTTCCGTCACGGACCTCCCCGTAATGGACCGCTCCCCCATTTTGTTTCGGTGCGACGCCAATCCCCAGCTCGGCTGGGAGCCCTTCTATCAGTGCCTGACTTATGCGGCCGCTTTGCAGCGCCGCCGACGGCCGGCGTACTTCCTTGGGCGGATCGAGCCCTTCCCCCTGTTGTCCCAGATTGTCCGCGGTGGAAATGATTTTCTGACGGCCGATCATGAGATTGGCACCGCTGAGGACTGCGACGAAACGATCCAAGAAGTTCGACGGCTCGGCGCCGCGGCCGTCATCGTCAATGCCCCCGGCATTCAGGAGGAGTACTTGCGCGAGCTGTCGAGCACCGGGACCACGGTCGTGGTCATCGACTCGGAAGCACGCGTGCGTTTTCCGAATCGCCTGGTGATCAACCCGCTGCTCGGCAAGCCGCTCAACGCTTACGAGTGGGAACGCGGCACGCAGCTGCTCCTCGGCCGAAAATACGCCATCGTGCGATCGGTTTTCCGACGGCAGCGCGCCCTTCGCGCCGCCGACCCGCAAGGGAGTTTCCGCGGCATTATCGCGTTCGGAGAGGACGACGGCGCCGGCCAGTCCCTTCAGCGCGCCCAGGAACTCTTGGCCGGCTCGCGCGTAGAAAAACTGACCGTCTTGGTCCGCAGCCATCACGGGCAGCTCGACGAGCTGCGGAAACTGGCGGACAAGAATAAGGGCCGACTGGAGGTGCTGACCGAGCCCTCGGAGCTGGGAACCCGCCTGCCGCGAGCGCACTTTGCTCTCACCGCGGGCGACGGCCTGACGCTGGAAATGGCTTGCGTCGGGGTCCCGCAGCTCTTGATCTCGCAGAATGCTCGTCACGTGCCGACCGCGAAGAAGATGGACGAGGACGGCGCGGCCACCTACCTCGGCGCGGCCGACCAGGTGAATCCGACCACACTTCGCGACGCAGTGAATTACGTCCTCGACGACCAACTCGAACGAGTCGGAATGGCTCGCTGTGCCCGGCTCATGATCGACGGCCGCGGCCCGGACCGTATCGTGAACGGCCTCGAAATCCTGATCCACGCCCCGACCGAGCCGACCCGGCTCCGGCTGGCGGCCTAATCGAGGGGTGAATTCGAACTATCAAGGGTCCGTAGGACAGGTTTCCCAACCTGTCCCACGGACCGCTTTCGTTTCACATTTCCGACGGTGCTCGCCTTCTGTTATCCTCGAATTATGGCAGCATTTGCATGTGATGAGAGTTTCATGATGACCAAGGAAGACGTCGCCGCGGCACTCCAGGAAGTCGGCATCCTGCTCGAACTGAAGGGCGAGCCGTCCTTCCGCACCATGTCGTACCACAGCGCCGCGCGGGCCGTGCTCGAGTACGAGGGCGATTTCCCGGCACTGGTTGCCGCCGGACAAGCAACTGAAATCCACGGGATCGGCGAGGTCATGCGGACCAAGATCGAGGGCCTGGTCCGGACCGGTGAACTTCCTCAGCTCACCGCCCTCCGGGCCGAAATTCCCCCCGGGATTATCCAGATGCTCCGGATTCCTGGCCTGGGCCCGAAAAAAGTAAAGGCCCTTTACGATCAGTTGAAAATCGACAACCTCGAAGCCCTGCAGACCGCTTGCGTGGACGGACGCGTGGCCAAGATCAAGGGCTTCGGTGGAAAAACGCAGGAGAAGATCCTGGACGGCTTGCGCTTTCTTAGCGAAGTCGGGCAACGAGTGCGCATCGACGAGGGCTACCCCGTTGGCGTCATCCTCACCGACCGGCTGTCGAAGGTGCCCGGCGTGACGCGGGCGGCCTTGGCCGGAAGCCTTCGACGCCGCAAGGAAGTCGCCGGTAACGTGAACCTGGTTGCAGGAGCCGCCAACCCGAAGGTGGCTCTCGACGCATTCGTCGCGCAGCCGGAGGTCATGCAAATCACCGGGCGGACGGAATCGATGGCTGCCGCGGTCGTCGGCATGGCGGTGGAAGGGCACCGGGTAGTCGTTCCCGCTGAGCTGCGGGTCGTGCCGGACGAGGTGTTCCCGTTCGTTTTGATGCACCTCACGGGCAGCAAGGAACACAACGCCCGTCTGCGCGACCGAGCCGCCGAGCGGGGAATGACACTCGCCGAGACCGGGCTGACCTCAGGGGGCAAGGAACTGCCGTGCGCATCTGAGGCGGACATCTATGCAACTTTGGAACTCTCCTTCATCCCGCCGGAATTGCGCGAAAACGCGGGGGAAATGGAGGCGGCCGAACGGGATGAGCTGCCCAAGCTGGTCGAGGCGAAAAACATCCGCGGTGTTTTTCACAATCACACGACCTACAGCGACGGCGCCGCCACGCTTGAGCAAATGGCCCAGACGTCCAAAGCGCTCGGGTTCGAGTACTTCGGGGTCGGCGACCACTCGCAGTCACTCCGCGTGGCGCGCGGGCTCTCCATCGAGGCGGTGAAGAATCAGCATGTGGAGATCGACGCCCTGAACAAGCGCCTATCCGGGGTCCGCATCCTGAAGGGAATCGAGTGCGACATCCTCGACGACGGTTCGCTCGACTATCCCGACGAGGTGTTGAAGTGGTTCGACTATGTGGTCATCAGCGTGCACACGCTCTTCGGAATGCCTGAGGAAAAAATGACGGCGCGCGTGTGCAAGGCTTTGACGCACCCGGCCACGACGATCCTCGGCCACGCGACTGGCCGACTCTTACTCCGCCGGGAGGGGTACAAGATTGACTTGGAGGAGGTCCTTCGGGTTGCAGCCGAGCATGGAAAAATGATCGAGATCAACGCCCAGCCGACGCGACTTGACGTCGATTGGCGGGTGGTTCGCCAGGCGAAGGCCATGGGGATCCCGATCGTGATCAATCCCGACGCGCACTCCACCGATGAATTGGCGCTCTACGAGTACGGCGTGGACGTCGCCCGCCGTGGCTGGCTGGAGAAAGACGATGTGTTCAATACGCGACCTTTGAGGGAGGTGATAAGAGAGCTTGAGCGGCGCAAGACGGACGCTGATTGACCCGGTCAACTCTGTCGATACTTCGGATTCGCCTCCCGGTACGCTTTCACCCGTTCCTCGCGCGTCACCGCGTCGGCAAAGAACCGAACGGCCTCTACCAATCGCTCGTCCGGCTCGGAACAACTGAATCGGATGAACCCGAGGCCGTACTCGCCAAAGCACTCCCCGCCCAGGCACGCCACCCCCTTCCGGTCGTCCGCCCCTTCGAGCAGGTACATTGCCAGTCCGTGTGATCGGAGGCCGAGTCGGCGGCAAATCGCCGACACGTTTGGGAAGACGTAAAAGGTCCCCGCCGGCATTTGCACCGTCACTCCTTCCACCTTGCGTAGCTCGCTCACCAAGAGCTCGACCTTCTTCTGGAACTTTGCCATCGTCGCATCGCGCTCGGCGGCATCGTTCTTGAGCGCGGCCAGGCTGGCGAGCTGAGCAATTGGCGGCACGCAGGACAGCGAAGTGTTGATCATCTTGCCGACGAGCTCGATGTTCCGCGTGGAACTGACGGCATAACCGACTCGCCAACCGCTCATGCTGTACGACTTGCTGAACGTATAAGCACCGACACATTGGTCCATCATGCCGAGTTCGGCCAGAATCGACCGGTGCTCGTCCTTCCACACCATGTGGCAATACGGCTCGTCGCTGAACACGGCGAGGTTCTTCCCGCGGACCAGGTCGGCGATGGCGGCCAGGTCCTCCTTCGTGGCGACCCCGCCCGTCGGGTTGTGCGGCGAATTGAGAAAAATCGCCTTTGGCCGGCTTGCCGTTTTCAGGAAATCGGCGACCGCGTTCGGGTCCGGACGGAAGGCGTTGTCCTCTCGAAGCGGAGCGAACACGGGAATGCCGCCCCGTCGGCAAACATTCGGCTCAAACGTCGGGAATTGCGGTGCGAACAAAAGCACCTCATCCCCAGGTTCGACGAACAACTCGCAAAAAAACTGCTCGAACACCTTCGCTCCTGGCCCGACGACCACGTTCTCCGGCCCGGCCGGGACGTGGAACTCTTTCCGGACCGTCTCGGCGATCTGCGCGCGGAACTCCGGCAACCCGAGGGAACCGCAGTACCGCGTCTGTCCGTCGGCGATGGCCTTCGTCCCTGCCGCGAGAGCGGACTTCGTGCTCGAAAACGGGCTGTCTCCGATCTGGAGCTCGATGACGTCCTTGCCTTTCGACTTGAGGCGCTTGGCCACGGCCAACACGTCAAATGCGGTTTCCGTGTTCAGGCCGAGGGCGAAGGACGAATACGTCAGGGCCGAGTTGCTCATGTCGAAAAGGGGCGGTAAGGGGAAAGAAGTAGGGCGGGAGAGAGTCCCGGCGCGCCGGGACTCTCTCCCGCCCAAAGGAATTGTAGGGGCCTTGTCACTTCGACGAAATCGTCTGGTGCAGCGGCCGCAGCACGTTCGGAATTACGTACGCATCGACCAGCTCCTGCGCCAACTTCCGCTGGTTGTGGTACGACTCCACGAACGACGCGGGCGCCGACTTGCCCCACACCTGGTTGACCATGAAGTAAACGCTGATGGGGGCCTCCGGATATTGACCCGATTGCACCTGGAAGGTGTTCGTCCGCGACTCCACCCAAATCCGCGCCTGAAGCCGGCACTTGTCGTCCAGGGCCACCACCATCGACGGCTCGTAGTGCAGCGTCTTCGCACCCGTGTGCTGCATGAGCGAATCGAACGGCGTGTTCGAGGCCAACGCCTCGGCGATCACCTCATCGTGATTCCCCTGGTAGCCAAAGTCGAATGAGAACACAACCTCCAGGGAGTCGCAGTTCAAAGACGTCAGATCCAGGTGGTAGGGCGCCAGATCGAGGATACGCTCGTGCTGCCGGTCGGCGTCGTCGAGCGTCGCGGGATTCGTAAAGGCGCTGACCAATCGCCGGGTGTCGAGCGCGACCGAACGGACGCTGTCCTGTTCCCGGTCTTCTTCCAGAACAAACTCGCCGGACTCGCGGCGTTCGAACTCAGTCATCTCCGGGAATGCCTTCTGGACCGAGTCGAAGAAATGCAGAACGGTCTCCGACGCGCTTGGGAGGTCCACTTTGGTGTTCAGGTAGACGTAGACTCCGAAGGCGTCGCAGAGCGAAGAGTAGGGATTCATGGGCCTCTCCGACCCGGGCGAGGGGAGGCCACCGCCGAGATGTACCGCCCTAGTCCATTGTTCGGGCTTGGACCGGGGGATACAAGGGGACGTGAAGGGTGGTGAGGTGGTGAGGTGGTGTTGGTTTTCGCACCACCTCACCACCCCACCACCTCACCACCACTTCCAGTCACGCCGCCAGCCGGGCGACCTTCGCGGTCGTGGATGGGACCTTCAGCGTGGTCTGGTGTTCCCAAGTGCCGGCGTCTGGCGCGCCGTGCCAGCGCTGGAGGGAGATCGAGGCGATTTGCTCGCGCTCCTCATCGTCCAACAAGTCGTGGAACGACTCGACATAGCCCTGCCGCACCTGGGTGGAGGAGCGGCCGATCAGAAGCAGCGCCTCGCGCCCGTCCTCGAAACGGGCCATGGCGCGCCAACCCTGGGCTTTGCTCTCGGTCTGGTAGAACATGTGCGACCCTCCTTGGTCAAAAAGACGTGCTGGATATCAAGTGGGAGGGGTAGGGTCGCAAAAGCCAACCCGCTTGTCAAGGGTGTGAATGTAATTTTTCCCTCAAGTCGGCGGAACGCTTCCGGCGCGGGTCGGCGCGTCTATCGCGCGCGATAGACGATGCGGCCGCGGGTCAGGTCGTACGGGGAGATTTCGACCTTGACCCGGTCGCCGGGAATGATCCGGATGAAGTTCTTGCGCATGCGGCCGGCGACGTGCGCGATGACCTCGCCACCAACGTCCAACTCCACGCGGAACTGCGTGTTGGCCAGCGCCTCTTTCACGCGGCCCTCGACTTCGATCGACTCTTCTTTGGCCATAGGGAATTTCGATCCCTCCCGCGGCGGGGCCGACACGGCCCAATTGACAAGAACCCGGCCCAATTGGGCCGGGTTCCGAGAGAAACCTGTGATCCATTATAGGAGTTCAGTACCGGCCGCCGCGGCTGCCGTACCCGCCACCGCCGCCCCGCCCACCGCCGTATCCGCCGCCACCGCCGCCTCCTCCGCCACCAAATCCCCCGCCTCCCTGTCGCGGCTCGCGTGGCCGGGCTTCGTTGACAGTCAGGGGCCGGCCCTGAAAGTTGAAGTTGTTCAGGGCCTCGACCGCGGTCTTGGCCTCGGCCTCGCTGGCCATTTCGACGAACCCGAAGCCGCGGGAGCGGCCGGTTTCCCGGTCCAGGATGACCTGGGCCCGCGCCACGGTCCCGTGCTGGCTGAACAGCTGCATCAGGTCGTCGTTCGTGCAGCTCCACGACAGGTTGCCCACGTAAATGTTCACCATCGTCACACCTTCTCCGAGGCGGCCGGGTAAAGCCGCCCAACGCCTGCCCGCGGGAGTCGGAGTGGCCGCGGGGCCAGGCACCCAAACTGAAACAGGGATACGGGTTAATACGGCGCCGGGAGGCGGTTGGCTCCGGCAATGGCGTTGTCAAGTCGCGGCGAGCGGGCGCGACACCTGCAAGATGGGAAGTGGGCTTGTTCGATCACCAAGACAGTGAGCTGCCGCCCGACCTGAGGAGGTGTTCCGATTCCGACGAATCTCAACCAACTCACCAGGGTCCCAATCTGTCAAGTGAAGAATATACCCTCGTCATCCAGACCTGCAAGCGATTTTTTCAGTGAAGTCCAAAAAACAGTAACGCCCGGAACAGTAAGCGCATGGGACACGAATGTAGTGCACCGGCTTGCGAGAATTCGTCGCCTCCTGCACCCGTGGCACGGTCGTTCGGCGCGCCATCTTTCAATGCCTGGCTCGCTTCATCGCGAGCCGGAGCGCGGAAAGGATTGGTCTGGTTCGGCTGAGTTCAGCGGAGGCCGAAGTGCGGCGAGGCGGCGCTAGTGTGCTCTCGTTCCCAAGCTCCGCTTGGGAACGCGGGCGTGCCAAGCTCTGCTTGGCGGGCCCGGGCCAATCGAGAGCTCGATGTCGTCGCCGCGAGCCGCACGCCGCGAAGCAGAGCTTCGCCGACCAGCGTTCCCAAGCAGACCTTGGGAATGAGAGGCCTCGCTTGTCGACGGCGCGGGCTTGTCGAAACGATTTACTCGTCGTCGTCCAGCACTTCGTAGCCGGGGTCTTTGCGCCGCGTCCTCCGCATGCCAATCTTGGCCAGGCGTTTCTCCTCGGCGATCGCGCTTTCTTCCGTCTGGTCCGGCATGATCAGGATGCACAGCGCACCGACACACCCGAGTGCAACACCGATTGGAATGCCGATGAGCCCCGGATACCCTTTCACGTCCGCATACAGAAAACAGCCAATGGCCGCCAAGATGTGACCGAGGACTAGGCAGAAGACTGCCACCACGGCTGCACCGAACACAAACGTCAGAATGGCGATGACGCTCAAGAGCAACGAGCCGACCAGAAAGACCTGCGCGACTTGAAGGCGGCTTTCGAACATATGACAGTCCCCGCAACAGGTTGATGATAGATCGCCCATCAAAAAGCGGGTGAATTCTGCGAGCCAAAAGTCCCGTAGTATACCTCCACCCCGAGTCGCGATCATCCAGTTGCCCATGAAGATCCTTATTGGCGGCATCATGCACGAGTCGAATACGTTCGCCTCGACCCGGGCCGACCGCCGGCGATTCCTCGACGGGTCGTTTGCCGCCGGCCCGGATGTGATTCCTATCTGGAAGAGTGCCCACCATGAGTTCGGCGGGTTCATCGAAGCGGCCGGGCGTTTCGATTTTGATCTGGTACCGTCCGTCATGGCGTGGGCGACCCCATCCGGTCCGGTGGACGATGCGCTGCTCGACGAGGTCACGGATCGTTTGATTGTCGACGCCCAAGCCAGCCCGGTGGACGGTGTATTGCTCGCACTGCATGGCGCGATGGTCACTTCGAAGCACCCAAGCGCGGACACCGAGGTCGTAAAGCGGATTCGAATAGCTGTTGGGCCGCGGCTACCACTCGTCACTACGCTCGACTTTCACGCCAACTGCGACCCAGCGATGACCGACTTCGCCGATGCGTTGATCGGATACCAAACCTACCCGCACATCGACCAGCGCGAGCGCGGCCTGCTCGCGGCCGAAATGCTGACGCGAACGATCCGGGGGGAGATCAAGCCCGTTTGCCATATCGCGAAGCGGCCGATGATCGCGAACATCCTGGGCCAGTCGACCGACCGCGAGCCAATGAAGGGACTCATGGCGGCGGCCCGCCACGTGGATCGCCGCCAGGGGGTTCTTTCCACGAGTGTGATAGGCGGGTTCGCCTACGCGGATGTACCCAGCATGGGCCCGAGCGTCATTGTCGTGGCAGACGGCGATCGCGGAAGAACTGGCCGATCACATGTGGGATGTGCGCCACGACCTGACGGTCCCTTGTGCGAGTCCAGAGGAAGCCGTTCGCCGGGCGGCCGCCGCG
>Ga0184625_10001343_pt1 | contig 10219 bp, 13 predicted proteins | sample PLM3_30_b1_FD_133151 | JGI IMG/M metagenome (GOLD analysis project Ga0184625, IMG submission 133151) | Groundwater sediment microbial communities from an aquifer in East River, Colorado, USA - PLM3_30_b1 | ecosystem: Environmental > Terrestrial > Soil > Riparian zone | place: USA: East River... | reverse complement strand
GCGAGCGCTGATGGACGCGGGGCTCGCGTCGCTTCCAGGAGGAGGCGCCGAAGTCTTCGCGGAGCGGGTACGGCAGAAAATCTGCCACGACAAGGCCGACGCCAATCGATGGCTGTCGATTCACCGGATCGCGCACGGTCTGGGCATGAAGTCGAACGTGACGATGCTCTACGGCCACATCGAGACCAACGAAGAGCGCGTGGATCACATGCTGCGCGCCCGCGCGCTGCAGGACGAGACCGGCGGCTTTCAGGCGTTCATCCCGCTGGCGTTTCATCCCGACAACAACCAGATGCGCAAGCTGCCTGCGCCGACCGGCTCCGACACGCTGCGCGTGCACGCCGTGTCGCGCCTCATGCTCGACAACATCCCGCACGTGAAGGCGTTCTGGATTGCGACCGGCGTCGAGCTGGCGCAAACGGCGCTGTGGTTCGGCGTCGACGATCTCGACGGCACCGTGCAGGAAGAGAAGATTTACCACATGGCGGGATCGCGCACTCCCGAGGCGCTGACGACACGCGACATCGAGTGCATCATCCGCGCCGCCGGGCGCACGCCCGTCGAACGCGACACGTTCTACAACGTCGTGCCGCCTTCGCCGTTGGCTTCGGCGAGCCAGGCCGCAGCGTCGGCGTAAAAACGCTATAATTGAAAGTTCAGATGTCGACGATGCTTCCTGTCCTGACGGAGTTCGAGAAGGCGAATATCTCGGAGCGCCAGCCGCTCCCCGAGCGCTATCTCGGCTTGTCCGACGACGAGCTCGATCGCCGCATCGCGGCCGCGAAGGCGGCGCTCGGCAGCCGGCTCATCATCCTCGGCCATCACTACCAACGCGACGAGGTCATCAAGTTCGCCGATTACATCGGCGATTCCTTCCGCCTCTCGGGCGAAGTGGCGAAGCACCCAGAGGCCGAGTTCATCGTCTTCTGCGGCGTGCACTTCATGGCCGAGAGCGCCGACGTCCTCTCGGCGCCGCATCAAAAGGTGATGCTGCCCGACCTGGCGGCGGGGTGCTCGATGGCCGACATGGCGGCGATCGACCAGCTCGAGACGTGCTGGGACGAGCTTTCGCTGATGGGCGTCGGTGACGTCGTGCCGATTACCTACATCAATTCTTCCGCGGCCATCAAGGCGTTCGTCGGCGAGCGCGGCGGTATCGTCTGCACGTCGACCAATTGCGCCGCCACGCTGCGGTGGGCGTGGGAGCGCGGCGAGCGCATCCTGTTCCTGCCCGATCAGCATCTCGGCCGCAACACCGCCTACAAGATGGGGGTTGCGCTCGACAAGATGGTCGTGTGGGATCCGCACGAGATGTACGGCGGCCAGACCGTCGAGCAGTTGCTCGACGCCAGGATGATTCTCTGGAAAGGGCACTGCTCGGTCCACGAGCGCTTCACCGTCGCGCAGATCGCGCGCATTCGCGAGCAGCATCCTGGCGTGCGCGTCATCGTCCATCCCGAGGTGCCCTGGGACGTCGTGCAGGCGGCTGACGACAGCGGGTCGACGGAGTACATCATTCGCCAGGTCACCGAGGGCGCACCTGGATCCGTCTGGGCCGTCGGAACTGAGATTCACCTGGTCAACCGGCTGGCGAAGAGCGTCGCGCCCGAAAAGACCGTGCTGTCGCTGGACCAGTTCGGCTGCCTGTGCTCGACGATGTTCCGCGTGTCGCCCAACCACCTGTTGTGGATTCTCGAGGGGCTGGTCGACGGCCAGGTGCACAACCGCATCATCGTGTCCGACGAGCAGAAACACTGGACGAAGGTCGCGCTCGATCGGATGCTTTCCGTTCATTAATCGAACGCGGGGCCCGGGCCCGCGCTACGACACAACCTAAGGAGGACACACGTGGCACACACACTTCCGCCGCTTCCGTATGCTTTCGACGCGCTCGAGCCGCACATCGACGCGAAGACCATGGAGATTCATCATGGCAAGCATCACAACGCCTACGTCACGAACCTGAATGCGGCGCTCGAGAAGTATCCGGAGCTGCAGTCGAAGAGCATCGAGGACCTGCTGCGCGACATCAGCAAGGTGCCCGAAGACATCCGTACTGCGGTGCGCAACAACGGCGGCGGGCACATGAACCATTCGGCTTTCTGGAAGTGGATGGGTCCGAATGCGGGCGGCGCACCGACCGGCGCGCTGGGCGACGGCATCAAGTCGACGTTCGGCAGCTTCGATGGGTTCAAAGAGCAGATGACGAAAGCCGGCGTCACGCGCTTTGGCAGCGGATGGGCATGGCTGATCGAACAGAACGGCAAGCTCAGCATCGAGAGCAGCGCGAATCAGGACCAGCCCATCATGGAAGGGAAGAACGCGATTCTCGGCGTCGACGTCTGGGAACACGCCTACTACCTGAAGTACCAGAACCGCCGGCCCGACTACCTCGCGGCCTGGTGGAACGTGGTCAACTGGTCTGAAGTGTCGAACAGACTCGGCAAGTAAACAGTGTCGCTCTCTGCGATTCTGTTCCTGTTTCTCGTTCACCTCGGTATAGGCATCACCCTCGTCCTCGCGTGGGTTCGGCGCGAGGCGGGGGTGAAGTTTTTTCGGTTCAACGCCGGCACCGCGGTCCTGCTGATTGCGATCGGCTTTGCGCTGCGACCGGATCAGCCGGATCCCGGCGCGCTCTACACCGCGGCGATCGCCGCCCTCCTCGTCTCCGAAGCCGCGCTCGTCATCTATTGGGCCACGATCGGCCGCATGCTCGCGAAAATCCGGCCGGCGCTTCTCTGGACCGCGGTGTTGGCAGGGCTCATCTCGGTCACGCTTCAGGCGTTGGATGTGTCTCGCGACGCCCCGGGATTGATGCCGCTGCTGACCGTGGCGAGCTTCCTCAGCTCGGTCGCGCTGCTGGGCGGTGCGTGCGGTGCGATGGTGCTCGGCCACTGGTATCTCGTGGTGCCTTCGCTCGACGTCGCGCACCTGCAGTCGATCGTCAGGCTGCACATCGGGTCGACCGTGGTTCGCGTCGTGGTGGTCGCCGCCGCCGTCATGATCGCGATCGTCACGTGGGAGCCTGGCGTCCCGAACTTCGAGCGGTATATCTTTTCGATCGACGGCATTTTCTTCTGGCAGCGGATCCTGTTCGGTCTTGCCGGGCCGGCGGTGCTGTCGTACCTCACCTGGGAAACGGCGAAGATCCAGTCGACCCAGTCGGCGACCGGCATTCTCTACGTAGATTTCTTCACCGTCATCGTCGGTGAAGTACTCGCCAAGTACGTTCTGCTCTCGACCAAAGTTCCTGTCTGATGCGGGTCATCGCCCATTGTCCGAAATGCGATGCGGGTCTTCCTGTGATCGCCGCGGAAGCGCCCGAGTCGATCAAGTGCGGCAGGTGCGGTCACGAGCTGGCGCTGACGTTCTCCGATGCGATTCGGAGCGACGCTCGCGTCGACGTCTGTCCAGTGTGCCGGGGCGGCGATTTCTACATCCGCAAAGACTTCGATCCCAAGGTCGGCCTGACCGTCGTCATCGTCGGCGCCCTGATCAGCGCCGTCTTCTACTGGTTCGGCGAAGACCTGATCGCGTACAGCATCCTGGGAGGCGCGGCGCTGATCGATCTGGTGGTCTATGGCCGTCTGGGAGACGTCAGTGTCTGCTATCGATGCCACAGCGAGTTCCGAGGCAAATATCAGCGTACGGCAGCGCACTTCGATCTTCACACCGCTGATGTTCTAGAGCAGGAATACGAGCGAAAAATCGGCCGCCGGTAGCTGAACAACGTTCAATTCCGACAGACGGGCACGGTATGGGTTGTGCACCTACCTGTGTGGAGGAATTACCCATGTTCAACAAGGACGAAATTAAGGGCAAGGCGGAAGAAGTAAAAGGCAAGGCGAAGCAGGCAGCCGGTGACCTTACAGATAATGAGGACTTACAGGCTGAAGGCGAAGTACAGGAAGCCGGCGGCAAGGTTCAAAAGGGCTTCGGTAAAGCGCGCCGCGAAGTCGGCAACGCCATCAAGGACGTCGGCGACGCCATCAAGCGTTAACCACTAAAACAACGTCACATCAACCGAGGTTCCCGCTTCAACGGCTTCGACGTTGGCGGGAATCTCGATATATCCGTCCGCGCGCGACATGCTGGTAATGTCGCCCGAGCCCTTGAAAGCCGGCACTGCCGTGCCATTCTCGATTCGCACCGTATAGAACTGATGCCGTCCCGCTGCAGACGCGACGCGCCGCGCCAGCGGCAGGCGGAGCGTCTTGCTGATCTTCGGATGCAGCCGCGCGATGCGGCGCAGCATCGGCACCAGCAGCATGTGCGCGTTCGACAGACAGGAGGTCGGATAACCGGGCATCGCGAATACCGGCTTGCCGTTCACGACACCGAGCCCGGTTGGCTTACCCGGCTTCACCGCAACGCCATGAAATAGCAGCTGGCCCCTCGCCATGATTGCGTCGCGAATGAGATCGCGCTCACCGACGGAGCTTCCCCCAGAGAACACGACGAGGTCGTGAGTCACCAGCGAATCAAGTGTCTGAAGAAGTGCCTCGAGCGTATCGGGCGCGGGAGGATGCGCGACTGGGACGCCCCCGTTCTCGGAGACCACGGCCGAGATGGTGAAGCGATTGATGTCGTAAATCTGACCTGGCTGCAGTTCCTGTCCGGGCTCGACGATTTCATTGCCCGTAGAGAGAATCGCGACGCGCGGCCGCTCATACACGTCCACCGATGTGATGCCGATTGCGGCGAGCGCGCCGATGCGGCTCGAATTGAGGGTCTCACCCTCAGCGACGACCACCTGTCCCGATCGAATATCCGCGCCTCGCGCGCCGACATTTTGCCCCGGCTGCACTTCAGCGAATACCGCGACCTCGTTGCCAGTGCTTGCGCCGGTTTCTTCGACCATTTGAACAGCGTCCGCGCCGTCCGGCATCGGCGCGCCGGTCGAGATTTCCGCGCACTGTCCGTCGAGAACGGAGATCGTGGAGACCTCGCCGGTGTAGATCGTCGCGACTTGCGTCAGCGTACGCGGATGGCCGCGCGTCGCCCCTTGCGTGTCGCGCGCGCGTACTGCGTAGCCATCCATGCCGGCGCGCGAAAACGGCGGCACATCCCGGCGCGCGATCGCGTCGCTCGCCAGGACTCGGCCGTTCGCTTCGGCGAGAGCAACTGTTTCGACGCGATCGATGGGAGCGCCTGTCGCGTCGAGAATCGCGCGGGCGGCGTCGAGCGAAATCACGTCGCCGAACGGTCGCATCCTCGTCATTGCTAATCGCGGGGGCCCCCCGCCCCGCTCCGCGCCGCTCGCTTGCGGCGCTCTGTCGCCCCGTGCCGCTCGCCGCTCATCTCGACAGCTCGCGCACAAGGTGTCCCAGCTCGGGCAAGAGCAGTTTGGTCATGCCGAGGCGCACGGCGTTCTCCGAGCCCGGCAGCGAGACGATGAGTTTTCCCTGGGCGGTGCCGGCGCAGGCGCGGCTCAACATCGCGGACGGCCCGATCTCCTGATAGCTCAACATGCGAAAGAGCTCGCCGAAGCCCTCGAGACGTTTCTCCAGTAGATTGCTGACGACTTCGTAGGTGGAGTCCCGCGAGGTAATACCCGTGCCGCCCGTGGTGATGATGATCTGCGCGGCCGCGTCGTCGAGCTGCCGCTGTATGGCCGTGCGTATCGCATCAGGATCATCGCGCACGATCGCACGCCCGGCGACGTGATGGCCGTTCGCGTCGAGCAGCTCGGCGATGGCGATTCCGCTGGTGTCGGTTGCGGGCTTGCGGGTGTCGCTGATCGTCAACACGTAGCAGCGGACCGAAGACGGAGAGGTCGCCTTGTGATCGAGATGACTCATAAATGGGTTCGTGGGTTCGTAGGGTTTCGTAAGGTTCGTAGGGAAACTTCCCCACGCGCCCTACGCACCCCACGTTCCTTACGATCCCTATGTTAGACTCAAGGGTCGGTTTGTTGCGCGCCCATAGCTCAGTTGGATAGAGCGTCTGGCTACGAACCAGGAGGTCGCACGTTCGAGTCGTGCTGGGCGCACCATCCTCAAGTTGGTCCTTTTCGGTCGGATACGTCCCATCATCAACAATCAAAGTCAGATTGCATGAAGCTGACGAGCGAGATGCGCTCACTGACCTGCGCGCGGATGGGTGACAGTCAGCGTCGAGCGCCCATGCGCCGACGACGCGCGAGCATGGCCACGCCACTGCCGAGGAGGAGCAGCATCGCCGGCTCCGGCACTGGCACTGGCGAGACGGTGGCAGTAAAGGTCCCTTCCATATCCGCCGTTAGATTCGAGGTAAAGCGAAGCTCGCCTAAATTCGTGTTGACGAAAAGGTCGGGAGGATAGAAGACACCCGCCGGCATTGTCGTTATCGGCCCGATCGAGGTTCGAAGATCGTAGTTGAGGAACGAATCACTCAATACGAGCAACAGCGCCGAACCCGAACAGAGTCACAATCAAGGCGGCAGTGCGAATAGACGCCATCAGCTTCATGGGAATTTGCCCTCCAGGCGGAAGCGGCGGCAGGCAAGACGAACGCCAGCCAGCAAAATATATGGCGAAACCGCGCTAACCGCAGAGCGAACCAGCATTTGCCGCAACCAGCGGCAAACCTGCGCGGCCTGACAGCCACTTGCAGTGGAGACTATGGACGTCGGGCAGGCAGACTTAGTGGTACTTTAAGTACCCGCCCTGGGAAACGTCTACCGCTTACGCCTGAGAATTTTTGACGGGCTTCGCTGATCTTGCCGGAGCCACGGATGGGCTCCAGGTGTGCTCGCACTTGGCGCAGAAGAACGTCTGCTCGTCCCACGTTCGGGGATTGGGGACCGCGACGGTTCTTTCCGATCGGCAGCTGGGACAACTCGGAGGCTTGTGCGCGGCGTCCGGCATGGCACGACCGTAACATGAATTTTGAATACCAACAATCCGAACGCCGCCTGTATCCGTGGCATGCACGCCGCTCACCGGGCGGTGCACGCTTCTGCGCACGCCGGTGATTTGTGCCGAAACGAATTCCGCGGAACGGGGGACTGGGTCAGTGGCGCGATTTAAGGGAACGGCATCGTGATTGGTATGGTACATTGAGCTCCGGACTCCCCAGTTCCGCGACCGGCACGCCACATCATGCGGAAAACAGGTGAGCCATGTTCAATCTCACGCTGCGCGACCATCTCCACCTGACATTTACCGAAATCATCCAGCGCCACAGCGCGCATGCGGCCAAAGCCGTGACCCGCGCGCGTTGGAGCCGCCGCCTGCGCGGCAGCGAAGCGATGCTGGTCGCCGGCGCCGCCATCGCATCGATCGGCGCCGCGTTTAGCCACGGCCAGGCGCTCGAGATTGTCGCGGCGTGCATGGCGGGACTTGCTCTCCTCGTGCTGCTGATCAGTCTGACGTTCGATCTCGATGCATCCGCGCGGGCGCACGCCGCATCCGGCGCGCAGTTGTGGGGATTGCGCGAACGCTACCGGTCGCTGCTTTCCGATCTGCACGACGGCGCACTCGGCCTCGACGCGGCGCGGCTGAAGCGCGACCAGTTGATTGAGGAGCTCAGGAGTATCTACGACACGACGTCGGTCATCGCGCTCGAGGACGATCGGCCGAAAACGCCGGATGTGCCAGCAGGCGGCGTAGCGCCCCAGCCGCCCGCGTACCGCAGTGCCTAGGACCACGAAGGCGCGACGGTTTTGATATGCTGTTTGTGGAGAACCGATGGCCGAAACCAAGGATCCGCACCGCGAACGAATCGAAGAGCTCGGTCGTATGAACACGATCTATTCCGAGAACCCGTGGCACGACTGGAAGCCCGGCGCGCCGCCCAAGCACGACCATTTCACCCACGACAACCCACCCGCGGTCGACGACGAGCATCCCGACAAGCCGGATCGCGACTAGAACCGCTGGACTGTCGACTACGAAGTACGCCGCGTGTATACGACAAGCCCGATTGCGGCAGCCAGAAGCGCGCCGTCGCGCAGCAGCGTTTTCACCGACAGCGGCTCGCCGACACCGAAGCATCCGCAATCGATTCCGGCGCCGCGGAAGTACGAGACGACCATCACTGAAAAAAACAGCGCGAGGATGGCTGCGGCCGCCACCGACAGGTAGCGCAGCCAGACACCCGCGACGAGCAGCACGCCCAGTGCCAGCTCGAGCGCAGGCAACGTTCTCGCGAGGGCGAACACCGCCCATTCCGGCAGCAGTTGATAGGAGTCGATCGACAGGGCGAAGAGCAGCCACGACTGCCTGAGCTTCGTGTAGGCGGCGTATATGAAGACCGCGCCGAGCAGCACCCGCAGCGCCAGCGCCGCTCGTCGAATCACGGCCCGACGATCGTGTTCAGGTACTTGCTGAAGACGGAATAGCTCACCACGCCGACGACGGGATTGGGCTTGCCGTCGTGTGTGATGATCATCGTCGGCGTCGAGCCCACCTGCATGCGCGTTCCGAGCTGGATGTCGCGCTCGATGTTGGCGAGAATCGCCGGGTCCTTGGCAATCTCCCGGAGCTTCTTCCGCTCTTCCGGCGTGAGCACGCTGTCGACGACGGCGTCGACGTCGCCGGTCTGGCCCCACGATTCCTGCTGGTGGAACAGCGCGTCGGCGACGGCGTCGTACTTGCCGAGCCGGTCTGCCGCGGCCGCCAGAATGGCGGCTTGCCTTGCGAACTTGTGCTGCGGCAGCGGAAAGTCGTGGTGCACCAGCCTGATTTTTCCCGTCTGCGCAAATTCTTCCTTCACGCGCTTGATCGTCTGCTCGTGCAGCGCCTTGCAGGCAGGGCACTGGAAATCGCTGAACAGGTCGATCCGGACGGCCGCGGTCACCGGGCCTACGGCGCGCGTGGTTTTTGACTGCGCCGCGGGTGAGCCGGCGGCGCCAATGGCAAGGAGGAAGACGCCGAGCGCAAATGAGCGAATCCGCATGACATCATAGTAACCTTTCACCCGGCCGCAGGAGAACTGCCTTGGAGCGCACATTGACCGAAAGTCTCGCGACTGGCACATGCGCCATGACGGCCGCGTGCTGACCCGGCCAGGCTCGTCCATCTCCGATGAAGAGCTCATGCGGGCGGCGCTGACGGAAGCGCGCAAGGCGATGGCCAGCCATGAGGTGCCTATCGGTGCGGTCATCGCGGTCGGCGACGAGATCGTGGCTGCGGGCTTCAATCAACCCATCTCGACGGTAGACCCGACGGCACACGCCGAGATTCGCGCGCTCCGCGCGGCGGCACAGAAGGTCGGCAACTACCGGTTGACCGGCGCGACGCTGTGTGTGACGGTGGAGCCGTGCGCGATGTGCGTCGGCGCCATGGTGCACGCGCGCATCGGCACGCTGGTATACGGCGCCGCGGAGCCGAAGACCGGCGCCGTACGTTCGACGATGAAGCTGATCGACGATCCCAGCTGGAACCATCGCATTGTCGTGGTGGCGGGGGTGATGTCGGACGAATGCCGGGAGCTGATACAGGAGTTCTTCAGGGAAAGGCGAAAAGGGAAGAACGAATGATGCCGCGCGTGCTTCTTGCCGTCATCTTCGCGCTCGCCGCCGTCTCGTACGGGCCTGTATCGGCCCAGGCGCCCGACGGCGACCGGATTCGCGCGGCGTTCCTGCAGATGATCGCCCGCCCGCGCGTGCCCCTTGCTCCACAGACCGCGCCGCGGCCGGATGCCGGAATCTATCGAGCCGAGCAATTCAGCTTTGCGTCAGAGGCCGGCGAGCGCGTTCCAGGAGTGTTCCTCAAGTCGGTGCGCGCCACGGACAGGCGGCCGGCCGTCATCTTCCTGCACGGCACCGGCAGCAAGAAAGAAGAATTTCTCGCGTTGATGCGGACGTTTGCCGATCGCGGATTCGCCTCGGCGGCGATCGACGCGCGGCATCACGGCGCCCGTATATTGCCGGCATTCGGTCCCGGGAACGACCAGTATTTTGCCGCCATGCTCGAGACCTATCGAACCGGGAAGGGGCGCCCGTACTTGTACGACACCGTATGGGATGTCATGCGGCTCGTCGATTATCTGCAGACGCGCGCCGACGTCGATCCGGCGCGCATCGGCGTGATGGGCGTTTCGAAGGGAGGAACCGAGGCCTATCTGGCCGCCGCGGTCGATCCGCGCATTGCCGCCGCCGTGCCGATCATCGGCGTCCAGGGATTCCGGTGGGCACTCGAACACGAGCAATGGCAGGCACGGGTCAGTACATTTTCGCCGCCGATCGAGCGCGCCGCGCGTGATGAAGGCGTCGCGAAGGTCGACGCTGCGTTCG
>Ga0184625_10001342_pt1 | contig 10219 bp, 7 predicted proteins | sample PLM3_30_b1_FD_133151 | JGI IMG/M metagenome (GOLD analysis project Ga0184625, IMG submission 133151) | Groundwater sediment microbial communities from an aquifer in East River, Colorado, USA - PLM3_30_b1 | ecosystem: Environmental > Terrestrial > Soil > Riparian zone | place: USA: East River... | reverse complement strand
GTGCGGTGGAGCCCGCCGTTTGGTCGGTCCCCGAGACCGACCGCTGCGAGCCTTCGGGCATCGCCACAATAACTGGGAACGCTGCCTCCCTCTGAAGCGGAGGCCATGATGAGTATCCAGGCGCTGCAGCAGACGGCGGGGCATGATAGGTTTCTGGGATATCAAGCTCGCCGGTGCCCCGCCGCTGCTGAGCTTGTTCGTTAGGCGGAGAGATTGAACCGCAATGTCAGACAACAAGTCCGATTGCGTTCACGCCGTGATACCGATGCTGGTGTGCCGCGACGCTGCCTCGGAGATCGCGTTCTGTAAGACCGCATTTGGCGCCGTGGAATTGTCGCGCCGAGCGGAAGCAGACGGGACCGTCGTTCATGCTACCCTGACGATTGGCGAAGCAATGCTCTTCATCCACGGAGAGTTCCCAGCGCTGGCGAGCAGCGCACCTCAGTTAGACGGTAGCTCGTCCGTGGTGATCTATGTCTATCTCGAAGACGTAGATAGAGTGATAGATCGGGCGGTGGCGGCTGGGGCGACGGTTCTGATGCCGGTGACGAATGCGTTCTGGGGCGATCGGGTCGGCCGGATTATCGATCCCTCCGGCCATGTGTGGAACGTTGCCACTCGCACCAAAGACAAGCCATAGGTGGTGGCCGAACAAGTCGTTGCCGACATGACGGATTTACCGAGACATCACGTTCCTTGCAGCCGGCCCGGCAAGTGAACTCTGTCGTTAGGCGGCACATACCAACAAAGGAGCGCCATCACATGTCGTTCTGGCGCAAACTCCTCGGTCTCGAGCCGAAGGAGCCATCCGTAAGCGATTTCCTCGCCGGGCGCGAGGCGCTACTCTCCACCTCAGAGCACTTTCGCGCCTTCGCGCCAGATCCCAACTCCAACTACTGGCCGCTCGCGGGACGCGGCGACAACAATGCGGCCTACGGAGCCATTCGAAACGCTCCCCTGCAGCTCGAACAGGTATCCACTGGCTCACCTATGGATACATCACAACTGGCACCGTGTACGCTACTGTTTGTCACGGAATGGGACACATACTCGGCCACTGAAATCGGCAAGACTAAACGCACACTCGATTCCGGAAACACCGAGCCGCCCATCTATTTCGTCTATTTCGAGGGAACCTCACAGGACATACGTGAACGCAAGTCGGACTCCTGGTACTATTCCCGAGCCTTCGTTCTCAGACCACAGCATATGGAAGGTATCGGGGCCACAATCGGACGCGTCCCATTTCGAATCACATATGCTTCCAGTGGGGCTGTGGCTAGCATCGAAGAGGGCATGACGGGGGGTGCCGCCTAACAACCGCTTGCACCGGACTCGCTTCGCTCGCCGGTGAAGCGTGGCGTTAGGCAGACTCGGCCCTCTCGCAGGATGTCGCGGACGCATGGAACACCTGTAACGGTGTCGCCACCGATGAAGAATGATACGGAGGCAGAGTACGAAGGAGCGATCGAAGCGCTCGTGATCGCTCTCGCGACTCAAGCTGGCGAAGCGAACAATGCGCGCTTCTCCGCAGGGGTGCTCCAACACCTCGCGGATCAAGATCGGATGACCATCCGGCTGTTCCTTGGGAGCATCGGCCACCTCGTGCACTATGGTATTGGGGCGGAAATTGAGGGTTTGGAGGAGTGGCTGAGGGCGCTCTTCGAGCAACTCATTACGGCACTTCGCCGCGCAAAGGACCGTGGCACTGGGGAGTTGCTGCCCGGCGACCTGGTCGAAATCGTCGCCGGCCGTCCACAAGGCCACTTGAAGGCTGGGACGATCGTGAGGGTCTGCTGCGTCGGCGACGACGGCACGGTTGACGTCGGGTATGAATCACTCGTGGACGAATACCTCATATACACAGTCGGGTTCGCCGATATCCGGCGTCGGATCGATGGCGAGGTCTGATCCAAGACAAACCGCTTCCCGTGACTCGCGACTGCCCGAGCAGCCGTTGCACTTGACCGGGCCGGCATTACGGTTTTTCGAGACATCACGTTCCTTGCAGCCGGCCCGGCAAGTGAACGCAGTCGTTAGCCGCTTCTTCAGTGATAGTATTCCTGCCGGTGCTTTGGCAGGATCGCAGAGGGAAAGTCGATTTTTCAGAGCAGAGACCGGCGGCGATTGGCGGCTCGTTGGTGATGCTGGCCAGCGATCGGACTCGCTGGCCCACTTTCCAGCGTCGTTGACAGAACGCGGCCCAGCGTCCAAAGTCTAAAATCCAACGTGGCAGGAAGTCGTTGCGGACCTTGGATTTCTGACTTGGGAATTGGACATGGCAATCAACTGGCCCCGGTTCGCGGAAGTGGTGCGGGCGCATCAGCGGTTTTTGCTGGTGAGCCATATTCGGCCGGATTGCGACGCGCTGGGGAGCGAGCTGGGCATGGCAGGGGTTCTGGAGGCGATCGGTAAGAATGTGCGGATCGTGAATGGCCAAGCCACGCCGCCGAACCTGGCATTCATTGATCCGACGAAGCGAATTGGCGTCATCGGCCAGACCGTGCAGCCGGCGGAGTTGGCCGACCGCGATTTGCTGATGGTGCTCGACACCAGCGCTTGGGCTCAGTTGGGTCCGATGAGCGACTTCATCCGGGCGTTTCCCGGCAAGAAAGTGGTTGTCGATCACCATGTCAGTGCCGACGATCTGGGAGCTGAAGAGTTTAAGAACGTTGAAGCCGAGGCAACGGGGCGATTGGTCGTTGAGGCGGCTGAAGCGCTGGGCGTGGCGTTGACGCCGGCCATGGCGACGCCGCTATTCGCTGCCGTGGCGACCGATACGGGCTGGTTTCGGTTTTCTTCCGCAACGGCCGGCACCTACCGCGTCGCGGCGAAGCTGATCGACGCGGGCGCCAGTCCGGCCGCGATCTACAACGCCCTGTATGAACAGGACACGCTGGGGCGAATGAGGCTGCGCGGGGTGATCCTGGCGAGGATCGCAACAGAATTGGACGGGCGATTGGCGCATACCCATGTCCTGAAAGAGGACTTCACTCAGACCGGCTCGTTGCCCAGCGATACGGAAGACGTGGTCAACTACGCGCTGGCGATCCGTGGCACTCAATTCGCCGTGATCTTCGTTGAGCAGAGCGGTGGCGGCTTCAAGATCAGTTTCCGCAGCCGTTCGGCCGTCGATTGCAGCAAACTGGCCGAAAAATGGGGTGGTGGTGGCCACAAAGCCGCGGCCGGGGCCTTTGTGGCTGGCCCCCTGTCGGAAGTGCAGCCGCTGGTGCTTGAGGCAGTCAGTCAGGCCATGTCGTAGGGTGGGACTAGCAAACCGTGTTTTGGTGGGTCGGCGCTCGCAAGCCGTTTTGGATGCAACGCATCGCGTCATTGAAGAGTGGATTGGTTTGCGACGGCCCACCACTTGGTCGCGAGCTTGTCCCACCCTACCTGCAAATTCTGTGCAACCGTCATAAGCTGCCCGCTAGGAAAAGCCGCAGAAGCAACTATCGTAAAGAGATAGTGAAGCCCAACGCTAGCAACGGCGGGCTCGATGGTTGAACTTTCGACCCGCCTGGCAGCACCAAAGATCAAGCCGGCCTTGGACTTAGAGCTCTCCCACCCGCTTCGCCCGGCCCGGCACAAGCCCGTTTGCGTAACGTAAACTATTAGTTAGCAATGGTTTACGCTGACGCGTGCGCAGAAACTCCCATTCCCTGACTGCTGAGAAAAGGTCCTTGCCATGACTGACGGCCGCCGCGGCGATGACGTGGTGCAGGCGACGATTGCGGAATCGGCCGCAATCCGCCGGCTGAACGATGCTCGCGAGAAAATCGCCGCCCAATTGTCGCAGGTCATCGTCGGCCAGGCCGACGTGATCGAGGAATTGCTGATCTGCTTGTTTTCCCGCGGCCATTGCATGCTCGAAGGCGTGCCGGGGCTGGCCAAGACGCTGATGATCAGCACGCTGGCCCGCACGCTGAACCTCAGCTTCAGCCGCGTGCAATTCACGCCCGACCTGATGCCGGCGGACATCACCGGCACGGAAATCCTGGAAGAGAACCGCTCGACGGGCGCTCGCGAGCGGCGGTTCCTGGAAGGGCCGCTGTTCTCGAACATTATTCTCGCGGACGAAATCAACCGCACACCGCCCAAGACGCAAGCGGCACTGCTCGAAGCCATGCAGGAGCGGCAGGTGACGGTCGGCCGCGTGCGGCATCCGCTGACCGACCCGTTCTTCGTGCTGGCCACGCAGAACCCGATCGAACAGGAAGGCACGTATCCGCTGCCCGAAGCCCAGCAAGACCGGTTCATGTTCAAGGTCTTTGTGAACTACCCGAACTTCAACGAAGAGTTCGAGGTGGCCCGCCGCACGACCGCGATTCAGACCGACACGATTCAGCCGGTGCTCAGCGGGCAGGAGATTCTGGAATTGCAGCGGACCGTCCGCGAGGTGCCAGTGAGCGACCACATCATCCGCTATGCCCTGTCGCTCGTGCGGCAGACGCGCGTCAACCAGACCGGCGTGCCCGACTATGTCAACGATCAGATCGGCTGGGGCGCCGGCCCGCGGGCCGTGCAGTTTTTGATCCTGGGCGGAAAGGCCCGGGCCCTGCTGCGGGGCCGGACGCACGTCAGCACCGACGACATTCAGGCCCTGGCCAAGCCCGTGCTGCGGCACCGCCTGGTCGTGAACTTCGCCGCCCAGAGCGACGGCGTGACCGCCGACAAGATCATCGACCGCCTGATCGCCAGCACTCCCACCAAGGAAGACGAGCTCACGAGCGATGCCCGGTTCAAAAAGATTTTTGCATCCTGAGGCGATCAAGCGGATCGCGCGGCTGGAAGTCCGGGCCCGGCACATCGTCGAAGGGTTTCTTTCGGGGATGCACCGCAGTCCGTACTTTGGGCAGTCGATCGAGTTCCTGCAGCATCGCGAATACGTCACCGGTGACGACCTGCGGCACGTGGACTGGAAAGTCTGGGCCCGCCAGGACCGGCTGTACGTCAAGCAGTTCGAAGAAGAGACCAACCTCCGCTGCCACCTGCTCGTCGATGTCTCGCGGAGCATGGCCTACGGCAACGGCCACCTGAACAAGTACGAATATGCCGCCACGCTGGCCTGCTCGCTGGCCTACCTCGTACTGCGGCAGCAAGACGGCGTCGGCTGCACGACGTTCGACGATCGGGTCCGCGTGAGCGTGCCGGTCCGCACCAAGAACAACCACATTTTCAGCATCGTCGATTCGCTGGCCGTGCAGGAGCCGACGGACAAGACCGACATGTATCAGGTCCTGCGGGCAGTCGCCGAAAGCGCCCCGCGGCGCGGCATCATGGTGCTCGTGTCGGACCTGCTGGCGGATCGACCGGGCCTGTTCAAGGGCCTGCGGCTCTTGCGGCAGCGAGGCCACGACGTGCTGATCTTCCACGTCATGGACGACGAAGAGCTGGACTTTCCGTTCAACGGTCCGACACGGTTTGAAGGCCTGGAAACACCGGAATTCCTGAACTGCAACCCGCGAGCTCTCCGCGAGGGCTACCTCGCCGCCCTGCAGGAATACCTCGACGACATCCGCCACCAGGCCGCGCGGACAAGTTGCGACTACGCACTAGTCCGCACCGGCGAGCCGCTGGATGCGGCGCTGGCGACGTTCCTGAGCAAGCGACTTTCGGTGATGAGTAGGCACTAGAAAACCATAAATCCTAAGCACTAATGACTAATGAAAACCAAGTTCCGTCATTAGTCATTAGTGCTTAGTCCTTAGTCATTCATCCATGCAGTTTGTCCATCAAGCACTGACCTGGGGCTTCCTGCTGGCGCTCGTGCCGCTGTTGATCCATTTGATCAACATGATGCGGCACCGGCGAGTGCAGTGGGCCGCCATGGAGTTCTTGCTGGCCAGCTATAAGAAGCACCGCAAGTGGGTCTGGCTGAAGCAGCTCTTGCTCTTGCTCGCCCGGATGGCCGTCGTGGCGCTGGCCGTGGCGATGCTGGCCCAGCTCAAGACGCGCGACCAGTGGCTGGCGATCTTTGGCGGCCGGGTGACGCATCACTATGTGCTGCTCGACGACAGTTATTCGATGCAGGACCGCGTGGCCGGTGCGACGGCGCTTGACGCGGCCAAGAACGTCCTGTCGGCGATCGTCGGGCGGGCGACGCAGCAGGACAGCCCGCAAAGGATCACGCTGATTCGCTATTCGCAAGCCCGCGGCGCGGCAACCGATGGGGCAGCGCAGGCCGCTGAATTCAACGCCGAGCCGATCGACGCCAACTTCAGCGTGACGCTGGAAAAGAAGATCCGCGCCCTGGAGCCGACGCAGCTGGCCCTCGGCCCGCTGGAGGGTCTGGGCATGCTCCGGCAACTGCTCGCACAGGCCAAGGATGAGACCAGCATCGTCTATGTGCTGTCCGATTTCCGCACGAAAGACTGGGGCAGCCCGACGGAGATTCGCGACGTGCTGGGGCAGCTGCGCCGCTCGCAGGCCGAGATTCACCTCGTCAATTGCTCGCGAAGCAGTGAGCCGAATCTGGGCATCGTCTCGATCGAGCCGGCCGACGAAACGCGGGCCGCCGGCGTGCCGCTGTTCGTCAATATCGAAGTGAGAAATTTTGGCACGAAGGCCGCCGACAAGGTGCAGCTCAAGCTGCGTTCGGCCTTTTATTCCAACGACGACCTGGCCCGCCAGCAGCCCGACCAGGTCCGCGGCGTGGCCGACGATCTGGCCACGCTGCTGATCGACCGGATCGAGCCGGGCGACAAAATCACTCGCCGCGTCCAGGTCTATTTTCCGCAGCCGGGCAAGCACGTCGTCTCGGCTTCGCTGCCCGAAGACCCGGTGCTAGCCGACAACGAGCGGTGGTGCGTGATCGACTTCCCCGATGGCGAGCGGGTGCTGGTGATCGACGGTTCCGACGCGCGGCTGCAGGCCTATTACTTGGAGGTCGCCTTCCGCCCGCTGCAGCGCTCGAACACGGGCATCCGGCCGGAAATCAAGGAAGCCGCGTTCCTCCGCGACGCCACGCTGGAGACGCTCAACGCCTATTCGGCTATTTACCTGCTCGACGTGCCGCGGCTGGACGGCAAGGCGGCCGAAACGCTGGACGCTTACGTGAAGGGCGGCGGCGGCCTGGCGATTTTCGCCGGCCCCAGCGTGAACACCGGCTATTACAACCAGTCGCTCTATCAAGGCGGACAGGGTTTGCTGCCCGCGCCGCTGGGCGTCGATGTCGAACTGGCGCCGCCGCTCGATCCCAGCGAGCCCGACCTGGAATTGACGAACCATCCGATCTTTTCGTTCTTCATCGGCGAGACAAACCCGCTGATCCGCGGCGTGAAGCTCGACCGCTACCGCAAGGTCGGTGACGGCTGGAAGCCCGGCCCGGCCCAGTCGGTGCAAGTGATCGCCCACGCCCGCGATAAGGCGCCGCTGGTCATCGAGAAGCGGCACGGCCTGGGCGAGGTCGTTCTGTTCCTGACGACGGTTGCCCCGGACTGGAATGACTGGGCCAAGAATCCCAGCTTCGTCGTCGTCGTCCTCAAGACGCAGTCGTATCTGGCGACGGCCCATCGGCTCGACGATCCACGGCTGGTCGGCACGCCGCTGGAGCTCACGCTCGACGCGGCAAAATACCGCACCGACGTGGCGTTTGTCGTTCCGGGCGAAGCGGCCAATTCGCGGCAGAAGATCGACCGCCAAGCGGTTGGCCAGGCGTCACCGGCGACAACCGCCATTGCCAGCCTGGGCCAAACCGTCGTCGCGGGCCGTACGCAAGGCGAGACCGACCGCGCCGGCATCTATGAAGCCTGGCCGATCACGGTGAAGGGCGACATCGACCTGCGGCGGTGGGCCTTCAACGTCGATCCGCTCGAAGGCGACCTGGCCGCCGTTTCGCCGGCCGATCTGACCACCAGCCTCGACCCCGTGAAAGTCAACTACCACCTCGCCGACCAATACCAGCAAGAAGACGTGGCCCAGACCGGCTACAACCTGAGCACCGTGATTCTGTTCGGGCTGATTTTGTTGCTCATCGGCGAACAAGTGCTGGCCTATTCCGCGAGCTACCACGTCCTGCCAGGAGCCGCCCGCTGATGCCATTGTTCCCGGTGCTGGCGGAGGCGTCCGCCAACATCAACTACAAGCTGGCCCGCCTGCAGTCGCTCACCGAGTGGTGGCACTGGATGGTGCTGCTCGCGCTGGCCTTGGCCATCGGCGGCTTCGTCGTCTGGATGTACCGTAAGGACAGCGTCGAGCTGCCCCGCAGCCTGGCGATCACCCTCTGCCTGCTACGGCTGGTGGCCTTCATCGGCATCCTGTTCTTCTTCTTCGGCCTGGAGAAGCGGGCCGAGCGAAAGCTGGTGAAGAACTCGCGGGCGATCCTGCTGATCGACACCAGCCAAAGCATGGGCCTGCGTGACAGCGATTCAAGCAACGTGCCCGCGGCGATGAGCCGGGCCGAGCACGTGGCCGCCGAGCTGTCCACCGGCAACTTTGTCGAGAAGCTCCGCGAGCAGCACGACGTCATCGCCTACCGCTTCGACCAGGGCGACAATCCGGTCGAGATCGCGACCTATCCCCGCAAGCCAACCAAGGCCGAGCTGGCCGCGGGCGAAGTCTCGGAGACCGATCGGCTGCGGCAAATCGCGGTTGAATCGCGGTGGCTGGCCTATGTTGGCGCGGCGATCCTGGCGATCGCGCTGGTCGCCGGACTGGTATATCTCATCGGCGGCGGGCGAACGGTGCAGAGGCCGTCCGTGCGTGCTGCCGCTCCGCCCAGCGAGCCGACAAGCTGGGCACTGCTCGTTTGCATGACACTGCTGATCGCCGGAGTGGTCGTGCTGGCCGTGGCCAGCCTCCGCGGCTCCGAGGCCGGTCTTTTGGCCGTGCTGGGCATCCGCGAGGCAGAACCGCCGAAGGCCGCCGAGACGACGACCAAGAAAACCGAGCTGGTCGTTCCGCAAGTGGATTGGGTCGAGCAACTCAAGCCGCGCGGCGTGCTCACCCGGCTGGGCGACAACCTGAAGTACCTCATCGACAAAGAGCGCGGAGGACCGATTGCGGCGGTTCTTGTGTTCAGCGACGGCGGCAACAACAGCGGCAGCGATCCGAAGCTAGCCGCGACCGCGGCCGGCGACGCCCTGATCCCGATCTACACGGTCGGCCTGGGCTCCGATAAGCGACCGTCGAACCTGCGGGTGGTCGATCTCGAAGCGCCCGAGCGGGTCTTCCCGGACGACGAATTCACACTCACCGGCTACATCCAGGCTCAGAACTACACCCGCGGCACCGCCGACGTTGAGCTCTACACCGCCGACGCCAACGGCAGCAACGAAACGCTCAAGGACACGCAGGCGATCGACCTGGACCGCACCGGCAAAGTGAAGCCGATCAAATTCACGGTGAAGCCGCCCGGCATCGGCGAGGAACAGCAGCAGGGCGTGCGGCGATTTCGCCTGCGCGTCAAATCGTTCCCGGGCGAGATCGATAGCAAGGACAACGAAAAGATCGCCAAGGTCGAGATCCTGGCCCGCAAGACCCGCGTGTTGCTGATCGCCGGCGGGCCGATGCGCGACTTCCTGTTTCTGCGGAATCAGCTCTTCCGCGATAAGGAAGTGATCAGCGACGTGTGGCTGCAATCGGGCAAGCCGGGCATCTCACAGGAAGCGGCCAACGTGCTCTATAAGTTCCCTGAGACGGCCGACGAGCTGTTTGAATACGACTGCATCGTTGCCTTCGACCCCGATTGGGAGCAGCTCGACGAGGACCAGGTGCGGCTGTTGGAGCGGTGGGTCGCCGAAAAAGCCGGCGGCCTGGTCGTGATCGCCGGGCCGGTGTTCACGCCGCAGTGGTCCAGCCGCCGCCGCGGCGATCCGCGGATCGACATGCTCAAGGCGCTCTATCCGGTCGCGTTTTACTATCAAGGGGCCGCAACGCTCAGCCTGGGCCGCTTTGGGTCCGACAAGTCGTGGCCGCTGACGTTCACCCGCGACGGCCTGGAGGCCGAGTTCCTCTGGCTCGACGACGACTCGCTGTCCAGCGAAAAGGCCTGGAGCCAATTCGAGGGCGTTTCGGGCTACTACGCCGTCAAGGACTTCAAGCCGGCCGCGCGGGTCTATGCCCGCTTCAGCGACCCCGATACGTCCATCGACAACGTGCAGCCGATCTACATGGCCGGGCAGTTCTACGGCTCCGGCCGGGTGTTCTTCATGGCCAGCGGCGAGATGTGGCGGGTGCGGGCCGTGGATGACGTCTATTTCGAGCAGTTCTATACCAAGCT
>Ga0184625_10001341_pt1 | contig 10229 bp, 5 predicted proteins | sample PLM3_30_b1_FD_133151 | JGI IMG/M metagenome (GOLD analysis project Ga0184625, IMG submission 133151) | Groundwater sediment microbial communities from an aquifer in East River, Colorado, USA - PLM3_30_b1 | ecosystem: Environmental > Terrestrial > Soil > Riparian zone | place: USA: East River... | reverse complement strand
CGAGATATTTCTTGCCGCCGGTCTTGTCCTGCATGCGCACCGCCACCGCGACCTGCGCCGCCTGCATCGAGCCCTCGCCGAGCACGGGGAACTCCTTGAGCACGAACTTGACCTTGCCGTCGCTCTTGAGGAGGTCGAGCATGTCGGTCATGGCGCGTTTGCAATAGCCGCAGTTGTAGTCGAAGAACTCGACCACGGTGACATCGCCCTGCAGATTGCCAAGCGTCACCTGCCGCGGCGAGTTGAAGATGGTGGTGGCGTGTTCCTTGACTCCGGCCCGGTGCTTCTCGGCGTCGGCCGCGGTCTGGCGCTTCTCGAGCTCGGTCATCACCTCCTGCAGCAGCTCGGGATGCTTGAGCAGATAGTCCTTGATGATGCGCTCGATCTCGCCGCGCTGGTCGGGGGAGAAGGATTGCGCGCCGGCCGGGGCGGCCGCCGGCAAGGCGAGGGCGATCGCGAGCAACGCGGCGGCCAATGGCCGGAGGTCAAGTCTCATTGTCGTTTATCCTCGGGTTATCTACTCGACCGCTGCGGCGGCTTGTAGGTGGCGATGTCGTCGGCCTTGAGCCATCCGGGCGACCCGACCGGGAAGCGGGTCTTGGCGCGGGCGGCAAGCTCGCGCGCGGTCTTGAAATCGCCGCGCATGAACGCCGACCTCGCCGAGGCCAGATCGGCATTGGCGAGGTCGCCCTTCTGGCCGTAGGCCATCGCCAGCTGGCTGTAGGCATCGGCCGATTCCGGCTCGCGGGTCAACGCCGTCTGCAACAGCGTCACCGCCTCCTCGCCGCGCGCACGATCGTGGGTGGCGATCAGCGCCTGCCCGAGCAGGATCTGGATCAGCGGGGCGTTGGACGACAGCTGCACAGCGTGGCGCAGCGGCGGGACCGCCTCGGCCGGCTTGCCGGATTCCATGAGCGCCTGGCCCTTGAGCTCGTAAAAGTAGGGATTCTGCGGCTGTGCCTGAATGAGAGCGTCGATCTGCGCCAGCGCGGCACGCGGATCGCCGAAGCGATAGGTCGAAATCGCGCGCGCGTAGCGGGCGGGAAGGCTGGTGTCGCCCGGTCCATAGCGGCGCGCCACCGCCTCCGGCGGGTCGGTGAAGCCGTAGAGCTTGGCGCGCATCAAGTCGTGGCGGGCCTGCAGCGCCGGTGGGTCTTTCTTGTCCCAATACGGGCTGCTCCTCGCCATTCCTTCGAGCGCGGCCACGCGTTCGGCCGGCAGCGGATGCGACTGCATGTAGGGATCCATGTAGCGCGTCTGGTAGAGGATCTGGTCGGCGAGCCGCTTGAACGTGTCGTACATGCCCTTGGGCGACTGACCGGTCGCGGTCAGGTACTTCACTCCGCCCCGGTCGGCCTGATCTTCCTGGGCGCGGATATAGGCGAACAGCGAGTTCTGGATCGCCGCCTGCGGCCCGTGAATCATCGCCATTCCAGCTTCGCCCATGCCGGTGTTGCCGCCGCGCGCGCCGGCGACCATGGCGCCCACGCCCAGCATCATGGCCAGGATGGCCTGCGTCGAGGCCGCCGCCAACTGCTCGCGGATGCGGGCAAGATGGCCGCCGGCGATGTGCGCGGATTCGTGCGCGAGCACGCCGATGATCTCGTTCGGCGTCCGCGATTCGGTCAGCGCGCCGGCATTGACGAAGATGCGCCGGCCGTCGGCGACGAAGGCATTGAAGCCACGGTCGTTGATGATGACGACCTGGATGTTCTGCTGCGAGAGCCCGGCCGCTTTCAGGAGCGGTTGCGTGTACTCCTTGAGCAATTGCTCGATCTCGGCGTCGCGCACGATCGGCGGGCCCTTGGGGGCGCCGCGTTCGGCGTGCGCTGGACCATGCGCGGCGATGAGCGCCGCGGCGGTGACGACCGCGAGCACCCGCCGGCCGGACGGCCGGGCGCCTGCGGCGTTCGGAGCCGCAAATCCCGCTGTGCCCGCCCCAAGCGGACGTAAAGATGGTGATACCACGTCGTTCGGCCTTGCCCGCCCCGCCAAACCCCGGGCCATTGCACCCGCGCCGGCAACTTGGTACCGCGCAGGGGCCTTTGCCGAAGGGCTTTAGCGCACCGAAGCCGCCAAATGGGGCAACAGCGGGGCGGGGTCCTGCCGGCAAATGCCGATGGAACAAGACCATGCTGGACGCGGCCAGACGCCTGATCATGCCTTCGGCGCGCAGCGACGTCCCGCCGTTCATGGTGATGGACGTGATGGCGGCGGCGGCCCGCATCGAGGCCGCCGGCGGGCGGGTCATCCACATGGAGGTCGGCCAGCCGGCGGCGCCGGCCCCCTCGACCGCCATTGCGGCGGCGCGCGCGGCGCTCGCGGCCGGCCGCATCGGCTACACCGCGACCCTGGGCATCCCGTCGCTGCGGGCGCGCATCGCGCGCCATTACGCCGACGCCTACGGCGTGCCGGTCGATCCCGCGCGGGTGATCGTCACCACCGGATCGTCCGGCGGCTTCATCCTCGCGTTCCTGGCGCTGTTCGAGCCCGGCGACCGGGTGGCGGTGGCGCTGCCGGGCTATCCGCCTTATCGCCACATCCTGACCGCGCTCGGCTGCGAGCCGGTGCCGATCGAGACCACGCAGGCAACGCGCTGGACGATCACGCCCGAGATGCTGATCGCGGCCCACCGCCGGGCGCCGCTCAAGGGCGTGCTGATCGGCAGCCCCGCCAACCCGACCGGCACCATGATGGCGGCAGAGGCCTTGCGGGATCTCATCGAGGTCGCGGAAGGCGAGGGTATGAGGTTCATCTCCGACGAGATCTATCATGGCCTCGACTATGCGTTCGCGGCCGAGACCGCGGCGCGGCTTTCCGACAATGCGGTGATCATCAACTCGTTCTCGAAATATTTCTGCATGACCGGCTGGCGCATCGGCTGGATGGTGGTGCCGGAGCCGCTCATCCGCCCGATCGAGCGCCTGCAGGGCAATCTGGCGATCTCGGTGCCGACGCTGTCGCAGATCGCCGCGCAGGCGGCGTTCGACGGCCGCGCCGAGATGGAGGCGGTCAAGCACGGCTACGAGGAGAACCGGCGCATCCTGCTCGACGGCCTGCCGAAGGCGGGCCTCGACAAGATTCTCCCCGTCGACGGCGCCTTCTATCTCTACGCCGACGTGTCGCGCTTCGCCGACGACAGCTTTGCCTTCGCCAAGCGCATGCTGGAGGAGACCCACGTGGCGGCGACCCCCGGCGTCGATTTCGATCCGCTGCGGGGACGGCACTTCGTCCGCTTCTGCTATGCGGGCTCGGCCGCCGAGATGCACGAGGCGGTGGAGCGGATCGGGGCGTGGCTGAGGTGAAGCCGCCGCTCCCGGCGCGGCGACGCGTCAGCCTTTCGCCTTGAGCGCCTTGAACATCTCGAAGGCCTCTTTCGGCTTCAAGTTCTGGTGCACGACCGCGTGCACGGCGGTGATCATCGCCTGCGGGGCGTCGGACTGGAAGATGTTGCGTCCCATGTCGACGCCGGCCGCGCCCTGCTGGACCGCGTTGTAGGCCATCGTGAGCGCGTCGAGCTCCGGCAGTTTCTTGCCGCCGGCCATCACGATCGGCACCGGGCAGGAGGCGGTGACCGTCTCGAAGCCGTCGTCGACGTAGTAGGTTTTGACGTATTGCGCGCCGAGCTCGGCGATGATGCGGCAGGCGAGACGAAAATACTTCGCGTCGCGCACCATGGTCTTGCCGACCGCGGTGACGCCCATGACCGGGATGCCGTAGCGCAGGCCGGCATCTACCAGCCTGGTCATGTTGTGGACCGAGCGCGTCTCGTGATCGCCGCCGATGAACACCTGGATGCCGACGCCGGCGGCGTTGAGGCGGACGGCGTCCTCGATATCCATGGCGATCTGCTCGTCGGACAGTTCCTCGCGCAGGATGCTCGGCCCGCCGCTCGCGCGCAACACCATCGGTTTGCCCGACTCGGCGGGAATGACGGAGCGCAGGATGCCGCGCGTGCAGAACAGGGCGTCGCAGGACGGCAGCAGCGGCACGATCGAGAGATCGATGCGCTCGAGCCCGGTGGTCGGGCCCTGGAAATAGCCGTGGTCGATCGCCAGCATCACGGTACGGCCCGAGGCCGGGTCGAACACGCGCGCGAGCCGGTTCTTCATGCCCCAGTCGAGCTGATGCGAACCCTTGAGGAAGAAGCCCGGCGCCTTTTGCGGCTGCTCGACGCGGTATCGTTCGCCTTCTTGATCGGCTTCCGGCATCGTCCCCTCGTGGTTGCTGGCTCTCGGACAGAACTCTTCCGGCACTCTAGTCTAGCGCAGCGCCGCGGCGATGTTGCCGCCGTCGACCGTGGTCACGTCGCCGGTGGTCTTGAGCTCGAGCGCCTGGTGCAGGAACGCCTGCGCCACGTCCTCGGCGGTGACCTCGCGCTGCAGCAGGTTGCCGCGCATGTAGTCGGTCTCGCTCACCCCGCGCGCCTTGGAGCGCTCGGCGATGAAATCGTCGGTCATGAGGCCGGAGCGGATGCGGTCGGCATTGACCGCGTTCGAGCGGATGCCTTCGGCGCCGTAGTCGACCGCGTATTGACGCACCAGCAGCAGCGTCGCCGCCTTCGGCAGCCCATAGGGCCCGAAATTGGGTCCCGGATTCACCGCCTGCTTCGACACGTTGAACAGCAGGCACCCGCCGGCGCCCTGCGCCAGCATGATCTTCACCGCCGCCTGCGCGACGCGCTGGTGGCCGTAGAAGTTCAACTCGAAGCTCTTGCGCAGGATCTCCTCGTCGACCTCGCCGATGCGGCCCTGCCAGGCCGCGCCCGCGTTCGACACCACGATGTCGACGCCGCCAAAGGCTTCCGCCACCTTGTCGAAGGCCGCGCGCACGGAGGCGGGGTCGGTGACGTCGCACTTGACCGCGAGCGCGTCGGCGCCGATCGCGGCGGCTTCGGTCTTGGCGGCGGTCTCGTCGAGGTCGAGCAGCGCGACCTCGGCGCCGGCGGCGGCGAACGCCTTGGCGGTCGCCGCGCCGATGGCGCCGGCCGCGCCGGTAATGACCGCGACCTGGCCGGCGAGCGGCAACTCTTTCTGCTCGCCGAGCTTGGCCTGCTCGAGCGGCCAATATTCCATGTCGAACATCTGCTCGTCGGAGATCGACTCGTAGCGGCCGATCGCCTCGGCGTCGGTGATGGTCTCGACGGCGGATTCGGCGAGGTCGGCGGCAACGCGGGCATCGGCCTTGCAGCGGCCCAGCCCGAACAGCCCGAGGCCGGGTACCAACGCGACGCGCGGGAGCGGATCGAGCATCTTCTTGGTCCTGCCGGCGCGCGCGTTGTTGCGCGCGAAATAGGCCCGGTAGCTCGCGAAATAGGCCTGCGTCGCCGCGCGCGCGAGGCGCTTGAAGTCGTTGATCTTGCGCTCGTCCGGCGCATCCATGAGCAGCGGCCGGCCCTTGGTGCGGATGGTATGGTCGGGCGTCACCACGCCGGCCTGGCCGTAGCGCTTGAGCTCGGCACCGTTGACGAAATCGAGCACCGCCCGGCTGTTGCGGAAATCGAGAATCTGGCGCCGCCACGCCCCTTCGATCTTCTCGTCCTTGAGGCTGCAGGCCCCGCGCAGGATCGGCGCCACCACGGCGAGAGGCGCCAGCGCCTGCGGCGGTCGCGCGCCGACGAATACCGCCTTGCGATTTCGCTGCAGTCGCTCCTCAGCCAGCGTCACCAGCGCGATCATCCGCTCATAGGCGTCGCGGGCGCTCTCGCCGAAGGTGAAGATGCCGTGCTTGTGCAGGATCAGCCCTTCCACGCCGGGCTTCAAGTCGTGCACGTCGGCCGCCGCCTTGGCGAGGGCGAAGCCCGGCATGATGTAGGGCACGGTGCCGGCACGGCCGCCATAGACCTGCGCGCAGATGGCCTCGCCGTCCGGCTGATCGACCAGGCTCAGGACCGCACTGGCGTGGGTGTGGTCGATGAATTTGTGCGGCAGGAAGGCGTGCAACAGGATCTCGACCGACGGGTTCGGAGCCGTCGGGTCGAGCAGGTTCTCACGCTGGATGCGCACCATCTCCTCATCGGCGAGCGCGTCGCGGGAGCGCAGCTTGCGCAGGCGATCGAGCCGCACCGCCGGCAGCCCGGCGGGTTCGATCGCCGCCATGTCGGCGCCCGAGCCCTTGATGCAGAGCGCCTCGACCTCCTCGCCGAGGAGATCGGGCATCGTCGTCTTCACCGAGGTGTTGCCGCCGCCGTGCAGCACCAGCTTGGGATCGCGGCCGAGAAGACGCGTGGTGTAGACGCGCAGTGCAAGGTCGCGGCTGACGCCGTCGCGGGCGTAGCGGTCGACGATCGCTTGCGCATCCTTGTCGACCCAGCCGCTTTTCATCCGCCCTCGTTGCCCTTTTCGGGCTCACCCCTTGCCGAGCGCGCGCTTGCTCCACCAGCCGGCGCGCCGCGGGCGATCGCCGTCCTCGCTCTCGGTCGGGCTGGAAACGACCGGCTGCGGCGGCTCGGCCGGATGCGCGATGGCGGTAGCGGCCGCTTCGCCGCTGAGGGCGGGCGCCGGCTCGCGCACGGTCGAGCGCCGGCGCGGCGGCTCCGGCGCCACCGTGTCGGGGACCGCGGGCACCGCGACCGGCGCGGGCCGCCGCTCCTCCCGCGGCTCGGCGGCAGTCGGCGGGGCTGTCTCGTTCTGCGGTTCGGCGATCGGCTCGCGCGGGATCGGCTGCTCGTAGAACGGCGCGGCTGCCGGACCATCATCGAAATCGGCCGTGGCACGGCTCGACTCGGTCTCGCCGCCGCGGCTGCGATCGGACTCCAGCGGCGCCTCAGCCTCGCGGTCGCGACGATTGCGCCGTCCGCCGCGGCGGCCGCGCCGCCGCCGGCGGCGCTCGCCGTCGCCGCGCGCCTCGCCCGCGCCCTGACCGTTCTCACCCTCCGCCTCGATATGGCCCTCAGGGCCCTCGTCACGCGCGGGGGCATCCAGGTGCTCGATCCGATCATTCGGGAATGCGCCGCCCTCAGGCGCCATGTCGCCGCCGTTGCGGTCATGCGCGAGGGCGCCGTCCCGCTCGGGCTGGAACGCGCCGCCTTCACGGCCTTCGCCGCGGCGTCCGCGGCGCCGGCGCCGCCGCTTGCGGCCGCCACGTTCGCCGTCGCCGCGCTCGCCCTCGGCGCGATCGCCCTCGGCACGCTCGCCCTCGGCACGGGCCTCCTCGGACTCGGCCGCGGTCTCGTCTTCCCCGGCCTCGGCTGCATCCTCCTCGCCTTCGTACTCCTCCTCGTCCTCGGGCTCGGCCGGCACGGCGACCGGCGCCTGCAGCGCCAGCGCCTTGGCTTGCTCGGGGCTGTGCACCTGCTCGCCCTTCTCCATCACGAACGACAGCTGTCCGGCGATCGCCGCGTCCGCGTTGACCATGATGGTGATGCGGAAGCGCTCCTCGAGCGCGCGCAGATGGGCGCGCTTGTGGTTGAGCAGGTAGAGCGCGATCTCGGCGCGCGTGCGCACGATCAGATTGTGGGTGGCGCCCTTGAGCAGCATCTCCTCGAGCGAGCGCAGCAGCTGCAGCGAGACCGACGAGACCGAGCGCACGTGGCCGGTGCCGCCGCAATGCGAGCACTTCTCGGTCGAGCTTTCCAGCACGCTCGAGCGAATGCGCTGGCGCGACATTTCCAAGAGGCCGAAATGCGAGATGTGCCCGACCTGGATGCGCGCGCGATCGTGCCGCAGGCATTCCTTCAGCCGGCGCTCGACCGCGCGGTTGTTGCGCTTCTCATCCATGTCGATGAAGTCGATGACGATCAGGCCGGCGAGGTCGCGTAGCCGCAGTTGCCGCGCGATTTCCTCGGCGGCCTCCATGTTGGTCTTGAGCGCGGTGTCCTCGATGTGATGCTCGCGGGTGGCGCGCCCGGAATTGACGTCGATGGCGACCAGCGCCTCCGCCTGGTTGAGCACGATGTAGCCGCCCGACTTGAGCTGCATCACCGGCGAGAACATGGCGTCGAGCTGGCTCTCGATCCCGAAGCGGGTGAAGACCGGCAGCGTGTCGCGGTAGAGCTTCACGTTCTTGGCATGGCTCGGCATGAGCATGCGCATGAATTCCTTGGCGTCCTGGTGGCCGTCCTCGCCGGCGACGATGATCTCGTCGATGTCCTTGTTGTAGAGGTCGCGGATCGAGCGCTTGACCAGCGAGCCTTCCTCGTAGACCAGCGTCGGCGCCGTCGACTTCAGCGTCAGGTCGCGCACCGTCTCCCACAGCCGCAGCAGATATTCGAAGTCGCGCTTGACCTCGGTCTTGGTGCGGGCGGCGCCGGCGGTGCGCAGGATCACGCCCATGCCTTCCGGCACCTCCAGCTCCTGGGCGATCTCCTTGAGCTTGCGGCGGTCCTCCGCGCTGGTGATCTTGCGGCTGATGCCGCCGCCGCGCGCCGTGTTCGGCATCAGCACCGAATAGCGGCCGGCGAGCGAGAGATAGGTGGTGAGCGCCGCACCCTTGGTGCCGCGTTCCTCCTTGACCACCTGCACCAGCATCACCTGGCGTCGCTTGATCACCTCTTGAATCTTGTATTGCCGGCGCAGCCGCGGCATCCGCTCCGGCACTTCCTCCATGGCGTCGGCGCCGCCGACCGACTCGATCACTTCCTCTTCGGCCTCGGCGCCGTGGCCGTTGACCTCGGTGATGTTGTTGTCGGCCGCCGCGGCGGGAGCTTCGGCCGCACCGGCCCCGGTCTCGGCGTTCTCAGCCGACGCGGCGGCGTCTTCGCTGCCGGCGTCCGCGGGCGGCGCCGGCTCCGCCTCGGAGCCGGGAACCGGCTCGGCGGCGGCGCTCGATTCGAGCTGCGCCAGGTCGATCGGCGGCTCGGCCGCCGCCGCGGTCGGCGGCGCCTCGTGCGCGGCGACGGTTTCCTCCGCGGCGTGCTCGGTCTCGTGGGCGGCGTCCGGCTCGGGGTGGTGCTCGGCGTCGCCGGCTTGCGGGATGGTCTGCTCGCAGCCCGCCGCCATGGCGGTGACGTCTTCGGCTGCCTCGACCGGCTCGCTCTTGATCTCGTCGCGTGGCCGCGTCGAGGAACGCTCGCGCCGGCCGCTGCGGCGTCCGGCACGGCTGTCGGCCTCGGCGTCGGCGGCGCGTTGCGCGCGCTCCTCCTCGGCGATCAGCGCCTGCCGGTCGGCGACCGGGATCTGATAATAGTCGGGATGGATTTCGCTGAAGGCGAGGAAGCCGTGGCGATTGCCGCCGTAGTCGACGAAAGCGGCCTGCAGCGACGGCTCGACGCGCGTCACCTTGGCCAGATAGATATTGCCGCGAAGCTGTTTACGGTTGGCGGACTCGAAGTCGAATTCCTCGACACGATTGCCGCGCAGAACGACCACCCGGGTCTCCTCCGGATGGGTCGCATCGATGAGCATTTTGTTGGGCATTGACCAATCTCTTGATGGCCGGTCGGCGCACGGCCGCCCATGATCGCCACGTGGGCGACGCTGGGCGGCGCGACCAGGAACCTGCCTGACTGTGGTTGAACGGATAGTGGGCCGTGGACGCGCGAGACAAGATCGCATTGGCGTCGCGGCGCGACGCGGTCTTGTTGCGAATGCGATGGGGTTGGATCTCGACGCGCGGTCGTAGCATGACCCTCGGCCCGTGGACGGGGCGACAGCGCGCGGGCGCCGCCGCGGTTTCTGTTGGCCGGCGGTCCGGTCGCATGGCGGCTCGTGAAGCACTGAGCCGTTGCGCCACCGCACGGGGCACCGCCCCGCACGACACCGGTTGTCCTCTACAAGGGCATGGGCCTCGATGGCCCGCCGCAACCGCGCCATGCGCGACGCTGCGAACAAGTGCCGCCAAGGTCCTCCCCTCGATTTGCGGGGGAGCGGTGCTTGGGCGACCCTGCCGGATGCCCGAACGCGGTACAACCGGAACCTTAACCGTCAACAGGCCCTTCTTACGGTGGCGCCCCGCCAATAGCAAGGCGCGCGTTCCCGGCCCGCGATAGTCCATATATGGTGTGTGCCCGGCTTGTTGGCCACAGCCCAACGCCGTCCGGCTCGCTCGAATCGCGGACCTGCAGCGCCGCTCGGTCGAGCGTGGCACGAGCCGCGAAAACGCCATTTAGAGGTGGCTCAACCGCCGTCCTGCCTTGCTGGGCGGGCGACTGTCATCGCGCAGACGCGCCTCCGGGCGCGGCATCCGCCACTTAAGTTATGGTTAACCGGGTCCTCCTAATGGAGTAAGAGGGGCCCGCAGGGGGCTGTCGGAACTATGTCTTTCCGCGCGAGCCTGGCTTTGATCTTCGG
>Ga0184625_10001340_pt1 | contig 10230 bp, 8 predicted proteins | sample PLM3_30_b1_FD_133151 | JGI IMG/M metagenome (GOLD analysis project Ga0184625, IMG submission 133151) | Groundwater sediment microbial communities from an aquifer in East River, Colorado, USA - PLM3_30_b1 | ecosystem: Environmental > Terrestrial > Soil > Riparian zone | place: USA: East River... | reverse complement strand
TCGTGCAGAACTGTCCGCCACCCATCAAACAGCTCGACGCGAAGTCTGCTGCCACCTTGCCGCCGCGCTCGGCCAGCGCACCCGGGAGAATCACCACGGGATTGATGCTCGACATCTCGAGGTAGATGGGCTTCCCTGCCGCATCGGCGGCACTTTTCAGCGCCATGCCGGCTCCGCGGCTGCCGGTGAACGCGCTCGCACCCACGCGCGGGTCAGACACTAACCGCTGACCCGATTGATGGTCAATCTTGTAGATCATCTGCACGGTCGCCGGCGGCAACCCGGCGTCCGACAGCGCGGCGACCGCGGCTTCGGCGAGCAACCGGCCGGTGCCCGGATGCAGCGGGTGCGCCTTGCCGATGACAGGATTACCTGCAGCGATCGCCGCAGCGAAATCCCCACCCGCGACGCCGGAGAAGGCGTATGGAAAATTGTTCGGGCCAAACACCACGACCGGCCCGATTGGCTCGAACCACGATCGAATCTGATTCTTCGTGTCGATCGTTGGCAGCGCCCACGAGCCTTCGAGCGCCGCGTCCGCAGCCTGACGAAGCTGGCCTGTTGTGCGCGGCAGCTCGACGTCGGCGAGCCGCGGGGCCTTGGGCAACGCGGTCTCGAGATGGGCCTGCTCGACGAGCGCGGTTTTGCCCGCTTCGATGCGGTCCGCGAACCCCGTCAGGAACCGGGCAATCGCCTCGGGAGGCGTACGCCGGAGCTCGATAGCAGCCCCTGCTGCCGCGGAAAGGGCGGCGTCGCAATCCTCCCAGCCGCTCACTGGATAGCTTCCCGGCAAGGGCTCGCCGGTCGCCGGATTGACGGCCTGAAATGTTTTCGCGGCTTTTGCTGGACGCCACGCGCCGCCGATTAAGACAGGATACTCAGCCATAAGTTAAACAATGACCACAGAATTGCGAAGCACGCCGATTGGCGCAATCTCGATTTCGACGACATCGTGTTCGCGCAGCGTGAAATCGTCGGGCGGCACGATACCTGTTCCGGTCAGCAGCACAGCCCCATAGGGAAACGACTGCGACCTGCAAAGATAGCCGGTGAGCTCTTCGAAACTGCGCTTGATATTACCGAGTCGAGTCTCTCCGGTGAATACATATGCGCCACCGCGAACGATCGCGCTGCGAACCGTCCACTCTCTCGCGTCGGCTTCGGTCGTGCCGAGGCGGATCCAGGGACCGAGTGCGCACGAGCGGTCGTAGACCTTCGCCTGCGGCAGATAGAGGAGGTTCTCGCCTTCGATGTCGCGCGAGCTCATGTCGTTGCCGATCGTGCACCCGACGACGCGACCGCGCGAGTTGATCACCAGCGCAAGCTCGGGCTCAGGTACGCTCCATCGTGCGTCTCGCCGAATGCCGACGCCTTCTCCGGTCGCTACGACCTTCTCCGCAACCGCCTTGAAGAAAATCTCGGGGCGTTCGGCGTCGTAGACCCTGTCGTATGCCGTTGCGCTGAAGTCCGATTCCTCCATGCGCGCCGTTTTGCTCCGCAGGTAGGTCACTCCAGCCGCCCACACTTCCTGGCGTTCGATTGGCGGGCGGAGAACGACATCGGAGACGCGGTGGGTCGGCAGCCCCTTGCGATCGATCCCGTTCAGCAGCGCTACCGGGTCCGCACTCTCCAACACCTGCGACAACGTGGAAATTCCCGCGGGCGTCACATCGACGACAACGGCGTCATCGCCCACCAATCCAACATGCGCAATGCCGTCAGCGCCGAGAAAGCGGCAGATCTTCATGGCGTTCATGCGAGCGGCTGCACGAGCACTGGCTCGCGCAGCGCTGCGGCAACGGTCACCGGATTGCGCAGGGCCCGGCCGAAGCCGCCGAATTGAATGGTCATCACGTCACCTTCCGCGAGCAACACCTGATCCGAAAAGCTGAGGCTGTGGGCGCCGTAATAGTGCACGTGGACGTCGCCAGGGCGCCGATGCGCCTCGAACTTGAAGTGATGATGCTCGATGTTCGCGACACTGTGACACATCTCCTGCTCGCCTGTTGCGATTTCGCGCTCCCAGAGAGTGCGGCCGTCGCGCTCGACCGCCACCCTGCCGCGCACCAGGCCAAACTCCGGATCGACGGCCAGCTCAGGTCCGAGCGCGCAGGTGCGCAGCTTCGAGCCGGCAAGGTTCAGGTAGTTGTGCTTCTCGAACTTGTGATCGGAAAACTCATTGCCGGCAGCCATGCCGATCCGGCGCGGACGCCCCGCCGCGTCGACGACGTACACGCCGGCGATCTCCGCCTCTTCGCCGCCGTCTTCCGCATATCCCGGCACGACCAGCGCCTCACCATGTGCGCGCAGTGCAGAGCCGTTGCCTTTATAGAACCACTCCGGTGCGGCACCGAGGCAGTGTGGCTCAGGCCTGCCGCCTTCGACACCCGCACGGAACATGCGCATGCTGTCGGTCAGCGCTTCCCCCGGTTGCGCCGGGATCGTCGCCGCGTGCATCTTGTCGCGGCTCGAGGCGCTTCCATAGTGCGTCAGGCCTGTTCCACTCACGAGGCATCGGGCCGGTTCGGGATGATCGATCGGCACGATCAGACGCCATGACGAAGCGCCGTTGTACACCTGATCGTAGTCGAGCATCTCCCGGGTCGCGCGCCGGTCGGCCAGAGACGATAGCGAAACGCCGAGGGCGATTGCCTCTTCGGCGAGCGCGAGCACCGATTCGACGCCGTCGAGCAGGCAAAGCGACGGCTCTTCGACCCGTGCGACCCTCCGCGCGTTACCCTGACGCAGTTGAACGAGTCTGCTCATCTCCACTTGATGTTGCAGCCGATACTCGGGCGCTGTTCTCCGGTGATCGAGCGGCCCGCAATCACGGCGTCGAGCGCCGCGCGCAAATCCTTGCCGGTGACGGGAATCTCATTGCCGGGGCGGCTGTCGTCGAGCTGCCCCCGATACACGAGCGCGCCTGCTCCGTCGTAGAGGAAAAAATCCGGCGTGCACTGCGCGTCGTAGGCGTGTGCCACTTCCTGTGTCTCATCGAACAGGTACGGAAAGGTGAACTGCAGCTCCTGCGCCTGGTACGCGAGTTTCGTCGGGCTGTCTTCCGGATGCGAGGCCACGTCGTTCGAGCTGATTGCGACGATGCCGACGCCGCGGCCATTGTAATCGCGCCCGATCGCTGCCAATTCGTCCTGCACGTGCTTGACGAACGGGCAATGCCGGCAGATGAACATCACCAGCATGCCCTTCGTACCAGCGACATCGCGGCGCGTCACCGAAGCGCCAGTCACGACGTCCTTGAGCTGGAAATCGGGGGCCCGCGTTCCAAGTTCTTTCATGGACGAGGGTGTTCTAGCCATGGGGTATAGTTTCTTTCACTATGGACAACCGAATCAAACTCGTCGCATGTTCTATTGCGGCTGTGGCTACTGGTGTGCTCTTCGCACAGCAGGCGCCGGTGTCGGATACGGTCGTGAACCCTCTCGCGAACAACCCGACGGCGGCGATCGACGGACAACGAATCTTCGACGGAACGTGCCAGACGTGCCACGGCGCCGCCGGCGTCGGCGATGCCGGCCGGGGCGGCCCCGCGCTGAACACAACAGGGTTGAAGCACGGCGATGGCGACGCCGACCTCTTTCGCACGATACGCCAGGGAGTGTCGGGCACCCAGATGCCGCCGTACAAAGGGCTTCGCGACGAACAGGTGTGGCAGCTCGTCAGCTACATCCGGACGCTTCAGAATCGAGGCGTCTCGCCCGACGCGGCGCGCGGCGCAATGGTCCCCGAAGGCGATGTCGCCGCGGGCGAAGCGTTGTTTTACGGAAAGGCCGGTTGCGCGGCGTGTCACGAGATCAACGCTCGCGGCGGGGTCGCCGGTCCCGATTTGTCGAATGCCGGCCGGCTGACGTCGGCGGCGATCCGCCAGAAAATCGTCGCACCAAACGATCCGCTGCCGCCAACTCCAGGGGCTCGCGGCGGTGGTGGTGGCCGTGGCGCGCCCCCTCCGGTCACGCTCGTCGCCAGGATGCCTGATGGGCGAGAAATTCGCGGCGTGCGGCGCAACGAAGATACGTACTCGGCGCAGATCGTCGACGCGTCCGGCCAGCTTCACCTGTTAAACAAGCTGCAGACCGCGGTCTCGGTCGAGAATCGTTCGCTGATGCCCGGCGATTACGCCACGCGACTCTCGGCCGACGAGATCACGAACATCGTCGGGTTTCTGCGGATGCAGCAGGGCCGCGATCAGAACAAGATCGTCGCGCAGCCGATTGCCGGCGGCGTCACCTATCAACGGCTGATGAATGCCAAAGCCGAGCCGCACAACTGGATGATGTACTGGGGCGACTATTCCAGTCTGCACTACTCCGCGCTGACGCAGATCACGCCTAACAACGCGCGCCAGTTGAAGACGGCGTGGAGCTTTCCGATACTCGGCGGAAACTCGACGCTCGAAGCGACGCCGATCGTGGTCGACGGGGTGATGTACACGACCGGCAGCGGCAATCCGGCGACGGTGACGGCCCTCGATGCGCGGTCCGGCCGGCAAATCTGGCGATGGACCCGGCAGCAGAAGATCGTGAATCCTTACGAGATCAACCCATTTGCTCGCGGCGTCGCGATCCTTGGCAATCGGATTTTCCTCGGCACGCTCGACGGCGCGCTGGTCGCGGTCGACGCACGAACCGGTCAAACGTTGTGGGAACAGCAGGTCGTCGACACCATGGAAGGTTCGAGCATCACCAGCCCGCCGCTCGTGCTGAAGGACATGGTCATCACCGGGATGACCGGCGGTGAGTATGCGACACGCGGCCATCTGGACGCCTACGATGCCGCGACCGGCAAGCGGAAATGGCGCTTCTACACGATTCCCGCGGCCGGTGAGCCGGGCAATGAAACCTGGAAAGGCGAGAGCTGGAAAACCGGCGGCGGCCCGACCTGGCTGACAGGCAGCTTCGATCCCACGCTCAATATCGTGTACTGGGCAGTGGGAAATCCCGCGCCCGAATTCGATCGCGTCGCCCGTGGCGAGATGGACAATCTCTACAGCAACTCAGTCGTCGCGCTCGACGCGGACACGGGAACGTTGAAGTGGCACTACCAGTTCACACCGGACGACGGGCACGATTGGGATTCCGTGCAGGACATGGTCCTGGTCGACCGCGTGTGGCGCGGCGAGCCGCGCAAACTGCTGATGCATGCCGACCGCAACGGGCACTTCTACGTGCTGGACAGGACCAACGGAAAGTTTCTCTCGGGCACGCCGTTCATTTACCAGAACTGGAACGCCGGGTTCACACCGAACGGCCGGCCGCAGCCGATTCCCGGATCGAACGCCACCGAGAAGGGCAGCTTCCTCGTCTATCCAACGGTTGGCGGAGGGACGAATTTCCAGGCGCCTTCGTATAGTCCGGCCACGGGTTGGTTCTATCTCGCCTTCGGAGAAGGCGGGCAGGTGTACACCAGCGTGTCGCAGGAAATTACCCGCGGTCAGCAGTACCTCGGGCGTGGCCGCGCAGGTGGACCGCCACCGGCGCGCGGTCCGAATCAGCCGGCCACCAACGCCGGCATCAAGGCGATCGATCCGGAAACCGGGAAGACCGTCTGGTCATATCCGATTTTCCAGGGCTCGCTGACCAACGGCGTGCTCGCGACCGGCGGCAACGTCGTCTTCGCGTCATCGAGAGATGGCAACATCCTCGCGCTTGACGGAAAGACCGGCAAATATCTCTGGCACTTCCAGACCGGCGGCAATCATCAAGCCTCGCCGATCAGTTACGCTGTCGACGGCAAGCAGTACGTCGCCCTCGCTGCCGGCAACGTCGTATTCAGCTTCACCCTACAGGAGTAGCCGTCATGACGATGAAATGCCTCTTTAGCCTCGGCGTAGTGCTGGCGTCGGTAGCAGCGGCAATACCGGCCGAAGCGCAGTACGCCGCCAAGCGCAACGGCGACATCGTGCAGCTCGAGGATCAGAAGAATCAGACCGTGGTGTCGATCATCACCTCGGTCGGCATGATGGCCTACGAGATGAAGGTCAAAGGGCAGAATGTCCTTCGCTTCCCCGTCGCATCGATCGACGAGTTTCGGGCGAAGCCGGCTGGACTGCACGGCATCCCCCTGCTGGCTCCGTGGGCGAACCGCCTCGACGAGCAGGCGTTCTATGCCAATGGCAAGCGCTATCCGTTCGACATGGAGCTCGGCAACGTGAGCGGCGCTATTCCGATTCACGGATTCATGACGCGCACCGATCAGTGGCAGGTTCTCGAAGCCAAATCCGATGGCAAGGCCGCATGGGTCACGAGCCGCCTCGACGCCTACAAGCAGCCGATGTGGATGAAGCAGTGGCCGTTTGCACACACGATTGACGTCACTTATCGCCTGCAGGACGGCACGCTCGAAGTGCTCACGAAGGTGACGAATCACGCGATCGAGCCGATGCCGGTATCTCTCGGATGGCATCCGTATTACCAGTTGACGGACTCGCCGCGCGAAGAATGGACCGTCTCCATTCCTGCGCGTCAGTGGTGGACGCTCGACTACCGGAAGGTGCCGACCGGAGCGACGGAGCCGGTCGAGAAGATCTTCCCGGGCGGCAAAGGCACGTTGAAGGACTACAACCTCGACGATGTGTTCAGCGATCTGTCGCGCGATGCGCAAGGACGGGCGACGGTGGTACTGAAAGGGCGCAAGCAGCAGCTCGAGATCAGCCAGGGACCGAACTACAAATCGCTGGTGATCTACTCGCCAAACCCGCTCAACACAGGCCGCGGCAGCCAAATCGCTCCGCCAAATCCGAATGCGCCGCCGCCAGCGCAAGCCACCGCGGGTGGAGGAGCCGGCCGGGGCAACGCCGCGCCGGCTAATCCGCTGAACACGCCGAACTTCATCTGCTTCGAGCCGATGGCGGGCATCACCAACGCCTTGAACCTGGGTCACAAAGGGATCTATAAGGAACTTCAGTACATCAAGCCTGGCGGCACCTGGCAGGAAAGCTTTTGGATCAAGCCGTCCGGATTCTAGGAGGCACTGTGATTGGCAATCTGGGATTAACGCTGAACGCGCGGATCACGCTGGCGTCGCTGATTCTTCTGACTGCGATCTCGGGATGCGGCGGTGGCAATCCGCCGCAGGAACAAGCCGCGGCTCCGCCGCCCGCTGCGCCGGCGCCAGAGCCACCGAAGGCGCCCTATTACGTGTACGTCACCAACGAGATCGGTGGAGACCTCACGGTAATCGACGGCGGCACCAATCAAGTGGTGACGACGATCCCGCTGGGCAAGAGGCCGCGCGGGATCAAGGTGAGCCCCGACGGCACCAAGCTGTTCGTCGCGCTCAGCGGTTCGCCTATGGCGCCCCCCGGAACCGATGAAAGCAAGCTTCCTCCGCCGGACCGGACTGCGGATGGAATCGGTATCGTCGATACCGCGGCTCGAAAGGTGACGACCGTCCTCACGAGCGGCACAGACCCGGAGCAGCTTGCATTGAGCGCGGACGGCTCCAAATTGTTCGTCTCGAACGAAGACGCCGGGGCTGCGAGCATTCTCGACATCGCCAGCAACAAGGTTCTCGCGAACGTCAAGGTCGGCGGCGAACCGGAAGGGGTGACGACCAGCCCGAACGGCCAGTGGGTGTACGTGACGTCCGAGGAAGACAATCAGGTCTCGGTCATCGATACAGCTGGCCACAAGCTGATCAAGAGCTTCAAGGTCGGCCCGAGGCCGCGTTCGTCGGCGTTCCTGCCCGACAGCTCGCGTGCATACGTCACGTCGGAGAACGGGGGAACCGTGCACGTGGTCGACACGAAAAATCACTCGGTCATCAAGACCTTGAAGATAACCGGAGAGCTGGCGAGGCCGATGGGCGTGGTGGCGTCACCTGACGGCACCCGCGTCTACGTGACCACCGGCCGCGGCCAGATGTTGCTGGCCATCGACACGGCGAAAAATGAAGTCGTCGGAACGGTGAAAGTCGGCGCACGTCCGTGGGGCGTCGGCATCAGCCCGGACGGCAAGCGCCTCTACACGGCGAACGGCCCATCGGGCGATGTGTCCGTCGTGGATGCCGACACGATGGCGGTCGTGGCGACGATTCCCGCCGGCAGAGGTCCGTGGGGAGTGGCGATAAGGTGAAGCAGGAAACTGAAATCTAGAAACTGAAATCTAGAATCTGAAAACTAGATTCCAGATTTTAGTTTCTAGATCTTCGTTTCTAGATCTTAGTTTCTGCCTCAGCTCCCACCACCGTCGTCCACTCCCGTACGTACCATCGCCTCACCACTCCATTCACCACGTACGGATCGGTCCTGGCGAATTGCTCCGCCGCGGCTGATGACTGACCGCGAAAGAGAATCACGGCGCCGTCAATTGGATTGGCGAGAGCTCCGCCGAGTACGACGTCGCCGCGCTCCACCGCCGCGCGGGCGTGCGCGAGATGCGCGGCGCGAAATGGCTTGCGCCCCTCTTCGTAATCAGCAGCGGCCTCGTAGAACAGCAGATAGTGCAAGGCCCATATTTTATCGGTTTCATTTGGTTGCGACGAAATCGACATTCGAACGCAAGCGAGTGTTCCAGGATGGCACACCGCTCTGTTTCGCTGTCGTTGAGACCGAATTGCTAACTTGTTTCAATAACTTCAGTTAGGACCACATTTCAAGCTCGCCGAAGTTGGCGACGACCTTGCTCTGCCACCGGCAGATTGAGATATCCATTTCAGGTTTCCGCACTCGACAACTCCAAGACGCGTTGGTGGCTGTGGATCGCGACGACCCTCTGGTTGGTTGCGGCGGCGGCAGGACTCGCCGTGCTCTGGAACTACGATAACGCCCCCGGCGAAAGAGCAACCGCTCCACAAACCTGGCCAACTGACACGGTTCTGGTCCGAGCAGGGGGGCAACCGACGCTCATCCTGCTCGCGCATCCGCAGTGCTCGTGCACGCGCGCCAGCCTGGCCGAGCTTGCCGAGGCGCTCGCGCGCTCGACGATTCGACCGAAAACCTACGTGCTCTTTCTGAAGCCCGAAGGTTTTTCCGACGAGTGGGCCGTGAGCGATCTCTGGCGAATCGCCGCGGCCATCCCCGGCGTGACCGTCGTTCGCGACGATGCAGGAACGGAGGCGCGCCGGTTCGGCGTGTCGACATCAGGTCAGACGCTCCTTTACGACAACGCCGGCACCTTGCTGTTCGCAGGCGGCATCACGGGCGCACGCGCCCACCAGGGGGACAACGACGGGCGTCGATCGATCGTCGCTCTGCTGAACCAAAAAGCTCCGGTCCGCGCACAAACGAATGTATTCGGCTGTTCCCTGTTCTCCGCCGGGCTCTAGCGACTCGAGGAAGGCGACATGCTCTTACCACAGACAGACGATCCGGCGGCGGCTTCCGTAAGCAGGCGAGCAGCCGAGCTGTTCGCTGCCCATAAGCACGAAATCCATACGCGGACCGATCGGCTGTTCGCGGGATTGATGGCGCTGCAATGGGTTGGCGGCATCCTGTTCGCGGTGTGGGTCTCACCGCTCGCGTGGTCGGGCACGACCAGCGGCACGCACCTTCACGTCTGGGCTGCCGTTGTGCTCGGCGGACTCATCAGTCTGTTTCCGGCGCTGCTTGCCTTGCTCCGGCCGGGCCTGCCGTCGACACGCTACACGATCGCGACCGCTCAGATGCTGATGGGCGCGTTGCTGATCCACCTGACCGGGGGCCGCATCGAAACGCATTTCCACGTCTTCGGATCTCTGGCATTCCTGGCTTTCTATCGAGACTGGCGCGTGCTGGTTCCCGCCACCGTCGTCGTCGCGCTGGATCACATTCTGCGCGGAATGTTCTGGCCGCAGTCGGTCTACGGCGTGCTCGTCGCCAGCCACTGGCGCTGGCTCGAGCATGCGGCGTGGGTGATCTTCGAGGATGTCTTTCTCGTCGTCGCGTGTCTCCGAAGCGTGGGCGAGCTGCGAGAAACAGCCGACCGCACCGCCGCGCTCGAACAGGAGGTGCGGACCCGCCACAAAGCGGAGGTTGACGCGAGAAACAGCGAGGCGCGCAGCGAGGCGATTTTGAATGTGGCACTCGACTGCGTGATTCTGATGGAAGAATCCGGCCGCATCGTGCGGTTCAATCCCGCCGCCGAGCGGACCTTCGGCTATGCGGCGTCGGAGGCCGTCGGCCAACCGCTCGCCGACCTCATGATTCCGGCCGACCAGCGCGGGGCGTATCAGGATGCCCTGCCGCGGTATTTGAAAACGGGCGAGGCGACAGGGACGAACCGGCGTTTCGAGCTG
>Ga0184625_10001338_pt1 | contig 10236 bp, 9 predicted proteins | sample PLM3_30_b1_FD_133151 | JGI IMG/M metagenome (GOLD analysis project Ga0184625, IMG submission 133151) | Groundwater sediment microbial communities from an aquifer in East River, Colorado, USA - PLM3_30_b1 | ecosystem: Environmental > Terrestrial > Soil > Riparian zone | place: USA: East River... | reverse complement strand
GCACGGTTGCCGCCTCCATCCACGCGATCAAGCGCGGCGTCGCGAGTACCGGAACGTCACCACTGCCGAGCGCGGCGGCGGTGTCGGCGTCGGTCACCTCGTGACGCATCCGGTTACCCCTAGGGCTGCGGGAGCGACATCACCGACCGACGAGCGGGTGATCTCGATGGGCATGTGTTGGTAAGTTGCTGCAACCTCGTCCACGTAGGTTGCCCACGGTCTACATAGGTTGCTACCAATGCAGACCATCAGCAAACTGTGCAGAGCTAGTTATCCGACGAGCCGGGCCGATTAGAGATCGTCGTTCCAGCGCGGGTCGTTGTCGTACGCTTCGTTACGCTCTTCCACGAGCTCGAGTGCGTGTTCGGCCTCCTCGCGCGTCTTGTAGGGGCCGAGCCGGTCGGCGATCTTCGTGTCGTTGTTGTCGGGTACCACCGTGTGGGTCTTGAGGTCGTACCACCAGTCGCCCTCCGCCATCTCACCCTCCTTTTGGCCGCACCTCGCGATCGTCTTCGACGTTACTCCCCAGGCTGAGCCCAATCCCGGCCTACCTCCCCAGAAAATGGTCATCAACCACATCAATTCGGCCGAATTTGATGCCGCTTGTGACCACTTTTCGGGAAAGTAGGATCGCGAGGTGACTATCGAGCCCGCTACCGTCGCGCCCCCACGCGAGGTGCCAGCGACCATCGCTCGGCCCCACTATGTCGGCCGGCCCGCGCCCGAGCGCTATGCCGGCGACGACGTGCAACCGGCAGAGATCATTGAGAAGATGCGGGTCGCAGGCCGGATGGCCGGCCAAGCAATGCACGCCGCCGCCGAGATCATTAGCCCGGGCATTACCACCGATGATCTTGATCAGGTAGTCCACGAATTCTTGATCGACAACGGCGCGTACCCGTCAACCCTGGGCTATCGCGGATTCCCGAAGTCCTGCTGTACGTCGGTCAATGAGGTCATCTGCCACGGCATCCCCGACGCCCGCCCGCTCGAAAACGGTGACATTATCAAGATCGACGTGACGGCCTTCATCGGCGGCGTACATGGGGACACCTGCGCAACGTTCTTCTGTGGCGAGGTCGATGAGCAGGCGCGGCTGCTCACCGAACGGACCCAGGAGGCGCTGGTACGCGCAATCAACGCCGTGAAGCCGGGGCGCCAGGTCAACGTCATCGGCCGGGTGATCGAGAGCTACGCCAAGCGCTTCGGCTATGGCGTAGTGCGCGACTACACCGGGCATGGCGTCCATACGACCTTCCATTCCGGCCTGGTGATCCCGCATTACGACGAGCCGGCGTATGACACGGTGATGAGGCCAGGGATGACGTTCACGATCGAGCCGATGATCACCCTCGGGAGCGGCGAGTGGTACATGTGGGACGACGGCTGGACGGTGCTCACGGCTGACGGGAGCTGGTGCGCCCAGTTCGAGCACACCCTGGTGGTGACGGAGAACGGCGCGGAAGTCCTCACCCGTCCCTAGCGTTACTAGCTAGGCTGGAGAGTGGACGAGTCGGTCAGGCGATCGCGGCGGAGCGCAAGCTCCGTTGAGGAAAGTCCGGACTCCACAGAGCAAGGTGGTGGGTAACGCCCACCCGGGGCGACCCGCGGGACAGTGCCACAGAAAGCAGACCGCCTCTAACGAGCAATGAGATGCCAGTCATCTCATTGACAGGGAGGTAAGGGTGAAACGGCGGTGTAAGAGACCACCAGCATCCCAGGTGACTGGGATGGCTCGGTAAACCCCACCTGGAGCAAGATCAAAAGGACGCGTACGCGCGTCTGCGGAGGCACTTGAGGGCTGCTCGCCTGAGCCTCCGGGTGGATCGCACCAGGCCGTTGGTAACAACGGTCGTAGATGGATGATCGCCCCCGGTCCGCAACGGCCGGGACAGAATCCGGCTTACCGACCGACTCGTCCGCTCCTCGCTGATTTACCGGAAGCCCGACGCGCTTTTCGGTCAGTCAACGCGACTTCTCACCAGACAGGCTGTTCGTCGCTACTATGCCAAAGGCCGTGCCCGGAGCCGATGGTGATGCCCCTGCTCCGGGCACGACACATGTTCGGGAGTCATCTTCGAGCTCTACCGCCGACAGGGCTGAGAGGGCTGCCAGAAAGCTCATGAAGCCCTGCCTCGGCTCCTTGATGTGCGGGGCGATTCTTCCCGCGGAGAGTCGTGGGCGATAGCGTGCAATGAGGCATGCCCGTCCGCCGATGACCACCGATTGACCGTGACCTCCGCCGCAGGTCGCGCACCGAGGAAGGTTGACCATGACCCAGACCGCCACAGACTTCCCCGCCCTGGAAAGCGATCCCATCGACAAGCTCGCCACAGACACAATTCGCACGTTGTGTATGGACGCCGTGCAGGCCGCCAATTCTGGGCATCCGGGGACCCCGATGGCACTCGCACCGGTGATGTACACGGTCTGGCAGAAGTTCCTGCGCTTCGATCCAGAGCATCCAATCTGGAGCAATCGCGACCGCTTCGTCTTGTCAGCCGGTCACGCCTCGACGCTGCTCTACTCGATGCTGCACCTGGCTGGAGTCAAGTCCGTCAATCCCCAGTACGAGGTCGTGGGCGAACTGGCTGTTCCGCTCGAGGACCTCAAGAAGTTCCGCCAGCTGGACTCTAAGACCCCGGGACATCCGGAATACCGCTGGACTGCAGGCATCGAGTGCACCACCGGCCCGCTGGGCACAGGCATCGCGACGAGTGTTGGCATGGCAGTGGCCGGCCTCTGGCAAGCAGCGACTTTCAATCGACCCGGCTATGAGCTTTTCGACTACGACGTGTACGCGATCGCTGGCGACGGCTGCTTGATGGAAGGCATCGGCGCTGAGGCGGCTTCCTTCGCCGGCCACCAAAAGCTGTCGAACCTTTGCTGGATCTACGACGACAACAAGATCACCATCGAGGGCAGTACCGATCTGGCCTTTACCGAGGACGTAGGTAAACGTTTTGAGGGCTACGGCTGGGCGGTTCAGCGGGTCGACGACGCCAATGACCTGGACGCGCTGGCTAGCGCGCTGGAGGCGTTCAAGGCGGAGCAGGACAGGCCGACATTGATCATCGTGAAGAGCGTGATCGCTTACGGCGCTCCGACGAAGCAGGGTCATCATTCGGCACACGGGGAGCCCTTGGGTGTCGAAGAGATCCGCGGCGCCAAGCGTTTCTATGGCTGGCCGCAGGACGAGAGCTTCCTGGTACCGGACAAGGTTCGGGAGTACTTCGCGGAAGTGTCCGGCAAGCGGGGTGCAGACCTTCGGAGCGAGTGGGACGAGCTTTTCGCCGCGTACGGCAAGGAATATCCCGAGCTCGCCGATCACCTCGACAAAATGCAACGTCGGCAGCTGCCGGACGACTGGGATGCCGATCTGCCCGAGTACCCCGCGGATCCGAAGGGCGCAGCTGGCCGGGACAGCAGCCAGAAGGTGCTCAACATTGTCGCCCAGCGGGTGCCGTGGCTGATCGGCGGTTCCTCCGATCTCGCACCGTCCAACAAGTCGCGTCTCACCTTCGAGGGAGCCGGCGACTTCGGGCCAGACGACCGGGCGGGTCGAAACATGCACTTCGGCGTACGCGAACACGCGGCCGGCGCAATCACGAACGGGTTGGCGCTCAGCAAGATCAGGGGCTATCAGGCCGGGTTCTTGATCTTCTCCGACTTCCAGCGCGGCGCCTTGCGGCTCTCGGCACTGATGGAGCTACCGGTCATCCACGTCTTCACCCACGATTCCATCGGCGTTGGTGAGGACGGCCCCACGCACCAGCCGGTCGAGCAGATCGCCTCGCTGCGAGCGATGCCCGGCATGGTGGACATGCGCCCGGGCGATGCCAATGAGGTCGTCGAAGCGTGGCGGGTGATCATGCCGCTACGGCACGACCCGGTTGCATTGATCTTGTCCCGGCAGGCGCTGCCCACACTGGACCGCAGCAAGTACGCCCCTGCAAGTGGCCTGGCCCAGGGCGCGTACGTGCTGGCCGGCGATCCGGACGAGACGCCGGACGTGATCTTGATTGCCACCGGCAGCGAGGTCGCGCTTGCGGTCTCCGCGTACGAGCAGCTGGTCGCTGAGGGCATCAAGGCCCGGGTAGTCAGCATGCCGTCGTGGGAGCTGTTCGACCGGCAGACCGACGAATATCGGGATAGCGTGCTGCCCCCGGAGGTGACAGCCCGTGTCGTGATCGAGCAGGCCTCCTCGTTCGGGTGGGATCGGTGGGCCGGCACGAACGGCGAGATCATCGCGATGAGCACCTTCGGAGCTTCCGCCCCGCTCAAGGCACTGCAGTCCAAGTTCGGGTTCACTCCGGAGGCGGTGGTTGCGGCGGCGAAGCGTCAGATGGGGCGCTGATCGTCTGCGCGACCTCAAAGGCGACCGCGCCCACGTCATAGTTGGCGGAGGTCAGGCGGACTAACACCTCCTGCCCGAGGCGTAGCCGATCCCCGGTTACGCGGCCCTCGACGGCCGGTTCCTCGATCATGACAGTGCCATGTTGCTTGTCGCGATCAACTTCGATCACGGTGGCAGTAAAGGTCTGGCCGACCCTGTCGGCTAGCAGGTAAACCTCGAGCAGATCGATGATCGCTCGCTCGTAATGCTTGGCGCGGCGTTCCGCAGTTGCCATCTGCTCGGGGAGGCCGTCGAGGTCACGAACGACCCACGCCGGCACAGGCTGATCTGCGCAGAGGGCGACGCATATCTCGCCGGAGTAGCGATCCACCAGGCGTCGCAGAGGGGCAGTCGTGTGTGCGTAGTCGCTGGCAAGTGCGGCATGGTCGACGTCCTCGGGAATGCCGCCGCTAAAGCTTCGATAGCCCGCTCCGCGGAATAACAGCGTGGAGGCGTTAAGCATCGCCGCTTGATCAGGGCGAGCCGGGTTGAGCATACGCGCGAAGTCTGCATAGTCCATCTCTCGGGGCCAGACGATCCGAAGAGCCTTGGCAACTTCGTGCAGTCGGCGCAACGAGTAGGAATCGGCTGGCGGCATAGTGCGCAAGATGCCCACCTGTCCATAGAGCATGATGTCTGCGGCCGCCATCCCAGCTAGCAGCGAGATTTGCGCGTTCCACGCCTCCACCGGCTCGGGGGCTCGATACCCGAGAGTCCAGCCGTCTCCGTGAGGCTGGATCTCTTGCTGCGGGATCTTCAGGCTGACCCCGCCGCGATCACGTTCCCGGATCTCGCGCCATTGGCCAACCAACTTCAGCAGGCCAAGAGTCTGGCGTGGCGTGGTCCAGTCGATCTCCGCCTGCGCCTCGCTATAGCTGAGCTGGGCACGGCTGCGAACCATGGCCCGGGCCACCTCGGCCGCAACCGTCTGCCCGCGATGGTCAAGGGTGATTGTCCAGAGCAGCGCCGGTCGGACTTCATTCGGCAGCAAGCTGGCCGCTCCCTCGCTGAGCACCGACGGGTGCAGTGGAGAGCGAAAGTCGGGCGCGTAGAGCGTTGTCCCACGGCGGTGCGCCTCGAGATCGATCGGGTCGCCTGGCCGGACGAAAGCTGCCACATCAGCGATCGCGTACGAGACCACAAACTCACCACTCGGGCCGCGAGCGATGTGCAATGCCTGATCAAGATCACGAGAACCCGCAGGATCGATCGTGATCAATTCCAGATCCGTGCGATCAAGATCAGGAAGGTGAGGTTCGGCGGCAGCTTTCTCGGCAGCAGCCTCGACTTCGACAGGAAAGTCCAACGGCACTTCGGCGGTAGCCCGAATGGCTGCTAAGCCCTTCGCCAGCTCCTCGGGCACGACGGGTGGCAGTCCGAGCTTGCGGGCGGGCATGACCGCAGCCTAGCCGCACGACCCCGAGCCGCCAGCGATCATCCGCGCTGGTCGACGACGTAATGACGTCGCACCGGATCTCCGTCCAGGGCACGATTGACCAAGGTGTCGGCGGCCTTGTTGAGTTCGCGCGGCACCCAGGTCCAAGTCACTTCCGCCGGCCGCAACCGCGCTGCCTCGAGTGCCAGCGGCTTCATGTCGGCATGCTTCACCTTCCACCGACCGGCCATCTGCTCGATCACCAGCTTGGAATCCATTCGCACCTCGAGTACCGCTGTCGGGTCGAGCTCGCGCGCCATCTCGAGTCCGGCAATCAGGCCGCGGTATTCCGCAACATTATTCGTCGCGCGGCCGATGGGCAGGCCTTCGGTAGCCAGGACTTTCGACGTCTGGGCGTCACGTACCAACGCTCCGTACGCGGCAGGTCCAGGATTGCCGCGCGATCCGCCGTCCGCCTCGATGATCAATTGGCGGCCGGAGGCGGACCGGTCCGGTTCGTCTATGTCATCGAAGAATCCGGGTCCACTCTGCAGGTCGGGTGGTCGTTTGGCCATCACAGACCTGACTGCGCTGTGCGGATCAGGATCCGGCCGCACTCCTCACACCGCAGCACCTCGTCTTCCGCTGCGGCGGAAAATGCCCGCAGATCGGCCGCGTTGACCTCGAGCTGGCAACCCGTGCAGCGGCGGGCCCGCAGCTCGGCCGCGCCGATACCTCGGTGGCTGGCGCCGATCTTGTCGTAGAGTGCGAGCAAATCGTCGGGGATCAACGGCGCGATCTCCGTTCGCTGCTCACGAAGCCCGTCCATCTCGGCACCGAGCGCAGCAAGCTGCCGATCACGGTCGGCGATTGCTGCCGCAAGATCGGCGTCGAGCTGCTCCGCGCGGGTACGCAGCGTCTCACGGCTGGCAACTGCCGCCTCCAGTTGTTCCATGACCTCCAGCTCAGCATCTTCCAGATCACTGATCCGCTTCTTGAGGTGGCTGACCTCCTCCACCATCGAGGAGAGCGCCTTGGGGTCGGCCACGGCGCCGTTGGTGATTCGGGTTTGGTTCCGGCTGAGCCGCTCCCGGACCGGCTCAAGGTCGGTCTCGGCCTTCGCCTGCTCCAGCTCGAGATCGGAGATTCTGGTATCGGCCGCCACAAGATCTGAGGCCACCGCCGCACGCGCCGTCCGCAGTTTGGCAATCGCCGCATGCTGCGGCAACGTCTGGCGGCGATGGTTGAGCTGGGCGAAGGTTGTGTCCACGGTCTGCAAGTCCAGCAGGCGCAGCTGCACACCCTTGTCGGCCTTGATCGCCCTCATCCTCCTCGCGAACCGCGAGCGCTGGTACGCCCGCGGGCACCACCCTACTGATTGCTTTTCGGTGGATCAGGGCCGGTTGACCAGTACCAGTACCTCGCTCGGACCGACGTCTCTGATCTCTGCGTACGCCGCACCCGAGCCGGCCCGGCGTACCGGTACCTGGCTACCGACAGAATGAGCGGCGCCCGCCGCTCCGCCGGCCTGGGCCGAATTCATGATCACAGTGAGCGTCGAACCCGGCGGGTTGAGTTACGCATCGACCATTACGTCCGCACCACGCGCCGCAAGCCCGTTCGGGTTGACAACGCAGAGCGCCTCTTCGTCGACCAGGATCCGCGACCACCCGAACAGCTCGCCGGTCCGAGCCGCGCTAAGGCTCAGCGAACACCGAGACCGGCCGTAGGTACTGGCGGCCTGAGCGCAACACCGGGAAGTCCGCACGGATGGCTGTGATCGCTGCCGTCCGCGCGTACAGCGGGTGGCTCGGATCGAAGCAATGAGGGCCGGCAGTGCCGAACGGCCCGAACCCTGGTAGCTCATGATCAAGCCCATCCCCGCCGTCCACACCGGGAACTCCGGCGCGGCCTTCGGCCCGTGGGAAGCATGGCCCAAACATTGCCTCGCGAAGGTAACGATCATGAGCGCATCAGGCCGGGGGGCGGCAAGTGTGTCCTCTACAACGCCCATCCGGGTTCCTTTCGGGTGGGGTTGGCCCTACGGTCGGGCGTTCCACCGTTCGAGTGCGGGCTCCGCCCTGTCTTCACCTAAGACCGACACTGTGCCCGTGTCGAGCGGAAAATGCACACCGAGTTTGAGGTCGAACGCGAGCCAGCGCATGGTCAGCGCTCGGAGGGCGTGACCGTGACCGAAACAGATTGCCTGATCCACGCCCGATTCGCGGACACGAGCAACCACTCGGTCGAGCCTGGCGGCAACCTGCTCGGCCGTCTCGCCACCGGGAGCCTCGCCGTTCCAGATGGTCCAGCCCGGAACCGTTTCCCAGATCTCGCGGCTGGTCTTGCCCTCATAGCCGCCGTAGAACCATTCGGCAAGGTCATTGTCGACCTGTGGTTCGTACGCGCCAACGAACCCAGCCAGCTCTGCGGTCTCACGGGCTCGCCTCCGAGGACTGCTGAGGATCAGCTGGAAGTCTTGGGGCGATAGATGCCCCTTCAGGGCGCGGGCCAGCTTCTTCCCGTTCTCAGTGAGCGGCAAGTCGGTAATCGAGGTGTGCTGGCCCGATCGACTCCATTCGGTCTCGCCATGTCGGACCAGGAAGAGGCGCGTCGGCATGCGGTTCACGGTATCGCTCCCCCGCCCGCTCTTGGTGGCTCCTCTGGTGGCCGGAGTGCCGAAAGGGTTCGGATTTCAGCGATTTGCGAGTGCAAGAATGGCAGGCGTGAGCGATCGTCGGCCTGAGCTGCCGAACCGCCAGATCCCGTTTTCGGATGCCTTCAAGGACTTCATCGTCGAGGGCTGGGCGCCCCACTCGATAGATGCTCCGGAGCAGCTTCCGGCTGCCGCCTGGGCAGGGCGCCGTCGCGAACGAGTTAGCGCTCAGTTTCCCGGTGAGCGGCTCGTCATTCCCGCAGGGGGACTCAAGGTTCGCTCGAACGACACGGATTACCGGTTTCGTCCGCACTCGGCGTTCGCCCACTTGACCGGTCTAGGGACAGATCGCGAGCCGGATGCCGTGCTGGTGCTGGAGCCGACAGATTCCGGTCACGATGCCACCCTCTATTTCAGGCCCCGTGCTCCCCGCGAGTCTGAAGAGTTCTATGCAGACAGCCGCTTTGGCGAGCTGTGGGTGGGTCGACGGCCATCCCTCGAAGAGATGAGCGCGCTCTGTGACATTCCGTGCGCGGCGATCTCGGACCTGCCTGATCAGCTGCGCAAGAACACCGACACCGTCTCCCTGCGGGTGCTCCCGGCAGATCTCGATCATGAGATCCGGCAGGTGATCGAGGAGATTCGCGGTTTGCCCATGGCCACAGAAGTTGATCAAGGGGGGTCGACGATCGAAGAGTCCGATCATGAGTTTGCTGTCGCGCTCAGCGAGCTACGGCTGATCAAGGACGCCTTCGAGATTAGTGAGATGCGCGAAGCCTGCCGCCAGACGGCGGTGGCATTCGAGGCTGTCGTGGCAGGCATTCCCGAGGCAGTCCGGCGCGGCCGAGGCGAGCGCTGGATCGAGGGCATCTTCGGGCTGCACGCTAGGCATGTCGGCAACGCTGTCGGCTACGACACCATCGCTGCCGCGGGTGAGCATGCCTGCACTCTGCACTGGATCCGGAACGACGGTGAGCTCCGTGAGGGCGAGTTGCTCCTACTGGACGCCGGCATCGAGCTAAATTCCCTCTACACAGCAGACGTCACACGTACGCTGCCGATCAAGGGAACTTTCAGCGACGAACAGCGGATGGTCTACGACGCTGTCTTCGAGGCGCAACAGGCCGGGATTGCGGCCGCGCGGCCGGGGGCGAGGTTTTCTGACGTACACAAGGCCGCGATCGCGGTGATCGCTCGACACCTGGACAGCTGGGGGCTGCTGCCCGTCAGCGTTGCGGAGTCACTCGGCGAGCAAGGCGGCCAGCATCGACGATGGATGGTGCACGGCACCTCACATCATCTCGGCATCGACGTGCACGATTGCGCGCAGGCCAGGGTCGAAAACTACCGGGAGGGAATTTTGCAGCCGGGCATGATCATCACGGTCGAGCCAGGGCTGTACTTCAAGCCTGACGACGAGCTGGTTCCGAAGCATCTGCAGGGCATCGGGGTGAGGATCGAAGACGACATCCTGATTACCTCGGAAGGCAATGAGAATCTCACGAGGATGCTCCCCCGAAGCAGCGACGACGTCGAAGCCTGGATGTCGACCATCTGGACAAGATAGTAGGGCCCACGTGCCGAGCGGCGAGCAACGAGTCTCTTTTCCCAGTTGTCAGCGTCGCAGCGCGCTATAGCCTGCTGAGACGCTGACAGGTCGGAGCCTTCAGCGCGCGAGCGACGCCTCATTCAAATTGCGCGGCGCGGGCGCCAGGCATCGCTTGCAGCATCTCCCGCGCCTGGGCGGCGACCTTGTGCTCGCATAGCACTTCATACTTCGTGGCGATCGTCTGGGTCACTGATGTGAAG
>Ga0184625_10001336_pt1 | contig 10245 bp, 9 predicted proteins | sample PLM3_30_b1_FD_133151 | JGI IMG/M metagenome (GOLD analysis project Ga0184625, IMG submission 133151) | Groundwater sediment microbial communities from an aquifer in East River, Colorado, USA - PLM3_30_b1 | ecosystem: Environmental > Terrestrial > Soil > Riparian zone | place: USA: East River... | reverse complement strand
GTAGGACGCGAGCGCTTGCCAGCCATCCGACCAGCGCTTGTCGACGATCAGGACCATTCCGTCATAACGCAGGAAGTACCCGGAAGGATTCGTCAGCAAGAAGCGGCGTGCTGCGGTGCCGGTCGTGAGCACGAGCACCGGGACAACCTGCCCGTTGGGCAGCGTTCGTGTGCTCGGCTCGTAGGTGCCGCCGGTATCGGTCCAGCCGATGAAGTCGCTGCCGTGTTTGTGCACATACGAGGCGGCGATCGAGAGGTGCCTCGCGAGTTCTCGCTCCACCCCCACACCCAACTGGTCGGTTTGCGGGGACTTTGTGTGTGGATCGAGCCGGAGATTGACCGTTGGATCAACGACCGAGATGATGCGCGAATACTGCGCGGTCGCCTGATCGAACGCGGCCGTCGTCGTCGGGGTCAATCCGGGATGCACAGCGGAAGGCTCACCAGTGAGAATCCCTTGATGAAAACGACCATAGCTCGTTCGTAGCATGGTCCTCCCATCGGCGGTGAGCCTCGCCGTGAAGCCGAGGCGTGGCGAGAAGACGTTCCACGTATACAGAGTGCCGAGACCACGGATGGTCTCTCCGGTCTCGTTTCCCTGAGCATCATGCGCAAGCAGATCAGGACTGATTGCGCTGGCGTGATCGAAACGCAGTCCCAGACTTGCGGTGAGCCGATCGGCGAATCGCACACTGTCCGTCGCGTACAGTCCCGTCGTGATGAACTCACCGCCGCTAATCGCAGGTTGGCGGAACGCTGCTTGAACCGGCTGGCCCGCATTATCTGTGTAGCTCACGACGCCGCTTTGAAAGGCCGTCCATCCGGAGTTCTGGCCCTTTTCGACCTGGGCGCCAAACTTCACTTCGTGATCGGCGTCGAGAAACGGCCGGTACACGCTGAGACTCGCGGCCATCGTCGTCCGTTCCAATTTGCCAGCACCGAATCCCTGCGGGCCGCCGCTTTGGGTGCCGGTTGCTAGATCCACGTGGTTGGCGGCCGTGCGATCTCCTGTTGCAGGGTCGTTGGTCGACGGCGCAGCAAACCGCGAGACGCGCAGGTCCAGAAGCGTGTTGTTGGTGAGCGTGTCGGTCAGCTGGCCGAACGTACCGGTGGGGCGTGTTCCACTTGAGATCACTGTCGCTGGAAATGGCCTCACCAGCGTGGGGCGGTTGGGTGTCGTCCAGAACTCGTCATGGAAGCTGCTCATCCACTTCATCCGCTGATTGATCTGCCAGGTCACTTTGGCAAATACCTTGTCGTACTTCGTGTAGCGAGGGAACAACGGATCGGTGCCGGGCTGGCTGTCCGAGTCTCGTAGGTACTGATAGCCGGCAAAGAACCACGCACGATTGGGCACGACAGGTCCACCAACATGGGTCGTGAAGTCTCGATAGCGCACGCGCGTGTAGTCCGTCAGCGGCTCACTACAGCGGATGCAAGGGAGCTGCATCGGCTGGCTCGTCAGGCTCTGCGTCTGGCCGTAGTACGAGAGATCCGGCGCAAAAAGGTTCCCCCCTTGTTTCGTCACGACGTTGAACACACCGCCCTGGATGTTGCCGAACTCCGCCGACGCGCCAAGCGACTCGACGTGCACCTCCTGGATGACGTCGACGTCGGGCTGAGGCTGTGGACCTCCGGAACACGGGCAGGTGAAATTGGTGCCATCCAGCAGGTACAGATTCTCATTGACGCTCGAACCGAAGACCGAGACGCTTGGGTCGGCGCCGCTCGACGGCGAGGTGGGCGACACGCCCGGCGTCGCCCGAATGAGATCGAACATGCTGAAGCGCCGGACCGGAATCGCTGAGAGCGTTTCCTGTCCAAATCGAGTGGCGAAGCTGGTTCGCCGCGGGTCAACGAACGTTCCCGCCTCGACGGAAATGGACTCGGCGATGGTGCCCACTGTTAAAATGACCGTTCGCTCCGAGCTTCCCTGAACAACAACTGAAATTTGGTCTTCGTGGTACGCAGCGAAGCCCGGCATGTCGACGTCCAGGGCGTAGTCACCCGCTGCGAGCGAGACGAACCGAAACTGCCCTCGTTCGTTGGTAACCATCGAAATCGGCCCTGAAATAAGGGCTGGCGAGCTCAGATGAACCGCCGCGGCCGGCAGGACGCCACCGGATTCGTCCTTCACCGTGCCCGAGATGGTTCCCGTCAGCACCTGGGCGTTTGAGAGCCGCGCCGCAAGCAAGACAGCAAGCACCATGGACGCGCGGAACCAGCGTTGTGCCGTCATAGCCCATCTCCTTGACTGAACTCGGGAAATTTGAATCCTTTCGCCACATCTTCCCCGCCGGGAGCACGAAAGGCCTTCTAACCCTTCCTAAGCGGAAATTCGAGGCGGAACGGGTAATACTCTGAAAACAACAAAGGCCGACGCGGCGGCCGGACGCGATGAACCAGGACGAATCAAACCAAAAGGGATTCGACGCCCAGGACGTACCGGTCCGGCACGACGTCACGCAGCTCCTGAGAGCCTGGAGCGAAGGGGACCACCGGGCCCTCGAAAAGCTGACTCCGCTGGTCTACGCGGAGCTGCATCGGCGCGCGCACTGGCAGATGGCAAACGAGCGCTCCGGGCAGACGCTGCAGACGACGGCGCTCGTGAACGAGATCTATGTGCAGTTGATTGATCTGCGGGGCGTAACGTGGCGCGATCGCGCTCACTTCTTCGCGCTGTCGTCCAGGTTGATCCGACGCGTCCTGATCGATGCCGCCCGTGCGAAGGCCGCTCAAAAACGCGGCGGCCGGGCATCTCATGTCGAACTGGACGAGAACCTGCTCGTATCCCAGGAGCCGCGCGCCGATGTGATCGCACTCGACGACGCGCTGACTGCGTTAGCCGCAATCGATGAACGGAAGAGTCAAGTCGTGGAACTTCGATTCTTCGGCGGGCTCGGTATTGAGGAGACAGCCGAAGTGCTCAAAGTCTCCCCCGAAACCGTCAAGCGCGACTGGAAGCTGGCAAAGGCATGGTTGCGTCGCGAACTCCGGAACTCCACGGCCTCTGCTGCCGGGTGATTCACCTCGCGAATCGCGTGTGGACCTGGTGCCGCACCTGTGTCCACCAATAGAGCGGCAGCCCGCCGGTGATCACCGCCAGCCCGACAACGGAAGTTCCAGGCGCCGTGGCGATGGCGTTGGCCACGATGCCAAAGCTGACGAGACAGAACACCGCCGGTGCCCAGGGAAAGCCCCAGGTCTGAAACGTGCCGACATCCGTTGTGCGGCCGTGAACGAAGAAGAGCGACAGGACCGCCAAGCCCGAAAACAAAATCACGGTGAATCCCGTGTAGGTCAGGAGTTGTTCGAAGGTTCCGGACAGTACGAGCAGCGCGCTCCAGCATGCTTGCGCACCGATCGCGACCGCAGGCGTCCGATAGGATTCGTGCACGTTTCCCGCCGCGGAGAAGAACACGCCGTCGCGCGCCATGGCAAAGTACACGCGCGGGCCGGCAAGTGTCATGGCACTCAGACTGCTGAGTCCAATCACAATCGCCACTGCATGAAAGACGTACGCGCCGAAGGAACCGAGCACTCCGCCTGGCACCGCCCGCAGAGTGAGCGCATTGAGAGACACGTACAGAACGACAACCGCGATCGTGCCGAGGCCCAGACCTAGCGGAACGTTGCGTGACGGATCTCGCACTTCCTCCGCGATGTAGGTGGCCGCGTTCCATCCCGAATAGCTGAACATGACCGGCACCATCGCGAACAGGAACGCTGAGATCGAAACCGGACTTTCAGCGTGCGCCGGTGTGATGGTGTGACCGCTCGATGCGAAGCCGGCGATGACGAACGCGAACAGCGCACCTACTTTGATGAGTGTCAGCGCAACCTGCACGACGCGGCCCGGACCGAGACCGCGCATGTGGACGAGCGCGAGGAGCGCGATCAGGATGACCGCGATCCCTTTCGAATTCGCGATTCCGGGAATGAATCGATCGATGTACACCGTGAGACCTAGCGCGCCGGCGGCAATGGCACCCGAGAAACCGGCCACGAAAGAGGTCCATCCGCTCATGAACGCGGCCACGTCGCCGAAGGTCTCGCGCAGGTAGACATACTCGCCCCCCGCCCGCGGCCGCCGCGCCGCCAGCTCCGCGTACGCGAGCGCCCCGATGAACGCGAGTGCACCACCAAGGAGCCACACCCCAAGGATCGCCGCCGAATTCGGGACGATCGTCGCCACGACGCGAGGCGTCGTGAAGATCCCCACCCCAATGACGTTCGCGATGACCACGACTGCGGCGTCAACGGGGCCAAGCCGTCGTGCGAGTGTCGTATCGCGACGAATCATGACTTGCCCTTCTGAACAGGGTTGCCGTCGGCTGTCCATTTCCTGAATCCGCCGATCACCGCCCTCGCATCCGCGAGTCCCTGTTGTCTCAGCTCGAGCGCCGCACGGGCGCTGGTTTCTTCGGCGGGTCAACTGCAGTACGTGACGATCGGCTTTCGCAGGCTGCGCAGGCGCTCGAGCTGTGAGCTCAGGTCAGACAGTTGAATCCAGATGGCCCCGGGGATGTGACCCTCGAGGAATTCCTCCTCGGAACGAACGTCGACGACGATGATCGAGCGTTCGGCGCGTCGTTTCTTGAAGGCGTCGAACGTGATTCGAAGGTCGGGTCCCGCCTCAGGCGTTTCTTCGGCTGACGGTGCAGGTCGCGTCTCCGACGTCATCGCGTTTGCCGTCGGAATAGCGACGATCAGCCATTCGGCGACATCTGATCCCGACCGCCGGATGAACGGATCGTGGAGCGTCTCGATGCGGAAACCTGCGTCGCGCGCTTCCTGTTCGACGAAGCGCGCGGCGATTTCGTGCACGCCCGTCTGGCGCTCCCGTCCATCCAGGAGGAGCTTGTCCGCGATCGGTTCGACGATCACGAGGCGTCCGCTGGGCTTGAGAGCAGCTCGCAGCCGCTGGAGCATCGCCTGATGATCGACCATCTCGTGATACGAGTTGACAATCACGACCGCATCGAGGGAGGCGGCGTCGAGATGCGGATCGTGCGCGTCCCCCTTGATCACCGCGACGTTCGTCAAGGCCTCTTGTTCGACGCGTGTACGTAGCCGCTCGATCGCGCGATCGTCGGCGTCGACGGCAAACACCTGTCCGGCGGCCCCGACCGCCCGCGCCAGACGCGCGGTCAGAAAGCCATCGCCGGCGCCCACGTCTGCGACGACGGAGCCGGATCCGACTCGCATCGCGGCGAGGATTTCGCCTACCTTCTGCCAGGCTTCGCGCGCCGATTCCTGCTGGTGTATCGAGGCGGATTGCGCGCGCAGACGGCCACCGGCCGAGGTAGCGATAACCGCGAACGTGAACACGAAAACGATTCCGCGACCAGCGCTTCGTAACATGTCCGCCTCCCTCATCAGAACGGCACCATCGTAGAGAGGCGACACGCGGGAGAGGTGGCGGGATCGCAAGGTTCATGTCAGAACTTGGTGAACTTCATCGTTTCCTGACATGGTCCTGACATGTGAATGACCTCCGGCGGTCCGTCGACGCCATACAATGAGCCCTATGAGCAGTCGATGGTCGGCGTCGGTCGCGATCGTGCTTCTGCTATCGATGTTGGGCATCGCGGGGGCGCTCGCCTATCAGGCGCAGGATGCCGCGCGTTCGCATCGCGCGACCGCGGAGAACGTGTTGCGCGACTACGCGGGATTTGCCGCCTGGGAGTTCTCGCGCCTTGTGCGGCGCGAGCTCACCGACACGCTCGGTTCGGTGATCGGGCAAGCGTCGCTCGGCTGCCGCGACAACGCACCGCCGGACCTGGCGCGTTTCAAGGCCGAAGGCGGTGGGTGAGGACCAGCCATTGCTGCGGTCCGCAGCATCTTTGCGGCTCCGACGAACGATGGCGAGCTCGTGTCGAGCGGCGATGCGCTGCCGGCGAACCTGCGCGCCCTGCTGAACGACGGGCTCGACAAGGTCAAGCGAGGTGACCTGTCGACGGACAGTGTGCTCGCGCACTTCGATGCAAGCGGCGCGAGACCCGCTCTCGTGGCGTGGCATGTCACCGCACGGCCCACTCCCGACAGACCCGCGATTGTCGGCATCGTCGCCGATCCAAGCCTGGCCACTGGAGTGTTCGCGCGGATCGTGAAAGAGTCGCCACTGCTGCCGCCTTCGCTGGCCGGCGCGACGCGCGATCTGCTTACCGTCCGCGTCTCCACGCCGGACGGCCACGATCTCTTCGCCTCGTCCACGCTCTGGTCGCAATACGCGAACCAGACGACACTCGACACGGAGCTTGGCGCGCTTCGCATACAGGTCGCGCTGACCGAGACTGCAGCGGATCGCTTGATCATCGGTGGATTGCCGCGTAATCGCGTGCCGCTGTTGATCGGCTTGCTGGCCGTCACGGCGGGACTGATGGCCCTCGCATTCGTCCAACTGCGGCGCGAACGCGAACTAGTGCGGCTCCGGGCGAATTTCGTGTCGGGCGTCTCCCACGAGCTGCGCACGCCGCTGGCACAGATACGCATGTTCGGCGAAACGCTGCTTCTGAACCGCGTCCGATCGTCGGAGGAGCATCGTCGATCGCTCGAGATCATCGTGCAGGAGTCGCAACGGCTGACGCAGCTGATCGAGAACGTGCTCCAGTTCGGCCGTGTCGAGCGGGGCGGCGCGGTGGTCACGCCGGTTGTCGACCGCGTCGACCTGCGCCTTCACGATATCGTCGAGGGCTTCGAGCCGCTGGCACGATCGAGGCGAACGTCGATCGCACGTCGAATCGATGAGGGTATCGTTGCGCCGGTCGATGCGGACGCGCTGCGTCAAATCGTCCTCAATCTGCTCGACAATGCCCTCAAGTACGGTCCCTCGGGCCAGACGATCGTTGTCAGCTGTCGACGGGACGGCGATCGCGCGGCCATCGCCGTCGAAGACGAAGGACCCGGCGTGTCGGAGGCCGACTCGTCGCGGATCTGGGACCCGTACTATCGGGTGGCACCGCACGGCGCCTCAGTAGGCGGAACGGGCATCGGTTTGACCATCGTCAAACGACTGACAGAGATGCACGGTGGCCACGCCCGTGTGGAGCGAGGCGCGCGCGGCGCGCGATTCGTGGTGGAATTGCCGGGCGCGCTGCAGGAGCATGCGGCAGCCACGGTGCGCATCGCTTCGGCTGGAGTCTGAACGTGGCCGCGTCGCACGCACGTATTCTCGTGATCGAGGACAACGAGGATCTCGCGTTCGGCCTCCGCAATAACCTCGAGATCGAAGGCTATCGCGTAGAGGTGGCCTCAGATGGCGCAGCCGGTCTGGTGCGGGCGCGCGAGCTGCAGCCCGATCTCATCGTGCTCGATCTCATGCTGCCGTCGCTCGATGGGTATCGCGTCCTGCGTGAGCTGCGTGACGAGGGCAATGTCGTACCGGTCGTGATTCTGACGGCTCGCACCGAAGAAGCCGACAAGGTGCGCGGGTTCAGGCTGGGCGCGGACGACTACGTCACGAAGCCGTTCGGCCTCCTGGAGCTGATCGCACGTGTCGAGGCCGTGATGCGGCGGAGCGGCGGTGGTCTCCAGCCTTCGCGCGCCGTCCACTTCGGCGACGTGACGATCGACGTGCCGACGCGCACGGTTCGGAAGGGCGATCGCCCGATGGCGCTCACGCCGATGGAATTTGATCTGCTCCTGGCGCTCGTGAAGCGCAAGGGCGCAGTGGTATCGCGTCTCGACCTGCTGAAAGAAGTGTGGGGTCACGCGTCAACGGTCCTGACTCGGACCGTTGACACGCACGTCGCTGAGCTGCGACGCAAGCTGGAAGACGATCCCTCCGAACCGAAGTACATCCTCACATCGCGGAAGGCCGGGTACCGCCTGCGTCTCGCCGAGCATCAGTGAAAGTTCTTCGTGGCGCGATGGGGGATTGCTCCACGCGGACCGATCACTCAAACCGACACCGTCACGCGCTGGAAGGTCGCCGGAATCGACATGCGATCGTTCACAGCGCTCTGGTTTTGACTGGTGAACAGCGCTTCGAGCTCCCTCTGCAGATCAGCGGCGCGATTGTTCTTTTCAGCGGCCTCGAAGGCATTCATCGTCGGACCGTAATAGTCCCTAAACGCGGCGACGAACTCCGCCGGCGACCCGGGAAAGTTGAACATGTAGGTGTCTTTGACGAACGAGATCTGCTCTTTGGGAATGCCCGCGCCGCCGAACCTCTCTATCACGTTCGTTTCGACTCCCCAGGTCATAGGGCTGATGAAGCCCTCGGGTGGTGGCGGCGAATATGATGAGCTGATTCGGAGAATCTGCGCGACCAGTGTCGGATCGTTGGGAATCCAGTTTCCCATGACGATCCGACCTCCACGTTTCGTGACGCGCACCATCTCTTTCGCGACCTCAAAGGGCTTGGGAGCGAACATCGCGCCAAACACGCTCACCGCCAGGTCGAACGTGCGATCCTGCAGGTCGCGCAGGTCTGATGCATCGCCTTCCTGGAACCTACAGTTGGCGAGGCCCTCGTCTTTAGCGCGCTTGTTCCCGGCCTCGACAAGATTCCGCGCGATGTCTACGCCCAACACGTTCGCACCGAGCCTTGCCGCCGGCAACGCCGTCGTTCCATCGCCGCACCCGAGTCGAGAACACTGAGCCCGTTTGTGACGCCGAGCGTCTTCACGAGCGCCTCCCCGCTTTGCCTCATGCTGGCGGCAATACGCGTGAAGTCGCCTTTCTCCCACAGAGCCTTGTTCGGATTCATTCGAGACAAACCTCGCTTTCGTGGCCGGATCCGCTATCAACCTCACAGCGATTACAGCGGAGACGAACGTAAGGAATCCAGCGAGATAAAGAGCATCTGAGCTGGCAGGGATTACGCTGAATCGGTTCGTCCATACAGGTCGATGGACCACACAAGCGTGAGACGTCGACTGAGCCGCCGAAAGCCGCCCTGTACGACGATTTCTTCCATCGCGGCCGGAGAATGCACGAACGTGCGAAAGTCCGAGCCGGTGAGACGACGCCACCGATTCTCGAGCGCCAGCCACCATCGCACGAACCAGCGATCTCGTGGATAAGAGAACCCCAGCACGCGGCGCGTGTGATCGGCCGCGCGCTGCAGCAAGGCGGTGTGATTCGGATAACAGCAAATCACACGGTGCATGGTCACGACATCGGCCGCCGCGAGGCTGTCCGCGATGGCGACAAAATCACCAGGGACGCAACGAATTCGGTCGCTTTGTTCTCGCCTGACAGCCTCGCCCTCGGCCGCCTTCAAGTATGCGGGTGACGCGTCGACGAGCGTTGCGTTGCTGGCGCCTTTGGAGAGCAGTTCAAACGCGACAACGCCGACACCGCCACCAACATCGAGCAACGAATCGCCACATTCGAGATGTTCCCCGATGCTGGTCAACAGCACGCGCGAGGTGGCGTCCGGGCCTTTGTTCTGATATCGACGAAGATCGCCCTCAGCGACCGCCGATCCGAATTGCTGCTCAGCAGCCGGATACCCGGCGCAGCCGGAACAACATCTCACGTCGTTGTCGACCCCTTTAATGAAAGGCCCGACGATCGTCGCAGTCCGGACATCGTTCAGCTCCGGATGGCCGACAGATTGACGCCCATCACACCGTATCGCCGCGCCGTCCTCTCCTTCGACGTGGCTGCAAAACAATCGAACCGCTGGGTGATTCGCACGTCTTCGAACCCGGCCTCCGCGAAGGCCGCGACAAGCTCTGCTTCCAGCAGAGCACCGGCGATTCAACCAGTCCAGAGATCGATGTCGCGTCGCGCCTCCTCGGGAAGCTCGACGCCAAGCACGATGTCGGCGATCTGCACGCGGCCGCCCGGTTTCAGGATTCGCCGAATCTCTGCAATCGCCATCTGTTTCTCGGCGACGAGGTTGAGGACACCGTTGGAGATCACGACGTCGACGCTCTCGGTCTCGACGGGTAGTGCCGTCGCTTCTCCTTCACGTACGTCGACGTGAGTCAGTCCGCACGCTGAAGCGCCGCGGCGCGCGCGGTCGCGCATTGCCTCGGTCATGTCGACACCGATCGCGCGGCCTGTCGGGCCAACCTGAACGGCGGCGAGCAAGAGGTCCGTGCCTGCGCCGGATCCGATGTCAACGACCGTCGCGCCGGCGGGCAGCGGCCCGCACGCATGGGGATTTCCGACGCCGGCAAACGACTCGGTCACCGTCAGCGGGATCTTCGCGAGTACCGCCGCGTCGTAACCCAGCCGTGTCGCCGCGTACTCGGGCCCGCGATGGAAATGAAACTCCCCTGACGGATCG
>Ga0184625_10001335_pt1 | contig 10246 bp, 6 predicted proteins | sample PLM3_30_b1_FD_133151 | JGI IMG/M metagenome (GOLD analysis project Ga0184625, IMG submission 133151) | Groundwater sediment microbial communities from an aquifer in East River, Colorado, USA - PLM3_30_b1 | ecosystem: Environmental > Terrestrial > Soil > Riparian zone | place: USA: East River... | reverse complement strand
TTGTAACTATCAAGGAGATCATCAAGCATTGCAGCATTTTTTATTTCATATAACTTCCTTTTCGTCTTTATTTCAGTCAGATTATATGGGTTTAACGGAATTGAATCCTTGATTATTATTGCTTGGATCAAAAAAAGGGTCAATTTCCTTATTGATTTTAAAATAGAATTATAAGCGTCGACTGTGATTTTTCCATCAATAATACCACTTAATACTAGAGTTCTTACTAAGGCCATCATGTAGGAAAAGATCATGTTACAGAGGGACGGTACGGGAATATTTTTGTATTCAACGTATCCGTAAGTGGGCATCAAAGAGATCAACTCTTTTCCAAAAATTACTTTGCCATAAAGCTTCAGATTAAGATCGAAAGCATTAGGATCTGCATGAAGCAATCTATCTTCGGTCATTATTGATAAGTTGACAAAGGAAAGTAACCAGTTTTTTCTTAGTTCACCACAGATCGTACTACATAATCGTTTAAGTTCTAACCACGATTTTACAACAACAATCTTGTTCTTGACAACAACAATTACATCTAGGTCGCTCTCAAGGTAAAGTTTGCCATCCCTGTATTTGTAAGATTCTTCATTTCTTGTGACACTTCCATACAGAATTATCGATACTATATTTTCCCTTCCAATTGCATCTATGAGGTACTGGATAGTAATTTTTTTGCAGTTATCGATTATTTCAGGATGGGACATTGTATTGGAAGCTTTATTTTGACAATTAAAGGTTTTCCCAATGGATTCCGTTTTCAAAAGTTCAAAATACCTTGAAAAGCTACTAAAGGAACAATTCGACATGACTACCAAATCAGCAACCGATACAGTCAGGAATCAACCAAATACATCGTAATATGATGCTCAATGAATCTTCTAGTCACTTTAGTCGATTATAGTGAGATAATATATTCTATATTCCTCTGAAACATTTAATAAATTATCACATTGAATTTCTCACATGATACGATCGCTGAAAGTATTTTTATCATCTTTGCTTATGGTGATACTTTTGAATCTTTTTTTATTGAGCAACGCAGTATACGGCGTACTCTCTAAAGATTGCTCAGTTGGAGTCTGTTCTCAACTAATTGTTAAAGACCCTAAACTAAAAGTCGAACTAGTTGTTACTGGACTTAAAGCCCCCTCAAACATGGCATTCCTAAATAATAATGATATACTCTACTTGGAACGTTATAGTGGCAAAGTAAATAGGATAATTAATGATACTGTTCAACCAGAGCCATTACTAGATGTTAATGTAGCGAATGGACCAGAAAGAGGTTTGCTCGGTGTTACGGTTTCAGAACAAGAAAGTAAGGGTGGAAAAGAAACCATATATGTTTTCCTATACTATACTGAAACTAAATCGAAGGATGGAGAAGATCTTCGGGGTGGAGGTGTACTGGGTAATAGACTTTACAGATTTGAACTTGTAGGCAATAAACTAATTAATCCTAAATTGCTTCTTAGTCTACCTGCGACTCCGGGGCCTAACCATAATGGTGGATCAATCACTATAGGACCTGATAATAACATTTATCTGAGTATAGGTGATTTGGATAACGTTACTGACAGGCCACGCCCTAATACTAAAACTCAAAACGTCAGAGATGGTGGAGAACCAAATGGATCAGGGGGGATACTTAGAATAACTCAAGATGGCAAAGTAGCAGACAAAGGTATCCTTGGAAATACATATCCATTAAACTTGTACTATGGTTATGGACTAAGAAATAGTTTTGGTATTACCTTCGATCCTATCACTGGTAAACTATGGGATACAGAAAATGGTCCAAACTATGGTGATGAAATAAATCTCGTGGAACCGGGATATAATGGCGGATGGAAGAAGGTACAAGGTATCTGGCAGCCTCTGCGTGGAGGTAGCAATATCGGAAAGGAGATAGACACAATTCCTCAAGGCCTAGTCAATTTTGACGGCAAGGGTAAGTATAGCTTACCAGAATTCATATGGAAATATCGTACTGGTCCAACTGCCTTAAAGTTTCTTGATTCAAGTAAGCTGGGGAAAAAATACGAAAATGACCTATTTGTAGGTGATGTTCATCAAGGAAACCTTTACCATTTTGAATTAAATAAAGATAGAACGGGATTATCACTTGCTGGACCTCTTAGTGATAAGATAGCTAATAGTACCGAGGAGTTAAAAGATATTATTTTTGCACAGGGGCTTGGTTTTATCACAGATATTGAAGTTGGATATGATGGTTATCTGTATGTTCTTTCATATGTAGACAGATCAATTTACCGCATAATTCCAAACAATTGATTATCAGGAGACTTTCTGCCTTGACAAATTCGAGGTCATCTACTCTTTGGATACTTAATTTTTAGTACTGATTATGTAGATAGTGCAGACGGTAAGTGAAGCAAGATGCTATTTTGGATGAAAATTCTAATAAGTTGTGACTCATTAACATAGTCATTTGTAGATGTTGCAATATTTTGCGATATATGAGTCTTATTCTAGTGAAATATATTCTAGGAAATTTTGTTTTTACGTTCTCTTGCGACACGTGCATGGTCCGAGTTGAAGATGTTTCCTAATTAGGTTTTACAAAAGTTTTCCAAAACTTAATTAGATGCGATGCGGTTCGGTTGGTGGTGGGTGCATAAATTTATTGCTATCAGGAATTACAATAATTTTCATAGGTACTATAGTCTTTCCAGCATTACCACAGTCCTTGCAACAAGAACAGACGGCTTCTACTAATTCGCAAAGCAGTTCCAATTTTAATGTTAGTGATAACACCGGAGATTCGATTTATCCATCAGTGGCGGCATCAAATAATAATGTTTACGTAGTATGGCAGGACGCCTACGGGGGACAAAATGTTTCATATTATAGGCAAAATAATGATATATTCTTCAAAAGAAGTACTGATGGTGGAAGAAGCTTTGAGAATATCACCAAGTTGAGCAACAGTACCACGTTATCAGCACGTCCAATAATAGCAGCATTCGACAATAATGTATATGTTGTTTGGAATGAAGATACTCCTAAAGAAAAGCAAATATGGTTTAGAAAAAGCACCGATAATGGGAGTTCCTTCGATCGACCTATTAATTTGGGCAATAATAGTTATAGCAGGGATAATATTCTTCCAAAGGCAATAGCCGCTTTTGGGGACCATGTTTATGTTGTGTGGCGACAGTTAACGGAAGACGGAAATCAAAGCAGCATATTTTTGAAGGGCAGCATAGATACTGGGAATACTTTTGGTGAAGCAAAGGAAGTGAGCGAAAATGCGTTATACAGATCCTCTCCGAAAGTCGCGGCATTTAACAATAATGTCTATGTAGTATGGGATGTAAAATACAGTAACAGTGGAGGATACAAAGGTACTAAAAATGAAGGCATATTCTTTGCCAAAAGCTCTGACGATGGAGTCACTTTCGACAAGCAAACAAAACTAAATGGTGTCAATGACTTTGGAGAAGCGCAAGTTGCAGCTTACTTCAACGATGTGTACGTTGCTTGGGCAGGATCAGTCTATTATCCAGACAACAGCACAGACAACATATTTTTAACATCCAGTTTTGACAACGGTGATACTTTTGAAAAAACGATCTTGCTAAATAATGGCATCACACAGTCGGCGAACGTGGAACTTGCCAAAACCGAGCGGAGGATAGAAGCTGTATGGCAGGACGGAGTCACGAGCAATGGGGAAATTTTTCACAAGAGTAGCTCGAACGTTAAACCAGCTCTCATTGATCCCGCAAGGAACTTAAGTGATACTGAAGGTGCATCTGAGTGCCCTTCAATAGCAATATCTGGGAAAACTACTTATGTAGTCTGGGAAGACAGTACATACGGAAACCATGAGATTTTCCTTAAAAAGCTAGTATCAAATTGAAACAAAGATTAGAAGATCAACTGAGTTCTTTACCAAGTCAAAGAACTCCACAAAAAATACTGACGTGTAAGTGAATTGACCAATTGGAAATGTTCATGCCATGATCAACCGATCGGGAAATGAGTAAAACTAAGCGTTGAATTGTCAACCTCACTTTTTAAAGAAGTTGCAAGTATTAAATAATTGAATTTATCTATAAACTTGTAAATGTTGTCATAAAAACTAAATAAGAAGAGGAATGAGTTAGCCTCGATTGTACCAAATTATTTCAGCCCCTTAGTTTTAATGATAGTGAGTCCGATGATTTGAATAGCAAAAGGTTTTTGATACCGAGTGGGCGATATAGCCGATCAATGGCACTAAAATTCGTCCTTTCTTCCCACACTGAAGAGGAAAAAAAAGCTAGCTGTGATCTCGTTACAGAATGTTTTGGTAACTGGTTAAGTGCTTCATATGCTAAAGAATACAACTGGCTTTTTCTAGAAAATCCTGCAGGGATTGGAGCCATTCTGATAGCATACGATGGAATGAGACCTGTCGGTCAGATATGTTCCATTCCTTGTAGATATGCATTTATGGATACATACATTTGGACAGCAATAGCTGGAGAGTACATTTGTGTGTCTCCGAAGTATCGAGGTATGGGCATAATGTCTGAACTTATTCGTCGCAGAGCAATGGATGACGATGCTTGTCCGTTTGTCTTAGACTTGCCTAATAAGGCATCTATGAATGGGTTTCTAAAGGGCAACTATCGGCAGATGTCCAGCAAGCTCTTAGTAAGACCTGTTAAATTATCACGATGCTTTGTTTACAAGAAGATACCTAAAAAAGTTCTAAGTCCATTTGACGGCGTATGGAAGAATAGGCGACGGATCTCTAGTGGCAAATCTGTAATTGCAGAATACACTTTGCCTACGTTTGACTCGAGATTTGATGAATTTTTTAAAGATGTAGATAATAAGAGAAGAATAAAACAGGTCCGCAATTCAGAATTTTTGAACTGGAGATATAGAAATTCCGAAACGAGAAATTATAAGACAATAATATCCACAGGAGAAGACGGTAGGCTTGAGGGATATATTGTCTTTAAAGTTCGTGAAGAATATATGATAAACGTTGGCTTTATAATGGATTTTATGATCAAAGAAGATTCAGAAAATGGGAAAAATCTCATACGTTATGCCCTAGAGTATTTTTGGGATAATGATGCCGCCGTGGCGGCTGCACTATGCTTTCCAAATTGTATGGAGTATAAAATACTGAAAAAGGAGGGATTTTTTATTTGTCCTAATCGTGTGCGTCCCGATCCACATACACTATGTGTAAGGCCTTCGAGTAATAGTCAAAATCAGTTTGATGAGAATATGTTAATGGATTCAAACAGCTGGTTTTTTATGTTTGGAGATTTTCACGTTTATTGAGGTCTGATGCGGCATCACCCAAAGTATATTGGTGTTCCCGTGGCGTAGGAAGGCATTTATTGCTAATACTTTAGGTTTGACCAGAGTACCATGAAATCAGAAATAAAATTCATTCTGTCAATAGTGACAGCGTTACCAATGATGCATTTTGCCATTGTTATAGGATCACTAGATCAAGTAACGGAAGCAAAAAAAATAGAAACCAAATCTTCAGGTCTTGATTACAATGACTTTGATCAACGCATAATTAAAAAGTTTTTTGATGATGAATATGATGATCAACACAATGGAGAAAGAGTTTTCTATTCACATTCTACGAATATTTACGGAACTGATGATGAGCAAGTCGAAAAAGAACGAATAAAGAATATGTTTAGCGAATTTGGATTAGTCAATCCCAAATTTTACAAAGGCGATAGGGAAGAGATGATAGAAGATAGGGATAAAATATACGGTAAATTATACGGTGACAATGATGGAAAGAAGATAGAAGAAATGGAGTTCTACAAAATGATAGTAAGCAGTTGCCAGATGCTTGTCTATAGTACGTGGAAAGGTGAGATACCTATCGGCGTGGCCATTGAAGTGAACCATGCTATAGATATCGGCATCCCAGTTTTCGAACTTGATGGTGACGAATTCATACCACAAAAAGATCACGTTCATGGCGTGAATAATTAAGGTAACAACCGAGATATATAACAAGAATTAGGTACTGGTAGACAATCAGTCAAAATAGTCCTACCTAAGAGATGTTACTCTGCCACTTTATACTTCCATGGTTTCAAACTCTTGCGATATGGTTTTAGCCAAGGTTGTCGTTGTTGAATGGTATCGGTGTTTTTATTTTTAGTCTAGTGTTCTTATTAAGATGGAACTAGATACACGTTTTATAAAGATCATGAATTTGATTAGGCCTATGGTCAAATGGGTTTCTAGTTTCATTAGAAATATAATAATGCTATATTCTAGGCGCCGGATGAAAGTAAATTGTTCACATATTAATTATTTTGGCAAGCTGATAAAAAGATAGTTAATTCCAATGAGTATCGTAATAGTTGAATTAAATTGCGCTATCACCCTAGTAAGTTATTTCTGCAAATCGGCTATGGAGCACTCCTGTCTTGAATTACATAATTTTATATCCTCATTAACATGAACTTTTTGCTCCTTATCTTTGTGCTTGCTAGAAAATCGTTTACTGGACATTTCAAACATTCTCAATTTTTATTAGGTACCTTTCCATAGTACAAAGTTCATAATTGTGTGGTAATAAATGACCGATGTCGTACTAGTGAAATCCGATCCAATATGGAATCAGTCCTCAATAAGGGCAATCCAAATTATCAAATCCTTAAGTAAAAAATATTCCACAGTAGCTCTTGGGTGGAATAGACAGCTGAAACCATTGGAATTGACTAGCGAGAACATTAATTTACAGCTATTCAATTTGAAGGCACCGTATGGTTATGATCAGTATGGTACTCTTCGTTTAATTTTGTATTTTCCAATTTTTTGGATATGGGTCTTCATCAAGTTGTGCGTTCATAGACCCAAGGCTATACATGCATGTGACCTTGCCACAATTTTACCCTGCTATATTTATAAAATATTATTTAGAAGGAAGTTAATCTTTGATATACTTGACAGGTACGGTATGACATATATACCTATGAATAGAAACGTTCTTTTTAAGGTGTTCTATTCACTTGTTAATTCACTAGAAGAACTTTTTGCGAAAAACTCAGACGTTCTCATAGCCGTATCGGATAAAATTTTCCTGACATTTAGAAAAAAACCAACAAATTGTGTCACAATAATGAACTGCCCAGAAGATGGCTTGATAAACAAATCAGAATTGCAGACAAATGTCTTTAAGCTGCTATTTACTGGTGCCATAAGAACGGGAAGAGGATTAGAAACAGTTAGCGAGATAATAATGAATATGAAAGACACAGAACTTATAGTCACTGGTAAAATTAAAGATATGAAATTACACGATAAAATATCTGGAATACCAAACATCAAGTACTATGGTTTTTTAGATCGAAATAAGTTGCTAGATTTAGAGGCAAGCTCTGATGTTATGATAGCGTTATACGATTTGAATCTTCAAAGGCAATATGAATACGGAATAGCAAACAAAGTCTTGGAGGCTATGATGTGTGGGTTGCCAATAATTACCAATATTTCACACGATATGGTTAACGATACAGAATGTGGTTTAACAGTAGAGTATGAGAATGTAGAACAAATAACACAGGCAATTATTACTCTACGAGATAATCCAGAGCTACGAAGACTCTTCGGAACTAATGGCCGCAAAGCGTTTCTCGAAAAATATAATTGGACTAAAATGGAAGAAAAATTGTTAAGGACCTATCAAGTTTTATTGAATGATAAAATTGAGCAGGCAAAACAGTAATTTTTCCTAATTCTGAGTCATCTGAGGGATTAATTATGCTCGACAGGAAAAATAGCAATTCTCTTACGAGTCCAAGGATACCTTGGAGCTATGGAGAACATTTCATCCAAATTATAACCCTTTAAGTATGCTTGGGACTAGTTGTGAGATTGCTATTATTCTTGAAGCCGTCAAAAACTTAATACTGGAAAATTTAGTGTTATCATTACACTCAGTTGTCCATTAATAAACATATTTTGATATTAATTCCGTTATTTCTCGCCACTTTCACGCATTTATGGAATCCCGCACAGTTCCCTTCATTTCATGTTGATGAAGGAGTTTATATTAGAAGAGCACTACATACTCTCAATGGTCTGGGTCTTCTTGACCCAGATAGCAGATTTGATCATCCACAATCCTCAATGAGTGCATACGACCATCCGTTTTTTGGGCAAATATTTTTAGCCGCAATGTTTAAAATCATCGATTTTCCACAAAGTCAAAGAGCATCTTCTGGTTCGGTATCAATAGATGGATTATTTGCCACACCTAGATTGATCATGGGAGTCATGGCAGTTATAGATACTTTCTTAATATACCTAATAGGTAATCGAAGATTTAATCCAACGGTTGGTTTATTCTCTTCACTGCTTTTTGCTGTTATGCCATCAACTTGGTTTACAAGAAGAGTTGTATTGGATTCGATTATGTTACCATTTGTATTGACCTCTATATTTTTAGCTCTAGAGACTCGTGTACATTCAAAATACTTCAACATAATTTCATTTCTTTCAGGGATATCTTTGGGGCTTGCTATCTTTACAAAAATTCCATCATTTACTATGATACCATTAATGCTCTACTTAGTTTTTCAAAGAAGCAGCAAAAAAGCAATTCTATCAAAAAGTGGATTCAAAACAATAGGCTTGTTTATGCTTCCTGTCGTTGCGATACCTCTTATCTGGCCAGCTTATGCGTTTGTTTCTGGAGATTTAAATCAGTGGCTTGATGGAGTTTTCTGGCAAGCAACAGAGAGACAAACTGAAGATAAGACACTTTTTGACGTAAGTATTAGTTTCTTGAAAACTGATCCCGTGTTATTGATTCTTGGAACAGTAGGCGTAGCCTACCTAGCCATTAGACGTGAATTCATCGGTATTTTTTGGATAATACCATATTTTTTCATGTTATATTTAATAGGATGGGTAAACCATTTTCATCTAATTATTATCATTCCCATATTGTGCATTTCGATTGCAAAAATGATTTATGACATGCCTTCTATTATTCGCATCAAAAGAAGTAATATTATAATCTCATCCATTGTTATCGCAGGGATTGTTTTATTTGGTATTATAAGTACCAGTATCTTGGTTTCTACTAATTTGTCATACGTACAACTCAAAACTGCCTCCTACATTAGTAATGAAATAGCCCTTAAGGATAGTAACAGCAGTGGTGATAAGAATAAGTTTGGTACAAGTTTCGATATCAATAATTCTAGAGCGAAGATAACTGTCATTTCAGAACCAATTTATTCATGGGTATACAAATACGTATTTGAAAACCCGTATACCTTTTCCCATGTTAGAGATACTCAACCATTAAAAACTGAAAAAATTATTTTATTAATAGATCCTGTGTACAAGCGCGTCGTATCAAAAAGTGAAAGTGAAAATCAGACTCAAGCTGCAAGATTAAGTAATATATACAATAATACTGATGTAGCGGCTCAATTCAGTAAATTACCTGCTAATTATTCTAAAAAAATTTATCCATTTACAGGAATTGACAGCGCCGACTCCGGTCTTACAACAAGCGAGATACGGAAGAATTACTGACAGAATCTAAATATAGGTATTAAGTTCCATCTTCAAAGTACTATGCAATTACCTATCCAATTTATTCAAAGGGACTGGTACTTATTCTCTTAAAAAAAATATCACCGTTTGAAATATTCTTGTTTTCCCATGCACAATAGGCTTCAGTATTATGGCCAAAAATACTAACACTTAGTATATTATCTTTAGATGATAATTTAGTCAATTGAATGGCATTGTTTGAATCATCAAAGTAATTAAGTGGATAGAATCCGATAAAGCTTGCATTAGCTAGATTGGATACCCATACGCTAGAAAAAAAGTTCGTTCCTGCAGAGAGTTCTGGCCTCAAAATATTACCCGTACTGGTTACCTTGATTAAGGAACCAAATTCTGTAAGGCTTGTAGAATTGTCTTTTACTCCTTCCTTAAAAAACATTCTATCTGTGCCATTAGTACTGTCCTTCCAAATGACATAAAAAAGATCTTTATGAGATTCTATCTGCGGAAATTCTGAAGTTCCATTATTTTTACTCAAATTTCTCGTGGATTTGAATTTAGTACCGTTCATTGAGGATGATTTAAAATAAACATCGTAATTTCCAGATGTATTATCTTGCCATACCACATAGACATTATTTCCTTCTGCAGTAACTTGTGGTAATTCTGAAGTTCCATTATTTTTGCTCAAATTTTTTACAGATTC
>Ga0184625_10001334_pt1 | contig 10247 bp, 7 predicted proteins | sample PLM3_30_b1_FD_133151 | JGI IMG/M metagenome (GOLD analysis project Ga0184625, IMG submission 133151) | Groundwater sediment microbial communities from an aquifer in East River, Colorado, USA - PLM3_30_b1 | ecosystem: Environmental > Terrestrial > Soil > Riparian zone | place: USA: East River... | reverse complement strand
TGACGCCGGGCGTGGGCTGGACCGACGTCCTGGTCTCCGAAAGCAGCACGCCGACCCAGCCCAAGACCTATCTCGCGAAGCGGGGCCGCCTCCTTCTCGACGAGTCGAAACGCTCGGTGCAGATGGTGCTGTACGACGGCTCGCACCACTCAGTCAACCTGGACGAGCCCGCCAAATACGAGCACGGGACGTTCGCGCAGACGACGCTCGTCATCGATCCGGAAAGTGTGTTTCCGCGCACCGGGCCGATGAAGGGCTATACGGAAATGACCATCGCCGAGCTACGATCCGAGATGGCGGAGCTGCGCAAGCAGAACATCTATCCGCACAACCAGATCATGGCGTGGCAGAAGAAGTACTCGATCCCGGCGGCGTGCCTCGCGTTCATGTTGATCGCGCTCGGTATGGGCGTCAGCCATCGCCGCGACGGCCGCCTCGCCGCATTCGTGCTCGGCATCGGCGTGGTCTTCGTCTACTGGGTTCTGATGTACATGTCGGAAGCGATCGCCAAGGCCGGTGTCCTGCCCTATTGGTTTGCATGGGTGGCGATGTGGGTGCCGAACATCGTCGTCGGTCTCTGGGGGCTCGTGCTGATCGTGAGAAAGCTGCGCGCGCCCGAGCAATCGTCGATGAAGCTTGCCTTGCCGTTCGTGCGCCGGCATGCGCGCAGCTCCACGGAGCAGGATGGCGCCGCAGCGCCCGGAAAAGGCACGCGTGTGGTCGTGGTCCTCAAGGTTCCGCATATCGCGTTTCCGCGGCCGAGCATCCTCGACTGGTATGTCTTGAAGCAAGGGCTGCGCGTCGCGGTGCTGGCCGGATCGGGACTGCTTGGGCTGTTCTATATCGCCAGCTTCATCGATCTGTCGGATCACTTGTTCAAGGGACGGACAACGGCGTTCGATGTGATCACGTATCTGTGGTGGGCGTCACCGCAATTTGCCTACTATCTCGTCCCGCTTGCGGTGTTGATGGGCGCGCTGGTGACGATCGGCGCGCTCACCAAGAACACTGAGCTGGTGGTGATGAAAGCGTGCGGCATCAGCCTGTACCGTTCGGCTGCTCCCCTGCTGATTCTCGCGATCATCGGCAGCGCGATTCTCCTGGGACTGGAAGAAGGCGTGCTCGCCGTATCGAACCGCCGCGCCGACGCGATCAACAACAGCATTCGTGGACGGTTCCCGACGGCGACCGATCTGAATCGACGCTGGGTCACGGCCAATGACGGCAATGTCTACCAGTACCTGTATTTCGAGCCCGGCCAGAATCGGTTGAACGGCCTGTCGATCTACGAATTCGGCAAGGATCCGTCGAAGCTCGTCCGCCGCAAGTATTTCGCGTACGCGACGTTCAAGGGCGATCGGGAAGCCAAGGGCCAGGTGATCTGGGAGGGCGCGAAAGGTTGGGAGCGCGACTTTGCGCCGAAGAGTAAGTTCACCGAGTTCACCAACAAGCCGATTGCGATGGAAGGGCCCGGATATTTCGCCAGCGAGCGGCCCGACGCGCAGTACATGTCCTATCGCCAGCTCAGCGACCACGTCGCGTCGCTCCGCACAGGCGGATTCAACGTGGTGCCCTACGTCGTCGCGCTTCACCGCAAGCTTGCCTTCCCGTTCGTCACGATCATCATGGCGCTGATCGCGGTGCCGTTCGCGGTGACGACCGGCAAGCGCGGCGCGATGTACGGCATCGGCGCCGGCATCGTCCTCGCGATTCTCTACTGGACGGCCATCAGCGTGTTCGGTGCCATCGGCGCAGGCGGATTGATGGCGCCCGCGCTCGCCGCATGGGCGCCCAACATCATTTTCGGTTGTGCGGCGATGTACATGTTGTTGACGGTACGCACCTAGGTCCGCCTGAAGGCGGACACTACATATTGGGAAACTAGATAGGTAGTGTCCGGCTTTAGCCGGACCGTCAGTGTTTTAGCCGGACCGTCAACGCTCCACCCGTAAATTTTCCAGCGTGAAGCTTCCTTCGGTGCCCGGCGCCGTGTTGGTCGTGTCGATGACGAACAGCACCGTGTCGGCGAGTGCGGGATCGAAGCGCGGCCCAGAGCCGACCGGTGTCATTTCTTCGAACGGGACGATGACGTCGCGAACGTCGGAATCAAGGTAGATCGATCGCTGCCAACGATCGCCCGATTGAGGATGCCGCGCTTGAACCGAGACCCGCATCGGCCGGGACGCGCGTGCGCTGAAAGCCAGGTGAGTGCGCTCGGTCAGCGCCTTCCCTACTCCTATCCCTAACGCAGCATATTGGCCGGCGCGATCGCCGCCGGCGAGACGGAATGTGAGCTCGACCGGGCCGATCGGATAGTTGTCCTGCCTGACCTGGGCAGTCGACCCATCGTCTTTTTCGGCGTGCCAGGGGCCCCCCTGGATGCCTCGGGTAATCGTCGGAAGTGCCTGGGCCGCAGGTGACGGCGACCCCCATCCGTCCGATTGCAGATAAATAGGATTGCTCAGGATCCACGGGATCGGCGGATTTCCTGGCGCCGCGTCCAGATACACCTCGACGCGGTATGTGCCCTCCCCTGTCGCCTCGGCTGTGAGCGCAGGCAGAGGCTGCTGGGCCAGGACGCGTCCGTCTTTGCGCAGAACGATAGTGCCGCCGGATGTGGCGTTGGTCCGCGCCGTCAACGTGCGGGAGACGGCGGAAAATTCGAGCGTGGCTGGCGACGCGATCGCATCGACAGCCGAATACACCGAGCCTTTTCTGAGCGCGTCGATCACGAGTCGGGCATCCGCAGCCGCGTCAGTACCAAGCGGCCGGTCGAGCGTCACGCGCATCGCGAAGGTGCGGAACGATGCCTCATACGAGGGTATCTTCAGAAACCACCCGCGCCGGTACCCAGTGGCATCGTCGTCCATCCAGCCGGCGCGCGCGTGGGCATCGGCCCCGGCCAGCGCCACAACGCGGCGCCGCTGCGTCAGCGCATCCCAGCGCGTCAGCGTGGCGTCCGGTCGGTCGAGCAGCGATGCGAGCGTTGCGGCCGGCCGGAACGGATACCGCACGAGCGCGCGCACCAACAGATCGCCCCGCTCGTCACGCCATTCGGTGTCGGCATTGAGCCATTCCATGGCATCGAAGTCGGTGTCCCAATCGCGCCATCGCAGCGAGGGCTTGGACGAATCGGGATGCGCCACGACGCCGAAGCCGCCGAGGCGCCGGACGTCGGCGATGACGTCGCGCGCTTCGCCGCGCAAGGGATATGGCGCCTGCGGGAGCCCGATGGCGATGTAGTGGCCGGCTTCCGTGCTCAGCTCGACGGCGTCGATCACCAGCACGCCCGCGCGATACTGAGGCGCGTCCGGCTTCCGCGTGCCGTCGCCGTGATCCGTCAGGATGATGAAGTTCAACCCGGCGCGCGCCGCAGCAGCAGCCGCATCGTCTGGAGATCCCGAGCCGTCGGAGCGATTGGTATGAATGTGAAATGACCCGCGAGCGCTGGAGACGGACGACGCAGCGGGCAGCGCAATGGGCGAAGAAGGCAGCGGGAGCGCTGCAAAAAGAAAAGCGGCGGCCAGAACGGCCGCCGCTATCAGTAAACGACTCACGATTGATGACTCACGACTGTCGACTATCGACTGTCGACTTGCGACCGTCGACTCCTATAATCCCGCCGCCTTACGAAGCGCGTTCGCGCGGTCGGTCTTCTCCCACGTGAAGCCATCTTCGGTACGACCGAAGTGTCCGAAGGCCGCGGTCTTTTTATAGATGGGCCGCCGCAGGTCGAGATCCTCGATGATGCCCTTGGGCGTGAGCTTGAAATGTTCGCGCACGAGCTCGGTCATCTTCGCATCGGCGATTTTTCCGGTGCCGTAGGTGTCGACCATGACCGAAACCGGCTCGGCGACGCCAATCGCGTAGGCGAGCTGCACCTGAATCTTTTCGCCGAAGCCGGCGGCGACGAGATTCTTCGCGATGTAGCGCGCCATGTAGCACGCCGAGCGGTCCACCTTCGTGGGATCTTTACCCGAGAAGGCGCCGCCGCCATGGGGTGCGGCACCGCCGTAGGTGTCGACGATGATCTTGCGCCCGGTGACGCCGGCATCGCCGTGCGGCCCGCCGACCACGAAGCGGCCAGTCGGGTTGACATAAATTTTGGTGTTCTTGTCCATCAGGTTGGCGGGCACGACACGATTGATGATCTTCTCGACGAAGTCGCTGCGCATCTGATCGTTGGTGACGTCCTCGCGGTGCTGGCTGGAGATGACGACCGCGTCGACACGCACCGGCTTGCGTCCGTCGTATTCCACCGTGACCTGCGATTTGCCGTCAGGCCGGAGGTAATCGAGGACGCCATCGCGCCGGGCGCACGAGAGTCCCTTGACGAGCTTGTGCGCGAGCATGATCGGCAGCGGCATGAGCTCTTCGGTTTCGTTGCACGCGTAGCCGAACATCAGGCCCTGGTCGCCGGCGCCGCCGGTGTCGACGCCCATGCTGATGTCAGGAGACTGCTTGTGCAGCGACGAGAGGACGCCGCACGTATCTGCGTCGAATCCGTATTTGGCGCGGGTGTAGCCCACTTCCCGGATCGCGGCGCGCGCGACTTCCTGGAAGTCGACGATCGCGTTGGTCGTAATTTCGCCGGCGAGGACCACGAGTCCCGTCGTGACCAGCGTTTCGCACGCGACGCGGCTCTTCGCATCCTGCGTCAGGACGGCGTCGAGGATCGAGTCGGAAATCTGATCGGCAATCTTGTCGGGATGTCCTTCGGTTACAGACTCCGAGGTAAACAGATGGCGGCCGTCACGGCTCATTACGTTGCGCTCCTTGAGGGTTTTGGAAATTTACGGCGAACGAGACCCAAAATTCTATCATGCGCGAGGGTGAAACCGGTCATAAACTGCTCGCAGCCGGGCTTCGAGAACGTGCGTATATATCTGAGTCGTCGAGAGATCGGCGTGCCCGAGCATCATCTGAATCGATCGCAGATCGGCGCCATGTTCGAGCAGGTGGGTTGCGAACGAATGACGCAGCACGTGGGGGCTGAGGGTACGGGACAGCCCGGCGGCGCGGCCGTAGCCCTTGAGGATCTTCCAGAATCCCACCCGCGACAGGCTGCCCCCCTGCTTGGCGTTGACGAACAGCCAGGGCGACGTGCGTTGACGCGTCAACGCGGGGCGTCCGTCGCGGATATACCTCGACAGCCATTCGGAGGCCTGATCGCCGATTGGGACGATCCGCTGCTTATTCCCTTTCCCCGTCGTCGAGAGGTAGCCGGACTCGAGGTTGAGATCGCTCGCCCGCAGGTGGATGAGCTCGGAGACCCGCAACCCGGTGGCGTACAGGACCTCGATCAGCGCGCGATCTCTCAGGCCGCGAGGCGTCGAGTAGTCGGGCTGTTTGATGAGCCGATCCACCTCGTCGACGGAGAGAAACTTCGGCAGCGCCGGCCATGCGCGCGGCGCCTGGAGATCGTCGGCAGGATTTGCGTCGAGATGCTGCGCGAGGACGGCGAAGCGGTAGAAGCCTCGCACGGCTGCGACGGTTCGCGCGACCGAGCGCGGCGACAGGCCTTCGTTCATCAGCCCGTCGACGAAACCTTCGAGGTCGCGACGGTCCAGGCGCTGCAGCGGCTTTTCGAGCGCGGCGCCGAATTCTCCAAGGCGTTGGAGATCGCGTCCGTAGCTTTCGAGGGTGTGATCGGCGAGGCGCCGCTCGACGCGCAGGTGCGTGAGATACGCATCGACGAGATCGTGGGCGGTTGACACTGTCGAAGCGTGAGAGTAGCATCCGGCCCTTCGTTGCGCTAAGGTTTCTTCATACCCGATGTCCCATCGTTCGAAATATCAGCAGCTCCCTACAGAAGCTATCAATCCCGCGACGCTCGGCATCGACAAAGCTTCGTCTGCCGACATCATTGAGTTGATGCTCAACGACGATCGAAAGGTGCTCGCGGCGGTTCAGCGCGAGAAGCCGCGCATCGCCATCGGCGCGGACATCATCGTCGAAACGCTGCGCAAGGGCGGGCGCGTGATCTTCGTCGGCGCCGGCACCAGCGGACGGTTGGGGGTGGTTGAGTCGGCGGAGATGCCGACGACGTTCGGGACCAACCCTGATTCAATTCAAGCGGTGATGGCCGGCGGGAAGACCGCGTTCCTACATACCAAGGAAGGCGCCGAGGACAGCTACGAGGACGGCGCGCGCGCGATCCAGCGGCTGAAGCCGACAAAGAAGGACGTCGTCATCGGCGTATCGGCCAGCGGTATGACGCCGTATGTCCGCGGCGGCCTGACGCGCGCCCGCAAGGCGAGCTCGAAGATCATCTTCGTGACGTGCGATCCGCGTACCGAGCTGCAGACGTTCGTCGATCTGACGATCGCTCCGGCCGTCGGTCCAGAAATCATCGCCGGCTCGACGCGGCTCAAGGCCGGCACAGCCACGAAGCTCGTCCTCAACATGTTGACCACCGCCGCGATGGTGCGCATCGGCAAGACCTACGGCAACCTGATGGTCGATCTTCACACCACGTCAGAAAAGGCGCGCGAGCGCGCCCGCCGCATCATCTCGATGGTGACGGGGCTCGACAATGACGAAGCCGACAAGCTGCTGCAAAAGGCGAAGTGGAACGTCAAAGCCGCCATCGTCATGCAGAAGACCAAGGGGGGCTACACGCAGGCGATGGCGCGCCTGCGCAAGGCGCACGATTCGGTGCGGGAGGCGATCGGCGAAGACATCGAACCACGCCTCCGCGAGCTGCTCCACCTCGATCCCGCTGGAGACGGCACGTAGTGTCCGGCCGAAGCCCGGTCCCCCAACGCGGCAGCCGCGTTGGGGTGGCCGTCCGGACTGTGACGATCGTCGCCCTCGCCTGCGGTTCTCTCCTCGCTCAACCATCATCTTCGGAAATCCGCGCGTTGTGGATCCAGCGCGGCAGCCTGGCCACGCCCGCCGGCATTCTTGCCGCCGTCGACAGGGCGAAAGCCGGGAAATTCAACACGCTCATCGTGCAGGTGCGCGGACGCGGCGACGCCTACTACGACAGCCGCTACGAGCCGCGGCCGCCGCTTCTGGCCACGCAACCTTCGACATTCGATCCGCTCGCCCTCATGCTCGAGCGCGCCCACCGGGCGGGCTTGAAGGTCCATGCATGGGTCAACGTGAATCTCATCTCCGAAGCGGAGCCGACGTCCAATCGCAAGCACATCGTGTATCTGCATCCGGAGTGGCTGATGGTGCCCCGCCCGCTTGCGGAATATCTCTCGCGCGTGTCACCGCGCGACCCGCAATATCTCCGCACACTATCCGAGTATGCGCGCGCGCACAGCGACCGTGTGGAAGGCATCTTCCTCTCCCCTATCCATAAAGGGGCGGTTGAACTCGCGACGAAAGTGATTGGCGACATCGTGTCGCGCTACGACATCGATGGAATCCACCTCGATTACATCCGGTATCCCAACGACGAGTTCGACTACAGCGTGTTGGCGCTCGAAGAGTTCCGCACGGAGATTACGGCGCGGGTCAGTGGAGCCGAGCGGCGCGACTATGCGTCGCGGGCGCGCGGCCGCCCGCTGTTCTACACGGAGATGTTTCCGCAGGGCTGGCAGGATTTTCGTCGCGCGCGGCTGACCGCGCTGCTGACGAAAATCCGCGCGACGGTGAAATCGCGGGGCTCGCGCGCGATGCTGACCGCGGCGGTGTTTCCCGATGCGAACGATGCCGCCAATCGGCGGTTTCAGAACTGGGGCGGCTGGCTCGAGAGCGGTCTGCTCGACGCCATTTGCCCGATGGCATACACCACCGATCCAGCGCTCTTCCGCACGCAGATTGCCAACGTCGAACATCTTGCGGGGAAGCGCCCGGTCTGGGCCGGCATCGGCGCCTTCCAACTGTCCCCATCGGCGACAATCGAGAATATCCGCGCGGCCAGACAGCTTGGCGCCGAGGGAGTCGTGCTGTTTTCCTATGACAACCTCGACGGCAAATACGTCGATGCGGTTGCCAAGGGGGCATTCGCGCCGTGAGTGGATTCGCTCGCGCCGCCGAGGTTGTGCAGCGCGGCGTGGATGAGCGCGCCTTTCCGGCTGCGGTCGTCGAGGTTGGCACTGCGAACGGCGTGTTGTGGACCCGGGCGTTCGGCAAGCTCGACGCTGATGACGAATCAGCGCCTACCCAGCAGAGCACGATCTTCGATCTGGCATCCCTGACCAAAGTGATCGCGACGACGACGCTGGTGATGCGCCTCGTGGAGCGCGGCGCGCTGGCGCTCGACCATCCAATACGAAGCTGGATTCGGGAGTGGCGCGGGAACGATCGCGAGGATGTGACCGTGCGCGCGCTCCTGACCCACAGTTCCGGCCTGAGCGCGTGGCTGCCGTTTTTTCGGGATTACACCGGACGCCAGGATTTTCAGCACGCCATTGCGTCGCTGCCGCTCGAGTATCGACCTGACACACAATCCATCTACAGCGATCTCGGATTCATATTGCTCGGCTTCATCGTCGAAGACGCGGGCGGACTTCCCTTCGCCCTGCAGGCGGCGGAAGTACTGGCGTCGGTGACGTCCGAGCCGCTCATGTTCAATCCGCCCGCTGCGCTGCGCTCGTCGATCGCGCCGACAGAGAGCGACCCTTGGCGAGGTCGCAGGCTGGTTGGCGAAGTGCACGACGAAAACTGCTGGGCACTCGGTGGCGCGGCGGGGCACGCTGGATTATTCGGCTCTGCAGCGGGGGTCGGTGACTTTGCGCGCGTGATGCTCGGTGCCTTCGCCGGGAGAGACGCGCGACTCGCGACGACCGAGACCGTTCGAACGTTCGTCGCGCGTTATTCGGCTGCTACGGGATCGCGCGCTCTTGGATGGGACACGATGTTGCCGACGTCTTCGTGCGGTACGACAATGTCGCCGGCTTCCTTCGGTCACACGGGATTTACCGGAACCTCGTTATGGATCGATCCGGAGCGGAGTCTGTACGTGGTGTTTCTGACCAACCGTGTGAATCCGACGCGCGAGAACACGGCCATCCAGCAGATCCGCCCGGCGCTGCACGACGCGGTAATGTCAGCGCTGCGGTGACGGCCCGCCCGGTCCGCGGCCGAATCCGCCGGTGTCGTTGCCGCGTCCGCCAAATCCGCCCTGATCGCCGCGTCCACGAAATCCACCGCCCCGGCTGTCCGGTCCGCTGAATCCGCTCTCGTTTCCGAGGCCGCCTCGTCCATCACGGCCGCCACGTTGCGTTCCGCCGCGTCCGCCGATGGCCGCGCCAGGTCCCGCTTGCGCAGACATCTCCATCCCGATGAACTGCCACTCGTTGTAATGGTCTTTGCCTTTATAGGTCTTGATGGACTGGCCGGTGTTCTTACTGGCGACGCCGGTGATGCCGCCGCGCCCTGTTGGCGAGGGCCCGATCGAGCCGCCGACTGGAGCGCCGCTCTGAACGCCGGTCCCGCGCGAGGCTTGGCTTTGGCCCTGCCCCTGCCCTTGACCTCGACCCTGGGCGCCCATCGCGGGCTGGTTCTGCAAATACAACAATTGAAACTCGCCGTCTTTGTTCGGCGACATCGGATCTCTGAATTTCTTTCGAAGGAGGCGCTGCTCGATTAACACGTCGAGGCTCGCGGGTGACGCGTTCGCGAACTTCCGCTGATACTGATTGATTGCGCGGGCGTATTGCGTGCCGCGGAAGATCAGCTCTTCTTCCTTGTCTCGCCGAATCATCTGCGACCACACCGGCATGGCCGCGCTCAGCATGATGGCCATCACCGCCATGGCCACGAGCAGCGCAGCCATTGCGTAGCCTGCCTGGGTGCGGCCCGGGCGAGCCAAGCCCGTGCTTGCCTTAGCCGCTAAATTCATGGGACTATGGTAGTTAGACATTTCTGTCTGGGATGCTTTCCATCATAACAGGGCTCAACCGATCCGGAAAACTCCGGGTCTATGCGCTTGCCGCCTCGCTGGCGATGCTCGCAGCGGCGTGCGACAAGATGCCACTGCTCGCGCCCCGCGAGTCGACCATCAAGTTGTCGACCGCGAGCACGGTCGTGCAAGCGAACGGGACAACAGAAGTTCGCGCAACTGTGCTGGAGTCGAGCGGAACGCCCGTCCAAAACGGCACGACAGTCACGTTCACGACAACTCTCGGTACGTTCGCCCCCCCGGAAGCGCGCACGCTCAACGGCGTTGCAACGGTGCAATTCCTTGGCAACGGCCAGTCGGGCAAAGCGTCCATCAAGGCGTTATCAGGCGGTGCGGCATCCGATGCGCTCGAGCTTTCCGTCGGTGCGGGAGCAGCGTCGCGCGTCAG
>Ga0184625_10001332_pt1 | contig 10255 bp, 4 predicted proteins | sample PLM3_30_b1_FD_133151 | JGI IMG/M metagenome (GOLD analysis project Ga0184625, IMG submission 133151) | Groundwater sediment microbial communities from an aquifer in East River, Colorado, USA - PLM3_30_b1 | ecosystem: Environmental > Terrestrial > Soil > Riparian zone | place: USA: East River... | reverse complement strand
TGGTCATCCAGGCGGCCAGCGCCTCGCGCGGATCGGCGTCGCCATCGGTGATCTTCGGCGCTTCGCCGAAGAGCGGCCGGGGCGACAGTGTTTGCTTCGTCAAGGGATGCTCGACCGAGCCGGTCTTCTTGACGAGCACGATTTCTTCGCTGCCGCTGATCGGCGGCGAGAGGCCCGTGCCTTTGAAACCCGTGCGGGCGAAGTAGGCCGCGAAACTGTAGAAATCGTCCTGGCTGTATTTCTCAAACGGATGGTGGTGGCAGCGGGCGCATTCCAGCCGCACCCCGAGAAAGAGCTGGCTGACGAGCGTGGTCATCTCGGGCGGCTCGCGGCGGTCGCGGAACAGCAACGTGGCCCAGTTGTACCAGGTCGAGCCTTGAGCGGTGACCAGCTCACGGACGAACTGGTCATAGGGCTTGTTTTGCCGAAAGCTGTCGCGAATCCAGGCGTCGTAGCTCATCACCGACTTGATGCCGACGCGATAGGGATTGGGCCTGAGCAGATCCGCCCACTTCGCCGCCCAGTGATCGGCGTACTCCGGCCGCTTGAGCAGCTCATCGACGATGCGCGTCCGCTTCTGCGAATCCCCGTCGGCCAGAAACGTCCGCACTTCGTCGGGCGTCGGCAGCCGGCCGATCAAGTCCAGTTGCACCCGCCGCAGAAACTTGGCATCGTCCGCCGGCTGCGAGGGCGTGATGCCCAGCGACTGGAGCTTGGCCCAAACGTGGTCGTCGATGAAGTTTTGGCGGGGAAGGGCGGCATAGAGCTCGGCGGGCACGCTGCCCGGCAGCGGTATCGCCACGTGGCAGGTCGCGATGATGTTCATGTAGCGGCACATGATCGTCGCTTCGCCCGGAATCGGCCCCGCCTTGATCAAGCCCGCCGGATCGATCGCGACGATGCCCGCTTCGCTCGACTGATACTGCGTGCGGCTGGTCACGTCCCGCGTCGAGCCGTCGGAGTAGGTCGCCGTGACGGCTAGCTGCAACGTCTCTTCGGACTTCAAAAATCTCTCGGAGGCGTTCACCGCGACGGAAGCCAGCTTCGGCTCATTCTCGGCTCGCCGCGGCGTGCCTTGTTTGATCCAGTTCAGAAGCAGTTTGTAGTCGGCGCTTCCCGGCTCAAGCCGGAGGCCGCCGCCGTGGGGCAACGTGGCGGTCGCCTTCTGCAACAGCAGGCTCCGCTCGGGGGCCGCTGGAAAGACTCGCCGTCCGCGGGCTTGCTGCGTCAGCGCGGAATAATCAAAGTCGGCATCGAACGCTAACAGCGAGAGTTGAAATCCGTTCTGCCCGCGGGCCTTGCCGTGGCAAGCACCTTGATTGCAGCCGCGGGCGGTTAAAATCGGCAAAACATCGAGCTCGAAGCTCGGCAGCTCGCCACTGCGTGGCGGATCAGCCGCGATGGAATCGCGGGCTACAGCCAGCAAACAGAGAATCGCAATCACGCGAGCGCAAAGCATCGGCAAACGGCAGGGCAGGGCAGGGGCGGTCGAATAAGGTGAGCTTTATGAGTCTAACCGCCCGGACTGCTATCCTGCAAGCGCGCCGCCACCGTGGGGCGGGCCTCTGGCCGGCCCGGACGCGATAGAATCATCGGCCACCCAAGGAGCGCGCCATGCACCGGTTTGTCTGTCTGTCTCTCGCTCTCTCCCTCGTTCTCTCCCTTCCGCAAGCCAGCGAGGCCCAAGCCAGGAGAACCTTCCGCGCCGGCGCCTACGCGATCGACATCAGCCCGCTCACTCTGCCCGTGATCATCAACGGCGGCATGACCGAGCGGACCGCCGACAAGATCACCGATCGGCTGCACGCCCGCTGCATCGTGCTCGACGACGGGACGAGCCAGGCGGCGCTGGTCGTGGTCGATAGCTGCATGGTTCCGCGCGACCTGCTCGACGAGGCGAAGGAGGCGGCGAGCAAAGCGACCGGCATTCCGACCAGCCACATGCTGATCTCGGCCACGCACGCGCACTCGGCGCCGAGCGTTCACGGCTGCCTGGGCTCGGACAAGGACGAGGCCTATGCCCGCTTCCTGCCGCCACAAATTGCCAAAGGCATTATCGAGGCCCACAAGCGCTTGCAGCCGGCCCGCATCGGCTGGGCGTTCGGCAAGGATGAGAAGAATGTCGCCTGTCGGCACTGGGTGATGAAGCCCGGCACGGCCCAAACGAATCCATTCGGCGGCACCAAGGAGGACCTGGTTCAGATGAATCCAAACGTGAACAACCCCAACGCCATCAAGCCGACGGGCATGCCCGACCCGGCGGTGCCGGTCATCTCGATCCAGACGCCGGACGGCAAACCGTTGGCGCTCTACTCGGCCTATTCGCTGCACTACGTGGGCATGACGACGCCCGTCAGCGCCGACTACTTCCCGCTGTTTTGCGACAACATGGCGAAACACACCAAGGCCGACGGCAGCTTTATGGCCGCCCTGGCCAACGCCACCAGCGGCGACACCTGGCTGATGGATTACTCACTGTCGGCCCGCCGCGAATACACCCTGGAGAGCGTCGCCGCCGACGTGGCCGCCGCGGCTTACGAGGCGTATCAGAAGATTGAATACTTCGACTGGGTCCCGCTGGTGATGCAGGAGTCGCTGCTGGAGTGCAACGTGCGGATGCCTTCGGCCGAAGAAGTCGCCGCAGCCAAGGAGAAGCTAAAGACGTTCGAGGGCCGTAAACCCAATGACGTGCCCGAGGTCTATGCCCGCGAGACGGTGCTGCTCTCGCAGATGCCGCCGACGCGCGAGTTAAAGATCCAGGCCCTGCGCCTCGGCAGCTTGGGCCTCGGCACGATCCCCAACGAGACCTATGCCAGCACCGGCCTATACATCAAGGAAAAGAGCCCACTGAAGAGCATGTTCGTCGTCGAGCTGGCCAACGGCTGCGAAGGCTACATCCCGCCGCCCGAGCTGCACCCGCTCGGCGGCTATACCTGCTGGCGGGCCCGCACCGCCTGCCTGGAGCCGCAAGCCGAACGCAAAATCCGCGAACGCGTGCTGGAGCTGCTGGGAGTGGTGACGAAGGAAAGGGCGGAAGAAGCGTCGGTGGCGAGTAGGTAAGCTGGCCGGTAACGGCGTTCAGTGCTGAGTTCCGAGTACGGCGTACGGAGTTTTCCAATCCGTCCTGAACCCTGAACCCCGAACCCTACCCCGCCTCATCCCCGCTCACCTTTGCCAGCAGCTTCAGCACGTCGGCAGCCGTCTGCGGGCGGCGGTCGGGTTCGGCTTCCATGCACTGCATCATTACCTTGGCAATCGTTGGCTCGATCTTGGGGCAGAGCTCCTTGATCGGCGTCGGCGCGCGGCTGTCGTGCTGCAGGGCGCCTTTGCCGGTCGTGTCTGTCGAAGGCCAGGGGAAATCGAACGCCCAAAGTTGATAGGCGCTGACGCCCAGCGAGAAGATATCGACCCGCTGATCGGTCGGCCGGCGGCGGACGATCTCGGGGGCCATGAACAGCGGCGTGCCCGTGCGATTGCCGGGCAGCATGTATTCCTTCTGGATCGGCAGCGTCAGGCCGAAGTCGATCAGCTTCAGCGACTTGCCGTCGGGCGTGACGATGAAATTCCGTGGGCAGATGTCGCGGTGGATGAAGCCCGCCCGGTGAATTCCGTCGATCGCCTCGGCCATCTGCCGGAAGAGCGCCAGGCGATTGCCGTTCACGATCGCATCGCGGTTCTTGATCAGGGCCTGCATGCCCGTGCCGTTGACGAACTCCATCACCAGGTACTGCTTGCCGTCCTTGGTCTGGCCGAACTCGAGCGTCTCGACGATCCGCGGGTGCTTGAGCTGCAGGGCGATCTCGCCTTCGCTGGGCTTTTTCAGGCCCTTGAAGCGGGCCTCGAACGCGGCGCACTTCTCCGGGTCGAGAATCTTCAGGCCGACCGTTTTGCCCGTCGTGCGGTCGCGAGCCATGTAGAAGCTCGACATGGTGCCGCTGACCGCTTCGCGAACGCGCTCGAACCGCTCGGCGACATCGACCTTGCGGTCTTTAAACATGTCGCCCAGTTTTTGCAGAAAGCTCGCCATGCCTGTTCCGTTCCGGCCGGCCGCGATCGAGACGATTACCGCAGCCCGCAATCTCAACTGTAGAAGGCAGCCGCCAGGGCTTCAAGCGGCTCGTTGCGAGTAGCCGTCACGCTCCGCGTGAGGAGCCCGGGCACGTCACGCGGAGCGTGACGGCTACATCGTGGCTACGCCGTATCGAGCATCGCCAGGTTGGGCGCGATCTGGGCGAGCTGCTCGGCCATAAAGCGTTTCACTGCGCCCGTCGTCCGCAGGGTTAAGGCTTTGCGAAGAATTCGCCGGCCCGTCTCTTCGTCCAGGTGCGCCGCCAGCTCCTTCATCGTCGGCACGAACGCCGGGCTCATGCTGAAGCTCCGCAGCCCCATCGCAAACAGCAGCACAAAGGCCCGCGGCTGCCCGGCCATCTCGCCGCACAGCGTGACCGGCTTGTTGGCCTTGCGGCAGGTCTTGATCACCTGGGCCAGCGTCTTGAGCACCGCCGGCGCCAACGGCTGACAGAGATGGCTGACCTTCGGATTGTCGCGGTCGGCGGCCATCAGGTACTGCACGAGGTCGTTCGAGCCGATGGAGACGAAGTCGATGTGCGGCAGCATGTCGCTGATCGTGATCGCAGCGGCGGGCACTTCGAGCATCATCCCGACGGGAATCTCCAGGCACGGCTTGTGCTCGTCGCGCAGTTGCTGGGCCGCGCGGCGGACCATCGCCTTGACTTTGCGGATCTCCTCCAGGGTGGTGATCATCGGAAACATGATCCGCACCTTGCCGCCTTGCTCGTTGGCCGCGGCAGCCGCCCGCAGGATCGCCCGCAGCTGCGTGGCAAAGAACTCCGGGTGCTCGAACGACAGGCGAATGCTCCGCCAACCCATGAACGGGTTGGCCTCTTGGTGCGTGTGGCCCAGGTAGGGCACGGTCTTGTCGCCGCCGATGTCGAGCGTGCGGATCGTCACGCTGCGGCCGGGAATCGACTCCAGCACCTCTTTATAGGCCTGATACTGCTCCTCTTCGTCGGGCACATCGGGGTGCGTGAGATAGATGTACTCGGTGCGGAACAGGCCCACGCCGCTGGCCCCCATCGCCACGGCTGCCCGGCCGTCGGCCGAACTGTTCACGTTGGCCAGCAGCTCCAGCTCGATGCCGTCGGCGGTGCGGGCCGGCAGGTCGCGGTTCTCGGCCAATTGGTCCTTGAGCAGGAAGAACTCCCGCTCCAGCTTCAGGTACGCGCTCCGCTGCTCGGCGTCGGGATTGATGAACACGCTGCCCGAGCGGCCATCGACCGCCAGCGTGTCGCCCGTCTTCACGTGCCGCAGGATCCCGCGGACGCCCGAGATCGCCGGAATGCCGCGGCTGCGGGCGATGATCGCCGCGTGGCTCGTCTGGCTGCCGGCCTGCGTGACGATGCCGCGGACTTCCAGGCTGCCGAAGGCCACCGCCTGCGACGGCAGCAGCTCATCGGCCACGATGATCACCGGCCCGTGCAGCGGACCCTCGGCAGGATGCTGAGCGCTTAGCCGCGTCGAGACGCGGACGATCACGTCTCGCAAGTCGTTGAGCCGCTCTTTGAGATATTCGTCGTTGGTGCGGGCAAACAGGACCGTGTATTCATCCAGCAGCCGGGCCAGGGCCGCCGGGGCGGTGAGTCGGTCGTTGACGATCCAGCCGCGGACCTTGTTGGTGAAGGCGTGGTCGCGAAGGATCGACTCGTGAACGCCAAAGATGGCCGCCTCGGTGTGCCCAACCTGTTGCTCCACCTTGCTTTGCAGCGCGCGCAGCTCGGCAGCCGCCTGGTCGCGGGCGGTTTCATAGCTGGCCAACTCGGCAGTGACTTCGTTGTCTTCCAGGCGTTTGGTGTCGGGATTCACGAAAATTTCGTGAATGCAGTAAGCAGTCCCAACCGCCACGCCCGGCGAAACGGGAATTCCTTTGCGCATGGGCGAGAAGAATGTACCACTCTCCAGAGCGGTTGACAAACCGGTCAAAACGCCATCCCGCGCCGTAAGTAATTACAAACTCGACACTTAGAGTGAACCGCTGGCCCTGGCACGTGCCTCAATCCACCATCGCCTCCCTGACGCCACGCGCAAACTCCCTGCCCGACTGGATGAAGCCTTGCCGCGAACGGCAGACGGCGATGAAGTGCTGCTGGTTGACGGCGCTCAGTGCCACCCAGCCGCTCGCGACAAATTGCACTCCGATGCGTCGGAAGAGGGTTACGGCGCCGGCTCTTCGAGCAGCGCCGTTACCGTGGCATCCAGCGTGGCATAGGGGTGCAGGCCGACGTAGTGCAGGCGGACCTTGCCGGTGCGGTCGATGAAGAGCGTGGTGGGATAGCCCTCGAAGTTGGGAACCTGTTGGCGCGTGGCGTCATCGCCGAGCAGGCAGAGGTAATTCATCTTCTGCTCTTTCTGGAAATCGCGGATCAGCTTCACGGCCTGATCCTTTTCGCCGCGTTCGTAATTGAGGCCGACGATCTGCAGCCCTTTGTCGCCGTACTTTTCCTGGAGCTTGACGAACGACGGAATCTCGGCACGGCAGGGCGGGCACCAGGTGCCCCAGATATCGGCGATGACGACCTTGCCTTTGAAATCGGCCAGCCTGACCGGCTTGTCGTCCAGATCGTTCAGTGTGAAATCGAAGGGGTACGATTTGAAATCGGCCAGCTCGCGGCGGACTTCTTCCTGGGCCGACTTAAGCGCCGCCGCTTCGACTTCTTTCCGCCAGGCTTCGTAGCCGCTCAGCGCCCGAACGGCCACCAGATCGGTGTCGCGGTCGAGCAGGCCGAGGTCGGCGAAACCGGCATCAAAGGCCTCTTTTAAAGCCGGGAAGGCGGCGTCCACCTTTTTCGTCATCGCCAAGGAGCAAGCTTCGTTATAGAACGCCATCCCCAGAACCCCTTTCTCGTCCCGCGTTAGGTCCCCAAAGCGCTGCTTCAGCTCGTGACCGAATTTGCCCGCCTCCAGGAAGGCCAGGTGACATTCCGGCAGCTTGTCCTGGCTCATCAAGGCCATGCCACGCTGCTGCGCCGCCTTTATCTTGACCAGCAGCTCTTCGCGACTGAGCATCGGCCCTGGCCCGTTCGCCGGCTGCTCGTCGGCCGGCTTCGTGGCGGCGGTTTGAGCCGCGGCTGCAGACGGCACGGATGGCAACGCAGGCGGGATCTCGACCTGGACCGAGTCCTGCGTGGACGCCGTGATGACTTTGGGCGGTGTTGTTGCCGCGGGAGGAGTGGATCCGGAGCAACCGACCAGCAGCATCAGGAGCGACGGCACGAGAAGGTTGAGTCTGTGCGACATGATAAGCCTCGCCGAGAAGGAAGGTGGCCGATCGCTGCCAATTGTGGCGAACCAGCAGGTCTTTCGTCAAACTCCGTTTCGCCGCCGACGAAGATTTCGCCCGCGCGTTGCCGCTTTTTGCGGCGGCAGTTAAGTTGGGATGCGGAAGATGGGGGGAGCGTCCGCGATGCCGATTGCGTTTCAGTGCCACCGCTGCAAAGGCAAATTCGCCGCGCCTGATTCGTTGGCGGGAAAGCAGGCCAAGTGCCAGCGGTGTGGCGCGGTGGTCAGCGTGCCGTTGCCCGCCGACGCGAACGATCCGCTCGCCGATTTGAATCTCGCGCCGCTGGAAGCGCAATCGCCGCTGCGTCCACCAGCGCCTGCCGGCATGCAATTCCCGTGGATGCTGATCCTCGCCGGCGGCGGCCTGCTGTTGTTTCTCGGCGGAGCGGCGCTGTGCCTCGTGGTGGTGCTGCGGCTGGTATGGCCCCGCGGTCCGGTCTTCGCCAACCGCCCGCCCGCTGCCGCGACGAATCAGCAGGCGGCAGCTAACAGCTCCAGGCCGACGCCGAAGACAAACAATCCGGTTGTTCCGACGCCTTCCAATCCGGCCGCGAATCCGTTTCAGCCGGCGCCCGCCAATACGTCGGCGTCCCCTGCGGGCAGCGGCTCGCCAGGCCTGCCGAATCTTCCCACGGGCGGCGGTCCGGCCAGTTCGCCCGCGGCCAGTTCGCCTCCCGCTCCGCCGGCCACCAGCTGGGCCGCCCGTCCGGACCCGCCGCCGGCGCCCGTCGAATACAAGAAGGGGGCGATCAAAATCGCCCTGCCGTCCGACGCGGAATTGCGGCTGCCGCACGGGCCGAGCCATTTCATCCTGGGGGCCGTGCGGAATTTTCAGAAGGAAATCTGGGAGGTGATCGACCTGCGGACGGGTAAAGGCATCGGCAAGCCGCTGGAAGAGAAGTTGGAAATTGATTACCGCACCGAAGCGTTCAGCCCCGATGGCCGCTACCTGGCCGCGGTGCAGCGCCGCAGCGGGGATAGCCTCGCGGTCGGCGTGTGGTCGTTCATCACGGGGCAGATGGAGCAGCTCGTGCGGCTGAAGGGCTGGCGCGTCAGCGGGCCGCTGCGGTTCGCGGCCGCCCACCAGCTCATTACGCTGCACGAGGCGGAGCACGACCTGTCGCTGCTCACGCTGTGGGATTTGCAGAATGGGGCGAAGCTCCGCGAGGTGCCTTTCCCCGCGGGCAAGGGCGAAGACCGGCTGCGGCCGGAGTCGCTGGCGATCAGCCCTGGCGGGCGATATGCCGCCCTGGTGATGGGCAACCGGCTGGGCGTGGTCGATCTGAAGTCGGGCGATCCGGCGGGCAACGCGATTTTGCCCGAGCGGCCGTCGTCATGCGAAGGAGCGGCTTTTTCGCCCGACGGCGCCGCGTTGGCCCTGCTGGTGAATGCCGGGCCTGGCCACCGCCTGTTCATCGTTGATTTCGCGACGGGGCGCATCCTGGTCGATCACGATTATCGCGGCAGCCTGCAGCATTTCTTCTACGACGGACCAATGCTTGACTGGCTGCCCGATAAGAGCGGCCTGGTTTATCGGGGTCATATCTTGCTGGAAGCGACCACCGGCGACGAGGTCTGGATTTTTCCCACGACCGACGGCAACCCGCGGCGGTTCATCCGCGACAACGAAATGCTGGTGCTGATGCGGGACCGCAATCAGAAAGTGCTGACCGCCATCGACTTGCCCGCGAAGGAGATTTCGAAGGCGATGCAGGCCGTCCGCGAGGGCGGCGTGGCCATCGATGCCGCCCTGCCGCCGCTCACGACGCCGAATCTGTTCGGCGCGACGACGCAGACACTGCCCAGCGGCCGCACGGATTGGAAATTCACTCCCGATGCCGCGGGCACTCCGCCGCGCGGGCAGGACCGCGAAGTGCTCGTGGCCAGAAGCGGCGAGAACCTCCGCCGGGCAATGTTCGCCGGCCCCGCGGCGGGCAAGGTCGTCGTGCAGAAGGAGGTCACGCCGCCCGCCGGCCCCGGCCGCCGCCCCGATCGCGTCGCCGTCATCGAGCGGTTCGACCTGACGACCGGCCAAGGCGGCAACGCCTTGCCCGTGCCGCACGTCTATCAGCTCGCCGAGGTCAGTCCCAGCGGCAAATTCGCCGTCGTCGCCCTGGCCCCCGAGACCAACAAATACGATCGCCTCGACATCTTGGGTTTCGCGCCGAAGAAGCACATCGTCGCCTGGCGGCCCTACGCCGGCGAAAAGGAGCCGGCGGGTGCGGCCGACGCGCGCCTGCAGCGATTTCCCACGCTGTGGGGCCTGCCTGGCGACCCGCGGTACCTGGCCTGGACCGCGCTGCTCGACGACGAGCACTTGCTCACGATCAACACCACCGGCAAGCTGATCTGCTGGAAGCTGCCGGAGTGCAAGGCGATCTATTCGTTCGCCGAGTTCGGCGAGCCACTGGCGCTGAGCGCGGGGCGAAAGTACCTGGCGGGCAACCATTTTGGCGAGTTCCGCGTGTTCGACGCCTACACAGGCCAGTGCGTGGGCGATCTGGAGTCGCCGCGGCTGGGCTCGCGTTCCATCCGCGGCGCGTTTCGCTCGGATGGCGAGGAACTGATCGCGGTGATCGACGCCGTCACCGACAAGATGCTCGTTCGCTGGGATTTGAAGACCGGCAAACTCAAGCAAGAGGTTCCGGTGCCGGCTGTGGCAATCAGCAGCTACGTGCCGTTTTATTCGTCGTTCAATGGCGTGCGGCTGGGCCTGGAGTATCGCGGGCCGAATCACGTGATGATCGACGATCAGTTCCTCATCGATCTGGAAAAACGGGCCGTGGTGTGGCGGTATCATCTGCCGCTGGGGCACTTTGCGGCCAACTCGCCCGACGAGCGAACCTGGTACTGCGTCCGCAAGAACAACGTCACCGACCAGTCGCTGTTTCTCCTCTCG
>Ga0184625_10001330_pt1 | contig 10261 bp, 8 predicted proteins | sample PLM3_30_b1_FD_133151 | JGI IMG/M metagenome (GOLD analysis project Ga0184625, IMG submission 133151) | Groundwater sediment microbial communities from an aquifer in East River, Colorado, USA - PLM3_30_b1 | ecosystem: Environmental > Terrestrial > Soil > Riparian zone | place: USA: East River... | reverse complement strand
CCTAAAAAACCGATCGGCTCATTTATTTTTCTTGGAACAACCGGTGTTGGTAAAACGGAATTGGCCAAAGCCCTGGCGGATTATCTTTTTGATGATGAGAGCATGATGACAAGAATTGACATGAGTGAGTATCAAGAGAAGCATACCGTGAGCCGGCTGGTTGGTGCGCCTCCGGGCTATGTGGGCTACGATGAAGGCGGTCAGCTAACGGAAGCCGTTCGACGTAAGCCTTACCAGGTAGTATTGCTAGATGAAATTGAAAAAGCTAACCCAGACGTCTGGAATGTATTGCTCCAGGTACTTGACGATGGCCGGTTAACGGATAATAAAGGAAGGGTGGTGAATTTTAAGAATACGATTATCATCATGACCAGTAATATCGGCAGTGCAATTATCCAGGCCAACTTTGAAAAGGTGAACGAGAAGAATAAGGAACAGGTGGTGGAAGAAACCAGGGTTGAAGTGATGAATCATTTGCGCGAGACCATCAGGCCTGAATTCCTAAATAGAGTGGATGAGATCATTCTGTTCGAACCTTTGATGAAAAAGGAAATCAGACAGATCATCAACATTCAATTGAACGGATTGAAGAGCCTGGTGTCGAAAAATGGCATCCAGCTGGAATATTCAGATTATCTGATCGACTGGTTGGTCGAAAATGGGTTTGACCCCCAGTTTGGAGCAAGGCCGTTGAAGAGGCTTATACAAAAGGAAATAGTCAATCAGTTGAGCAAGAGGATCTTGGCAGGGGATATCGACAAATCAAAACCAGTTCTTGTGGACGTTTTTGATGGGATTGTAGTCTTTCGGAATGAGGCTCCACCACAATCCTCCCGCAAAGGTGAGAAGGAAGAATTGGTCCATTAAGCTAAAAATGACATAAAAATGATCACATAAGGCATTGTGAGACATTAATAAAGGTGGGATTTACCTATATTGCGAAATTATTTATGGCAACGAAGAATCAAATAATCGAAATCGTCCCTCAAAAGACGATCTGGAAGGGCGAAAAACAAGCTCCGGTTTCTATTGTACTATTTGGCGATTACGAAAGTGACGCCTGTGCAAAGACAAATCATGTAATCAATGAATTGGTAGAAGAGTATCCTGGAAAACTGAGATATAACTACAGGCATTTCCCGTTAACACAGATCCACCAGAAAGCGCAGAAGGCGGCTGAAGCAGCCGTTGCGTCTGTTCAGGAAGGGAAATTCTGGGAGATGCACGAAGTGTTATTCCAGAAAAAAAGAGGATTGGGAACGGTTACTCTTAAGGAATATGCCAAAGAAGTTGGTATCGTCAACAGAAAATTCCTGGAAAGCCTGGTGAATTCCACTTATAGTTGGGAAGTAAGGGCGGACCTCCTGGAAGGATTGGGCAAGGGTGTGAGAGATATTCCAGCAGTTTTTCTTAATGGAGAAAAATTTGAAGGGAAGCCTACGCATGACAATCTAAAGAAGTCGATCGAGGAATTATTAAAGCCGAAGAAATTGAAGTCGGAGAATAAGAAAAGAGCATAGACAGCCCGAAAAATACGCTAAAGCCCTGCATTCCGCGGGGCTTTTTTTGTGAAAGCTCCGGGGTTTATAAAACCCCGGAGGATTTGTTTAACCCCGCAGGTTTTGTTTAGATTGCTGTAAACTTCACCCCAACATGCCAGTAATAGGTATCGACCTTGGTGCAACCAAACTTTCTCTGGCCTTATTTGCAGAAAATGGAGAGATGATGCAGCAGCAGACGACCCTTCTGGAAAATAAGAATGGCGAATCTGTAGGAGCATTACTTATTTCAGAGATTCACAAAATAATTTCCCTGGGAAAAAAAGAAGCTATCGAAGCAATTGGTGTGGCAGTGCCGGGGATTAGTCGCATAAAAACCGGAACAGTGTGGGCACCGAATATTCCTGGCTGGGATAACTATCCCTTACGGTCAGAAATAAAAAAAGCCTTTCCATCAGTCCCCATCATAATTGAGAGTGATCGGGCCTGTTGCATCCTGGGGGAAAGGTGGAAAGGAAATGCGAGGGGTTGCAAGGACGTGATCTATCTTTCTGTTGGTACGGGTATCGGTGCCGGCATTCTTGTTGAAGACCACATTTTGCATGGGGCACAGGATATTGGTGGGGCAATTGGTTGGATGGCCCTTAATAGACCATTTGATAAGAAGTATATCGGCTGTGGCTGTTTTGAATACCATGCATCGGGCAGCGGTATCGCAAAAGTGGCTGCTGAGCTGGTTAAAGAAAATCCGACTTATGAGGGCAATCTGAATAAAGATCCAATAACGGCCAGGGACGTATTTGCCGCTTATGAGATGAGAGACGAAATAGCAACCGAAGTGATTGAGCAATGCATTGAGTTCTGGGGAATGGCAGTTGCTAACCTCGTCAGCCTCTTCAATCCCGAAAAAATAATTTTTGGCGGGGGTGTGTTTGGTCCCGCTATAAAATTTTTCCCTTTGATTTACGAGGAGGCTTGTAAATGGGCACAACCGATCAGCATAACAAACATCACCATTGAATCATCAGCATTGAAAGAGGATTCTGCTTTGCATGGTGCAGGATACCTGGCATTGCAAAAAATAGGAGCAGCATAAATCAGCTCATGTACAATAAAAACCTGGTCTTTATTGCCGCCTGTATTGGCATGCTGCTATTTGGGGTTGAATTGATCACTCTTGGTTCTGTTGCACCAGAATTGAAAACCAAGTTTGAATTAAACGAAGAAGGATCGGGAATTCTCTTTTCCATATTGCCAATCGGGATACTTATCGGTTCTGTGATTTTTGGACCCATTGCCGACAGGTTTGGATACAAATGGCTGCTGGTGATTTCCTGCCTGGGATTCTTCTTGGGGTTTGAAGGAATTGCTTTTTCCAACTCGCTTAACCTGCTAAAACTCTCCATTTTTTCAATTGGCATATTTGGAGGAATTATCAATGGAGCAACAAATGCTGTGGTCTCGGATATCAGTTCAGAAGCAAAAGGCGCAAACCTGAGTTTGCTTGGTGTCTTTTTTGGCATCGGTGCATTAGCAATGCCATTTGTTCTCGGGCTACTCAAACCCATCTATTCTTTCGAGAAAATTATTTCATATACAGGTGGATTGATTGCACTTGCCTGCCTGTTTTATGCATTCATTCAATTCCCACCTTCAAAAAGGAACCAGGGATTTCCGTTATCGGCTTCAGGAAATTTATTCCGTGAATGGCTCCTGATATTGATCGGCTTATTTCTTTTCTGTCAGAGCAGCTATGAGGCGCTTATAAATAATTGGACAACCAGTTATCTTTCCACCCATCTCAAAGTTGAAAAGCAAAATGCCTTATATGCATTGTCGCTCTATGTGGCAGGTTTGACCCTGATGCGGTTCTTAATTGGGAGCATATTAAGGTCTATAATCTCCAAAACGATGCTCATCATTTCTTTCGGACTGCTATTTTTGGGAAACCTCCTTTTGAAATTCGGGGGGAACTATTATTCAGCAGTGGTGGGATTGGTGATATTGGGAATGGGATTGGCTGGCGGTTTCCCAATCCTGCTTGGAATAGTAGGGGAGAAGTATGTTGAACGTTCAGGTACGGCCTTTAGTTTTGTATTGCTCTTTGCGCTTACTGGAAATATTCTTGTGAATTACCTGATGGGGCGTATTGCCAACAGTTGGGGCGTACACCAACTCAGTAATATCATTTTCGTGGAATTGGGCGTGATGCTCTGCCTTTCTGTTTTGATTTTCCGGCAATTGAAAAAGAAAAATACATAGCTTATCAAATATCTAATCTCTCCGAAGGAGTCCTTCGGACAAACTTCAAATAATTTATGCTCTCAAAACAATGGCTAAGTAATGTTCGCGGCATCATGGATAAGATCGAGGAATCACAAATGGAATCCATTCAAAAGGCGGCTGAGGTGATGGCTGATTCTATCAGCAAAGGAAGATGGGTACATACGTTTGGTTGCGGTCACGCTACTATTCCGGTAGAGGAAATGTATCCCAGGATCGGTGGATTTGTTGGCTTCCATCCAATGATTGAACTGCCCTTGAGTTTCTTTACCAGGATAACAGGCGAAATGGGGGTGCATCAGTTTGTCTTCCTGGAGAGGGTTGAAGGATATGGCGTTCAAATTATGAAGGGGTATAATTTCGATCCGCTTGACACCATGTGGTTGTTTTCTCATTCGGGAATTAATAATGTAAATATTGATATTGCCATTGAAGCCCGTAAAAAAGGAATGAAGGTTATTGCCTATGGATCGGCTGCGGCTGCAAAAGGAAAAAAGACCAGGCACTCCAGCGGTCATACTATTTTTGATGTGGCTGATATTATTGTGGACACCTGTGCTCCACTTGAAGATGCAACCGTTCCCTTAAGGGATCACCAGGATAAGATCGGGCCTGTTTCAACAATGGCATTCATCACCTGCGTATGGATGACGGTCACTACGGTTGCTGAGATCCTGGCCGATCGGGGCGTTAAACTCCATATTCACCCTTCTCATAATGTTCCCGGAAATGAAGGCGCCAAAGAAAGACTAGATGAGGCTTTAGCCGAGTATAAAAAAAGAATAGCAGGAGTGTAGGGATTGCGGATTGGCAAAACCTCAATTTTAATAGACGCGTTCCTCTACTCTTGAAGTCCTGAATATGACTTTTGTTTTTTTCCTCAGCAGATCAGCAATATAGTTAGCAGCCAGTTCATGTGGCTGGTAGCGATTGAACTCCTCTGCTAATTCCTTCACATTCTGTTTGTAAACGCCATTGCTTAGAATATCACTCACAGCCTTTTTCAATTGAGTGGATGTGGGCCTTTCAGTTCTTAGATTGATTCCCAGGTTAAAAAACCCTATCCTTGCGTTGATCTCATTCTTCCCTTCATGGATGCCGGCAGCTACCAGGGGCAGACCGTTTTCGATTCCCAGCATTACGCCTCCATATCCTCCATTCGTAACATAGACGTCTGCATAAGGCATTACGTCATCGAACGGAATGAAATCTTCGATTATTAAGTTTTCCTGGGGATACCTTTCCTTCAGTTCACTTGTTCTTGAACCACCTGTTGTAGCAACCACCAGGTAGTCGCTGTTTTTATATGCCTCCAGGGCGGGTTCAATGATCTTGCTGACATCTTTTTCTACTGTACCCTGTGTTACCAGAATCACTTTTTCATACAAATTCAATTTTGGATTGAACCAGGAATAGAGCTTTCTTTCCTTATGAGGTAATAATGGCCCGATAAACCTGATATTCTTACCCAGGTCGCTTCTCTTGTATTCGAATCCCGGGGTTCCGCTTTGCAGGAAAAGAGTGGATTTTTTTACGATCAGGTCAAAAATATTCTCACCATTATGTGGAACGTAGAATTTATCCAACAATCGGCGCATCACCCTATTTGGTTTTCCAAAGAGGACCTGGTCGGCAAAGAATCGCAGGAAGGATTGTTTCACTCGGCCCGCCGGGGTATAGGAAGGCGTCATTCCAAGACCAGCCGGAGGGAGGTCCTTCGAGGTTTCCACCAGGGGAAGGACGCCGATGGCAACTACCGGGATATTCATTTTCTCTTTCACAAACGGGATACCTGTAAACGTGCAATCCGCAATCAACAATTCAAATGGGAAACTGCTATGTATCTCCAGCAGGTCGGCATAGTATTCCGGTCCACGCAAAATGAATGCATGGATCATATCGAAATTCAATTTAGCCAACTGGCTTTTCTTTCTGGTGCGCTCAGGAAAAACCGCGTCGAAGTTGTTGCCTTCAACATCCACTGCCTTCTTAAATGGATAGTGAGGAATTCCCAGTTTTTTCAGTTTACCGGCATAAGAGCGGGAAGTGTACCAACGTACGTCATATCCCAAGTGCTGCAGGTGAACGGCAAGTCCCGTAAGGGGATTGAAATGCCCATCTGCAGGAAAATTGGCAAAGAGGATCTTCCTTCCCGCTGGTGGATTGGTTCCAAATTGATGCTCATTCATGGCCTGGTTGTTTATCATGGTCAAAATTTTTCATGGCGATAAGGTCTAAACAAGGGCAATATTAGAGATCGGAGTATCTAAATGCCAGTTATAAGCGTTTCAATTGTTATATCCGGTGACTAATTGCAGCAAAGGAAGGATCAAATGATAAGGGTGGGTATCCCTTTTGCATGCACCCCCGTTAGATGGCCCCTATTGCCCATGTACGAGTGGAACCATATTAATAAATTTATTCTGGTAGCAACGCTTTTGCTGCTTGCCGGCCTATCCCTGGAAGCCCAGGAGGATACGGTAAAAAGAAAAGGGATAGATAGTTTCTTGCTCAAGCAAAAGGGGATCATTGGTCAACTGGCGGAGAATTTATTGGTAGATACTTCAGAACCGGAAGTAAGTAAGGAACTGCTTCGTAATGATGCACCCTTTCAGCGATACCGCGGACGGGTGATCCGCCACATTTATATCGGCAATCTAGATTTCGGGGTCTCTATTAAGGACACAAGCCAAAAATTAAACAACAGTCTCACCCGCCTCGCGAATAATTTCCACAGGAAATCCAGGGAATTCGTGATCCGGAATAATCTTTTTTTCAAGGAAGATCAAAAGTTGTCCCCTTATTTACTTGGCGATAATGAACGCCATTTACGCGACCTATCCTTCCTGCAGGATGCACAGATCACGGTGCGACCTGTTAGGGGTTCGCCAGATTCCGTGGATATTGTAGTGTATACAAAAGATGTCTTCTCTATCGGGGGAACCATTCGGGCTAACAACACGAAAAGTGCACAGTTGGCCATTAAAGAGGAGAATGCTTTTGGTTGGGGTGATCGCATCCAGGTTAGCCTGCTCTATGATCAAAAGAGGCAGGAGCGGTTTGGACATGGATTTGAATACATCAAGAGAAACATTGGTGGTAGTTTTATTGATGCGTCCGGTGGTTACCTCAACTTCTCCAAATCATTTAGTAGTGGAACCCGGGAGGATAATATTCTATACTTGAGGCTGATTCGTCCTCTTGTGAATCCCTATATGCGCTGGACGTATGCCGCCGAAGCAGCCGTTCATGACACACGCAATATGTACGCAACGGATTCACTTTATCAAATGGATCTTAAGTATCGATATACCATCGTGGATGCCTGGGCAGGTTGGAATATGAGTGCCGACCACATTGGAGGAAAGAATGAAGATGACCGTTTAAGGCGGTTGTTAAGTCTAAGAGTAGTGAACCAGGATTTTACTGACAAGCCTTTGAAGTATGCTGAGCAATATGATTACCGTTACGCGGACCTAACGGCCATTCTCACATCGGCCAGCATCTTCAAACAGAATTTCTATAAGACCCGATACATCTATGGGTTTGGAAGAAATGAAGACGTGCCGGAGGGAATTGATATTTCATTGACAGCCGGATGGACAAAGAAAAGTCTTAGAGAACGTCCTTATGTAGGATTCGATTTTCAACGATACTATTTTTCTTCAAGTGAACGATATTTTAATTATACCGTCCGAGCCGGCAGCTTTTTTTACAAGGGCAAGGCAGAAGATATAGACCTGCTGGCCAATCTTAATTACTTCAGCAGGTTAAAACAATGGGGACCAAAATGGAAGCAGCGAACCTTCCTGAGCGCCGGTATTGGTAAGCAATACAGCAATCTCTTAAATGAACCACTTATGCTGGAGAGTGAATTTGGATTGCCGGGCTTTCGCTTTAATAACCTGGGAGGCGACCTCAGAATTTCCGGGAAACTGGAATCCGTTTTTTTTAGTCCATGGTCCATTCTTTATTTTAAGTTCGCCCCTTTTCTATTTGCAAATGGAACCATGTTCGGGTTATACGAGGGTGATAACAGTAGAAAAATTTACAGCGCCATTGGTGGCGGTATGCGAACAAGAAATGAAAGTTTGATCTTTGGAACTGTGGAACTCAAAGCGATGTATTTTCCAAGAAGGAATTTCTTCAATGAAACGTATAGAATTGAGATCAATACTAATGTGCGATTTAAGTATAACAGGCAGTATGTCAAAAAACCCGACGTTGTTCACGTAAATTGATCCATCTTCAGTTGGAATGACCAACCTTGTGCTTAATAACTTTGCCCTGTTTTCCAGACTTCCTAATTTGCCGGCGGAACGCACAAATGAAAAATCTACTTCACAAGCAAACAACAGATGAAATTCTTCAACGTATTAATTGCGTTACCGCAGATACCAAACCAATTTGGGGAAAAATGAATGCAGGACAAATGATGGCGCACTGCCAGGCTCCCATAAGGGTTGCCTTTGGCGAAGCTAAACTTAGCGGTAAATTCTTTGGTATGCTTCTGGGTCCATGGATCAAAAGAGTTGTTCTAAGTGAGAAGCCGTTTAAAAAGGGGTTACCTACTCATAAGTCATTCCTGGTTACAGATGAACGGAATTTTGATGAAGAAAAGGAGCGCCTCATGAGTGATGTTCGAAAGTTTTTCTCCTATGGGAAAGAAAAAATTGGAAAATACCCTCATCCCTTTTTTGGACGAATGACTCCTGATGAATGGGGAACCAGCATGTACAAACACCTGGATCATCACTTGAAACAGTTTGGGGCTTGAGACCAGGGATTAACGCGCAAAGGCGCAACCATTCTTAAAGGCGTAAAGGATGTTAAAGGTTCAAAATAACATGGTTAAGACTCAATATTCAATCTGATTGCGGGTTTGCGAGCCCAAAAATCGTTAACAATGATTTTTTATAGATTATGCCGAGGAATAACAAATTAAAGTCTATATTTGCCGAGCAAATTTTCGAGGTTAGCATTTCGTAATTGAACGTATTATTCTGCTGCATTTTTCTGTACGCATAGTCTTCTTTACACTTGCTTTTCCCAGATCATTATTAATCATTAATCAGTAAGAATGAACATTCATGTTTCCAATTTGAGCTTCAACGTAACCGATGAAGACTTAAAAGATTTTTTTGCAGACTACGGCGAAGTATCTTCTGCCAAAGTTATTATGGACAAATACACAGGCAAGTCCCGTGGATTTGGTTTTGTTGAAATGCCCGATGATGAGGCTGCTAAGAAAGCCATCAGTGAGCTTGACAATGGTGTAGTGGAAGGTCGTACCATCCGCGTTTCTGAAGCAAGACCAAGAGAAGATCGTCCGAATAACAACAAGAGGAGCTTCACTGGTAAGAGCAATTACAGCAACAGGTATTAAAAGAACGTTCTTTCGATACAGTCTCCCGGCCCAAAATGCTGGGATTTTTTTTGGGTCAGAAGGTCATAATGTACTCCACGAACCACGAAGGAGAAGAAGAGCCTAATAAAATTTCTCCAAAAAACTTCACCTTTGCCCATCCTTAATTGAACATATGGCCTCCTCCAGGAAAGCGGCAATAGGATTCATCTTCATTACTCTCTTAATAGACGTAATTGGTTGGGGAATTATCATTCCTGTAATGCCCAGGTTGATCGAGCAAATGACTGGTCGCGGATTGAGTGATGCTTCAAGGTATAATGGATGGCTATTATTTGCATTTGCATTACCCCAGTTCATTTTTGCACCTTTTGTAGGCAACCTCAGTGATAGATTTGGACGAAGACCTATTCTTCTGATTTCTCTCTTCGGATTTGGGATAGATTATCTCTTTCTAAGTTTTGCCCCGAATATTGGATGGTTTTTTGTTGGGCGCGTTATTGCGGGAATCACAGGTGCGAGCTTTACTACAGGCGCAGCCTATATCGCAGACATTAGCACGCCTGAAAACCGAACAAAAAATTTTGGAATGATTGGAGCTGCCTTTGGGGTTGGGTTCATGATCGGTCCATTTATAGGCGGCATGCTTGGCAAATATGGTCCAAGGGTTCCTTTCATTGCGGCTGCCGCTCTGTGTTTACTGAACTGGCTTTGGGGTTTTTTTGTTCTGCCTGAGTCTTTACCGAAAGATAAAAGGAGACCTTTTGAGTGGAAACGGGCAAACCCGCTGGGGTCGCTCGTTCATCTTCGAAAACATAAAGGAATTAGTGAACTTATTGGTTCCCTGGTGCTGGTTTACATTGCTGCCCATGCAATCCAGAGTAACTGGTCGTTTTTCCTTACCGAAAGATTTCAATGGGGCCCAGCCATGATCGGCAATTCACTTGCGGTGGTGGGTCTTTTAGTAGGGTTGGTCCAGGGCGGCTTAACCCGGGTAGTCAATCCAATACTGGGTAATGAGCGTAGTGTATACATCGGACTTAGCCTATATTCAATAGGTATGCTGTTATTTGGATTTGCAACCCAATCATGGATGATGTTTGCCTTTTTGGTT
>Ga0184625_10001329_pt1 | contig 10267 bp, 16 predicted proteins | sample PLM3_30_b1_FD_133151 | JGI IMG/M metagenome (GOLD analysis project Ga0184625, IMG submission 133151) | Groundwater sediment microbial communities from an aquifer in East River, Colorado, USA - PLM3_30_b1 | ecosystem: Environmental > Terrestrial > Soil > Riparian zone | place: USA: East River... | reverse complement strand
GGCGTTGCAATTGCAAGAATTCGACCGATCGCCCTGCTCGCCCCCACTCCCAACGTGGCGCCATCGATCGTTGCGCCCGTGATTGCATCAACAATTGTAAATTTGTCTGCCGCCGTAACCGTAATCGAAAATGTGCGATTTTGTAACAAAGGCAGATCGGCGGTCGGCCCAATAATTCTAACCTGATTGCCTGTTGACCATCCATGCGCCTCTTCGGTTGTAATCTCTGTCGGATTGGCTGATGAGGCGGCTATAATGCTTCGCTGGTCATTGCTCGTCACGACGTTTGGGCCGGCAAAGAAACGGAAAAAGCCGTCCGTAATTTCAACGTTTTAAGGCGATGATTGTTTGAGGTCGAAGGAAACTAGCCGCCCGACCGTTCCGTTGCGCGTCGTCGCGCAGAACCGCGAGCCGGGCCGGCGCGTCCACGGCCCTTGTTCCAGCGGCATGCCGTTCAAGCAGACATTCATGGCGGTGCGGTAATCAGGGCGATCGAATCGGCCCTGAAATGACTTTGACCATTCACCGCCGAGGAAGTTTAATTGCGTATATGAGGCAGCCGCCATCGCCTAGCCCCTACAGGCGATATAGTCGTCCATCGGCGGCTCGACCGAGCCGGTTTCGATGCCGTTCACTGTGCGCGCGTCATTCATGTGCTGCGTGTAAATGCTCGCAATTGTCTTGAGTTTTTCGCTCGATTGCGTGATCGGCTCGCAAACCTCAAGGGCCATGCGCGCCGCCAGCCCTTCGCAAAACAAATCATCGAATTCCCTCACATCGACCATATCGGCGACGAACCGAAACACGATCGGATCAGCCTCGCGCGAGACAAAATAATTGCCCTGAAAATCCCAATCGGGATAGGTCAGCCCGGTTGGAGCTCCAAGAAAATTGGACGAGCCCGATTTTGGATCTTGCGGCGCGTTGCGCAGATAATTGCCCGGCAATCGGAAGGCGTTTCGCGTCGAAGTCTGCGCAGACGGCCCGGAACCGATCGGAAACACCACGTTGAACGGGGTGACCGTCGCGCCGGCGGGAAATTCAGCACCGCCGATTTGCAGCCATTTGATCGAGCCGGTGCCGCCGACGAATGTGGTCGTCCAAGCTGCCCCCGGCGGCGTCTGATTGATGTTGAGGTCGATCAGGCTCATGTAGGCCACAGACAACCGCGTGACCACATCGTTCTTGAAATAGGTCTCTGTTGCGCTCCACTGCGTTGCGGTAGCGGGATTGTCCGCATTGTCACTCTGCCGTGAAATGTAGACCCGATTGGTGCCGTCGCCGGCCGCCGTATAGACGAGCTCACCCGTGAAATAGGCCGTCGCAGCGGTCCACAGATTGACCGTCATCGGGCCGAAATACTGAGCCCAAGCGTAGGACGTTTCTGGCTGATTATTGAGGTTGTTTTGGATCAGCGAAATCCAGGGCATGCCGGTTTCGTCTGACACGATCGAGCCGACGAAATAGGTGGTGGTCGATTGCCAGAGCGCCGGCGTCAAGAGCAACGTGCTCACGTCGACCGGCCGCAGAACGGCATTTCTGATGGTAAATCGCCAGATATTGCGGCGCAATTCGGCTCGGCGAACCTTGTCGTACACGAACGAGACTTCGCGGGCGTTTTTGCTGGCTTCGGTGAAGCCTTGAAGGGGATCGAGCATACTCGCGCCAACGTGTTGCAGCGCCCGATTAGCAATGTCGACGGCGGTTCTGAATACCATGACGGCAATCTGCCTGAGTTAGAGCCAATCGCAACGCACCGTTACCAAGACTTGAGTTGCCCCGGCGTGGCAATGAACGGCATTGAGCTCACGCGATCGATCACCGGCTCGACCGGCGCCGGCGGATTTGGGCTGTGGGAGAAGGACCGGAGAGCATTGGGATAGATGTGCCCCACCGGCGGCAGGTCGGTCACGCGCGAACCCACCGGAAGCTGGTCTCGCCCTATCAGGTTGCGATTGTAGAAGGCCACAAACGTCCGATCGGGCTGCGGCACGATCCGGGTCAGCGGCCAATCCATTTGTCGAATCGGAAACTGGTCTTGTCCGATCAAATTCCGATTGAAGGATACCGTAAAGCTGCGGTCTGGCTGTGCTGGCCCAAGCCGCACGGGCCAATCGAATTGATTGAACGGAAGCGCCGCCGCCTGTGTCAGGGCCAGATTGACCCGATTGATCCAAGTCCGAAGGTCATTGATCGGAACCGCGCCTTGCGGCGGTAGATCCGTGTGGAAACTGCCGACCGGCAAGACATCCTGACCGATGAGGTTTTCGTTGTATTTCGCCAGCCAGCCCCGCAACGGCTGTTCTGGGCCTCGCGGATTCGGCCAATTGTATTGGTTGAAGGGCAACGCCGCCGGCTGTGTGGTCAGCGCAAGATTGACGGTATTGATCCAAGTGCGCAGATCCACCGCGCGAGCCGGCCCCTGTGGCGGCAAATCGGTGTGGAAACTCCCGACCGGGAGCTGATCCTGCGCAATCAGATTCAGGTTGAATTTGTCGATCCAGCCCCGAAGCGGCTGCGCTGGCCCACGCGGATTAGGCCAGTCATATTCGTTGAACGGCAGGGCGGCCGCTTGCGTCGTGAGCGCGAGATTGACGCGATTGATCCATGTCCGAAGATCGGTGGCGCGCAAAGCCTCTCGAGGCGGCAAGTCGGTGACTTGTTTGCCGACCGGCAATTGGTCTCGCGCAATCAGGTTAAGATTGAAGCTTCTCGTAAAACTGCGGTCGGGCTGTGCGATCGGGCGCGGAGTCGGCCAATCCTCTTGGACGAATGGCCGATCGGCCGCCACTTGCGGGATCGCTTCGCCGATCCAAGTGCGCAGCGAAGTCGGGTAGGGCGCTGAATCGAGCGGCCTATCATAATGCTGTTGGCCGACCGGAAGCGCATCGCGCCCGATTAGATTGAGGTTGTAGCTCGCCGTCCAACTGCGCCCCGGCTGTAGAGCGGCGCGCGGGTTTGGCCAATCCTCCTGATTAAATGGCAAGGCGACGGCCACTTGTGGGACCGCAATGCCGAGCCACGTGCGCAGATTGATCGGATAAGGCGCAGCATCGAGCAGCCGGTCATAGTGCTGTTGACCAACTGGCAGTTTGTCTTTCGCGATGAGATTTTGATTGTACTTCCAGACCCACGTTCGCAGATTTTGCGGATACTCACGGCCAATCGGCAACGCCAAAATGCTCTTGCCAACTGGCCGCGAGAGCGTGGTTTGATTGAGAGAAACAATCCATGTCCGCAATTGCTGCGGATACGATGGGCCAATTGGCGGCAGATCATAAAGTTGTTTGCCGACAGGCGCGGTGACTGCCGGCGCCGCTTGAACATTTGAAGCAAGCGGTGATTGGCCTACTGGCCCTAGGCCGAGCATCTAGTCACCGTTTAGAGAGGCGTATCTGGTGTTGCGTCGTCTGCCGCTTTTCCCGCAACCGAGATAACTTGCCGCTGCATCTCACGAGCGGCCTCGAATGCGGGCGCTACGAGTCCCATCAGATCGCGCTGGAAGTTGATGATCTTCTTTGCCTCTGTGAAGGTTACGCCAGTAAAATCCCGCGACCCGGCACGGCCGATGGCTTCAAACTGAGCCAAGACACTTTTCTGACCAGCGGTCAGTCCAAGGCTGCCGAATTGATCCCAGGTCATTTGTGCTTCACCTTTCCTTTTGTTTTTACCTTGCTTTTTGTTTCAACAGCCGGCGGAAAGGCGGCACTATTAAACCGAAACTTGTCCGTATACCCCACCCCTTTAGCTTCCGGACACAGCTCCTTGAGCTTGAGCAGTTTCAGTTCCTCTATAGTCTGTGCGGCTTCAATACGTGGATGCACTGTAACATCCCGGTACTGCTGTCTCAGTGCTCCGATTTCATTCTTGACCGCTGTATCGCCCGCCTCATCAGCTATACGATAGTCATTGTCTAGCCGACAGAACTCAGCTAGCCGCGCCTTGCGCAAATAAATTCGCTGAACTTCTCTTGCCTTCGCTATGTCGTGATCGGGCTTGCCGTTGCCTGCGTCTTTCCAGGCATTGCGATAAGTACGATCAGTAGTCTCGTCTACAAAATCATTTGGTACGATCCGCCAGGATACCGGCGCAAGCCCACCGGGCCAGTGCCCGTCATTGACGTAGCGCGAGATTAGGCGGTCAATATAGGCTGGCGTGACATCTACCTCGAACGTAACCACGCGTTCATCATTCTCGTCCACACCATAGGCTTTCTTGATGACGCGCATGACAGTCAAGCCACCATCCACGCGAGACACTGCAACAGTGACGACATCGGGTTTTAAGTCCATTAGAGATCCCCGAATCCAACCACCTGCCATTGCTGCGGATCAATCAAGTTACCTACCGCTGTGGTGCCGTCAATCATCTGACCACACAATACGCCGGTAGTGCCAGCGGCACGAGCGTTGAAGCCAGAGCTTTGGATACTGTCAGAGTCCCAACCATTAGCGCTTGAGTCGTTGGTAGAGACAAATCCGGCCCAGTTTGCGTCCGAAAAATCGGTCCCGATGGTGATGTCAGCGTCACCGACGGCAGTATCTGCGATACTCGTTGTATTGTAAGATTTCAAGATCGTCGTGCTGTTCGCCGTCCAATACACCCAGAACTTTGCCGCGCTCGGATGGAAGTGCTGTCGCCCCGGTGTAACGGCCCGCGCCGTATCCGATCCGGCCTCCATCTCGGTCTGGACGGCAATCTCGACAACGCCTGTCGTGGTGTCCGTTGCAGTATCCACGCTGGCCCCGGTCAACGTGCCACCGGCAAGCGCCAGGGAGTTGCCGGTCTGCGTCATCGTCAGGTCGCCGCTATCCCAATTTATCACGCCACCTTCGGCGAGAAACAAGTCCGACCATGCCGCCCCGGCCGCACCTAGCGAACCACCGTCGTCTGCCCCCGGCCGCACGACACCGGCGCTGGTGATAATCATGCGATCGGTGGCTGTCTGTTGCGAATCGGCTGTAGTGGCGAATACCATGCGCCCCGGCATGTCCCCTGCTCCGGGGCTGCCGTCGACTACGACCGAAATGTGTGCCGCCTCTGACTCGTAGTCGACTCCATCATCGCCGTAAAAAGCAAACGAGCCAATAGTGTCGCCGTTCTGAACGATTGTGTGTGAGCCGGGAGTAGCATTGCGAGATTTGAGAAATAGAATATCACCGCCGAACGCATTGGCTCTGAAAGCAGCGGCGGAATATGCCCATTGCTCCCCTACTGCAATCTGCATCCGAGTTGCGACGAAGGGGGATAAACTGGATGTGGAGTTGATAAAAAGTTGATCTACATTCGTAATGTCAAAAGCGCCTCCGTCAAGATCGCCGCCGAGCGTGGGGGAAGTATCTTCTACAACATTGCTGATGCCACCGCCGGCCCCAGGAAGCGAGGACCAGTTGACCTTCCGCATGTCGCCTTCGGCACCCATCAACGGCACGAAGTCGCCCGCCGCCGGCGCGCCTTCGGTGGGCGTACCCACATGTGGCAAGTCGCCCGCGAGCGAATCGATAAAAACGATGGCGGTGCCAGATAGATTGATTTTGGAAGTGCCGGCGGTGCCGCCGATTTTCGACGCCGTTACCGTGTCGCGTGAAAGCGTCGTGCCCGAAACAGTATAAGTGCCGATGCCAAACTCCACATCGGTTCCGTCCTCGATGACATATGAAACGACGGTGGCGTTGGCGACGCTGGCTTCGGCAAACGTAAAAAACGCATCCGACGTTGCGCCGCCGAGCGTTATCGTCCCGGTGCCGGTCGTCGTCGTGTTGACTCTGACCCTGTTGAAAAGTGACGACACATTCGATCAGTAGGTTTCATAGATGATGTGAGCATCGCCGAGACCGGATGAGCCGCCGGCGGTCGAGCTATTCCACAGCACGCTTTCGCCGCCCGGCGCGGTGTTGCCAACGAGGGTCCATTGCTGCGTCGGTGAGGCGTTCCAGCGATAGATGCCGCCGAACAGATTAAGGCCGAGATTGAGTTTGGCGTCGGTCACCGTATTTGACGGCGTTGGCTGAGTGGCGGCAGCGACGAAGGTCACGACCGGAGCCGCAAGGGCTGCGGTGGCAAAGTGCGCCGGGCCATCCGAATGTGGCGCGGCCAATGTGGTCGGCGTCGTTTCGAGCGTACTCGCGCGGGCAAATTCGATCGCAGCCACGATTGAGGCGGTGCCCTTGCCCGAGAACGAAATTTCAAGGATGTCCGTGATCTGCGTACCGGCCGCGCCCTTGACTGCCATGTACGTCGATGCGCTGCCAATGGCAGAGCCGGCAGCAGCAGCCGTGAACGTCAAGCCGGCTGACGTGAAGATTCGCTTTGCCATTTCATTCTCCTGTTCTCATCAGCACGGGACGAGACATCGTTCCGCCGACCATTACATACTTTCCGCTCGCCACGAGCTCTTTGACCTGTTGAATGGTTCGATGCACGTAATCAGGCTCATGCCTGATAGCGTCGCAACCATCGCAAATGTACCTGTCGCATTGATAGCAGTGTGCGCGCTCGCGCGTGCGCAGGGGATTGAGGATAACGCTTCCTCCACAGTGCGGACAGCCAAGCACCGGCGCCTCAAATACTGCACCTTCCGCCACCTGTGACGGATGATAACCAAGACGCGCCGCAAGATGCGCAGGAATACCGGGCGATGCCCGATGATCGCAGAATGCTTCGCCGAAATGTGATTTCTTGGAGAAGATCATGTGAGCGCCTGTTTAATCTGCGTGAACCGATGTTCTAGATCACGTCCCCTTTCAGTCACGGCGCCTTCGGCCTTGCCGAGCTCTGCCGCACGCTTCTCGAAAGCCGCTTGCCGATCAGCCTCTACGCGATCAACCGCCTTGATTTTCTCCTGCAATGCCAGCTCTTGGGCTGCAAACTCCTTCTCGTATTCGGCAAGTCGTTTCTCCAAGGCGGCCTTTTCATCGACAAGCACCGCCTCGCGTCCGGCGAGCTCGTCACTGAGTCTCTTGAGTTCGGCGATCTGCTTCCTATGCGCCGTCAAGAAGTCTTTCGCGGCTTTCGGGTCAGACATGACCTCAAGCAAATGCAGCACCGCATCCGCGCTGCTTGGCGGTGTGCCACCCGAAGATCCTGCCGTGCCGAATGCCATGATCTGTCCTTCAGGACACTGTTAGTAAGCTTGTTAGGGCAATTGCATTTGGAAAATCTGTATTAAAGGAAGTTGGAGGTCCGCCGAAAGTTGTAACAATGACGCAAATGTCTCCGAAAAATGCATAAATAGTAAAATTAGAGGTGCCGCCGAAGGTTTGGTAAAACACATCCCTAAACCGCGCAATTGTCCCCGTGATTAAAACGAAATCGCTATAATTGTTTGCAGAAACAACCATTGTATTTCCCTCTACGTGCTGGCGACTACGGCCACTCTGAAACCCGCACCCACTGGAACGGCATGATATTCCGTCTGCCCCGCAACCAGCCGCGTTGTCATTGCGGCACCGCCACTTATCGATACGGCGGTTGGATTGGTACCGAATTCAATGCAACAAGTCGTGTCCGTATGCAGGCGCACGATCCGCGTCTTGGCATTGAACACGGTTGATTGCGTACTGCCGCCGGCATTGCCCACGCCTTGCGTTGCGAGTGGCGGCTGCATCGGCATCTGGCCTACGCGCCCGGCCGGCCCGATCTGCACTTCGGCGAATTCGGTCACACACAATTGGGCCATCGATCACCTCACGTCGTAATCGATGCCCATTTGCCGTACATCATGCCGGGCATCAGTGACCCGCAAACGCTTGGCGAGATAGATGCCGTGGTCGCGGCAGATTGAACAGCGTCATAGAACGCATTGTCCGCAGCCACCAGGGCGGTTTGATAGGCGCCCAAGTTGGCGAACACGCCGAACCCGTTGGGCGCGTAGGTGGCGAACGCTGCGGCATAGGCGACCTGCCTCGCGCTGGCGGCCGAGTTGACGGCGGACATGAAGTTAAATTCGAGTAGCGTCGCCATCAGAAAACTCCGAGCGCATTGAGCAAGGTGACATAGGGTTCCTTGCCAAACCCCTCATTGTTGGTATCGCAATTGGCGAGCATGGCGCGCGCATAGGCGATTTCGGCGGCATTGACCGCATTCTGTCCCACCGCGCTTTGGGCCGCCGCGCTAACGGCCGATTGCCGCGTTGCCTCTGCCGCAAGAGCCGTCAGATCGAAAGTGGTTTTGCCGATTTTCGCTGCGTGACCCATGCCGCCCTCACGGTTTCACGTCGAAGCCTGCCGGCCCCACTTGCTGCGCGTTCTCGAAAAACCGAACAAACGACTCAAGGGCGTTTATCACGTCCTTTTTCGAGAGGCCGGCGCCGTCGAGTACGCGCAGTTCGATTTGATCGCCTGCGGTTGAGGCGGTGCCCGTGGTGAAGTCGTTGAACCGGAACCCTTCCTCACCACGATTTAGGCTGACAAAGTGATCGGCCATTAGTTGCCCTCAACAAAGTCGCACCTGAGCGCCGCAGGCCCCCCGACCGTGACGCCCGTGGTCAGCTTAATCACGAGGTCGAAGAAGCCGCCCGGATCGGTCGTGAATTGGGTTGCGCCCAAATTCACCAATACCTGCCAGAGCGGGAGGTTCTGATGGACCGGCGTGTAGGTGCCAAGGAATGTCGTATCCTTGTGACTGAGCGGGCCGGCGAGCGTCTGTGCGGCGCCGAACAGCTTGTTATCGACCGGCCCGGTGATCTGCACGATGCCGCCGGCGAGTTGCGGCGGTGTGCCGTCAACCAGCGACGAGCTAAACGCCACATCGATGTCGCCAGCAGCAACGGTGATGGCCTGGGTTGTGAGCAGCACGGTCTTTACCTTAGCGTTGGTCGGAATTCTGACCAGCCGGTAAACCGACACGGCGCTATCGCCCGCGACCGCAGTGAGCGTGTCATTGACTGAGCGCAGCGAGCCGGGTCCGCCCTCGCCAGAGGTCGGAATGACCATCGGAGAAGCGTCCCATCCGGTGATGCTTGGGCTTTTCGGGGTAACGACTGCCATTGGGGTTCTCCGTTATGGCGTCACGTCAGCCGCAGCGGACGTATCGGCGCAGAGGACTTGCAAGAGGCGGCCGGGTTCAAGGCGCGTTGCGCCGGAACTCATGCCCGTCCAAAGCTGGTAGGGCAGGGACGACAAGTCGCGGCGTTGCGAAACATCATTCTGGACATCCTTCCAGATACCGAGATAGAGCCCCGTCTTGACGAAAACGATGTTCTGCCGGACGTTGGCCGAGCTCGTAAGGCGCTCGGTGTAGATAATGTCGAAGCCCATGAACCTAGTCACTTTTCCTTCGACTAGGGTTGGTCGATCGGCGCCCGAGAAGTCGGTCGATACCACCTGCACCTGATTGAGTAGATCGCTTTCCCCCTGACTGTTTGTGATCCACGTCAGGCTTTCCATGTCCACATCGACCTGGGCCTTTCGGAAGATGCGCTTCGCCTCGATCATTTTGGCGACGGTCAACCCACTGGCGGCGGCTGAACCGAAGGTAGACGCGATCTGAAAAAGGCCGGATGCGTTGAATACCTCGCCGGACAAGCCGCCCGCGTCGGCGCCGATCTGCGCCGTGGCGAATGCGGCCTGAATGAGCCGATCGTCCCACTCGCGCGCAACGGCGGCGGCGGCAACGTCGGAATACTGTGAGGTCGGATCGGTGAGAAGCTTGAGCTTGTCGAACGAGTCGATGAGCTGCACCGCCTCTTTATCGACCGGGAACACCCATCGCCGGGTGAAGTCCACATCTTGCCGATCGAGCGGGGCGAAGCGGCCGGTCGGCGTTTTCATCTGGATCGCGCCGATGTACTGGACTGGGCTCGCCTGCTTGCCGATGTGATGCCCCTCCATGCAGCGGCCGCGCAGCTTAGAAGTGCGCTGTTGCAGCTTCACATTGAGGATGCTGGAAAATTGAGTCACATAGAGCTTGAACAAATTCTCGCTCATAGCGAGCCCTCCGCGCGTTCGATAACTCACCGGCGAGTGCCGGCGGTGTTTTCGACCGTGCCCTTGCGGGGGTCGCGTATTGCTTAGAAGCCGTGTCCTCTCGGGGGCTGGACCGGCCCAATCGGTCTTGTCCTTGCGGGGACCGAACGCGGGCCGTTTGGCTAGCGGAGCAACTTGGTGCGCGCCGACCATAGGCGAGCGCGAAATTCTGTCTACGCCCCCGGTTTTTTGGGCGGCTCAATAGAAACCATTCCGCACGCGCCAGCGCAGCCACATCAGCACGATTAAATCACTTCTTACGTGCATGCTTGGATCGCATCTTGTTCGCGCGCTTGTTCGCG
>Ga0184625_10001328_pt1 | contig 10269 bp, 14 predicted proteins | sample PLM3_30_b1_FD_133151 | JGI IMG/M metagenome (GOLD analysis project Ga0184625, IMG submission 133151) | Groundwater sediment microbial communities from an aquifer in East River, Colorado, USA - PLM3_30_b1 | ecosystem: Environmental > Terrestrial > Soil > Riparian zone | place: USA: East River... | reverse complement strand
TCGCGGACGTGTCCCATCGACGCGAGCACTTTGTAATCGCGGCCGAGATACTTATTGATTGTTTTTGCCTTCGCCGGTGATTCGACGATGACGAGCGATTTAGCCATGGGTCTTTTCAAATACCTTAGCACGGTCCACGGAACCGTACGAATCTGCCGCCGTCGACGCGACGCACGGCGCCTGCAAGCTCCAACTCGAGTAGACGCGGCAACAACTTCATCCGATCGACTCCCGATCGCTCCGCGATCTCGTCGAGATCGTAAGCATCGCCGTCGTCCATCGACCGGAGAACTGGATCCTGAGACGCGGGATTCGCCTTCTTGGATTCTTTTGCGCTGCTAATCCCCAGTCCCGAATCCCTAATCCCGGGAGGCAGCTCCTCCAAGATATCGTCCGCACACTCCACAAGCTTTGCACCGTCGCGCAGCAGCGCGTGCGCCCCGTAATTCCGGCCGCCCAGGACGTTGCCCGGAACGGCAAGTACCGCGCGCCCCTGTTCGAGCGCGAAATCGGCGGTGATTAACGACCCGCTGCCTTCTGCCGCCTCGACGATGACGACGGCGAGTGACAGTCCGCTGATGATGCGATTGCGCTGCGGAAAGTGGTGTTTCAGAGGAGGCATGCCTGGAGGAAACTCGCTCACCAGCGCGCCGCATTGGGCGATGCGCTCCGCGAGCCCGCGGTGCTGGGGCGGATAGATCACATCCACGCCGCAGCCGAACACCGCAATCGTGCGGCCGCCGCCCTCGAGCGCCCCGCGATGCGCCGCCGAGTCGACACCGCGGGCCATACCGCTGACCACGGTGACATTGCGGCGCGCGAGGTCGGCGCCGAGCTGGCGCGCCACTTCGAGCGCATAAGGGGATGCGGCGCGCGATCCGACAATCGCCACCGACGCTGCGCGCAGGACGTCGAGGTCACCTTTTACCCAAAGAGTGGCTGGTGGATCGTGGATGGCGGCGAGGGCGGTTGGAAAGCAGGCATCGCCCGGGGACAATGACGAAATACTGAGACTCATCGCTGCTCCACATCGCAGCGCGAGCCGGTGCCTGACCTTCCCTATGATACGCATTTTTGTGCCCTTTTCTCTCTGCGCTTTGCTCTCCCGTGGCTGCGTCTTCCCTGCTATAGTGGAGTTCTATCCCCATGCCAATGCGTCTGTTATCTGTCGTCGTGCTTGTGGCGGCCCTCGGCGGAGCGGTCTATGCCGCCGACGCCCGGGCGGACGCCAAGGCGCAGGTAGAGTTCGGTATCGCCGTTGCGCAGCGCGGCCTGTGGAAAGAAGCGATTTATCGCTGGGAGCGGGCCACGCAAATCGATCCGACATACGCTGCCGGGTTCAATAACCTGGCGGTCGCCTACGAGCACGAAGGCATGCTCGACAAGGCGGCCGAAGCGTACGAGCGGGCGCTGAAGCTGGAACCGGACAACGTCCTCGTGCGGCAGAACTTCGAACTGTTCAAGGAAATCCATGACCGGACAACCCAGTCTCAAAATCCTTAGCTGCATCCTTGCCGTCGGTGTGGCAGGATGCGCGAGCTTCTACGAGATCCCCATCGAGACGCCGATCGCGGCCAAGCTCGATGTGTCGGCCTTCCAGCGCGTATTCATCGCCGGGTTTATCTCGGGCGGCACGGATGACGTGGACGGGAATCTTGAGACCGTTCGCCTGCTTCGCAGCCAGCTGCGCATGAAGTCGAATCTGCGCGTGGTCGACGCCGATGTGTTGCCGTTGATGGACGTCGCGTCAGGACGCAGCGAAGCGGGATCGGGCTCGCAGGCACGCGAAGGCGCGCCGGCGCCCGAGACGCCGGAAATCAAGAACGAGAAGGATCTGCAGCCCTACGAGCACATCTTCGCCGACGCCGACTATTGGAAGCGGATCGGCGAGGAATATCAGAACCCGCTGATCGTGACCGGCACCGTGCTCTTCACGCCGCATTCGCAGGCGGGCATGGTGCAGCGCGAGCGCGAAGTCATCGACCCGCTCGGCCGCCGCACCGTCCAACCGACGCGCGAGTACATGGAGCGGAAAGGGTTCATCCTGCAGGAGAAGTTCATCTTCATCGACGGCCGCTCCGGGGCACAGATTTATTCCGAGGCGCTCCGCGAGGAACGGCTCTACAACCAGAACGACAACACGCCGGCGCTGTCGTCCTACTTCGAGCTGATGGACGAGATCATCCCGCGTTTTCTGAGCACGCTCAGCACGCAGCGCGTACGAGGATCCCGGGTACTCATCAAATAGCCAAGCGTTTGCCGTCGACGGTAAACGCTTGACGGTAAACGCCTAACCGCCTGTGATATAATCTTTTGTTCTCTAAGCAAGGGAGTGTGTCCGTGTACGCGATCATTCAAGCTGGGGGTCGTCAAGTGAAGGTCTCGCCAGGTGCTACCGTCGAGCTCGACGGCCGAGCCGCCGAGGCCGGCAAGGAAGTGACCTTCGAACAAGTGCTGTTTCTGTCGAGAGACGGCGGGGAAATGACCGCCGGCGCCCCGTTCGTGAGCGGCGCGAAAGTGGTTGGCATCGTCGATGGCGAGTCTCGCGGTCCCAAAGTGCGGGTCTTCAAGAAGAGACGCCGCAAGGGTTTCCGCAAGCAGGCGGGACACCGCGCCTTTTTCACGAAGGTCCGGATTACCGACATCGTCGGCTAGCGGGTAGCGGGTAGCGATTTTAGATTCCAGATTTTAGATTCCAGTTTCAGGTATCAGCTCATGGCTCATAAAAAAGGACAAGGCAGCTCACGCAACGGCCGCGACAGCAACTCGCAGCGGTTGGGCGTCAAGCGTCACGACGGCAACATCGTGACCGGCGGATCGATTCTCGTGCGGCAGCGCGGACGACGGTTCGCCCCCGGACTGAACGTCGGGCTCGGCAAAGACGACACGCTCTTCGCGAAGGTCGACGGCCGCGTGCGCTTCGAAGACCACGGCGCGCGTGGTCGCAGAATCAGCGTTCTGCCGGTGGTGGTAGACGCTGGAAAGTAGAAAGTAGAAAGTAGAAAGTGAAAAGTAGCAGAGCCCTTTTTACTTTTTACCTTTCACTTTTCACTTTCACATCTTTCACTTCCACGTCTTTCACTTCCACGTCTCACCCATGTTCGTCGACGAAGTCGACATCCTCGTAGAGGCCGGCCACGGCGGCGCAGGCTGCATGAGCTTCCGGCGCGAGAAGTTCGTCCCTCGCGGCGGTCCCGACGGTGGCGATGGAGGCAAAGGCGGTTCGGTTTTCGCCGTTGCCAGCCCACACATCAACACCCTCGTATCCTTCAGATTCAACCGGGAGTTTCATGCCCGGCGCGGCGGCCACGGCGAGGGTTCGAATCGCACCGGCAAGGATGCGTCCGATGTCGAGCTCGAGGTCCCGGTCGGCACTCTCATCTACCAGAAGTCCGAGGACCCGTCTGAAGCGCCGGTGATCATCGCCGATCTCGTCGAAGCCGGTCAGCGCGTGCTGGTGGCCCAGGGGGGCATCGGCGGGCGCGGCAACGCGCGATTTGTCAGCTCGACCAATCGTGCGCCCCGCCGCTTCGAAGAAGGGCTTCCCGGCGAAACCAAACAGCTCCAGCTTCACCTCAAGCTGCTCGCAGACGTCGGCCTCGTCGGCTTCCCCAACGCCGGCAAGTCGACGTTGATCTCGCGCATTTCGGCGGCGCGCCCGAAGATCGCCGACTACCCGTTCACGACCTTGATACCGAATCTTGGTGTGGTGTCGCTGAGCGGCAATCGCAGCTTCGTCGTCGCCGACGTGCCCGGTCTTATCGAAGGCGCCCATGAGGGCAAAGGACTCGGCGATCGATTTCTGAAGCATCTCGATCGGACGAAGGTGCTGGTGCACCTGGTGGACATATCAGGGGTGTCGGGACGCGACCCGATTGACGATTTCGAGACGATCCAGCGGGAGCTCGCCGCCTTCAGCCCCGATCTCGCCGCGAAGCCCCAGATCGTCGCGGCGACCAAAATGGACGCAGCGGGAGATGCCGACGCCATCGATGCGCTCGAAGCACACGTGACCGCACATGGCCTTCGGTTTCTACGCATCTCGGCCGTGGCGGGGGACGGATTGGCCGAGCTGCAGGAGGCGGTCTGGCGCTACCTCACGCCGATGGCCGAAGCAGAATCGCGAGAGCGCGAGGCCGAAGGAGTGGCACTGCGCGGCGAAGCGCGGCGGGAGAGCGCCGAAGCCGAGCCCGCACCCGCTGAGGCTAAGGTGGTGGCTCGGCGTGCTCCCGCACGCCGAGGCACTAAGAAATGACCGTCCGGGTAGGCATCCTCGGCGGCACTTTCGATCCGATTCATCTCGGTCACCTCGAAGCCGCTGCTGCGGCCACGCACGCGCTTTCGCTCGACCGGTTGCTGCTGCTGCCGTCTCGTACACCACCGCATCGCAGCACCGAGCCGCGCGCATCGGTGTTTCACCGATTCGCCATGACCGCGCTGGCAGCGGCCGAGCGCGACATGTCCGTATCCGATCTCGAAGTCAGGCGCGACGGGCCATCCTATACGGCACTCACGCTCGAAGCGCTTCACCGCGAAGGCTTCGCGCCCGCGGACTTGTTCTTCATCACCGGCAGCGATGCGTTCGCCGATGTCGCCACGTGGCACGACTACCCTCGCATCCTTCAGCTTGCGAATTTCGTCGTCGTCTCGCGTCCAGGGGCGCCACGCCCGTCTGAGCTCATCCCGAATCCCGTATCCTCGATCACTGATCCGGCGAGGCCGACCGTCTTGTCCGTAGAGGCTGACACTCCAGACGTGTCGTCCACCGACATCCGACGGCGCGTCGGCGCCGGCGAATCGATTGACGGGCTCGTGCCGTCGAGTGTCGCCGGTCATATCCGCCGGCATCATTTGTACGTGCCGGCGCCAGTAGCGGCGGTCCTGTGACTCCTCCACGCAAACGCGCATCCAAAAAGTTTCCCGCTCAGGTTCAGCGCGCCATCGACGCCGGGCACGACCGCAAAGCCGGCGACGTGGTGGTGCTCGATCTCCGCCCTGCGGAGGGATTCACTGACTATTTCGTGATCATGACCGGCCAGAATACGCGGCAGATCCAGGCCATCTCGGATGCCATCCAGGAATCGCTCGGCACCAAGGGAGTCAAGCCCGCGCACATCGAAGGCGGCGACCGTGCGGGATGGATGCTGCTCGACTATTTCGACTTCATCGTGCACATATTCAGCCCGGAATCCCGCGCCTTCTATGCGCTCGAGCGCCTCTGGGGATCGGCGGAGCGAATTGCTGTGCCCGATCCTGCGCCGCCCCATTCGCAATCCCGTAACTAGGGATTAGGGATTGTCAGCGCGCTGACGCGCGTTGCTTAAGCGCAATTCCTGCGATTCCCGTTCTGTATTTCGTGGCGGTTTCTGCACAAATCCTTAATCCCTAATCACAAATCCCTAGAGTCCCTAGAGTTTCAGTGTGGGTATGCGCCTTGCCATCTGATGGCGCATGACACCTCATCCCTAGGGTGGTCCAAATCCCGAATCCCCAATCCCTGATCCCGACTCGGGTCAAAGGTGCAGCGAACGGTTTCATCGCTGCCGTGCTGGCGCCAGGGTGCGCGGTCTGCGACGCGCTTCTCGACGAGCCGTTGTCGGGCTGTGTGTGTGCACCTTGCTGGCGATCGATTCGGTCGATCACGCCTCCGATATGCGACAGATGTGGAGATCCGCTGCCTCGTGCGGATTTCTCTCGTACGCACTGCTCAGAGGGGCACTGGGCCGTCACACGCGCGCGGGCGATCGGCGAATACGAGGGCACGTTGCGCGACATCATCCACGCGCTCAAGTATGCCGGCCGGCGGTCGCTTGCCAGACCGCTCGCCGCTCACATGCGCACGCGCGGCAGCGATGTGCTGACAGACGTCGATTGCCTCGTGCCGGTCCCGCTGCACTGGCGCCGCGAGCATCAGCGGGGCTTCAATCAGGCGCGCGAGATCGCGCGTCATCTTGGGCCGCCAGTCATCGGCGCACTCGTCAGGCGCCGCGCGACGCGGCCACAGGTCGAGCTGGCGGCAGACCTCCGGAAGACGAATGTGGCGGACGCGTTCGCTGCGCGTCGCGCCTGGTTTGGCGGGCCCGACCTTCAGGGAAAAAAAGTACTGCTCGTCGATGACGTGAGCACGACGGGAGCAACCTTGGAGGCCTGCGCGGCCGTGCTGAGGGACGCTGGTGCGGCAGACGTGCGCGCCCTCACCGCCGCCAGAGTCGTGACCAGGCGGCGCCGGTCGAGCCCCTAAGCCTTTGCGGCGACTCGTGCCTGCACCGCTGCGAACACGTCCTCGGCAACCTCGTCTATCGTCCGCTCCCCGTCCACGCGAACCCAGTCCGGACTTGCTGCCTGCCGCAGGTAGCTGGATCGCACTCGCTCGAGCAGGGAGAGATCGCGCTCGTACCGATCGCGGCCCTGAGACTTGCGTTGGGCGGCAGTCGCCGGCGCGATATCGATGAAGATCGTCAGGTCGGCGCGCGGGAGATACCGCTGAATGTCTTCGAGCCATCCGGCGTCGAGTCCGAGCGCTTCCCCGTACGCAATGCTCGATGCCCGGTAGCGATCGCACACGAGGATCAGGCCACCATCGACCCACTCGCGAATCGCTTCCCGGCGTTCGTGCCGGTTGGCGACGAACAACAACTGCATCACGTCGGAGCCGTACTCGCGCTCGCCCTGAAGCGCGCGCGCGATCTCCTCACCGATGGACGTGCCGTAGTCGGGAAACGACAGCAGCCGCACCTTGTGCCCGGCCTCGCGCAGCCGCTCGCGCAGCCGCTGCGCCTGGGTCTCCTTGCCGCTCTGATCGACTCCCTCCATCGCAATCAGCATCCCCGCCATGTGTGAGTCTCCGATCTGAAACTGAAATCTAGAATCTAAAATCTGGACCCTGGAACCCTAAAGGTCGGATTCCGTCTCGAGTGCCAGCTGATCGTCTATGGTCTGTCTCCGGCGAATCACCCTCGCGCGGCCGTCGTCGATTAGCACCTCCGCGGGCAGCGGGCGGCGGTTGTAGTTCGACGACATCGCCGAGCCGTACGCTCCGGCGTCGAGAACCGCCAGCAGGTCGCCGACCTCCAGCTGGTTGAGCCGGCGGCCGCTCCCGAAACTGTCGGTGCTTTCGCACACGGGACCGACGATGTCGTAAGACAGGTCGCGGGCAGCGCGCGGCGAGACGGCAACAATACGGTGGAAGGCCCCATAAAGCATCGGCCGCATGAGCTCTGTCATGCCGGCGTCGAGCACGGCGAAATGGTGTCCGCCGGCCGCCTCTTTGAGGTCGACCACGCGCGCAAGCAGCGCCGCGGACGCGCCGACGATGAACCGGCCTGGCTCGAGCGCGATCGACAGCCCGGACGAGGCGACGATCGGAAGAATCGCCGATGCGTACTCCGCCGCGCTCGGCGCCCGGGAACCGTCGTATGAAATCCCGAGCCCGCCGCCGATGTCGATGTGATCGAGCTGGATGCCCTCGTCCCGCAGTTCTCGCGCGAGGCGGACGACGGTCGCCGCTCCGCGTTGAAGCGGTTCGGTGCTGATAATCTGCGATCCCAGGTGGACATGAATGCCGACGGGCTGCAGCCCGGGCTGTGCCGACATCTTTCGATACAACGCAGCGGCATGCTCGAGGGGAACTCCGAACTTGTTGATGTGCCGGCCGGTGGAGATATGAGGATGCGTGCCGGCATCGATGTCCGGGTTGACCCGCAGCGCAACCCTCGCGCGCACGCCCCTCGCTCTCGCCGCGCGATCGATGCGCTCCAACTCGCCCGCCGACTCGGCGTTGATGGCTTTCAACCCCAGCTGCACGGCCCGCTCGATCTCGTCAGGGGATTTCCCGACGCCGCTGAAGACGATGTCATCGGGGGCGAATCCCGCGCGCATCGCCAGCTCGACCTCGCCGATCGAATTGGCGTCAACCGCGCTGCCCGCCTCGCGCAGCAGCCGCACCACGGCCAGCGACGAGTTCGCCTTCATGGCGTAGTGAATCCGGTGCGGATGGGCGGCAAATGCCTGGTCGAGCTCGCGGTACGCATTGCGAATCGACGCGGCGCTGTAAACGTAGAGCGGGGTCCCGTTGGCGCGTGCCGTGTCCTCGAGCGACACACCGTCGCAAACCAGCGTATTTCCCGTGCGAAAGAAGCCAACCACGGCGGGGATCTTACATCAGCTATCATGATGTCGCCGGTGTCCATCGAAGCGACCATTCAGCTCGCGGCCGACGGCGATCAGGCCGCGTGGGACACCATCGTCAAGACGTACTGGCGCAAGGTGTTCAACGTCGCCTACCGGTTCGTCGGCACGTATGAAGAAGCGGAAGATCTCACGCAGGAGATCTTCCTCAAGGTGTTTCGATCGCTCAGCACGTTCGATCGGCGCGCAAATTTCCAGACCTGGCTGATCAGCGTGAGCCGGAACTTCTGCATCGACCGCTACCGGAGCGGCCGGCGCGATCGCGAGGTGTTCGCCCGGGAGGTCGACGCATCGACGGTGCAGGCCGAAGCGCCCGGAATGAATGCGCATGCGCGCGTAGAACTTCAGGATCGGGTGGCGCTGCTGCGCGAGGCGCTGCGCGAGCTGTCGCCGCCGCTGCGCACGGCGGTGCTCCTGCGCGACATCCACGAGCTGTCGTATCAGGAAATCGCCGAGCAGCTCGGCGTGGCGGAGGGAACGGTCAAATCGCGGATCAACCGCGGCCGCGCAGAGCTGGCACGCCAGATCGAGGCGTTGCGGGCCAAAGAAGGAGCACCCAGATGAGCGTGACGTGCGAACAATCAGGTGACGTCAGCATCGTGCACGCGGGTCCCGCGCGCCTGATGTATCCGTCGCTGTCTGAGTTTTCGACGCTGGTGACCGGCGAGATTGCAAGAGGCGCGCGGAAGCTGGTCATCAACTTCGGCGGCGTGGAGTACCTCGACAGCGCCGCGATCGGCTGCCTGATGGACTTGTACCGGCAAGCGACGGCGGCAGGGGCGACGCTCAAGCTCGCCGGCCTGCGCAGCAGGGTCGAAACCATGCTGACGCTCACCGGAGCGAATCAGTTCATGGAGATTCATCCCGACGCGGCAGCGGCGGTCAAAAGCTTCTGAAAGGCCGAGACGATGACGCGCAGCATAAAAACCAGCACCGGCGCCGACATCAACCTCGACGGCGACATCCTGGCCATTCTGGAGACGCTGTACCGCGAGATTACCGTCAAGCGCAACTTCGATCGCTCGTTCGAGGACATGATTCATGAGATCCGGCATCTCATCGGACAGATGACCGAGGAGGAGCGCGGCAGCTATCTGGCGGAAAGCCTGTTCCTGAACTCGGTCAAATACGAGAACGATCGCGCCGAAGCACTTATGAGAAAATTGACCAACAGGAAATAGGAGTGCGGTGTCCCTAAATTACCTCGCGACGAAGTTTCAGTGCACCTGGCCGTGGAGCACGCTGGTGATGCTGTGCGACGGCAGGATCGTCTGCGGCTGCGCCGATCCGTACGGCAAACGCGTCCTCGGAGACGCCCGGACCGCGCGCATTTCCGAGATCTGGAACGACACCCGCATCAGCACACTTCGCGCCGAGCTGAACGGCGGCGGGTCCACGTTCTGCGGAGACTGTCCGCTGAAGCTGCCGCTCAAGGGCCAGGCGCCGACCGAACGGCCGCTCGACGTGGGCCGGCTGCCCAGCCGCCTGTATATCGAGTGCACCGCCGCCTGCAACATCTCCTGCACCGAAGCGTGCTGCGCGCCGGAAACCGGGATTACCAAGACCCGCAACGCCGGCATGCTCGACTTCGACATGTTCAAGAACGTCGTCGACGAGGCTGGGCCAGGGCTCGTGCGCATCGACTTCTTCAATTACGGCGAGGCGTTCCTGCACAAGCGAGCGATCGAGATGTGCGAGTACATCAAGTCACGCTTCCCGCACATCTATCTCTACACCAGCACGAACGGCTTGATGTTCACCGAGGAATCGGCGAAGCGGCTGGTGCACTCGGGTATCGACGAGGTGACGTTCTCGATTGACGGCGCGTCTCAGGACACGTACGTCCAGTACCGCCAGCGCGGCAAATTCGACCTGGCCATTCGCAATCTGCGCGTGATGGCGGAAGAAAAGCGGCGCTCGCGCCGTGATGTGCCGCACCTGAACTGGCGCTACATCCTCTTCAAGTGGAACGACAGCGACGAAGAGATGAACCTCGCGCGGCGGCTGGCCACCGAAATCAACGTCGATCGGCTGTCGTGGGAGCTGACCGACCATCCCGAGAACGCGTTCTCGCGGCGTTTC
>Ga0184625_10001327_pt1 | contig 10275 bp, 10 predicted proteins | sample PLM3_30_b1_FD_133151 | JGI IMG/M metagenome (GOLD analysis project Ga0184625, IMG submission 133151) | Groundwater sediment microbial communities from an aquifer in East River, Colorado, USA - PLM3_30_b1 | ecosystem: Environmental > Terrestrial > Soil > Riparian zone | place: USA: East River... | reverse complement strand
TTCAAATCGCTCGGATACACGGCATCCATGCCTGCCTCCCCTGGAAAGAATAAAATCGGAATGGCCGCAGCCTATCGAACCCCGCTACCCTGAGGAAATACCATTCTCAGACAGCTTCTCAGCCAGGTCCGGGGATTCGGCGGCCAGGTTGCGCAGCGCTTCGTCCAATGCCAGTAAGTCCAGTCTCGAGCCTTCGATCGCGATATCCACGTCCTCCAGCCGTATGCGATTCTGTTCGCCTCCCCGTTTGAGCCGGCCCTTGCGCCGCGCTCTTTCGACGAGAATCCGGCGCATCGATTCGGCGGCGGCGCAAAAGAAGTGCCGGCGACTATCCCAATGTTGTGCTTTGGCGACATCCACCAGCCGGATGTACGCCTCATGCACCAGCGCCGTGGCCTGCAGCGTCTGCCCCGGCTTCTCGTGGGCGATTTTCGCAGCCGCCAGCCTTCGCAGTTCGTCGTACACGAGCGGGAGCAGTTGTTCCGCCGCGTCCGGATCGCCAGATTCAATTTGCGAGAGGATGTGCGTGACGTCAGACATGGCTCAATTGTCGTCGAGCCGGAATGTGCCCGCAATGAAGCCGGAGACTCGGCCGTCGCTCCTAGCTCTTACTGCAATTTGGTCAACGTCGGCGTGAGCGGATTATTACAGAACAGAAGATCGGGAGCAGCCGAGTGGATTGGCGGGCGGCGTAGCGCGCCGCTCAACAGGCGCTCCGCATAATCAACCCCATCGATATGCCTTTTGCCTGACGAACCCCTCCACCCGCAGCGCCCCGCCAGGAAGTACATCGAGCCGTGCATAGGCATTATTATTCTCGCCGCTGCCTTCGACGATCGCGGCGACCGTGCAGTAGTGGATTCCCGCAATCGGCTGGTAGTCGTTCTGGTGACTGTGGCCTTGGAACACGGCGGCAACTTTGCCCGACTTCTCCAGAACATTGCGGACCATCTCAGCGTTCTTCACGCTGTGCTGTTTGGTCACGTCGAGTCGCTGATGGGCGATGCTTCGATTTGCTGAGCGAGTTTCGCAGTGATTCCCCCACACAGCCGCCGCGAGGTGCCAGTCCCGACATGGCTGGAAGACCAATGAAGCTCGCCTCTGGCCACTTGCCTTCTGGGCGGCGAGCGTTGCGACGCTCTCGCTCGCTTTGGCGTCGGGTCGCTCGGGCGAACTGTTGCCGACCCCATCGATTGCGGCATAATAGTGCCACGACGTTTGTTCGATCAGCGGACTGGAGATCAGCAATGTCAGTTCTCGTTCTCGCCGTCGTACTGTTTGGCCAATCACAGCCCGCCGAAGACGTTCAACGGCAGGAGCGACTGCAGTACATGAAGGACCGCGCGGCGGAATTCTCGCTCGTTCGCGAATCGTCCACAGAACCTCTATCGCTCAAAGATGAGCCCATCGTGCGTTTCAGCAATCCAGAACGCGAGAGCGGCACCTGGGACGGGGCCACCTTCCTGTGGCTGGAGGGAACCAGGCCCGTGGCAGCGATCTCCTATGGGATTCGCCGGCCAAACAATGCCGTCTTCCGCGAACATACGTCGCTGAGTGCCAAGCCCTTGGTATGCCGCAAGGGACAAGCCGATGTTTGGTTGCCGAAGACCTGCGGGCTCAGCGGGCAACCATCGGCCGATGCTCCGCCACAGGCGGAGACGGCCGCCAGTCGTTTGATCCAGATGCGGGGCCTGGCCCGGAGATTTTCAGCTTCCTGCTCCCGCAACGCGGAAACGACCCAGTTGCGGCTGCTGCCTCAGCCGCTGTATCGTTTTGCCAACGAGCAGCATGGTACGTCAGACGGTGGGCTCTTCGCGCTAGTCGTCAGCAACGACCCCGAAATGTTCCTGTTGATCGAAGCTGTAGCCGACAAGGGTGCGGGTAAATCGCAGTGGCAGTACTCGCTGGCCCGTATGTCGTCGCATCAACAGACCGTCAAGTTGGACGAGAAAGAAATCTGGTCCGCCCCCGGTTACTACTCCATCCCTGCCGCCGAACGGCGCACAGGCCCGTACATCGAGGCCTTTCAGGGTACATTCGTTTCCGCATTGCCGGCTGAGGGCCAATGACGAAATGACGGTAACCGCTGGCCACCTGCTTTCCGGACTTCCGTTGACGGCCGCAGCCGAAGTGTTCGAGCCGCTAGTCCAGGGAAACGGGCTTCGATTGGAACGCATCGTCTCGACTGGCCAGAGTACGCCCGCCGGCGAATGGATGGTTCAAACTTGGGACGAGTGGGTGATGCTGCTCGCTGGTGAGGCCGGGCTGATGATCGAGGGCGAAGTTGCGGCTCGCGAGCTACGGCCCGATGACTGGATCAACATTCCCGCCGGCGTTCGGCACCGCGTGGAACGGACAAGCAAGGGCACGGTTTGGCTCGCACTGCACTACAACCTGAGCCAGTCCTAAGTGCGGAGACAACGGATGAAAAACGCCGCGCAACTTCGCTGCTCTCCTTATCTGCTGCGCCCTGTTGGTTTGCCTGCTGACGGGGCATGCGGAGCGGAGTATTTCCACGATTGCAGCAATGTCGTGGAATGCGAACCTGACCAATCGAAGTCCCGCGTCCATTCTGCGGAGTGGATGGCCGTCGCATTCAAGCCGGCCGCGATGGTCTGGTGTATGTGAGCGATGTTCGCCACCCCTATGTCGTGTACGACTACACGCCCAGCCGGAAGCGCGACGGACCGGCGGAGTTCCTCGCCGGTTACGCGGGATACCTGCAGGCCGACGCCTTCGGCGGCTGCGCCGGCATCTACACCGGCTCTGGCGGGAAGATCATCGACTCATCACGAGCCTCGAGCGGTCGGGCATTTCGCCCAAGCTGGCCCAGACGCTGGCCAGGCATAGCGACATTTGTTTGACGCTGGGCATCTATACGCACGTCGGGCTGCACGACCAGACCGTAGCGATCGGGACATTTACCCGGGCCGACCCCGGAAAACTCGCAATGAGAATCGGCCAAGGTGCGCTGCAACTCGCCAAAAAACGTACCTTGGATGGATCGATTCGTTCGATGCACATCCAACAACGCGACCTTTGCGAAGCAGCAGGCTATCCCCAAGACGAACCAGCCTGGCAGCAGCAAATGTTGGAAGTGCACTGGCCGTGTTTGAAACGTAGAATGAATTTGACGGTTCGACATCCAGGGCCAACGATTGAGGTGGCGAGTCATAAACAAGTGCCCGGTATGAACATTCGGCCCGGACGAGAAGTTCCATGGCGGATTTAAGCACAACGGTCGATGGCCTCTGGCTCCCTAATCCCCTGATCATTGCCTCGGGACCACCAGGCACGAATGCCAGCGTCATTGGCAAGGCTTTTGACGAAGGCTGGGGCGCGGTCATCTGCAAGACGATCAGCCTGGATGCTTCGAAGGTCGTGAACGTGCAGCCGCGATACGCCCGTCTGCGGGCGGCCGAGTCGCAAGAGATTATCGGCTGGGAGAACATCGAGCTGATCAGCGACCGCGACTTCGGCACGTGGCTCGACGAGTTCAAGCGAATCAAAGACAAGTACCCCGACCGCGTGCTGATCGCCTCGATCATGGAAGAGTATCGCCGCGACGCCTGGATCGAAATTGTCGAGCGCTGCCAGGAGGTCGGGGTCAATGCCTTTGAGTGCAACTTCTCCTGCCCACACGGTCTCCCGGAGCGGCGAATGGGTTCGGCGATGGGTGAGAACCCGGAAATCCTGAAGGAGGTCTGCGGCTGGGTGATGGAAGCGGCCCAGGTTCCGGTGTGGGCCAAGATGACTCCCAACGTCACGCATATCGAAGATCCCTCGCGGGCGGCGCTGGCGGCCGGCTGCCAGGGGATCAGCGCCATCAACACCATTCGCAGCGTGATTGGCGTGAATCTGGATTCGCTGCGGCCCGAGCCGGCCGTGGAAGGCTACACGACGCCCGGCGGCTACTCTTGCAAAGCAGTCCTGCCGATCGCCCTGCGGATGTGCATGGAAGTGGCTCAATTGATTCGCAGCGAATTCCCCGGAAGGTCACTGTCGGGGATCGGTGGCATCGAATCGGGACACGATGCGGCGCAGTTTATGCTGCTCGGCTGCGACACGGTGCAGGTTTGCACCTACGTCATGAAGGTCGGATATCGCTGCGTGCGGCAGATGTGCGATGAGCTGTCCGCGTTCATGGACCGGCACCAGTTTCGCTCGCTTGCCGAGTTTCGGGGGCACAGCCTGCAGTACTTCACGACTCACCATGACCTGGTCCGCCGGCAGACCGAGGCCCGCCAGACCGCCAAGGCCTCGGCCACGGCCAGGCCCGAGGGCCAGCCCGTGAAAGCCGATCACGAATGGCGCGGCGAGGATTTTGTGCGGCAATCGGACGCGCTGGCGCGGGGCTAGCCTTCACCCGTAGTGCGTCGACTCGCGTCGGAGCATGCGGCCGTGATCGCCAGCTCCAACAAACCGCCCGCCCTGAACCTGGATGCGGCCGCGAACGGTCACCGTGTCGGCTCGTCCTGCGATCGGCCAACCTTCAAACGCGCTATAATCGACGTTCAGCTGCTGCGAGGCGGCGGAACTGACACCGCGGTGGCTCGGATCGAACACGACCAGGTCGGCATCCGCCCCTGGCTGAATCGTGCCCTTCTTGGGGAAGAGGCCGAAAAGCCTGGCGGCTGTGGTTGAGGCAACATCGACGAAGCGGTGCAGATCGATGCGGCCGGCGGCCACGCCGTGCGTGTAGAGCAAATGGATTCGATTTTCGACACTGGGAATGCCGTTGGGAATCTTCGTGAAGTCGCCGCGGCCCATTTCCTTTTGCTGGTGGAAATCGAAGGGGGCATGATCGGTGGCAACCGTGTCGATCTGGCCCGACTGCAGTGCGTTCCACAGCGCCTGTTGGTGCTGCGGCTCTCGCAGCGGTGGCGACATCACGTACTTCGCTCCTTCGAAGTCGGGACGCTCGGCATCCGTCCGGTCGAGCACCAGGTACGGAATTACGGTTTCGACCCACATGCGTACGCCCCGCTCGCGAGCCCGCCGGGCCGCGATGAGCGCGGGCTTGCACGAAGTATGCACCACATAGACGCGCGCTCCTGTCAATTCGGCGAACGTCGCCAGGTGCTGCACGCCTTCAGCCTCGACCGCTGGAGGCCGAGACGGTTCGTGCCACTCAGGTCCGGTTCTGCCTTCGTCCAGGAGTTGGCGCTGCAACTGCGCGATGATCTCCGCATTCTCACAGTGGGCGGTGACGATGACGCCGAGCCGCCTGGCCAGCGCCAGTGTCTGATAGAGCTCGCCGTCGTCGATCCCGAAAGCTCCTTTGTAGGCCAAAAAGACCTTGAACGACGCGGTGCCGTCCCCGACGATTCGCTCCAGCATCGCTGGCGTCTGCTCGTCGAACCGCGTCACGCCCATGTGGAAAGCGTAGTCGCACGCCGAACGCCCGGCTGCTTGCGACTTCCACAGTTCGTAGGCTGCGAGCGGATCGTCGCTGCGGCTGGGGCAAACCATTTCGATCAACGTCGTCGTGCCGCCGACAAGCGCCGCGCGGCTGGCTGTTTCATACGTGTCTTTGGCAAAGGTGCCCATGAAGGGCAGATAGATATGGACGTGCGGGTCGATAAATCCCGGAAAGACCAATTTGCCTGTCGCATCGATGACGTCCGCTCCCGGTGGGGCGGCCAGGCCACTCCCGATCCGCGTGATGGTCTCGCCTTCGCACCACAGATCGGCTCGATAGCGTGCATCAGCCGTCACGATTTCACCGTTTTTGATCAGCAGTGGCATTCGCTGGTCCTCATGTCACGAGGCAGAAACAGGCGGCCCACTAATCTACACCGATCGGCGCTGATTCATGAAAGTCGCTATTCCCAAATCAGCGTAGATTGGCGCAGATTAGTGTTTCCCTAGGGCGTGCTGCCACGAAATGCAATCCGTGATGACGCGTGAGACTGAGATCGTCGAGCTCGACGCGGATGTGTCGTCGTCCGAGTATTTTAGCGGCGACATGGCGCCGATCCCCCGGTCCGGCCGCAGGTGGTCGGCCCGCGATATGGCCGTGCTCTGGATCAGCATGTCGGCGTGCATTCCGACCTACATGCTGGCCTCGTCGCTGATCGATTTGGGAATGAACTGGTGGCAGGCCGTCCTGACGATCTTCCTGGGCAACTGCATCGTCCTCGTGCCGATGGTCCTGAACGCCCACGCTGGGACGCGCTATGGCATTCCCTTTCCAGTTTATTGCCGGGCGGCGTTTGGCCTCCGCGGCGCCAACCTGCCTGCGCTAATGCGGGCTCTGGTCGCTTGCGGCTGGTTCGGCATCCAGACCTGGATCGGCGGCATGGCTCTGTTCACGTTGCTGAGCGTATGGCTGCCCGCGTGGAAATCGGCCCCGCCCTTGCCGGGTCTGGGAATTAGCCTGCCGCAGGCCGGCTGCTTCCTGACGTTCTGGCTGCTCAACATCGTCGTCGTCTGGCGCGGCATCGAGTCGATTCGCTTGCTCCTCAATATCAAGGCGCCCCTGCTGATCGCCTTCGGACTCGCGCTGCTCGCGTGGGCCTGCGTGCAGGCCGGCGGCTTCGGGCCGATGTTGTCGCAGCCGTCGCAGTTCGCTGCCGGGCAGGCGAAAGCGGGGCAGTTCTGGTCATTTTTCTTCCCGGCGCTGACGGCAAACGTCAGCTTCTGGGCCACGCTCTCGCTCAACATTCCCGACTTCAGCCGGTACGCTTATTCGCAGCGCGATCAGGTCCTCGGGCAAACCATCGGGCTGCCGGCCACGATGGGGCTGTACTCGTTCATCGGCGTCGCCGTCACTTCGGCCACGATGGTCATTTACGGAGCGCCGATCTGGGACCCCGTTCAGCTTTTGACCAAGTTTACGAACCCGGTGATTCTGGTGCTGGCCATGCTGGCACTCGGCCTGGCCACGCTGGCGACGAATATCGCCGCCAACGTTGTCGGTCCGGCCAACGACTTCGCCAATTTGCGACCCAAATCGATTTCCTTCCGCATGGGCGGACTGATTACCGGCGTGATCGGCATCCTCATTCAGCCGTGGCGGCTCCTGGAGAATGCCGCGGTCTATATCGACAAATGGCTGATCGGCTATTCTCTATTGCTGGGGGCCTGCGGCGGCGTGCTGATCGCCGACTACTTTCTGATTCGCCGCACGCGGCTGGATCTGGCCGGGCTCTACCGCCGCGATGGTCCCTACTGGTATGTCGGCGGCTGCAACCCGATCGCCTTCATCGCGCTGGCCGCCGGCATCCTCCCTTGCCTGCCAGGTTTCGCCGCCGCCATCGGACTCGTCCACGCGGACAGGGTCTGGTCGCGTCTCTATGACTACGCCTGGTTCGTCAGCTTCGGAATCTCGCTGGTCAGCTATTGGCTGCTCATGAAGATATTCCTACCGGCTGCGAGCGATGCGCCGGTCGGCAAGTGAGCCCTTTTTCAAGGTCGAACATGGATTCATTCATGGCGGCGGCCATCGCCGAAGCGGAGGTGGGACTCGCCGAGGGCGGCATCCCGATCGGCAGCGTTCTCGTGCATCAGGGGCGCATCATCGGCCGGGGGCACAATCGCCGCGTGCAACAAGGCAGCGCGATCCTCCACGGCGAGATGGACGCGCTGGAAAACTCCGGCCGGCTGCCCGCTGCGGTCTATTCCCAGAGCGTCATCTATACAACGCTCAGCCCCTGCTCGATGTGCTCGGGGGCCATCCTGCTCTACAAGATTCCGCGGGTCGTGATCGGCGAGAACCAGACGTTCTTGGGTGAAGAACAACTGCTCAAAAGCCGCGGCGTCTTGGTCGAGGTGCTGCAAGACTCGAGCTGCGTCGAACTGATGCGGCAGTTCATCCAGCGGCATCCGGCGCTCTGGAACGAAGACATCGGCGTATAGCCTCCGATCCCCTCTCCCTTTGGGAGAGGGTTAGGGTGAGGGTTTTGTCACGCTGTTCGCGCACTAAGCCCTCACCCCGGCCCTCTCCCATAGGGAGAGGGAGCAAGCGTCGCTTCGCGGTTCCACTTAGGGCGCCGTAATCGGTCCATAGGTTTCGGGCCGCCGGTCGCGGTAGAACTGCCAGGTATTGCGCACTTCGCGGATCAGGTCCAGGTCGAGATCGGCGATGACGATGTCGTCGGTATTCCGCGAACCCTCGGCCAGAATTTTCCCGCGGGGGTCGCAAAAGTAGCTCTGGCCATAGAACTCGCCGATTCGCCACGGCTCCTCCCACCCGGGCCGGTTGATCGCCCCGACGAAGTAGCCGTTGGCGACGGCGTGGGCCGGCTGCTCGAGCTTCCACAAGTATTCGGACAGGCCGGCGACGGTGGCCGACGGATTGAACACGATCTCGGCGCCCGCCAGGCCCAGGCAGCGGGCTCCTTCGGGAAAGTGCCGGTCGTAGCAGATGTAAACGCCGACGGTGGCCACGCGCGTGCGAAACACGGGGTAGCCCAAGTTGCCGGGGCGGAAGTAGTACTTCTCCCAAAAGCCGGGCTGCACTTGCGGGATGTGGATCTTGCGGAATTTTCCCAGGTACGTCCCGTCGGCATCGATCACACCGGCCGTGTTGTAGTACAGCCCCGTCTGCTCCTCCTCGTACACCGGCACGACGAGCACCACGTCGTGCTTCTTGGCCAGTTCCCCCATCCGCTGCGTTGTCGGGCCGTCGGGCACGCGCTCGGTCAGCTCGTACCACTTCGTTTGCTGTTCGGCACAGAAATAGGGGCCGTAAAACAGCTCTTGAAGGCAAATGATCTCCGCCCCACGGCCAGCGGCCTGGGCGATCAGGGCTTCGTGCTTCTCGAGCATCGCCCGTTTTATTTTTTCAGGTCGCGAGGTGACCGGCTCGCACAGCGTCGCCTGAATCAAACCTCCGCGCACGACTCGAGGCATTGGCCAATCGCTCCTAAGCTGACGGAGAACGGAACTTGGGCGTATCGTATCAACCTCGGGAGGACTTGGCGATGTCGTCAGCGACGATGGCCTGCGAGCTCGACGATGTGGAATACAGCAGCCTGCCGCCCGGCCCGCTCCGGGTCGAGCAGAATCCGAACGTCCTGCTGCGCAAGAAAGCCTGTCGGCGCGCCTTCATTTTTTTCGCCCCACGCCGCGTTTCACAGCAGCGGCGCTCGCGTTCCTGGTCACTGCGCCATGCCATCCAAGCCGCGCCGCACGAGCAGCGGGCGGATGTCGGGGTCGCCGCCGGTGAAGTCGCGGAAGAGATCGAGCGCCTCGCGGCTGCCGCCGCGCGAGAGCAGCGTGCTGCGGAAGCGGTTACCGTTCTCGCGCGTCAAGCCGCCATGGGTTTTGATCCACTCCACCGTGTTGGCATCCAGCACTTCGCTCCAAAAATACGAGTAGTAGCCGGCCGAGTAGCCGCCGGCGAAAATGTGGGAGAAGTAGGTGCTGCGATAGCGGGGCGGCACCGGGCCGAAATCCAGCCCGGCCTTGCGTAAGGCGGCGGTTTCGAATTCCTTGACCCCGGCGGCGTCGGGGACGTCGGCCGCTTGGAGCTGGTGCCAGGCCTGGTCGATAACATTGGCGGCGACGAGCTCGGTGGTCGCGTATCCCTGGTTGAATTTCTTGGCGGCTTCGACCTTGTCGAGCAGGGCCTGCGGGATGGGCGCGCCGGTCTGGTAGTGCCTGGCGTAATTCTTCAGGACCTCGGGCCACGTGGCCCACATCTCATTGACCTGCGAGGGGAACTCCACGAAGTCGCGCGGTACGCTGGTGCCGGAAAATTTCGGATACTTCACGGTGGAGAACATGCCGTGTAACGCGTGACCGAACTCGTGGAAGAGCGTGTTCACCTCGTCGTGCGACAGCAGCGTGGGCTGGCCGGCAGCCGGCTTCGTGACGTTCAGGTGGATGCCCACCACGGGCTTGTCGCCGGTTAGGCCGTTCTGCGGCACATAGTCATTCATCCACGCGCCACCCCGCTTGTTCGGACGGGCATAGAGATCGCACAGAAACAGCGCGAGGGCGGAGCCGTCCTCGTTAAACACCTCGTAGGCGGACATGTCGGGGCTATAGCCCGCCAGGTCGGCGCGGCGCTTGAACGTGATGCCGTAGAGGCGGGTGGCGGAATAGAACACGCCGTCCTCGAGCACGCGGGTCGATTCGTAGTAGGGCTTCAGCTCGTCCCTGTTGAAGGCGTACCGGGCCTGGCGAACTTTCTCGGAGTTGTGGTCCCAATCGCCGGCGCCGAGCGTATAGCCGCCCTTGGTGGAGTCGATGATCGACTGCATGTCGGCCGCCTCGCGGCGGGCGTTGGCCACGGCGGGCGGGGCGAGCTGCGCGAGCATCCGGTTG
>Ga0184625_10001326_pt1 | contig 10277 bp, 9 predicted proteins | sample PLM3_30_b1_FD_133151 | JGI IMG/M metagenome (GOLD analysis project Ga0184625, IMG submission 133151) | Groundwater sediment microbial communities from an aquifer in East River, Colorado, USA - PLM3_30_b1 | ecosystem: Environmental > Terrestrial > Soil > Riparian zone | place: USA: East River... | reverse complement strand
TACTCGACCAGGTCGAGCCGGCCCACGCCCTGCGCGCCCGCGCGCCGGTTCAACTGCAGGATCGCCTGGTACGGGGTGACGGTCTCCCCGTCGATCTCGACCGGAACGCCCTGGTCGAAGCTGACGACCACCTCGTCCGGATCCCGGACCACCGCGGGGTCCTGGGTATAGGAGTAGACGTCCTCGATCGGCCCGTTCCAGATGTCTTCGAGGAAACCAGTCTCGACCGCGCGACCCCACAGGTTCTGGTCGATCGAGTACGGGGATTTGTGCGTCACGTCGATGGGAAGGTTCTTCTCCTCGGCGTACGCGATCGCCTTGTCCCGCGTCCAGGCGTAGTCCCGGGCCGGGGCGACGACGCGCAGGTGGGGAGCGAGCGAACCGATGCCCACCTCGAACCGCACCTGGTCGTTGCCCTTGCCTGTGCAGCCGTGCGAGACGATCGTCCCGCCGTGGTGTGCCGCCGCCGCGACGAGATGCTTGACGATCAGGGGCCGTGACAGCGCCGACACCAGCGGGTAGCGGTCCATGTAGAGGGCGTTGGCCCGAAGTGCCGGCAGGCAGAAGTCCGTGGCGAACTCCTCCCGCGCGTCGACCACTTCGGACTCGACCGCGCCGCAGTCCAGTGCCCGCTGGCGAATGACGTCCAGGTCCTCGCCGCCCTGGCCCAGATTGACCGCGACCGCGATCACCTCGGCACCGGTCTTCTCGGCCAGATACGGGATCGCGACCGAGGTGTCCAGTCCCCCCGAGAACGCGAGCACCACACGCTCGGTCATCTCTGCATCTCCTGTTCTTGAGTGTCTCGACCGGCCCATTCGAGTAGGTGCGCCGCCAACGCCGCGCCCGCGGAGCCGCCGACCGGATCGTGTTGTTTGGCCACCACAAGGATCGTGTCGTCGCCCGCGATCGTCCCGACGATGTCGGGTAGGCCCGACCGATCGAACGCGCTCGCGAGGAACTGCGCCGCTCCGGGCGGGGTCCGCAACACCACCAGGTTGCCGCTGGCGTCGGCGCCGGTGAGTAACTCGCGCAGCAGCCGCCGCAGCCGCTCCGGCGCCTGCTCGGCCGAGCGCAGCGGTCCCTGCCCCTCCTCCGGGATCACATAGGCTCCGGCGGCGCCGTCGGTGCCGCGAAGCTTGACCGCGCCAAGCTCCTCCAGGTCGCGGGAGAGCGTGGCCTGTGTGGTCGACAACCCGTCGGCCGCCAGCAACTCCCCCAACTCGCTTTGCGAGCGAACTGGATTGTCGCGGATCAGCTCAACGATCCGGGCGTGCCGCGCCGCCTTCGACACCGGCTGGGCGGTCACGGCGACGCGTCCAGGAGCCAGGCCAGCAGGGCCTTCTGCGCATGCAGCCGATTCTCCGCCTGGTCGAACACGGCGCTGGCCGGTCCGTCCATCACCTCGTCGGTGATCTCCTCACCGCGGTGCGCCGGCAGGCAATGCAACACGATCGCGTGTGGCTTCGCGGCAGCGAGCAATGAGGTGCTGACCTGGTAGGGCAGGAACGGCGCGTGCCGGTCAAGCCCGTCCGACTCCTGACCCATCGATGTCCACGCGTCGGTTGCCACCACATCCGCCCCGGCGACCGCTTCCACCGGGTCGGTCAGGACCGAGACGGACCCGCCGGTGGCGGACGCGATCGCCTCGGCTGTTGCGATCACCGCGGGACCGGGCTGGTGCGCGGGCGGGCCGGCGATGCGCACGTGCATGCCGGCCGTCGCCCCACCCAGCAGGTAGGAGTTCGCCATGTTGTTGGCCGCGTCGCCCACGTACGCCAGCATCCGGCCCTCTGTCCCGCCCAGATGCTCCCGCACCGTCATCAGGTCGGCGAGAATCTGGCACGGATGGAAGCCGTCGGTGAGCGCGTTGACGACGGGTACGGACGCGGCGTCCGCAAGTGCCACGAGGCGCTCGTCCGCTCCGGTACGCATGACGATCGCCGCCACGTAGCGCGAGAGCACCCTGGCCGCGTCCTCAATGGACTCGCCCCGGCCGAAGTGGGTGCTGCGTGCGTCCACGATCACGGGGTGTCCGCCGAGCTCAGCGATGCCGACTTCGAACGACAGGCGGGTACGCAGCGACGGCTTCTCGAAGATGACCGCGATCCCCTTCGGACCGGCCAGCGGGCGGTGCCCGTACCGGCCGGCCTTCATGACGGCGGCGAGGTCGAGCACGTCGGCTTGTTCGGCCGGGCTCAACTGATCGTCACGCAGGAAGCTTCTCATCATGGCCTCGTCCCGCGATCAAGCGCCGCCGGCAGCGCCGCCAGGAACGCATCGGCCTGCGCGGCGGTGAGGATTAATGGGGGCGCCAACCGTACCGCATCGGGCTGCACCGCGTTGGTGAGGAATCCTGCGTCGCGCAACCCGTCGACAACCGTCGCGGCGACTGGTGCGGTCAGGGTGACGCCCAGCAGCAGTCCGGCCCCCCGTACCCCGCCGACCAGCGGGTGATCGAGCGCCTCGATGCCGCGCCGTAGGCGCTCGCCGACGAGCTTGACGTGGTCGAGCAGATTCTCTTCGGCGATCGTGGCGAGCACCGCGAGCGCGGCGGCGCACGAGACCGGATTGCCACCGAACGTGGAGCCGTGCGAGCCCGGTCCGAGCAGGTCGGCCACGTCGCCGAAGACGAGGCAGGCACCGATCGGCAGCCCACCGCCTAGCCCTTTCGCCAGCGTCACCACATCCGGCTCGATGCCGTCGGCCTGATGGGCGAACCAGTGGCCGGTGCGCCCGATGCCGGTCTGCACCTCGTCCAGCACGAGTAGCGCGCCGCGAGCGGCGGTGATGTCCCGCGCCGCGGCGAGGTAGCCCGCCGGCGGTTCGATCACCCCGTTCTCGCCCTGGATAGGTTCGAGGATCACCATCGCCGTGGCGGCGCTCACCGCTGCCGCGAGTGCGTCGACGTCGCCGTACGGCACGTGGGTGACCTCACCGGGTAGCGGCCGGAACGGGTCGGCCTTCGCCGGTTGGCCGGTCAGCGCCAATGCGCCCATCGTGCGTCCGTGGAACCCTCCGGCGGCCGCGACGACATGGCCGCGGCCGAGCCGGCGGGAGAGCTTGAAGGCCGCCTCGTTCGCCTCCGCGCCCGAGTTGGCGAAGAAGACGCGTCCCGGTCGGCCGGCCTTGGCGAGCAGCTGCTCGGCGAGCGCGACGGGTGGCTCGGCCACGAAGAAGTTGGACACGTGGCCCAGCGTCGAGATCTGCCGGGTCACGGCCTCGATCACGGCCGGGTGGGCGTGGCCGAGAACGTTGACCGCGATGCCTCCTAGCATGTCCACATAGGATCTGCCCGCCTCGTCCCACACGACCGCCCCCGCGCCGCGGACCAGCCCCAGCGACGGGGTGCCATAGGTGTTCATCATCGACGCGGCCCACCGGTCGGTGAGGCTGCTCATGACGGCGTTACCATCGTGCCAAACCCCTCGTCGGTGAAGATCTCCAACAGCACCGAGTGCGGCACCCGGCCGTCCACGATGTGCGCGGCGGGCACTCCCCCGCGCACCGCCCGCAGGCACGCCTCGACCTTGGGCACCATGCCCGCCACCAGCGACGGCAGCATCGCCGCCAGCTCGTCGGCGCCGATCTGCGAGACCAGCGATTCGGTGTCCGGCCAGTTCTGGTAGAGCCCAGGCACATCGGTGAGCACCACGAGCTTGCGGGCGCCGAGGGCCGCGGCCAGCGCTCCAGCCGCAGTGTCGGCGTTGAGGTTGTGCACCACACCCTGGGCGTCTGGGGCCACGGTGGAGATGACTGGAATGCGGCCGGCGGCGATGATATCGGCGACGGCGTCGGTGTTCACATGGGCGACATCCCCCACCAGGCCGACGTCCACGGACTCTCCGTCCACATAGGCCGATCGGCGTTCCGCGGTGAAGAGCCGCGCGTCCTCGCCGGACATGCCCACGGCGAACGGCCCCTGTTCGTTGATAAGCCCCACCAGTTGCCGTCCGACCTGTCCGACGAGCACCATCCGCACCACGTCGATGGACTCCGCGGTGGTCACCCGCAGCCCACCGCGGAACTCGCTCGCCAGGCCCAGCCGGTCCAGCATCGACGAGATCTGCGGGCCGCCGCCATGCACCACGACCGGCCTGATGCCGACGTAGCGCAGGAACACCAGGTCCGACGCGAACGCCCGCTGCACCTCGGCGTCGAGCATGGCGTGGCCGCCGTACTTGACGACCACGGTGCAGCCGTGGAACCGCGCGAGCCACGGCAGCGCCGCGATGAGCGTGTTGGCCTTGCCGAGCGCGATGCCGAGAACGCGAGCCCGGTCGCGGGTGTTCAGCGTGACGGTCGCTTCGTTGATCGCCTCCGGCGACGTTGCTTCGTTGATCGCCTCCGGTGAAGTTGTCATGTCGAGTACGCCGAGTTCTCGTGTACGTACGCGACCGACAGGTCGTTGGTCCAGACGGTGGCCGACTCCGTACCCGCGCCGAGATCGATCACGATGTGCACCGCCCGCCCGGACAGGTCCACCTTGGTGCGGTCCTCGGCGGCGGCACCGCCCCGACATACCCAGACCCCGTTGATCGAAACGCCGATGTCGTCGGGCTCGAACGCCGCGCTCGTGGTGCCCACCGCGGCGAGGGTGCGCCCCCAGTTCGGGTCGGCGCCGAAGAGGGCGGTCTTGACCAGGTTGTTGCGGGCCACTGCACGACCCACCTCCACCGCGTCGGATTCACTCGCCGCCGCCCGGACTTCGATGGCGATGTCCTTGGTGGAGCCCTCCGCGTCGGCGAGCAACTGCCTGGCGAGGTCCTGGCACGCGGCCGTGACCGCCTGGGCCAACTCCTCCTCGGTGGCGGACATTCCTGAGGCGCCGCTGGCCAGTAGCAGCACCGTGTCGTTCGTGGACTGGCAGCCGTCGGAGTCCACCCGGTCGAATGTCACGGCCGTGGCCTCCCGTAGTGCCGCGTCCAACGTGGACGAGTCCGCAACGGCATCGGTGGTCAGGACGCAGAGCATGGTCGCCAGGCTCGGCGCGAGCATGCCCGCACCCTTCGCCATGCCGCCGACTGACCAGCCCTGCCCGGCGACCACGGTCGTCTTGGCGTGCGTGTCGGTGGTCAGGATGGCCTCGGCCGCCGCCGGGCCTCCGTCACGGGTGAGTCCCCGCACGGCCGCCTCGACCCCGGCGCGCAGCTTCGGCATCGGCAGTCGCTCGCCGATGAGGCCGGTCGAGCAGACGGCGACATCCGCGGGGCCGATCATCATTCGCCCGCCACCGCCCGCGGTGAGACTGGCCGCCGCCAGCTCCGCCGTGGCGTGCGTGTCTTGGAAGCCCTGCGGGCCGGTGCACGCGTTCGCCCCGCCGGCGTTGAGCACGACGGCCCGGACGATTCCCGCGCGCAGCACCTGCTGGCTCCACAGCACCGGCGCGGCCTTCACCCGGTTGGTGGTGAAGACCCCGGCCGCGGTCGCGTCCGGCCCGTCGTTCACGACCAGGGCCACGTCCAGCCCACCGGACGCCTTCAAGCCGGCCGCGATGCCAGCCGCCCGGAAACCCTTCGGCGCGGTCACGCTCATGGGCTGACCCCCACCGCGGTAAGGCCAGCGGTCTCCGGCAGGCCAACCATGAGGTTGGCGCACTGGACGGCCTGCCCGGCCGCGCCCTTGCCGAGGTTGTCGATGGCACTCACCACGACCAGCCGACCCGAGTCGGCGTCGACGGCCGCCTGCAGGTGGCAGGCGTTCGAGCCCAGGGTCGCGGCCGTACGCGGCCAGACGCCGTCGGGTAGCACACGCACGAACGGCTCATCCCCGTACTGCCTATTCAGCACCTCGCGCAGCTGCTCCACTGTGGTGCCGGGGGTGGTCGCGACGGCGGTCACCGTGGCCAGGATGCCGCGTGGCATCGGGGCGAGGACCGGTGTGAACGACAGCGTGCGGGCGCCGGAGGCCTGCTTGATCTCCGGTGTGTGCTGGTGCGAGCCGACCTTGTATGCGCGCAGGTCTCCCATGACCTCGCTCGCGAGAAGGTTCGCCTTCAGGGTGCGCCCGGCGCCCGTCGTACCGGATGCGGCCACGACCACGACGTCATCGGCGCTGGCAATCCCGTCCGCAAGTAGTGGAGCCAGGGCGAGGCTCGTCGCCGCCGCGTAGCAGCCGGTCGCCGCGACCCGGGTCGAGGCGGCGATCGCCTCGCGCTGGCCGGGTAGTTCCGGCAACCCGTAGGTCCACGCACCCGCGTGCGGCCCGCCGTAGTAGGCGCCCCACGCGACTGGATCCCGCAGCCGATGGTCCGCGCCGAGGTCGATGACCTTGACCTGTCCCGGCAACCGCGCGACCAGCCCGGCTGACTCTCCATGTGGCAGGGCCAGGAAGACGACGTCCGCGCTAGCCAGCCCACCGACGTCCGTCGCACCAAAGGTCAGGTCCAGGTCGAGCAGGTGCGGGTGGACGCTCGTGACGGGAGCACCCGCATGGGCGTGCGCCATGGCCGCGCTGATCTCGAACTCCGGATGACCGGCGAGCAAGCGCAGCAGCTCGCCGCCGGCGTACCCGCTGGCACCCGCGACCGCGACGCTGACACCCACTGCCTGCCCTCCCGCCTGCAGCCTACTGCAAATATATGCAGACTACCGTATCAGTATTCACTGGCTCCGCCAAAACCTACCCGCGCCGGTCCGCGCCCGCCGCGGGAACCGCTGCCGCTTCAGTGACGTCCCACGTGCGTGAAGAGATTCGGCGTGGTGTTCCTGATCTCGGCTCTAAGCGTCACCGTCACGGCATGCGGCCGGGGAGCCGGAGGCGGCCCGGGCGGAAATGGGGACTGGCCGGCCGGTCGCCGGTTCCAGTCCACCGCAGTGACCGAGGCTGGAAAGGATCGCCCGCTGGTGGCCGGCACGCGAATCCACCTGAGCTTCCTCGACGACGGCCGGGTCAGCGCCCAAGCGGGTTGCAACACCATCGGTGGCAGCGGACGTATCGACGGCGGCCGACTCGTGCTAGGCGAGGGCCTGTCGATGACCGAGATGGGTTGTGACGAGCCTCGCCACAGCCAGGACACGTGGCTGGCGGACTTCCTCGGCGCGAAGCCGACTTTGGCTCTCTCCGGTTCCGACCTCCTGCTGCGCAGCGGGGATGTGGAGATCCGGCTGCTCGATACGAGGGTCGCCGACGCCGACCGGCCGTTGATCGGCACCCGCTGGCTGGTCGACACGATCATCACGGGCGACGCCGCCTCGTCGATCCCGTCGGGTGTGGAGGCCTACCTGATCTTCGACAACGGTGGTGCCAGCTTCAGCGGATCGACCGGCTGCGCGAGCGTCGGCGGCACGACGCAGCTTCGCGGGGACACGATCCTCTTCCCGGCCGTCCTGCCCTCGCCCAGGCCCTGCGCCGGAGACCAGGCCGTGATGGACAACGCCGTAACGAGCGCGCTGTTCGGGGAGGTCACCTACCAGATCGACGGACCGCGCCTGACCCTCACCGGCCCGAGCGGCGACGGCCTGGGGCTGCGGGCCACCAGCTAGTACTCGGAGGAGGAGCGACGAGTCACCGCGCGGCGAACGTGAGCTTGAAGGGCCACAGCACATCGTGCGTCTCGCCCAGGGCGACGGTGGCCGGCGGGTGGGGCAACGTAGAGCCTCCCATCGATGATCTCGTACCGCGATCCATCGTCGGGCAACTCCGCGAGGTCCGCCTCCGCCCACACTCGCTTGAACGGGATGAGGTCCCCTGTCATCGTCGCCTCCGTTCGAGACCCATCGTAGTAGATCATCGGCGAAGAGATCGTCGGGCTATGCTCCCCGCAGGGCGGCGCCGAACCGATCGGCCGCTACCGCGACAGCGGCGTCGCGTGCGGCGACGGCCTCCTCGGCCGTGAGCGTCCGGTCGGCGGCGCGGAAGGTGAGCTTGTACGCCAACGATTTGCGGCCCTCGCCGACCTGCGCACCGGTGAAGACGTCGAAGAGCCGGGCCGCCTCCAGAAGGTCACCCGCGCCCTCCACCAGAGCCGCCTCGACGTCGGCCGCGGGAACGCCCTCATCGACGACGAGCGCTACGTCGATGAGCGCGGGCGGGAAGGTCGACACCGTCGGCGCCGGGGTAACCCGCGGCAATGGCAGGGCGTCGAGATCCAGCTCCATCGCACAGGTCCGTTTAGGAAGGTCGAAGGCCGCACACACGGCCGGGTGAAGCTCGCCAGCGTGCCCGACGACCGCGCCGTCCACGACGATCTCCGCACAGCGCCCCGGATGCCACGGGGCATGCGACGCAGACCGCGGCGTCGCCGAGACGCCCGCCGCCGCACAGACGATCCGGGCCGCCTCAATGGCGTCCGCCCAGCTCCCCTGACGCCCGGGTCCCCACCAGCCGGTGGGCTCGAACTCACCGGCAAGAACCGCCGAGACATGCCACGGCTGGCGGGGCAGGATCGCGTCGGCGGCCGCGAATTCCTCGTCGGTCGGCCGGCGTTCGACGCCCATCGCCGGCGGCGCCCCGGCCCCGGCGATCGGCTGGAACACCAGTCCCTGCTCGAAGAGTGCGATGTCGCGCGTGCCTCGGCCGACGTTGCGGCGAAGCGTGGCCAACAGAGGCGGCAGAAGCGTGGTTCGCATGAGCGGCTCTTCCGCGGAGAGCGGGTTGGCCAGACGCACCGCGGCGCGGCGCGGGTCATCCGGGGCCAGGCCCATCCAGTCGGCCGCGGTTAGTGACACGAATGGGTACGACAGCACCTCCACGTAGCCCGCCTCGGCCAGCGTCCGCCCGACGCTGCGCCGGCGGCGCTGCTCCGGGGTCAGGCCATTGCCGGGTGGCGCGACGGGCAGCTCGCTCGGCAGCTTGTCGTATCCGTCGAGCCGGATTACCTCCTCGGCCAGGTCGGCCGGGTCGGTGAGGTCCGGCCGCCAGGTCGGCGGCGTCACCGCGAGCCTTCCGGTTCCGGCGGAGGCCACGTGGGCGCCGATCTCCTTGAGCAGCGCGGTGACGCGCTTGGCGGGATACGCCACGCCGGCCACCCGCGATGGTCCGTCGCTCGCGATCACGATGGGCTCGCGGGGGGCGACCGTGTTGATGTCGAGCACCCGCTCGTCGACGCTGCCGCCGGCGTACCGCGTGAGCAGCTCGACCGCACGCTCGATCGCGACCGGCCCCATGGCCGGGTCCACGCCCCGTTCGAAGCGCCTACTGGCCTCGCTAGGCAGCCGGTGGCGGCGGGCCGCGCGGGCGACCGCCACCGGATCCCAGTGCGCCGCCTCGAAGAGGATGACGGTCGTGGTCGCCGAGACCTCGGTGGTCGCGCCACCCATGACAGCCGCGAGCGAGATGACGCCGGACTCGTCGACAATGACGAGATCTTCCGGGTCGAGAGCTCGGTTGACACCGTCCAGAGTGGTCAGCCGCTCGCCGGCCTTGGCCCGACGGACCACGAGCGGACCGCGCAGGCGCGCCGCGTCGAAGGCGTGCATCGGCTGGCCGAGCTCGAGCATCAGGTAGTTGGTGATGTCGACGGAGAGCGAGATCGGGCGTACGCCAGCCAGCGTCAGCCGGCGCTTGAGCCACCCCGGGCTCGACGCGGTCGGGTCGATGCCAGTGACAAGACGGGCCACGAAGCGGTCGCAGCCAACGGGGTCGGCCACCGTGACCGAGTACGGGGGCTTCTTGGTCGGCGCGGGGACGTCGCGGGCGCCCGGGTCGCGGAACCTCACACCGAGGGAGTGCGACAGCTCGCGGGCGACGCCGCGCACCGAGAAGCAGTAGCCGCGGTCGGGCGTCACGTTGAGCTCCACGACGATCTCGTCTAGCCCCACGACCGGACGCGCGTCGCTTCCTACGAGAGTATCCACATCGGACGGAAGGACCATGATGCCGGCCGCAGTTGACGCAGGCCCAGTATCGTCGCCTAGTCCCAGCTCGCGGGCGGAGCAGATCATGCCATCGGAGAGATGCCCGTACGTCCGGCGCGACGCGATCGTGAATCCGCCCGGCAGCACCCCACCCGGCAGGATGACGGCGACCTTATCGCCGATGGCGAAATTGGTCGCACCGCAGACAATGGACCTCGGCTCGGCCTCGCCAACATTAACGAGAACATGACGGATCGGCTTCTTGAACTCGGTCAGCTCGGTGATGGCGGCGACCTGGCCGACGACGAGGGGCCCGCCCACCGTCTGACGCATGTCGACGATCTCCTCGACCTCAAGACCTACCCGAACCAGCGCCGTTTCGAGCGCATCCGGGTCGAGCGGCGCGTCAACGTATTCGCGCAGCCATGAGACAGGGACCTTCATGGCATCAGACCTCCATGCCGAAAGCTCGGGTGAACC
>Ga0184625_10001325_pt1 | contig 10278 bp, 8 predicted proteins | sample PLM3_30_b1_FD_133151 | JGI IMG/M metagenome (GOLD analysis project Ga0184625, IMG submission 133151) | Groundwater sediment microbial communities from an aquifer in East River, Colorado, USA - PLM3_30_b1 | ecosystem: Environmental > Terrestrial > Soil > Riparian zone | place: USA: East River... | reverse complement strand
TCTGGGCCGCCGTGAAGGCCACGCGGTTTTTTTCGCAGGCTAGAAAATCATCCAAGCGGGCAAATTGCCGGCGCGGCAGGCGCTGCTGCCGCGACTCGGCCACCGGCTGCTGACGAGCTTCGACGATGTCGTTTCGCTTCACGTCAGGCGTTGGTTGCTCAGATGGCTTGCTGTCCGCCGGCGCCGCGTCGGCCGCCGCTGGCGTTGTCGCCGCGGCCTCGACGCTGAATTCCAAATCCGCGTCCGGGCCGAGCACGAGCCGAGCCGCGAACAACAGGTCCGCGCGAAACGCTCGCCGCAGATACTCGAGGCGGCCGTTTTCGGCCACGGCGATACGCAGTGTAGCCGCGCTGGGCTCCATCCGCACGCCGCGGCCAAACCAGACCGCAAATCGTTCTTGTCCGACCCTGTCGGCCAGTGCGCGAAGCACGGCCGCCACGATCTCCATATCGTCCTTGGTCACGTCCTGTTGCCGCCTCTCGCGCGCACGCCGAGCGCCATGGACCGTCGCAGTTCGTTTGCCGCGGGCGAAAACCCGCAGCCGGTCACGGCGCGGCGCGCCGAAGTGGAGTGTGCAGCGCGGGCGACCCCCGCCCCCGCCGAATCGTTCGCTGCACCCGATCGGCCAGGCCGATCGGGCTCAGTGCGGTGAGGAGTATAGCCGTGCTAGCAAGTCTGTAAATCCGTCTGGCGAGCTTTCAACCGAGATTTCTTCGCGCCGACTTCACGCGGCATTCAAACAGCCGACTTTTCGCGCCGTTTGCTCTGCGGCAACTATTTACAAACTCTTGCTCGTCAGTGTGGCCGTGTGGACAAGCTGTCGCAGACGTTACCAGGCAGGCGCTCGAAGTCTCGTGCTCGATTAGGCTTGTGCGCGGCCGAGCGAGTGACACCAGATGGCTCGCCGGTCCCACGTCTTCAGACCCGCTGCGTAGTAGGCGCGAATCGCCGGCTCGTTCGCCAGATCCACGGCCAGTACTAGCCGATCGCAATCGGCCTGCCGAGCCAGCCACATGGCTTGCTGTGTAAGGGCTTTACCAAATCCCCTGCCGCGAGCCTGCGGCGTCACGCCGAGGTACACCAGCTCTGCATGACGCACGTCGGGATGCAAATTCACGAACAGGCAACCAACGGGCTCTTTCGCAATGGCGATTTGCCATAGCTCGGGACGGTACTCGCCGACAGCGTAGTGTCCGCGGAGCACGTCGGTGGTCGTTCGCTGGCCGTCAATCCACGGACAGTCGAGCGACTTTTCATAAGTCCGATCGATCAGTGCCACCAGTTCCGCTTCGGAGAGACTTGCGGCCGGCCGCAACTCGAAAGGCAGTTTCGGCGGCTGCGTCGGAAACCGCTCGGCTTCGCCGCACAGATAAAGGAGATTGGCTGCCTGCCAAAATCCGCCGGCTGCCAGTCTGGCCGATTCCAAATTGTCGCCAACGGCGAGCACCGCCTGGGCGAGCTGCGTGCCGCGTGCGGCCAGTCGGGATGTCAACTCGCCCAACAGTTTGGCGACGGGGAATTCCACAAGGTTTGGTGTTGCCACTGCGAACTGCGGGGGCCAAACGACTGCGGCCCGGCCGGGAAGGATGTGTGCCAGCGCTGCCGCCGACAATTGGCCGCCCCGGCGGGCAGCGATCAGAATCACCGTGTCGGGATCCGTCTGGGCCGCCCGACGGATCTCACCCCAGAGGCTGGCTCGCTCTTCGTCGGACCAGGCTTGCGCCGCCAAGGCTAGCACCTCCTTGTCCTGCAGCGGATCGGCGGGGGCAATCTCGAAATCCAGGTGCCCGGCATTCATGGCCGCCAGAATAGCGGATTTTCGCGGTTGGTGACGACGGCGGGCAGAACGCTTCGCTATAATCGAGGCTGGAACAACCCCGCCGGGCAATGGAAACTTTGCCTGGCCTAGACGCGGAGGTTCGATCATGCGACGTGCAGTTTCCATCGCGATTCTCGCGCTGCTCACCGCGGCGCCCGTGCAGGCTCAAAACCTGCTTGAGAAACTCGAAACCAGGCTTGGCGGAGCGGCCGGCGCACTCGGCGCCGCGCCGGCCAATCCCGGCTATTTGGGCATGGTTCCCGACGAGGACTATAAAGGCGGCAACGGCACCCGCGTTAAGTCCGTAAAGCTGGAAGGTCCGGCCGATAAATCGGGGCTCAAAGCCGACGACTTGATTACCGCCATCGACGGCAAGCCGATTGCAAACGTCGATGAAATGGACGCGGCGCTGAGCACGGCCGTTGCGGGCCAGAAGATGCTGCTGACCGTGATTCGGGCTGGCAAGTCGCAGTCGCTGACGGTGACGCTCGGAACGCGGCCCGCGGCCGCTGCGGTCAGCGATACGAATCCTGGAGAGCCGCCGCCCCCATCGCCGCCCGGCACTCCCCCGCCGGCAATTCCGCGGCGTCCGGCGTTAACGCCCGCGTCGCCGGCCCCACTTGATCCGCTCGGTTCCCCGGCGACCGCTCCCGGCACCGTACCGCCCGGTCCAGCACCGGCGGCTGGCGGTCCGATCCGTTCCAGGCCGCTCGACCTCGGCGCACCGCCCGCCCCGGGTGGGATTGGTGAAACCACGACGCCGCCGGCAGGCACGGCGCCAGTCGATCCACTGCCCGCAGTGCCGGCCGGCAGCGGTGCCTCGCTGGGTATCACTGTCGTTCCATTGAGCGATGAGGCCCGCGCCGTGTATGGCTTGGCCGCGCGCCGCGGAGCGCTCATCACGCAAATTCGGCCTGGTTCGCCGGCCGATCGCGCGGGCCTGCCGCTCGGCGCGCTAATCGTCATGGTCGATGGCCGGCGGATCGACTCGGCCGACGACCTGGTGGGCTTCATCCGCACAGCACGTCCGGGGCAAGAGGTCGAAATGGGCTATTACGAGGGCGATATGTTGCGGCGCAAGACCGTCCGGTTAGGCCCGACGGCCGTGGGAATGGCGCCGGGATCGCCCTCGGCGCCGCCGCCAGCCGTGAGCGGAGGAGGATTGGGGTCTGTTCTGGGCGGCGGCGGTGACCGTCCGCTGCTGAATCGCGTGGAGAAGATGGTCGATGGCATCGCGGGCGGCCGAGGCCCAACGGTTTATGACCCCAGCGACATGGCGGCGCTCAAGGCCCGCGTCGCTGAATTGACGGAACAGGTCAAAGGGTTAGAAGAGCGTTTGAAGGTGCTCGAAGGTCGCGGGGGAGCCGCTCCGCCGGCGCCAGCCCTTGGCGGTTTCACGCCGACGCCGTAAACGACTCGGCTCATCCAGCGCTTTCAGCCGGGTCCTGAGGCAGTTATATTCAGCCGAGCCAACCTACACCCCGACTGGAGTCCGCCCGTATGTCCGCTCGACGCTTTCTGGCCCCGCTACTGGCCGTGGTCTTTGCCCTGTCCGCCACGGCTGCTTGGTCCTACTACAAGCTCGCCGTAACCGGCGAAACGATGGGCGAGTCAGCGACCAAGTTTTTGGCGTCGCTCACGGCCGAGCAGCGAATGAAGGCGGCCCTGCCCTACGACGACAAACGGCGTATTGCCTGGCACTTCATCCCGCTCGAAGGCGACAAGGAGCGGGAAGGCCTGAAGGTCCGCGAGATGACACCCGAGCAGCGGACCGCGGCGTTCGCCCTGCTCAAGTCGGCTCTGAGCGAAGTCGGCTATAGCAAGGCCACAAAGATCATGGAGCTTGAAAACCTGCTGGCCGAGTTGCAAAAAGGGAAGGGCGGCCCGATTCGCGATTCCGAGCGGTACTACTTCGTCGTCTATGGAGCGCCGACGAACACCGGCAAATGGGGTCTGAGCATCGAGGGCCATCATTTGTCGCTCAACTTCGTCGTCGATAAGGGGCAGGTAATTTCCAGCACGCCGACCGCGCTATGCGCCAACCCGGCGGTCGTGATGAACGAAAACGTGCCCAGCATCAAGAAGGGCACGCGCTTGCTGGCGAAGGAAGAAACGCTGGCGTTTGAGCTGTTGGCCTCCCTGACCGACGAACAAAAGAAGGCCGTCATCATCGCGGAGAAGTCTCCCAGCGAGGTCCGTGCCGCCGGCGAACCGCAGCCACCGACCGACGGCCCGGCGGGTTTAGCCGCGGAGAAAATGACGGGGCAGCAGCGCAGCATTCTGCAGTCGCTGCTCGACGAGTACTGCAACGCCTTGCCGGCCGACGTGGCCAAGCAGCGGCAGGAATCGATCGCCAAGCAGGGCCTGGGACAGGTCCACTTCGCCTGGGCCGGCGCCCGGAAGGAAGGCGATGGGCACTATTACCGCGTGCAGGGGCCGACGTTCGTGCTTGAATTCGTCAACACGCAGCCCGACTCGGCCGGCAACCCGGCCAACCATATCCACAGCGTCTGGCGCGACATGCAGGGCGATTTCGCGATGCCGATCAAGTGATGCCCTTGACAACTTGCCGCTTGTGGCCACCCCGGTCGCAAGCTATAGTTGCTTTCACCTAGGGATTTGCGGCCGCTTGCAGCCTCCAACTGCTAAAGAGCCATCATCGGTCCGCGCCGCGGACTTCTGATTGCCCACATTGCCTAAACTAGGGCGGCCCGGCAAGTCTCCTGCTTTGGAGCTTCGCTGGCTATGTCGCATTCTTCCAACGGGTCGCACCGTGTGCTGGGGCCCTCGACCGTCGCCGTGCACGCTGGCGAGCAGCGGCAGAAGGCGGTCCATTCGATCACCGATCCGATCGTCTGCGCCTCGACCTACACCTTTCCCAACTCGCAGGCGGTCATCGACTTCATCGAGCAGAAGCAAGACCGCGAGGAGTACGGCCGCTACGGCAACCCGGCCGAGAAGGTCGTCGAGCGGAAGCTGGCAGCGATCGAGCAAGGCGAAGAGGCGGTCCTCTTTGCCAGCGGCATGGCGGCCATCGTCGGCTTGCTCATGGCGAAGCTCAACGCCGGCGACGAGGTCGTCTTCTTCGACGAGTGCTATCACCGCAGCCGCGAGTTCTGCACCAAGCACCTGTCGCGGTTCGGCGTGGTGACGCGGCAGGTGAAAACCTGCGACTACGCTGCGATGGCCGCCGCGATCACGCCGCGGACGAAGCTGCTGGTCAGCGAGTCGCCCACCAACCCGCACCTCAGCGTCGTCGATTTGGAGCGGTTCGCGGAAATTGGCCGAAAGCATGGGATCGAGACGCTCATCGACGCCACGCTGGCCACGCCCTACAACGTGCAGCCGCTCTCGTACGGCGTCGATTACGTGCTGCATTCGGCAACTAAATACCTGGGCGGGCACAACGACTTGCTCGCCGGCGTGATCATCGGCCAAAAGCAGAAACTAGAAGAGGTTCGCAAGCTCCGCGGCATCATGGGCGCGATCAATTCGCCGCACAATATGTACCTGCTGGAACGCGGCCTGAAAACGTTCGAGCTGCGGATGCTGCGGCACAACGCCAACGGCCAGGCGATCGCCGAATTTCTTGCCGGCCATCCCCGCGTCGAGAAGGTCTATTACCCCGGCCTGCCCACGCATCCCTACTACGAAGTCGCCCGCCGGCAGATGCGGGGCTTCGGCGGCCTGGTCACGTTCCTGGTGAAAGACGCCGATTGGCGGCAGACGGCGGCCGTCGTCGATCGGGCCCTGGTCGCTCGCATCGCCCCCAGCCTGGGCGGCGTCGAATCGCTGATCGAGCAGCCGCTAGTGATGAGCTACTACGAAGTTCCGCCCGAAGACCGCCGCCGCTTCGGCATCCCCGACAACATGATCCGCCTGTCGTCGGGGATCGAGAACACCGAGGACTTGATCGAGGACTTGCGGCAATCGCTCGAAGCTTGATTTCAGATTTCAAATTTCAGATTTCAGGTGTGACGAGCCAATCAAATCCGAAGTCTGAAGTCTGGAATCCTGAATCTGAAATTCCTATGCACTTCCGCACCCGTGCGATTCACGTCGGCCAGGAGCGCGATCCGCAAACGGGCGCGGTCGTGCCGCCGATCCATATGGCTTCGACGTTCGTCCAGCCGGGGGCGGGCGTGTGGAGCGAGTTCGACTATTCGCGGAGCGGCAATCCGACGCGGAAGAACTTCGAGCGGGCGATCGCCGACTTGGAGGGCGGGGTCGGCGGGCTGGCGTTTGCTTCCGGCATGGCGGCAACGCACTGCGCGATGATGCTCCTCGGCGCGGGCGAGCACGTCGTTGCCGGCTCGGACATCTACGGCGGCTCTTATCGGCTCCTGCACAAGGTGCTGAACCGGATCGGCGTGACCGTAACACTGGCGCCGAGCACTGATTTGGCAAAGTTCGAAGCTGCGATTACGCCGCAGACGAAGCTGCTCTGGATCGAAAGCCCCGGCAACCCGCAGTTGTCGATCAGCGACATTGCGGGCGTCGCGGCCATCGCGAAACGCCGCGGCGTGCTGCTGGGCATCGACAACACCTTGGCGACGCCGGTGCTCACCCGCCCGCTGGAGCTGGGCGCGGACATCGTGATGCACTCGGCCACCAAATACATCGGCGGGCACAGCGATATGCTGGGCGGCGCGCTCGTGGTGAAGGACAAAGCCCTCTACGACCGGCTGTATTTTCTGCAGAACGCCACTGGAGGCGTGATGGGGCCGCTGGAGTGCTTTCTTGCCAGCCGCGGCCTGAAGACGCTGGAGCTGCGCGTTCGCGAGCAGTCGCGGACGGCCCAGCGGCTGGCCGAGTGGTTGGCCGCCGACGCGCGGATCAGCCGCGTGCTCTACCCGGGCTTGCCGAGCCATCCAGGTCACGCAATCGCGCGGCGGCAAATGGACGGCGCTTTCGGCGCGATGCTCACGATCGAAGTTCGCGGCGACCTGGCGAAGACGAAGCGCGTCTGCGAGACGACAAAGCTGTTTCAGCTCGCCGTCAGCCTGGGCGCGGTCGAATCGCTCATCGAGCACCCGGCCACGATGTCGCACGCCAGCTACGACTCGGCGGCGCGGGCCGCCCACGGCATCACCGACGGCCTGATCCGGCTGTCGGTCGGCCTGGAAGCGTTTGAAGATCTGCAGGACGACCTGAACCAGGCGCTCGACGCGTAGCCCTACATTCCCACCGGCTTCAGCGTGCTGCGGCGGGCGCGTCGCTCGGCACGCAGGCGGGCGCGGCGGCGAATTTCGCTGGGCTTTTCGTAATACTCGCGGCGGCGCATTTCCTTCTTGATGCCGCTCCGCTCGACCAGCTTGCGGAACCGGCGGACCGCCTCTTGAATGCTCTCCTTATCGCGAACGATCAACTTAACCATGATTCCCTCGGGTGAAACAAAACGAAGACATGCCTGCCCTCCTGTGGGTTAGGGAAGCTAAAGGATTATCGACGCAAAGTGCGAAAGCCCAAAAGTTTACCGCAGATTTACTGCATGTGTCTAGGGGCGATTGGGCCACTGGGGGCTACTTGACCAGCCTGGCGTGCAGCCAATCGACCCAGTCGCAAACGTCGCCACGGTCGGAAAAATCGACCAAGAGAGCCAGTCGCGAGTCGCGGGCGAGATCAACCGAAACCGGGAGCGGCTCGTCGCCGCCACGGACAGGCGGGCTTTCGTAGGCCGTTTGCCAATCGCCAGGCGCTTTTTCGAGCAGCACCTTGACGACAACGCTACCAGACAGGCCCGCCGCTGCATCAATCGCAATCTCCGCCTCAAAGCGGCGATACCCGTCGGCATTCATGGCCACGCGGCTGGCGCTGGCCATTCCGAGGCCCTTGCGAAAGACGGCCCGGCCGACACGTAAGCTTCCGCCCAATGCGTTTTGATCGCGCCCCAGTAAGCGCTCAACACCGGCAAAGGGAATGTGCCGGTATCCCAGGTTGGCCATGTCGGAGAGCCAGACGACGCGCGTGCCCACCGGTTCCAGGTAGGTCACCTCGTCCCAGAACTTCTTGGCGGCGTCCTTGCGACCCGTCAGCGTCGTCTTCAGTTGCCCCTCGGCAGCCAAAGTGAGCGTCACCTGGTCGCCTTTGACGGCGATCTGAGTGGAGCGAACGAGCGAGCCATCTTTGAGGCCTAGCCAGGCCGACATAGCGCCCGTCGAGATCGGCGCTGCCGGCGACGCGCTGAAGCGGACGGCGATAACTTTCGAGGCTGCAATCTTCAATGGCTCGGCGCGGCCACGCAGGGCCAGCTCGAAGACGTCGCTGCCAGGCTTGGCGTCCTCGCCAAATCGGCCGCCGCGCGGAGCGGAAACCAGGATGCCGCGCAGCGACTGGCCGCCGACGAGCAGCAGCCGGTCGTCGGGATTAGCATTCAGGTCGTACAGCAGGCGGTCGCGCTGGGCAGGATCTGCCGGCGGCTGCCAGACGAGGGCGGCCAGGGCCGAGCGGGGCAGCGCCGATTCATCCCACTGCCCGCGGCCGAGCCCGGTAGCGTCGCCGATCACAACTTGCTTATCGTCCAGCAGCAACAGGTCGGAGCGGATGATGCTGCGGTCGCGCAGCAAAATCTGCGGTCCGGCCTCGGCATCGGCATAGCGGCCAAAGTAGGCCAGGTCCTCCGCCCGCACCACGCGAACTTTGCCCCCGGAGCGGAGGCTGATGTTCCACTGGGCGTCGATGCCGGCGAGCTGCGCCGCCAGCGGCGGCTCGGCGATTGGAAACGCCAGGGACGATTGGGCAGAAGTGCGGCCGATCGCAGCGGCAAGAAGCAGGATGGCGGCGGCAATCGTGCGTATGGATGCGCTCGCCATCACGAACATGAATGAGCCAGGGCCGGCCAGAGGCCCGCCCACTTACCGCTGGAAGATGGGCAGGTAGTTGTTGGGCATTTGCAGGATAATCTCGGCCATCGCCGTGCCGTATTCGGGGCAGATCAGGTCCTGCCAGGAGCCGTCCTCCTGTTGCGATTTGACCAGCACGTCGTGGATCGCGGGGTACCACTTCTGCCAGTGCTCGCCGCCGGCCTGCCACATCGCCTGCACCGCGTAGTAGTGGCCGTACATCGCGTGCGTGTCGCGGCTGAAATCCTCGGCTGCGGGCAAGTATTGCTCCAGGTACTCCAGTCCCTTGCGAACTTCATCGCCCTCGTAGATTCCCGCGCTATACAAGGCGACGATGCCCGCGGCGCTCCGCGGAAAACGGCTGGGACCGCCGCTGATCATATACATGAAGCCGCCGTCGGCGTTCTGGCTCCGCTTGACATAATCGACGCAGCGGTCGATTGTCTCGTTGGGCACGTAGATGCCGGCGTTGCGGGCGGCGCGGAGCGCCATCACCTGGCAAATCGTTACGGAAATGTCCGCCTCGCTGGCCTTGGGCTGATATCGCCAGCCGCCGTCGGGATTCTGCGTCGTCACGATCAGCCGGACCGCCTTGGCCAGCTTGTCGCGGACCAGGCTGTCGGGCGACATGCCATAGACTTCAGCGAGGAACAGCGTGCCAAAGCCGTGGTCGTACATTGGGCCATGGCTCGTGTAGAGCGGCTCGCAGACGAAGCCGCTCTCGTCCGCGGCCTGCAAGATGTAGTTGACGCAACGGTTGACGGCCAGGCCATATTCGCCGCGGCCCGGCGTGTGCCCACCGGAGAGAAACGCCATGCCCGCCAGGCTGACGACGGCAACGTTGCGGCTGTAGCCGCTGCCGCCAAACGAGCCATCGTCATTCTGCCTCGAGGCGAGCCAGGCCAGACCGCGGTCGATGGCGTCCTGGGTCGAGCGTTTGATGAGCAGCGCTGCGGTGCGCTCGGGATCGGCGGGCGAATGCTGGGCGAAGAGCGGCGCGGAAAGGGCTCCGGCGCCGAGGGCCGCGGCAGTGGTCAGAAACCTGCGCCTCAACATAGGGTGCTCCTGGGCAGGGCCGGCCAGTGGCCCGCCCCGCGGTACTTCCCGCCCCTGGGAATTATGGCCCAGCAGGCCGCTCCTCCGCCAGTCGTTTATAGTATTCCTCGATCAACCGTTCGTATTTGGGCAGAAACTGCTCGCTGAGCGATGCTTGCATCTGGTCACGCAGCTTGTCGGGCAAGTGGCCCCAGATTCGCCGCAGCAGGTCCTTCACGTCCGTCGTCTCGACCGCTTCTTTATTGCCCTGCTCGATGCGGTTGGTACTGTCGCGCGGTGGGGCGGGCGTGGGATTGCCGCTGCCGGCGCCGGCGGGTTTGTTGCCGCTGCCAGGGCCGCCCGGTTTGTTCTGGCCGCTGGCTTGCTGCTGGCGAGCTTGCTCCAGAAGCTGCGCCAACTCCGCCAGGATTTGCTTTTGGACCGCCTGGGTTTCCGGCGACGTGTCTCGTTTCGCGAGGCGACCCTCAACTTGCCGCATCCGCTCGGCAACGATTGCCAGCGGATTGTCGGACGGAATCGGAACGGCCGAATTCGGCGCCGGCTTGTCCGGGGGAGCAGCCT
>Ga0184625_10001324_pt1 | contig 10281 bp, 11 predicted proteins | sample PLM3_30_b1_FD_133151 | JGI IMG/M metagenome (GOLD analysis project Ga0184625, IMG submission 133151) | Groundwater sediment microbial communities from an aquifer in East River, Colorado, USA - PLM3_30_b1 | ecosystem: Environmental > Terrestrial > Soil > Riparian zone | place: USA: East River... | reverse complement strand
TACCAGTTCTCTGCCGTCAGCCGGTACACGCCGGCGGGCTTCGCGAAACCGGTCGCCAGCTTCGCCCGGAGCTTGTTGTCTCCGATCCCGATCGACGAATACAGCCGGGTGGCGCTCAGCACCCCGTCCTGAACGTCGTGGGCCAGAGCCTCTGGATCGTCGGTGAGAGCGCCGAGGAAAGCCTCGTCCCATCCCATCACCTCGACGACGACGTCGAACTCGCGCAGCGTAGCGATGACCTTCGCCGACGCTTCCTCGTATGCCGCGAAGTCGCTCGGCAGGAAGACGGCATCCGGACAGCGTTTCGCCGCCGTACGCAACGGCATTCCCGAATGAATGCCGTACTTGCGTGCTTCATAGGACGCGGTGGCGACCACGGCACGCTGGGTCGGGTCGCCCGCGCCGCCGACGACCACCGGCCGACCCGCCAGCTCAGGACGCCGCAGCACCTCGACCGCTGCGATGAACTGGTCGAGGTCGAAGTGCAGGACCCAGCCCGCCGGAGGCACCCCAGCAGTGTGCCCGCTGGCACCGACTGGGTCCTACCTGCGATGGATGAGCAGGGGGTTCGGTGTCGGTACTGGCGGCTAACGTGCTGTCCCATGGCTGATCCGACCACGCCGGTCCCCGTAACCGACCGCCCGTTGTTCCCGCAGGGGTACGGCGTGCCGACGACCACCCGCGGGCTACTCGCCTGGACCGACGTCGAGCCGCGGCTGGTCGCAGCGCTGCACTACTGGCTGGCCACTGTCCGGCCCGACGGCACGCCGCATGTCGTGCCGCGGTGGGGAGTGTGGCTGGACGGTCGGTTCTGGTACGACGGCGCGCCCACCACCCGGCACGCGCGCAACCTCGCCGCCAACCCGGCATGCTCCTTGAACCTGGAGAACGGCGCCGAAGCGGTCATCGTCGAGGGCACCTCGACACCGACACGAGCCGACGCAGACGGCCTCGGCAACCGGCTGGCGGAGGCGTTCGGGAAGTACCACGAGCTGGGATACTCCCCCGGCGCGGACTCCTGGTCCGGTGAAGACGGTGGCGGGCTGTCTGTGCTGACGCCGCGCCGCGCGCTGGCGTGGTTCTCTTTTCCGACGGACTGCACCCGGTTCCGATTCGAGCCCTGACGACGTCACATAAGCCCGGAAGTTCGGGTAAAGGACCATGACCCGTTCTATGGCAAAGTGTCGGGGTGGCGGGATTTGAACCCACGACCTCTTCGTCCCGAACGAAGCACGCTACCAAGCTGCGCCACACCCCGAGGTACGCGGGAAGCATAGCCGAGCAGTCGATGCCGCCCGAAATCTGCGCCGAGGACGCAGGGGCAGCGCAGATCGCCGTGTCGGCTGGTGCACATCCGCTGCGGCAGAGGTAGCCCGACGATCTTCACGATCTCGGGTCAGGTGCCGCCGAGGAGCGGTCCACCGCTGTCATGGCCCAGATCCACAGCTCCCAGGACTCGAAGGGCAGCCGGCGCCACGGCCGCATCCCGAGCTTCTCCATGACCCGCAACGAGCGGGTGTTCGCCTCGATCGTGACCGAAATCAGCCGGTCGAGATCGAGCACATCGAAGGCGAGGTCGCGACAGACCAACGCCGCTTCCGTGGCCAGTCCACGGCCCCACGCGTGGCGGGCGAGCCGCCAGCCGACTTCGACCTCGGCCGGGATGGCCCGGTGGTGCTGCAAACCGCAGAAACCCAACAAATCGCCGGTCTCCTGTGACTCGAGGGCGTACCAGCCGTATCCCCGTTCCTCCCACGAACACTCGGCGCGAACGGCGATCGCATCGCTCTCGGCGCGAGTCAGCGGCCGACCACCGACGTGCTCGGTGACGTCCGGATCAGAGTTGATCTCGGCGAACGCCGGCCGGTCAGCGGGCCGCCACGTCCGCATAACCAGCCGAGTCGTCTCGATCCGCGCAGGAATGAGCGATGTCACGGAGCCGTCAGGGTCAGCAGCGTGGCCTCGGGCGGGCAGGCGAACCGCACCGGCGCATACGGCGAGGTGCCGAGGCCAGCAGAGACATGCAGCCATGACCCGTTCGGCTCTCCGTCGGTGCGATGACGAGACAACCCCTTTGCCCGGCGCGGCTCGAGATCACAGTTGGTCACCAGGGCACCCCAACCGGGAACGCACAGCTGCCCCCCGTGGGTATGTCCAGCGAGAAGCAACCGGTAACCGTCTGCCGCCATCGCGTCGAGGATCCGCCGATACGGCGCATGGGTGACACCCACCGTGAGATCAGCAGGCTCGGCCGGCCCGGCGACGTCGCCGTAACGGTCCATCTCCGTGTGCGGGTCATTGACCCCAGCGAATGCGAGCGCACGTCCGTCGACCTCGAGACGTCCTCGAGTGTTGGTCAGGTCCAGCCAGCCGGCGTCGCGAAGCCCGTCCCTGAGCTCCTGCCACGGCAGGTCTGGCGTGGTGGACCAGGTCGGCCGGTACGACGGGAGCAGGTAACGGGCCGGGTTCTTGAGCATCGGCGCGTAGTAGTCGTTGGACCCGAGGACGAACGCGCCCGGTCGAGCAAGTAGCGGGCCGAGCGAATCGAGCACTGTTGGCACTGCCCCCTGGTGGGCCAGGTTGTCGCCGGTGTTGACGACCAGGTCGGGCTCGAGGGCCGCGAGCGAACGTACCCACGCACGCTTCTTGTCCTGTCGCGGTGTCATGTGCAGGTCGGAGATGTGCAGGACGCGCAGCGGACGCTGGCCGGCCTGCAACACGGGGACATCGACACGACGAAGCCGGTAGGCCCGCACCTCGTATCCGGCTGCATAGACCAGGCAACCGACGGCCGCCGCCGCTATGGCCGCCGCAACCTGCGCGGCCGTCGTCTTCGGCACAATCGGCATCGGGCAAGGCTGTCATACCGGAAGGACGAGTCCGAACCCAATCTCTGGTCGGACCGTGACCGGACCGGCGACGCGTCCGGTGCCCCCGATCGAGAATTGAGGGCTGCCAGACTGACCCCATGGCCGAGTTGAAGGACCGTCTGCGTTCCGATCTCACCGTGTCCATGCGTGGCCGGGACGAGCTGCGGACGGCGACCATCCGGATGGTGCTCACTGCCGTCACGAACGCGGAAGTAGCCGGCTCCCAGGCGCGCGAAATCAGCGACGACGAAGTCGTCGGCGTCCTGGCCAAGGAGGCGAAGAAGCGCCGCGATGCCGCCGACGCGTTTCGCCAGGGTGGCCGGCCGGACTTGGCCGAACGCGAGGACGCCGAAGCCGCAGTGATTGCCGGCTATCTTCCCGCTCCCCTCACCGACGACGAGCTCGATGCGCTCGTCGATGCCGCCGTCGCCGAGACCGGTGCGAACTCGTTACGCGAGATGGGTGCGGTAATGAAGCGGCTGGCGACCGATGTCGCCGGGCGCGCCGACGGCGCCCGAGTCGCCGCCGCCGTCAAGGCTCGTCTCGCCGGCGCATGATCCACGGATCATTCAGATTGGGGTTGTCGCCCAGAACGATCCGTTGATCATGCGGCCGAAAGCTCGGCGGCGACCAGCTCAGCAATCTGGGCAGTGTTGAGCGCCGCACCTTTGCGCAGGTTGTCGCCGCAGACGAACAGGTCCAGCGCCATCGGATCGTCCACCGAGCGACGCACCCGGCCCACCCAGGTCGGGTCCGTGCCCACCACGTCCGCAGGCGTCGGAAACTCGCCGCGGGACGGGTCGTCGTAGAGCACGATGCCCGGAGCATTGCGCAGGATCTCCCACGCGGCGTCGGCGGTGACCTCGCGCTGGAACACCGCATGCACAGCCACCGAGTGGGTCGTCACGACAGGGACCCGGACGCAGGTTGCCGACACCCGCAACTCGGGCAGGTCGAGGATCTTGCGCGACTCGTTGCGGATCTTGAGCTCCTCCGAGCTCCAGCCGTCGTCCTTGAGCGATCCCGCCCACGGGACGACGTTGAACGCCAGCGGCGCGGGGAACGGGCCCAGATCGTCTCCGATCACGCGGCGCACGTCGCCGGGATGGGTGCCCAGCTCGCGATTGCCAGCCACCTTCTGAATCTGGTCGTGCAGTGTGTCGATGCCGGCCTGGCCGGCTCCTGATGCCGCTTGGTACGACGCGACGACGATTTCGGTCAAACCCAGCTCAGCATGCAGGGCGCCGAGCGCGACGATCATCGACAGCGTCGTGCAGTTGGGGTTGGCGATGATGCCCCTCGGTCGCGTGCGGGCAGCGCGCGCGTTGACCTCGGGCACGACGAGTGGCACGGCCCGATCCATCCGGAAAGCAGCAGAGTTGTCGACAACAACCGCCCCGCGCTCGGCCGCGACCGGAGCCCACTGCGCTGAGACGTCGTCAGGCACGTCGAACATCGCGACATCGACGCCATCGAAGACCTGGGCGCTCAGGGCGAGGACCTCAGCTTCGGCGCCGCGAACCTGGAGCCGGCGGCCGACCGACCGCGGGGAGGCGACGAGCCGAATCTCGCCCCAGACGTCCTTGCGGGTAGAGAGCAGGTCTCTCATCACGGTTCCGACGGCTCCGGTCGCACCGACGACGGCGAGTGTTGGCTTGCGCGCGCTCATCGGCCGCTCCCGCCGTACACCACCGCCTCGACCTCCGCCGCGTCGAGGTCGAAGGCCTCATGGACTGCAGCCACGGCGATGTCGACGTCGTCTCCTCGGACGACCACGGAGATCCGGATTTCTGAGGTGGAGATCATCTCGATGTTGACGCCGGCCGCCGCCAGCGCGCTGAAGAAGCGCGCGCTGACACCCGGATGGCTGCGCATTCCCGCACCGATCAACGACACCTTGCCAATCCCGTCGTCGTAACGCAGCGACTCGAAGCCCACGCGGGTTTGGATGTCGGTCAAAGCGGCCAGCGCTCGGCGGCCATCGGCCTTCGGCAAGGTGAAGGAAATGTCCGTCCGTCCGGTGGCCACAGCCGAAACGTTCTGCACGATCATGTCGAGGTTGATCTCCGCATCGGCGACTGCCTGGAAGATCGTGGCCGCCTCGCCGACCTTGTCGGGAACCCCGACGATGGTGATCTTTGCCTCACTTCGGTCGTGCGCGACTCCGGAGATGATCGGCTGCTCCATGTCCGCCTCGTCGCTCCTTCCCGGCCGGTCGGTGACCCAGGTGCCGTCGAGTGAGGAGAAGCTCGATCGGACGTGGATCGGTAGGCCGTAGCGCCGCGCGTACTCTACGCACCGCAGGTGCAAGACCTTGGCGCCGCATGCGGCCATTTCGAGCATCTCCTCGTAGGTGATGCGTGGGATCCGACGGGCCGTGGGGACGATCCGGGGGTCGGCGGTGAAGATGCCATCGACGTCGGTATAGATCTCACAGACGTCGGCGCCGAGCGCTGCCGCGAGCGCAACCGCCGTCGTATCGGAGCCGCCTCGCCCGAGTGTCGTCACGTCCTTGCTGTCCTGGCTGACGCCCTGAAACCCCGCGACGATCGCAACCGCACCACCGTCGAGCGCCTGTCGGATTCGGCCGGGCGTGACGTCCATGATTCGCGCGCTACCGTGCGCCGACGTGGTGATGACCCCGGCCTGACTTCCGGTGAACGACCGTGCCTGGTGGCCCAGGTCGCCGATCGCCATTGCCAAGAGCGCCATCGAGATTCGCTCGCCCGCGGTGAGCAGCATGTCCAGTTCGCGCCCGGCTGGCTGCGGTGACACCTGGCTGGCGAGATCAAGCAGCTCATCGGTGGTGTCTCCCATCGCCGAGACCACAACCACGACTTCGTGCCCATCGTTGCTGCTGGCGACGATGCGCTGCGCGACCCGCTTGACGGCTGCAGCGTCGGAGACCGAGGAGCCCCCGTACTTCTGGACAATCAAGCCCACCCCGGTGCTACTCCCTTCTGCGCCCGCTCCAGTCCTGGCCTGGGTGAGTCTAGGCGACCCACTTGTAGGCCCTGGGTCCGTTTCGAATCGCGGGATGTGCTGGCCGAGGGTCGTTCGACGCCGTGACACTACGATGCAAGCCTGAGTTCTCGGCGGAGGCGACCACAGCGATGGAGCAGCGTGCTGGCGTCGAGGTTGCGGGAATTCGGCGCATTTTCGGCGAGGTCATCGCTGTCGATCACGTCGACCTGGCCGCCCCGCCGGGTTCCGTGACCGCCCTGGTGGGGCCAAACGGCTCGGGAAAGACGACGCTGCTGCTTGTTCTCGCCACTCTCCTTCGTCCGGATTCGGGCACGGTCTGGGTCGCAAACCATGACCCGGTCACCGACCCCCAGGCGGTCCGGGCGTTGACCGGCTGGATGCCCGACTCGTTCGGCACGTACGACACGCTGACCGCTCGCGAGGTGCTCGAATTCGCCGCGAGCGCATACCGGCTTCGACGGGATCGTGGCGAACAAAGGGCTCGCGAGCTGCTCGAGCTCATCCACCTCGCCGACTACGCGGACCTGCCCGTGCACGTGCTCTCGCGCGGTCAAAAGCAGCGGCTCGGCCTGGCGCGCGCGCTCGTGCACAACCCGACTGTGCTGCTCCTCGACGAGCCGGCGGCCGGTCTGGATCCCCGCAGCCGGATCGAACTGCGCGGGATTCTCCGTGGGCTGGCCGCCGACGGGCGTGCGGTGTTGGTGTCCAGTCATGTCCTGGCCGAGCTGGAAACCATGGCCGATCGGGTCGTCTTCGTCGACCGCGGACAGACCGTCTCGGAGCAGGAGCTGGCCGACCTGCCCCGGTCGGAGCGACGGCCGTGGCGTATGCAGGCGCTGGATCCGAACTCTCTGGTCGACGCGCTCGACCGATATGGGATCGAACACGCCGATCCCGACGCCAGCGGACTGGAGGTTCTGCTGTCCGGAGACGAGGCGGCAGCCCAACTGCTCGCTCGGCTCGTCCGAGACGAGGTTCGCGTGACGACGTGCGCTCCGGTCGGTAGCGGCCTGGAGGATGCGTATCTGGCGATGACAGAGGACCGGCGATGACCGGCGACTCGCCTGCGTCGGTGACCGACGAGGCCACCCAGTCGACGGGGGCCGCCATCGGCTGGTGGGGTGTTCGCACCATGGCCGAGCACGAATTCCGGCTGCGGCTTCGGGCCGGCCGCTGGCGTTGGTTGCTCGCCGCCTGGTTCGTCACCTTGCTGCTGCTCACTTGGGGACTCCGGGCGGCGCTGGTCGCCACCGGGGCAGCCGAACGCGGTGTCGACATGTTCGGCGGCCTGATGCTGTTCATGCTGGCGCTCGCGATGCTGGTCGTCCCGGCGCTCACCGCGCAGTCGATCAACGGCGATCGCGAGCGTGGTGTCCTCGCGACACTGCAGACCACGCTGCTCACCCCGGCCGAGATCGCGATCGGCAAGCTGGTCGCTGCCTGGGCGCCAACGTTGGTCTTCTTGGCGGTCTCGCTTCCTCTGATCGTCTGGTGCCTGGTAGAGGGCGGCGTATCGGTCGGACGAGTGATCGGCACGTTGATCGCAACGGCACTGCTGCTGGGGGCGCTGGCGGCGATCGCCCAATGTCTGTCCGCAGTGTTCGCCCGCAGCACGACCTCGGCTGTCATGTCATACCTGGTGGTCTTCGCCCTGAGCATCGGCACGCTCATCGCATTCTTCATCGGGCTGATGCTGACCACCGAGACCGAAACGGTCACCGAGCGGATTCCGGTGTGGGACAACGGTCAACCCCAGTTCAACGAGGAGACCGGTCAGCCGATCAACGTCGATCGCTGGCAGACGGCCGAGTACGAGGCATCGGTCCAGCAGACGGAGAAGGTCTGGTGGTTGCTGGCGCCGAACCCGTTCGCGGTCCTTGCCGACTCGACGAGCGGAACCGTCGAATGGGAGCGAACCGGATTCGACCCACTGCAGACGATTCGTGAAGGCGTGCGGTCCGCTCGCGACCCCGACTCGGGCTGGAGTGGCGTCGCCAGCACGGAAAAGGCCGTCTGGCCATACGGTCTGGCGTTCTACCTGCTGATCGGCGTCGGCGCCCTCACTCTCACGATCCGTCGGTTGAGAACGCCGTACGGAGTCCTTCCCCGCGGCGTTCGAGTGGCCTGACCCCGAGTCGGCCGAGGTCCTCCCGAACCTTCGACCGCGCGCACCGATCAATGCTCGGCGGCGTCGGCGACCACATCTGCCAACAGCTCGTCCTCGGCCTCACTCACCGGGTCGGCGTGCTGGTCGAGTCGGGTGTGCGCGATGAGAGAGTGCAGCGCCCGCAGGATGCCGCCGCAGGTTGCCCCCCACGAAGACAGGTAGGAGAACTGCCACCACCACAGCGCCTCGAGCGTGCGCCCGTCGTGGTAGTGGGCCAACCCGTGCAGCAGGTCAGAGGCGATGCTCGCTAGGTCGTCGGAGATCAAGAACCCGTCGGCACCGCGATCTGGATCCATCGGGTCGACGATCTCGACGTAATCGTCGACAGGGGCGAGTAAACGCGCCAGTCGCTCCCGCAGCTCCTCCACATCGGGATCAGGTCCCGCGTCCGGCTCGAATCGCTCGTCCGGGACAACGTCGCTGATTGCGCCGAGCCGGCCGCCAGCGAGCGCAAGCTGGCTGATCTCCAACAGCAGCAGCGAAAGCGTGCTGCCGGTGTCCTCGGCCCGGGCGATTTCCCGCACCGCGACCAGAAAGCTCTCGATCTGGTCGGCGATCTCGGCGGCGAAGTCTGCGTACTCCTCGGCGGCATCCGGCTCAGACATCGAGCAACCTCCGCCCTTCAAACGCTCGGCCCAAGGTGACCTCGTCGGCGTACTCGAGGTCACCTCCTACCGGAAGTCCACTGGCCAACCGGGTTACGCGCAACCCCAGCGGCTTGATCAACCGGGCCAGATAGGTCGCAGTCGCCTCGCCTTCGAGGTTCGGGTCGGTTGCGAGGATGACCTCGGTGACCGCGTCATCGGCCAGCCGGAGCATCAGCTCGCGCACCCGGAGATCGTCCGGCCCGATTCCCTCGATCGGGCTGATGGCACCCCCGAGAACGTGGTAACGGCCGCGGAACTCCCGCGTTCGTTCGATGGCGACGACGTCCTTCGGCTCCTCGACCACGCAAATCAGGGCAGCGTCGCGCCGTGGGTCGCGGCAGATACGGCACCGTTCTTCCTCGGCCACGTTGCCGCACACGACGCAGAACCGCATCTTGTCCTTGACTTCCACCAGAACGGCCGCCAGCCTGCGCACGTCGATCGGGTCGGCGGCGAGCACGTGGAAGGCGATCCGCTGAGCGCTCTTCGGGCCGACGCCTGGCAGCCGGCCGAGTTCGTCGATGAGGTCCTGGACGACGCCCTCGTACATAGCGGGCCTTAACTCCGGCCTCAGCTGCCGGCAACTGCCGGTGGGTCTTGATCAGCCGGTCCCCCGAGCATGCCGCCGAGACCCTCGCCCAGCGGACCCATCTGCTCGGCCGCCAATTTCTGCACCTGGGCATTGGCATCGCGCACCGCCGCCACGATGAGGTCGGCCAGTGTCTCCACGTCCTCGGGATCGACGACCGACGAGTCGATCTCGAGCGCTACGAGTTCGCCTTCCCCAGTGACCGTGGCCGTGATCAAACCGCCGCCGGCAGTACCGGTGACCTTGGCCTCGGCCAGGTTCTGTTGCGCCGACATCAGTTGTTCCTGCATCCGCTGCGCCTGTTGAAGCAGCTGTTGGACGTCGATGCCTTCCGAGCCGGGCGGGAACACTCGATGCCTCCGTTGCTGGGTTCGGTGTGGCGCTATTCGGTCACTCCTGGAACGGAGCCTAACCTGCGTTCGTCGGTCAACTAGCCGTGCTCGATCTCCTCGATAACACGGGCGCCGAGAGTACGTTCCAACAGCTCGCGTTCGGACAGCCTGTCCGCGTCGTGATCGCGGTCGTCGGGGTGGGCGTCGTCGTCGGTTGGCTGCTCACGTGCTGACGACTTCGTGCTCCCGGCGGCTCTCGGGCGTGCGGCTGACGAGACGGGATCCGGCTGGGGGTCTCTGCTGGCCAGAGCCGGTGAGGCAGCCTGAACCGCCGGATCGACGATGGCCTCGATCTGCAGGTCGACACCGAGTACGTCGGCGAGGGCCTCCCGGAGATTGGCCTGAAAGTCATCGCGGCGCACGAAGGTGTCACGCAGTGACGGCTGGCGGAAGGCCAGTGTCAAGACCCCGTCGGAAACATCGACGACCGCTGCTTGCTGAGAGATGAGGCTCCAGGGAGTGCGCTTGATCTCACGCAGCCGTACCAGCACCTCGGGCCAGAGCCGGCGCAGGTCAGCCGTGCCGCTGGCCGGACCGCTGCCGACCGCCGGGTCTCGCGCACGATCCTGAGCTGTGGTCGAACGAGGGGCGTCGACCGGCTCAGATTCCCGATGCGGGGGGTCGGCAGTCG
>Ga0184625_10001323_pt1 | contig 10282 bp, 9 predicted proteins | sample PLM3_30_b1_FD_133151 | JGI IMG/M metagenome (GOLD analysis project Ga0184625, IMG submission 133151) | Groundwater sediment microbial communities from an aquifer in East River, Colorado, USA - PLM3_30_b1 | ecosystem: Environmental > Terrestrial > Soil > Riparian zone | place: USA: East River... | reverse complement strand
CGGCTCAGCGGCCGCGACGTGCTTGAAACACGATGTAGAGCGGGATGCCCGCGGCAATGATCGCGAGGCCGGCGAGCGAAGTGCCGGGCTTGCTCCAGATCTCGTTGACGACCATGGCCGCGCTCGCGAACACGAAGAGCGCCGGCGCCCACGGATAGCCGAACGCCTTGAACGGGCGCGCCGTGTCGGGCTCGCGATGACGCAGCACGAACACGGCAAGCACGGCGATGCCCGAGAACAACACGACCGCGAACCCGGTGTACGCAACGAGCTGCGAGAGCGTACCCGAGAGCACGAGGATCGAACTCCAGATCGCCTGCGCCGTGATCGCGAGCACCGGCGTGCGGAAGCGCGGATGCACGTGCGCCGCCGCCGGCAGAAACAGCCCGTCGCGCGCCATCGCGTAGTAGACGCGCGGCCCCGCCCAGACCATGGCGCTGATGCTGGCGGCGATGCTGATGATGGTGAAGATCGCGAGCACGTTGCCGGCGACGAAGCCGAACAGCCGCTCCGCGACCGTGTCGGTCAACCGTCCGCCCGGCGGACTCGCCAGGTCGGCCAGCGGCATCGCGTAGAGATAGAGGACGTTGAGGAGGAGATAGATCGCGACCACGGCGAGCGTGCCGAGCGCCAGCGATCGCGGCAGGTTGCGATGCGGATCGCGAATCTCTTCGGCGACGTAGGCGGCGGCGTTCCAGCCCGAGTAGCTGAACATCACCGGAATCATCGCCAGCAGCCAGCCGGTGCCCGGTGACGCGACGACATGACCGCTGCCGAGATTGCCAATCGAGCCGGTGCCGAGCGAGAAACCGATCGCAATGAACACCAGCAGCGCCGAGACCTTGAGACTGGCGAGCAGGTTGTGCACCAGCCGGCCGGTGGTGTGCAGGTGAATCGCCGACAGCAGCGCGATCGCCAGAATCGCGATCAGCGCCTGCGGCGTCACCACCATCGGCACGTAAGGAATGGGAATCGTCAACAGCGGCGTGTGATCGCTGGCAAACGGGGCGAACCGGCCGATGTATTCCGCCAGCGCGACCGCGCCAGCCGCGATCGCGCCGGAAAACCCGGCGACGAACGAGGTCCAGCCCGTGAGGAATGCCGCAAGGCGGCCAAAGGCCGCGCGCAAGTAGACGTACTCACCGCCGGCACGCGGCCGCAGCGTCGCCAGTTCGGCGTAGGCCATCGCGCCGGCAAAGGCCAGCACGCCGCCGAACAGCCAGACGCCAAGGAGCGCCCATCCGCTCGGCACCAGGCCGGCGACGATCATCGGGACGAAGAAGATGCCGCCGCCGATGACGTTCGAGATGACGATCGCGGCGGCGTCGAGCGGCCCGAGGCGACGATCGAGCGTCGCGTCGGCCGGAACGGCGGTTACGGTGACAGCGGTGGCGTTCACGGGTGCGAGGAGGCGCGTGCGTGCGGGACGATCCGCCGCTCGAGTTTGAATTCTCCGAGCGGAACGATCTTGCCTCCCCGCTTCCCGAAGATCTTGGCTGTGGCGTCTCTGAATTTGGAATTCGTGAACGCCTCGGCGCGCGGCGCCGGAATGGTGAAGCCCCACGCGGCGTTCACCTGGATTGGCTCGGTCGTGGCGCCGGCGGCGAGCGAGTCGCCGATGCCGCGCACCTGGGTCGAGTCCGTCTCGCCGTCGTCACCGGCGAGCCAGAACGACACCATCACCTGCACGTTGCCGATTGGCCGCGTGCCGGTGTTCTTCAATTTGAAGGTGATACTCGGGACGAGCTTGTTGCCCGCGGGGACGACGCCGAAGTCGTACCAGCCGCCCAGAGCGTCGGTGACTGCGACCGTCTTGAGCACATCCGCGTCGGACGGCCCGCACGACACCGCGGAGGCCGCCAGGAGCAGCGCAACGGCGGCGGCGGGGAGCGCCCGGCAGCGAGTCATCAGCGGATTCTAGATCAGTACCGCGATTCCTTGATCCGCGACTTGGCCTCGTCGCGCGAAATCTTGCCCTGTCTCAATTCGATCAGATCCGAGCCCTTGATGGTCACGACCAGCTTGCGATTCGACTGCGGGTAGAGCGGATTGCCGCCAGTGACTGGAAACCCGCTTGCCGAAATCGTGACCTTGTCCTGTTCCTTCACCGGCAGCACGACGGAAAGATCGAGCAGCGCGTTCATGATCGCTTCGCGGCTGAAGGCCGAGTAGTCCCGCGTCGGGTCGAAATTCGCCAGCGTCGGCGTCATCGGATCAGGTTCGATCACCTTCACCGGGCCGGCGTTGTTCGCATTCACCTTGTCCGGCGGCTGACCGGCCGGCACGTTCACCGGCATCGCGTTGCCGGTCTGCTGCTGGCGATAAATGTTCATGACGCGCATCGCGACCGGATTGAGATCCGGAATCAGGATGTCGAAGTAGAAGAGATCGTCGAGATGAATTCCGCGCACCTCGGCGAGCCGGTCCGGTGCCAGCACGAGGCGCGGCTCGACAATCGCGGCCCGCTCGGCGAGCTTTTGCCCGGCACCGTCAATCACCTGCCGCAACGCCGACTCGAACAGAATCACGTGCGGTTTGACCGGATCGTCCGGAAGGCTGCCGGGGGCCGGCAGCGGCGGTACTTGCTGCGCCAACGCCGGCGTCGCCAGCATCAGCGTCAACCCGAACAGCGCCGTCCGCATCATCACTTCACTTCGCTTCATCGCTTGCCTCATGTCGTGAACCTACTGCTTGCCCGGCACGAGCCCGGCCCCAGACGCGCCCTCACTGACTTTGGTGAGCTTGATCTCGAGGTCGTTCGTGCGCTTCAACAACTTGCCGAACGAATCCTGGACGGCAAAATTCATGTCGTTTTGCTGCGCTGTCCAGCTGCGCAACTCTTCGATGCTGCGCGCCAGCTCGCGCGTGGCTGCCGACGCATTGATGACCTGGGCATCGCCGCCGCGCGACGCGTCGCGCAACCGCTGCTCCATGGCGAGGAGACGCAACTCGAGGTCGCGCACTTGTTCAGACGGAACCGGGCTGGTGGTCATGCCGACGCCAGCGAACCCTTCACGCGGGGCGCCAGTCGCGGCAATCTGCGCCGGCGGCGCCGGCATCACGACGGCCGCCGCGCGCGGCAGAACCATCTGCGTCGCGGCGCCGCCCGCGGCGCCGGCGAGAAACACCAGCGACGCGGCCGCGGCCAGCATCCAGCCGGGCACGTCGCGCCAGGTGATCGGCGCGCGCTGCGGCGCGAACGGGCGCCACACCGAGGGCGTGTCAGGCACGTCCCACGCCAACAGGTCCTGACGGACCTCGCGCAGTCCGGTGATTTCGCGACGGCACGTGTGGCACGTCTCGAGATGCGCTTCGATCTCTCGACGCTCATGCCCATCGCACTCGTCGTACACGTAGCCAATCAGACGTTCTCTGTCATCACACATCGCTGGTCACCTTGCGCGTTAGCTCGAACTTTCCCACTGGGCGCGCCGGAGGCTGGCCTCCTCCGACTGCCGACGCTCGAGCCGCCGACGCAACACCGACAGGCCTTGATACAACCGCGTCTTCACTGTGCTCAGCGGACAGTCGAGCTGGTCCGCGATCTCCTGAAAGGTCAGGCCGTGGTACTCCTTCAACATGATCGCGACGCGCTGCTCTTCGGGCAGCTCGGCCATCGCCTTCGCGACCGCCTGCGACATCTCGCGTCTGCCGACGAGATCCTCGACCGACTCGGACGGCGAGACCTGCGCATCGGCCAGGTCGACCGGATCGACGCCCTCGGGCACCTGCACGATTGGCGCGCGGCGCTCGCGGCGAATCCAGTCCCGGCAGAGATTCAACGTGATGCGATAGAGCCACGACGAGAACTTGGCTTCGCCCTTGAATCCCTTCAAGCCGCGATACGCGCGCAGGAACGCTTCCTGCACCACGTCTCGCGCCTCTTCTTCGCGCCCAAGCGTCCGGTACGCGAGGGCATAGATCGGCCGCTCCCAGCGGGCCACCAGCTGGTTGAAGCTGTCCTGATCGCCCGCGGTTGCGCGAGCGACTAATTCCTCATCCGTCCGGGTCATCTAAAGACGTCCTGGGCTGCGAATCCCACGCCAGTCGCGGGAATCGCCCGTCTCTGGTGAGTTAGACGGCACCCCGACCGTACAAGTCTGTACCCGTCCTCAGAGGCCTTGAAAGCTGGAGTATAGAGACGACTACACCGTTCGTCACTAGAAAGGAGCAGTTCGTCCCAGGATCCCGACCGGTCAACCCCGAACACGCGGTTTGGCGGCCCGCGCTGGCCCTCCTCTAGACGCCAGTGGTACACTGGCGGCCGATCCGCCGCCGAATCGGGATTCGCGGCGCCTCCACTGGCATGGCCGACGAACACTTCCTGACGACCGAGGAAGTACTGGACTACCTCCAGGTCAATCTCCGCACGATTTACCGACTCATCAAGTCGAGGAAGCTGCCGGCGACGCGCGTCGGCCGCCAGTGGCGTTTTCGCCGCCGCGATCTCGACATCTGGTTGTCCAACAACCGGACCCACGTCGGCAGCGGTCCGCCGGACAAAGCGCGGATCCTCGTCGTCGACGACGAGGAAGCGGTGCGCGATTTGATCGCGCGATCGCTTTCAGCCGCCGAGTACGACGTCGAGACGGCCGAAGACGGCGCGACCGCCGTCGAACGGATCCGCGCCAACGACTACGACTTGCTCATCACCGACCTGAAGATGCCCGGCATGGATGGGTTGTCGGTGATTCGTGAAGCACGGCGTAAGTCGGCCGACATGCCGATCATCATCATCACCGGCTTTTCGACCGAGGCGAGCGCCATCGAAGCCATCAACCTCGGCGTCTCCGGCTACCTGACCAAACCCTTCCGGCTGCCGCGCGTGCTCGCGGCGACGGCGCGCGCGCTCGGCGAGCCTGCCCCGGCCGCCGAAGTTTGATCCAGCTCACCAATCTCACCAAACGTTTCGGCGACCGCGTGCTGCTGGGTGATGTCACCTGGCAGTGCACCGACGGCGATCGGGTCGGCCTGTGCGGCCCGAATGGCGCCGGCAAGACCACGCTGCTCAAGATCCTCGCCGGCCTCGACGAGCCCGACAGCGGCGCCGTCGTCAAGCCGTCCGGCCTGACGGTCGGCTATCTGCCGCAGGACGGCCTCGAGCACAGCGGCCGCCCGCTGATCGACGAAGCGTCGCTCGCGTTCCGACCTCTGCTCGAGGCCCGCGCCGAGATCGATCGCATCGAGCACGCCCTGGCGGATCCGTCCCTGCCAGACGGCGAACACGAGACGCTGCTCGTCCGCTATCACGAGCTCACCGAGTTCTTTCAGCACGGCGAGGGCCACAGCATCGAGCTGCGGGTGACGCAGGTCCTCGAGGGACTGGGGTTTTCACGCGCCGATTTCGCCAAGCCGGTGGAGACGTTTTCCGGCGGCTGGCAGATGCGCGTCGCGCTCGCCAAACTCCTGCTCGGCCGGCCGACGCTGTTGCTGCTCGACGAGCCGACCAACCACCTCGACCTCGACGCGCGCAACTGGCTCGAGGAGTACCTGGTCTCGTATCCGCACGCCGTCATCCTGGTGTCGCACGACCGCTTCTTTCTCGACGCGGTGGTGACGAAGATCTCGGACATCGCGCTGCGCACGATCACCGACTACGTCGGCACGTATTCGAAATACCTCATCGAGCGCGACGAAAGACTGGACCGGCTGCGCAAAGCCAAGCACGAACAGGACGAAGAGATCGCGCGCATGCGCGCGTTCATCGATCGGTTCCGGTACCAGGCGACCAAGGCGGCGCAAGTGCAGAGCCGCATCAAGATGCTCGACAAGATCGTGCCGATCGAAGTCCCGCCCGAGCGTAAGCGCGTGCACTTCACGTTTCCCGCCTGTCCGAAGAGCGGGCGGACGGTCCTCGAGATCGCCGACGCCCACAAGGCCTACGGCAGCCTCGTCGTCTTCGAGAAGATCAACCTGCATATCGAACGCGGCGATCGCATCGCCCTGGTCGCGCCCAACGGCGCCGGCAAGTCGACGCTGATGCGGATGCTGTCGGGCGCCGAAGCGCCCGATCGCGGCGTGCGGCGCGAGGGCCACCAGGTCGTGATGCAGTACTTCGCGCAGGATGAGGCCAATCGACTCGAGCCGGCGCGGACCGTCTACGAGACGATGGAAGCGGATTCGCCGGTGGGGATGGTGCCGGCGATTCGCAACATCCTCGGCGGGTTCCTGTTTGCCGGCGACGACATCTACAAGAAAGCCGGGGTGCTGTCAGGCGGCGAACGGACGCGGCTGGCAGTCGCACGCATGCTGCTGCGCCCGGCCAACACGCTCCTGCTCGACGAGCCGACCAACCATCTCGACCTCGACTCCAAGGACGTGCTGCTCGAAGCCCTCGAAGACTTCGGCGGGACGCTGATCTTCGTCTCGCACGACCGCTACTTCGTGGACCGGCTGGCCACCAAGATCATCGAGGTCGGGCACGGCACGATCGAGGTTTACCCGGGCACCTACGAGCAGTTCCTGTGGAGCCGGGCGCAGCGAGCCGCCGCGCCGGCCGGGAACAAAGCTACCCCTTCGCCGCAACCAGCGAAGTCTCCCGGGGTGCCAAAGGGCCCCAAACCAGAGAAGCCTCTCCACGCCCCCGCGTCCTCCGCGGCTTCGCGTCCCCCCTCGGCGGCTCCGCGCGGCCCCTCAGCGCCGGCGCCGACCCCCTCCGCGCTTCCCGGACAGGCTCCACGGCCATCCCATGAAGAAAAGAAGCGCCAGGACGCCGAGGCCAGGAAGCGAAAACGGGCAGCTGACGAGCGCGGCCGAAGGGTGGCTGAGCTCGAGGGTCGCATTGCCGAGCGCGAGGCAGAGATAAAGGACCTCGAGGCCAGGATGGCGAGGCCAGGGTTCTACGAGGACCGGGACGCCGCAGAATCGGCCGTTTCCCGGCATCAGGCGCTGATGTGGGAGGTCGGCGACCTCATGAACCAGTGGGAGACTCTCCAGTCCGAAGCCCCCTCCGAGTGACAATTTTGTGACAATTCTGTAATTACAGATCAGTTCTGTAATCATCAAGCCATAATCGACCGACACCTCCTTACGCCAACAAACACTTTTCGTGGGTAAAAGGGCCCGCGAAGTGGGTACGGCCCTTGCCTTAGAGAGGGCCGGCAAGCGGGGTGGATTGAATGGGAATGGCACGTCACATCGTTCGGGCAGAGCTGCCAAGGCGTCGAGAAGCGGTGGTTACCGCCGATGACGCCTTCGGTGACCGCTTTTTCCGACATCTGGTTTTCAATCTCCGCACGGGTGTCCTCGCCATCACCCGGGATGGCCGAGTAGCGGCCGTCAACGACCTCGCGTATCGCGTTCTTGGATTGAGCCAGCGGTCTGGCGACATCGGCCGCCCGTTCGTCGAGATGCTCCACGACGTCCCCGAAGTCAGCCGGGTCCTGCACCAGGCCTTCGAGAGTGACGACCTGCCCAACCGCGCCGAGATGCGGCTGCGCAAGACCGGCCGCGCCATCGGCTACACGCTTTCGCGAATTCACGACGACAACGGCCAGCTCGTCGGCGCGACCCTCTTCTTCAAGGACCTGACTCGCGTCGAGCAGATGGAAGAGCGCGAGCGGCTTCGCGATCGACTGATGGCGCTCGGCGAAATGGCGGCGGCCATCGCCCACGAAGTCAAGAACCCGCTCGCCAGCATCGAGGTCATGGCCGGGGTACTGAAGCGTCAGCTGAGCGAACAGCCGGAAGCGCTCGAGACACTCAACGACATCATCAAAGAAGCGAAGATGGCCAACGCCATCGTCGTCGAAGTCCTCGAGTTCGTGCGGCCGATTCAGCTGCAGGTCGATCGGATGTCGGTGGAGGAAGTGATCAAGGACGCGATCACGCTCGCCGAAGGCAAGCAGCGGCGCGGCGCGGTCAGCATCGACCTCGATATCTCCGACGATGTGCCGGAGCTGCTCGCCGACCCGCACCAGCTGCGCCAGTTGTTTTCGAATTTGATCGGCAACGCGTTCGAAGCGCTCGGTGGCGAAGGTCACGTCGAGATTCGCGCCACGTTGCTGCCGGGCGAGGACGAGCAGCCGGTGCCGGGCGTCGACCCGATGCCGCCGCAGGTATTGATCGAAGTGAAAGACAGCGGCCCGGGCATTTCGCCCGACGATCTGGAACGCATCTTCGGGCCGTTTTTTACGACCAAGCCGCAGGGCACCGGCCTCGGCCTGGCCATCGTGCGCAAGGTCGTAGACGCGCACGATGGGCGCATCGACGCAATTTCGGCGCGAGGACGTGGCGCGACTTTCAAGGTCACGTTGCCAGTCGTGCCGTCCGTTCGCAACATGGGGAGATAAGCAGCGATGGGAAGAATCCTGGTAGTTGACGATCACGACTCCTTGCGCAAGGGCCTCGTCCGCGCGCTGGCCAACGCCGGTCACGACGTGGAGGAAGCCGCTAACGGCACGGTGGCGATTGAACGGCTGCAGGACAGCCAGTTCGACGTCGTCCTGACCGACTTGCGCATGGGCGGAGCCGACGGCATGGACGTGCTGCGGACGACGCGGTCGATCCAGCCGAGCGCGGCGGTGATCCTGATGACGGCCTTCGGTTCTATCCACACCGCGGTCGAGGCGATGAAGATCGGCGCCTTCGACTTCGTGCAGAAGCCGTTCGAGATCGAGGAGATGGAGCTGAAGATCGAGAAGGCGATCGAGCTGCGTCACCTCAAGTCCCAGGTCGAGTACCTGCGTCACGAGCAGCAGGACCTCTACAACTTCGACCGCATCGTCGGCGCCAGCGGCGCGCTCGGGCACGTGCTGGGCATCGTCAAGAAGGTTGCGCGCAGCAACTCGACGATTCTCATCCGCGGCGAGACGGGCACCGGCAAGGAGCTGATCGCCGGCGCGATTCACCACAACTCGAACCGCGCCAACCGCGCGTTCGTGAAAGTGAACTGCGCGGCGCTTCAGGAGAACCTCCTCGAATCCGAGCTGTTCGGTCACGAGAAGGGCGCCTTCACCAGCGCCGACAAGCAGCGCATCGGCCGCTTCGAGCAGGCCGACGGCGGCACGCTGTTCCTCGACGAGGTCGGCGACATGAGCGCGAGCACGCAGGCGAAGATTCTGCGCGTGCTCCAGGAGCACGAGTTCGAGCGGCTCGGCGGGACCCGGACGTTGCGCGTCGACGTGCGCATCATCGCCGCAACCAACCGCAACCTGACGACCATGGTTCAGGAAGGACGGTTCCGCGAGGACCTGTTCTACCGCCTGAACGTCGTCTCGGTCGAGATGCCGCCGTTGCGCGAGCGCAAGGACGACATCGCGGCGCTCGCCGAGTTCTTCGTCCAGCGCTTTGCCGCGGAACTGAAGAAGAAGTGCGAGGGCATCAACCAGGAAGCGCAGAAGGTGTTGATGCGCCACAACTGGCCCGGCAACATCCGCGAGCTCGAGAACGTCGTCGAACGCGCAGTGCTGCTGGCGGAAGGCGGCGCGATCACGGTGGAAGACCTGCAGATCGGCGATCACTCGTCGCCGAGCGCGTCGAACGATCGGTCGCCGGCGGTGAAGATTCCGCCGACCGGCATTCCGCTCGAAGAGATCGAGCGGCAGGCGGTCGTCGAAGCGCTGCGGATGTCCAACTGGGTGCAGAAGGACGCCGCGGAACTGCTCGGGATCAGCCCGCGCGTGATGAACTACAAGATCAAGATTCTCAACATCGAGATTCCGCGGACGCGGCGGGTGCTCCCGGAACCGGTGGCGAACTAAGAACTCCTCCACCCCACAGGACAGGCAGGGACCGGCGTCGTATGGACGCCGACTCCCTGCCTATTTTTTTGCCCGCGGATGGGCGTCCTTGTAAACCTCCATCAATCGGCCGACGTCGAGGTGCGTGTAGCGCTGGGTCGTGCTCAGCCGCGAGTGGCCGAGCAGTTCCTGAATCGCGCGCAGATCGGCGCCGGCCTGGAGCAGATGAGTCGCAAACGTGTGGCGCAGCGCATGCGGGCTGATCCCGCGGGCGATCGCGGCCTCCCGCACGTACTTGCGAACGATGCGATCGACGCTGCGGGTGGTGAGACGGCCGCCGCGCAGGTTCAGAAACAGCGGACGCCGAGTGCGTGCGTGCGATTTTTTTCCGAAGTTTGAAGTTCTACGTTTGAAGTTCGAAGTTGACGCCGCGAGTCCCGTCGCGTCCGCCGTCATCGCCCGGAGGGCGGTTGCGGCGGCGTGGTTGAACGGGACGAGCCGTTCTTTTCCGCCCTTGCCGCGCACGCGCGCCACCCGGCTCGACATGTTGACGTCGTCGAGATCGAGATCGACGAGTTCGCTCAGACGCAGACCCGACGCGT
>Ga0184625_10001322_pt1 | contig 10287 bp, 7 predicted proteins | sample PLM3_30_b1_FD_133151 | JGI IMG/M metagenome (GOLD analysis project Ga0184625, IMG submission 133151) | Groundwater sediment microbial communities from an aquifer in East River, Colorado, USA - PLM3_30_b1 | ecosystem: Environmental > Terrestrial > Soil > Riparian zone | place: USA: East River... | reverse complement strand
CCTCCAAAAAGTCGTTCTACCCTGTCCGACATTCCCACCATCCACGTACTGATTCTCCTGAACAGGTAATAGATAACCTCAACTACTGAAGAGGTGATGTATAAGAACTGGAGGTTGTTTTGTGCAGCCCAAACCTTAGGCAACACCTCCCCAAAAAAAAGCAAAACAAAGGTTACTGAAAGTACTTTAACAATGAATTGAACCACCCACAGGTTATTCTTAACGGGCATGAGTTGGTCAATCAGGAAGTTGGCAAGGATGATGACCGCAATGTTGACGAGTGTATTTGCGATCATCAAGGATCCTAATAAGATCTTTGGTTCTTCCAACAGGTTCACAATCCTCTTCCATGGATTGCCCTGTTTCGTTTTTAGAATGTTGATGTCTTTGAAGGAAAGCGAGAATAGGGCTACTTCGGATCCTGAAACCACAAAGGATAAAATCAGAAGTCCCAGTATAAGTACCCCAAGAATAGTAGTGCTGTTCAGGTTTGCGTCCAGTAAAATGAAAGCAAAAGCAGGCTGAGCAAAGGGTTGATCCAAAACGTTGGTTTTTCGTGAAATAAAGACCGTAATCAGAAAGGCAGGTCACCTGGCCTGCCTGCTTAAAATCGATCCCAAGCAAAAATACAATTTGTGTTCAAAACGGTAAGTCCTGCGATGTTTCGCCAACTGGGGGAACATCGCTGCCAGGTATATTCTCGATATCAGTATGTGCGGCCGTATGGCCATGGCCATCAGCTCTCTTATCGAGCATGATGAGGTTATCGCCTACAATTTCTGTTGCAAATTTCTTATTGCCTTCCTTGTCTTCCCAACTCCTGGTTCTCAATCTCCCTTCTATGTAAACAAGGCTTCCTTTGTGAAGGTATTTCTGTGCCAGTTCCGCAAGTCCTCTCCATAACACCACAGTATGCCATTCTGTTTGTGAAATTAGTTTCCCGGCCCGGTCTTTAAAAGTTTCAGTAGTAGCCAGGGGAAATTTTGCTACTGCTATATTTCCTTCCAGATATTGTACATCCGGGTCTCTCCCCAAATTACCGATTAACATAACCCTGTTTACTCCTCGCATAAAAATCTGATTTTATTTACAATCGTCTGTTGAATCGATTTCTTACTAAAGTTAATTTTTTTCAAACAAATTTCAATTTTTAAGCAAAGCCAGCGGCACTTCTATACCAGTGGAATTCATTGTTCCTCCAGGAACGAATTGATCAATTTCGGAAAGGGATAACTGCTCAGTTCATCAATTGTTACCAATTGAAAGGATTTATCCTTTAGAGGTTCAGGTACAATTACGGTTACAAATTGTCCGAAAATGGTTTGATGGGTTAGTTGCTGTTTAAAAAAAGGAGAAACCGAATGTATTTTGAAATCCTTCGTTCCAATAACATCGCTTATGATGCTGGCAGTTAGTGCATTTGCCTGTTCCTGCTGGTGGTTGGATTCTTTAATAATGAATTCGAAAAGATTGGCCCAAATATCCTTTGCACTTCGTTTCCTGATGTAAACCCGGTTCTTGTATTTTACCATGTAATAAGTGAACCATCTGTTCTTTCTTTGGATCGATTTCTCTTTCATTGGTAGTTGCAAAACCCATCCGTGTTGAAATGCCTGGCAATCTTTTTTCTGAATACATTGTTCACAGAGGGGATTTCTTGGTTTGCAGATAGTAGCCCCGAAATCCATTATCGCCTGGTTATACAATCCGGGATTCTCTTTATCGAGCAGGGAATCTGCAAGCTCAGCATACAATTTCTTTCCCGCAGTGGAATCTACCGGTGTATTGATTCCAAAATATCGGGAGATTACCCGCTGCACGTTTCCATCCACCACAGCATAGGGCTGATTAAAAGCAAAGGATGCAATTGCCGCCGCAGTATATGGCCCAACGCCTTTAAGGGACATGATATCCTTGTAGCTACTGGGAAAAATGCCTGCATATTTTTCTACAATGATTTTTGCAGTTGCATGAAGATTCTTGCATCTGGTGTAATACCCCAGGCCTTCCCAAAGTTTGAATAGCTTCTGTTCGGGTGCTGAAGCCAGGTGCCTGATGGTTGGAAATGCCTTCAAAAAATCCTTATAATACTCCCATCCTTGTTCTACTCTTGTTTGCTGCAGGATCACTTCGCTTAACCAGATTCGATAGGGATCCTTCTCTCCCTTCCAGGGCATGGTCCTCTTGTTGCGGGTCCGGTTCCATTGCATCAGCTTAGTGGTAAATGCAGATTTCATCGAAGGTGGCTTATTAAACATCCCAATCTATCAATAATTGCCGAATCGGTTTTGCCCTCCCATTCTCTTCAAACCAGGCCAGAATTATTTGGAGCTACCCATTAAAGTTGTGAAATTCAAAAGAATGCACTATTTTACGATTAGAATTCAGCACGAATATTTTTAGCTTAGAGGTGAATTTGTTTTTTAAAAGCCTTCAAAAACACAATACCAATCATGAGAAAGGCAGACCTCGTCAACCTGATTGCTGACAAAACCGGCATCCCAAAGGTGGATGTTTTGGTTACACTTGAAACAATGTTCAAAGAAGTCAAGGACACACTATCCCAGGGTGAAAACATTTATATCAGAGGATTTGGGAGTTTCATAACCAAGAAACGTGCGGCCAAGATTGGGCGCAACATTAAGAAGAATATCGCTGTACACATCCCGGAGCACTATATCCCTGCCTTCAAGCCTGCAAAGGAATTTGTGGCAGAAGTGAAGAAACTTCAAACCGTAAAGCAGGATCAACCGAGTGCTGAGGAGGAAATGTAAGCCTTCCCACAGAATAGATGCATTATTCACAAAAAGTTAATCCACAACTGGCTTAACTTTGCAGCCTTAACTTATACTGGGTGAAACGAAAGTATTGGACCCTTGCGGGTTTCGGCTTTATACTCTTATTGTCTTTATATTTTTTCGGCCAAACAATTCCCCCTAAAAAGAACCAGGAACAGCAACCAGATTCACAAAAGGAATCTGGCGGATTGAACACTGATCAAATACTTGCGGCTTCAAAGCAGAAGCTTTCGGCTGCCCAGATTGAGAGAGTACAGCAATTAGAGAATTCTGTGGTGAGGGGAGACGTTAAAGCGCAACAGATCAAGACCTTTGATCAATTGGCTGTTTTCTGGAGAGATACAGCGAGTGCCTTTCTTCCGGCTGCATTTTACACTGCCGAGGCTGCCAAATTGGAAAATAGCGAAAAAAAGCTCACTTTTGCAGCCCATTTATTTTTGGACAACCTGCGCGGTCAGGCCGATCCCCAGTTAAAGACGTGGATGGCCAACAATGCCAGGGAGTTATTTGAAAGGATATTGGAGTTGAACGCAGTCAATGATTCGGCCAAGGTTGGTTTAGGAGGCGCCTATATGTTGGGCAATATTGGATCAAACCCAATGCAGGGCATCCTAATGATCAAAGAAGTAGCTGACAGAGACCCCCATAACATGTATGCACAGATGATGTTAGGAATTGGCGGAGTGATGACGGGGCAATTTGATAAAGCAATTGATCGTTTTAAGAAAGTTGTTGATCATCAACCTGCTAACATTGAAGCCATATTGAATCTCGCAGAGGCTTATGAGCAAAAGGGAGACAAGGCTTCAGCTATTCAATGGTATCAGAAGTGCAAGCTGTTGATCCGAAATCCTGAGATTGAAAAAGAATTAGATGCCCGCATCAATCTTTTGAGATAAATGAGTTCGAACTAATTAATCTTATTGTTAACAAAAAAATCTTTGTACACAAATGCCTTGCGGTAAAAAGAGGAAGCGTCATAAAATTGCGACGCATAAGCGTAAGAAACGGCTTAGAAAAAACCGTCATAAGAAGAGAAACAAATAGGCTTCTTTCCCCTGATAGATCGGGGTATTGCTAAAGCTGAATCATTTAGTTCCATCCTATCAGTCCATTGCTTGCAGATACCTGGTAACTAAATCTTCTTCAGCACCTTCCTTTTCGTGATGAGGATCTGATGGATAAAGTTTGTTTTTACGCTTGAACAAGGAACTGATCATAAATGCGGCTTCACAGGGCGTTGAAATCGCCCTTCTGGAAGACAAAAAGCTGGTAGAACTGCACCATGAAAAGGCTGATGCCAGCTTTGCAGTTGGTGATTTATACCTGGGCAAGGTAAAGAAATTGATTCCTGGCTTAAATGCAGCCTTTGTGGATGTTGGCTTTGAAAAGGATGCATTTCTCCATTATACCGATCTCAGCCCTTATGCACGCTCGTTGCTGAAGTTTACACAGCACACCATCAACGACAATAAAGACCATCCCTTTGATTTTTCCACCTTCCAGGTGGAACCCGAAATTGTAAAGACGGGAAAGATCAACGAAGTCTTGAACGGCAAGCCTAATATTCTTGTTCAGATCCTTAAGGAGCCAATCGCTGCTAAAGGTCCGAGGCTCAGTTGCGAGATCTCACTACCAGGAAGATTCATCGTTATCACTCCATTTAATGACATCGTTGCTGTATCCAGGAAGATTCATTCCTCGGATGAGAGAAAGCGATTGCAAAAAATTGTTGAAGCCATTAAGCCAAAGAACTTTGGAGTGATTGTGAGAACAGCGGCCGAAGGAAAGAAAACAGCGGAATTGCATGAAGATCTGAGCATGTTGGTGGAAACCTGGAAAACTATCCAGCACAACCTGAAAGGTGCAACTGCACCTGCAAAGATCCTGAGTGAACAAACGAAGACGACCAGTATTCTTCGGGATTTATTGAATGAGGATTTTAATAAGATCGTGATCAACGACAAGAACATTTTCAACGATACGAAGAATTACATTCAACGCATCGCACCAGATAAAATAGATATTGTTTCCTATTATCACAATGGAGCTCCTTTATTTGACCAGTTTGGTGTGACCCGCCAGGTGAAAGCAGCCTTTGGAAAAACTGTGAATCTTCCCAGCGGCGCTTACCTTATTGTGGAACATACCGAAGCCCTTCATGTAATTGACGTAAACAGCGGTTACAAAAGTGTGAGCAATAACCAGGAACAAAATGCAATGGAAACAAATCTTGAGGCGGCAGAAGAAATAGCCAGACAATTGCGCCTCCGGGATATTGGTGGGATCATTGTAGTGGACTTCATCGACATGAAAATGCCTGATAATAAGCGGAAGCTGTTAGAGGCAATGGATAATTTCATGAAGGCCGACAGGGCCAAGCATGCAGTGTTGCCCATATCCAAATTCGGCTTGATGCAAATCACGCGTCAGCGAATGAAGCCGGAAATGACCATCAATACGCAGGAAATTTGTCCTACTTGTAACGGAACCGGTAAGATTGGCTCAACACTCATACTTGAAGATGAGATTGAAAAAAACCTGAATTATCTGATCACCCACCAGCATAAAGACCTCACCCTGGTTGTGAATCCCATCATTTATGCCTATCTCACCAAAGGTGGAATGTTCAAATCAAAACTCTGGAAATGGAGATGGCGTTATAAGCAACGCATCAAACTTGAAGAGAACACCAATTATCATCTCACAGAATTTCACTTCTTCGACCAGCATGAGGAAGAAATTAAACTGTAAAACGAATTTGTAATTCGTTCCAGGACGTAACACCAATCTTAAGTTCGTTAGCTAATAATTGTAGGCTTATCCAAATAAAAAAACTCCGCTGATCAGCGGAGTTTTTGTTTATTCAAGTCTAAACGAATTGCAAATTCGTTGTACGGTTAGTAACCAGGATTCTGCGCAATTACACCGCTGCTTGCATCAACTTCTCTTTGTGGAATAGGGAATACCAACATATCACTATTCCAGGCGAAAGTACCGGTAGTGGGATTCACCAGGGTTAGTCTCAACCTTTTTACGTCGTGAACACGAACACCTTCAAAGGCCAGCTCAAGAATTCTTTCATTTAGAATATCATTCAATACAGGAGCAGCAATCACTGCCAGTCCAACCCTTGTTGGGTTGCGCACTTTAGCCAGATCGTTTGCAGGAGTATCCCCTACAGAAGCGCCTAACCTAATATTACATTCAGCCCTTATCAAATACATCTCCGCCAACCTTACGATGGGTAAGTTCTGGCTGAATGAATTCCATTTGAAAGTATACCAGTTACCAGGTCTCGCACCAGTTCCGAGGTAATACCAGGCTGTCTTTCTCAGATCGGCGGTTGCATAAGAATTCACAAATGCTGCGTCTATTCTTACATCGGCCCTTCCAATGCCAGGCATGCTTGCATAGAAAGTAGCCATCCCATCATTAGCGGTACCTGCGTTATTCTGCACGTCCTGCTCAATTTCCCAGATCACTTCATCGGAATTGTCTTCTGTGAAGGCCTCTGTCAAGTCTCCATTCATTGAATAATTTCCGCTCTGAATTACATCGTTTGCAGCGGTGCGGGCATTTGTGTAATCGCCCTGTTGTAGATACAGTCTGGCAAGGAAGGCCTGCGCCACAAACCTGTCTGCTCTTACCCCATTGTCGGTTGGTAATTTTGAAGCTGCAGCAGTAAGATCAGCAAGTGCCTGGTCATAGGCTTGCTTTACAGTATTTCTCGGAACTGCTGGTTCATCATTATAGGTTGCGGTTGTTTTTACTACTATGCCTGGTCCGTCATTTGCGGCTGTTGCTCCCCAGGGTTTCCCGTAATAGCGCACGAGTTCAAAATGCATGACACCGCGGATGAAGAGTGCTTCTCCTTCAAACTGGCTCTTTTGTGCTGCATCAGTAACCACGCCAATATTATCAAGAACAATATTTGCCATGTTGATGGCGCGGTAAGCGGCAATCCATGTACGGGATGCCTCACCGTTATCGCGGGTCATATTATGTAATGTTATCTGTCGCTGTCCCTGGAAGGTTCCTCTCCACGTGCACTGTCCTTCTGACCCCTGCAGGTCTGCGAGCATCAGGAAGTTTGTGCCATAGAGTGCACCACCTGCAAGAATGGAATATGCACCAACAAGTGCAGCTTCTACATCCTGAGGAGTAGAGAGCGCAGTACTTGCGTCAATGCTTTGCTTAGGTTCAACTTCAAGTTTTTTATCACAACTGGTCATTGAACTGGCTAGAAGGCCAACCAGGAAAATTTTGCTTATATATCTATATCTGATTTTCATTTTAGAGGTTTTGATAGGTGATGAATGATTTAGAAACCTACATTAATTCCAATACTAACTGTTTTTGCCTGGGGCGGTGTATAAAAATCATGGCCCAGGTTAATGTTACCAGTGTACGTAGTATTGATCTCAGGATCATACCCATCATATTTTGTAAAAGTGAACAGGTTACTTGCGGCAACATAAATTCTCGCATTATCAATTCTTGCCCTGGTCAGGATCTTTCTTGGAATGTTATATCCAAGATTTACGCTCTTTACCCTGAAGTAAGAGCCATCCTGCATCCAACGTGACGACTTGCCCGCTCCGTTACCATCATATAACCTGGGTTGAGGAATATTCGTGATATCTCCTGGCTTCTTCCAATAATTCATTTGGTCAATGGTCTGGTTGTCAAAATAATCACCGTTCACTGATTGAAAGAATCCGGCGATGTTATAAAGGTCTCCGCCTTTTACAAATTGACACTGGATATCCAGGTCAAATCCTTTATAACTAAAATGATTATTCAATCCGCCATAGAAATCGGGATTGGGATCACCCAGCACTGTGTCTACACCTGCTGCATAATTGTTTGTTGTATTGAAGTCTGCAGTGTAATACAAGGCATCTCCTGTATTAGGATCAACGCCTGCATACATCTTTCCAAAGAATTCGCCATAAGGGTGACCCACTGCCAGGCGACCAAGTGTCCTTGATGTAGGAGAAACCGGCGATACAAGTTTAGTCACTTCATTCCTGTACGTAGAAATATTGAATGAAGCTGTCCAGTTCAAATCCCCTTTAAGGATAGCACCATTTAATACAAATTCCCATCCATTATTGTTCATGCTTCCAATATTCTTCGTAATGGAAGTGAAACCTAATATGGCAGGAATGGGAGCATTTAAGAGCAGGTCAGTTGTTTTCTTATTGAAATAATCTATCTCACCAGTAAGCCTGTTATTAAATAATCCAAAATCAACACCAAAGTCCATTTGGTTTGTACTTTCCCAACTTAGGTCATTTACTCCAATCTGGGAAGTAACTAAACCAGGTACGTTAGCGTAGTCGGTAGCTTCCACGAGGCTTCGAGAGGAGAAGTTTCCAATCTCAGCGTTACCTGTTTTACCGTAACTACCGCGAAGTTTCAAAAAACTAATAGTGTTGGAATTATTCAGGAAACCTTCTTCGCTCATGATCCATCCGGCTGAAACCGCAGGGAAGAATCCATATCTGTTGTCTGGTCCAAAACGAGAGGATCCATCTACACGCAAGCTCAGTCCTAACAGGTATTTATCATCAAGCTTGTAGTTGCCCCGCGCAAAATAAGATACAAACGCATATTCCGTTTCTGTTGAATTTGCATCCTCGATATCAGTGGCGCTTACCAGCTTTTTAAAATTGTTACTGGGAAAGCCCTTTCCTGTTGCATCGAGGTCAGAAGTCTTTCCTTGTTGAAATTCGATTCCCGCAATTCCATCCAAACTATGCCGCGAACCAAATTGCTGACGATAATTTAGGGTATTGGTGTATGTGATCACGTTGGAAGTTACCTGGCCATTGAAAGCCGAACCTGCAGGCGCTCCGTCGAGTGTTTCACGTCCAAGGTATTCTTCTTCCTGTAGATTGATCCAGTCCAGACCAATCTGGCTTCTGAATGTGAGGTTGGATGAGATATTATACTCACCATAAATACTGCTTAAAGACCGATAAGTGACAGCATTACGCGAAGCATGCTCATGATCGATCAGGTAATTGTAATAAAGTGTATTTGGGTTTGGTGAACCATCAGCCAGATAAATGGGCTGAACTGAAGGAAGCGCATTAATCTGTAATGGATTGGTGAATGCGTTGTCAGAAGACACCCGGTGGTTGTCACTTTTTATGAGCGAGAGATTGGCACCGATGCGAATTTTGTTGCTTACACTGTGATCTAGGTTCAATCTACCGTTCATTCTGCTTAAGCTGTTATCCAACAGAATTCCTGTTTGATCATTCCATGAACCACTCACCAGGAATTTTGTACGGGAATCACCTCCCGAAATGGAGAGGCTATATTGTGTAACACCTCCATCCTGGAATGCTTTATCGGCCCAGTTGGAATTGTTAGTGCTATTCCAGTCATCTGTACCGGTATTGGCCTGGAATTCATCGGCTCCCACAAGACCAACGTTCTCGGCGGCTGCTCCAAATAGTTCCCGGTATTGATCCGCATCAAGGAAAGTTTGTTTCTTGGTTGGGGTGCTCCAACCGGTAAATACGCCAAAATTGATCTTTGTCTTTCCAACCTTTCCTGATTTGGTGGTCACAAGAATGACCCCATTAGAAGCTCTCGATCCATAAATAGCGGCCGAGGCAGCATCTTTCAAAACCTCAATTGATTCAATATCATCTTGGTTCAGGGTTGCGAGCGGGTTATCTGGCTCGGTATAGCTACCTAACGCCTGCGTAATGGCGGGCACCCCGTCAATAACTACAAAGGGCTGCTGGCTAGCCGAAATGGAGGAAATACCTCTCACCCGGATCTTTAATGCCTGCCCCAATTTGCCGCTTCCCGAATTGATGAACACTCCCGCTGCCCTTCCCTGAAGTGCTGATTCAAAGGAAGGTAGAGGAAGGTTTTGGAATTCTTTACTTCCAACTTTGGCGATGGAAGAAGTTACATCCCTTTTTATTTTGGTTCCATACCCTACTACGATAACTTCGGACAGGGTCTTGTCTCCGGCCTTAAGGGTGATATTTATGGGGCCATCTCCAATTGGAACCTCTGTATTATTATATCCAACGTGGGTAACCACCAATGTGGTAGCCGAGGCAGGGACGCTTAACCTGAAATTGCCATCGGCCCCAGTAACAGTCCCAACCGTTGATCCTTTCACTTTAATACTAACACCTGGCAACGGAAGGTTGTCGATATCAGTTACTTTTCCTGTAAGTTCTCGGTTTTGGGCAAGGAGAGATTGCCCTAATAGGATGGCTAGGCATAACATGCCTGCTAGTTTTCTCATGTTTGGGTTTTTTGCTGTTTACAGAAGTGTTAAATTCTAGGCAAATGTAGTGACAAAATAGTGATGCCTGAAGCTGCTTGACTATTAAAATATACTAGTAAAATGTACTATGACAGAATTGCTAGCTACGGTTGCGGCTTCCACTCAGGAAGATCAATATATATTGGATAAGTGTTACTACTGATGCAATGGCTGCAATCACAT
>Ga0184625_10001321_pt1 | contig 10293 bp, 6 predicted proteins | sample PLM3_30_b1_FD_133151 | JGI IMG/M metagenome (GOLD analysis project Ga0184625, IMG submission 133151) | Groundwater sediment microbial communities from an aquifer in East River, Colorado, USA - PLM3_30_b1 | ecosystem: Environmental > Terrestrial > Soil > Riparian zone | place: USA: East River... | reverse complement strand
CCGGCGGTCATTTCGTGGCCTACTACAAAACGAAGACGCCCCGCAAAGTCCATCTCGTCGGCGTGGGCCGGGCGGGCATTCCCGCCTTGCATGCGGCGGCGCTGGGCGGCGACCTGTTCGAGTCGCTCACGCTCCGAGATACGCCGGCTTCGTGGTCGGACATCGTCGGGCAGCCGGTGCCGAGCGGGCAAATGGCGAGCACGGTTCATGGGGCGCTGGGAGTTTACGACTTGCCCGACCTGGTGCGGGCGATGTCGCCGAAGAAGGTGACCATAGAGAGTGCAAAGTGACGGCGCTGGCTTTGCTGCGGCGAATCGACTAGATTTGCGATTGAGGCACGGGGGCGGGTCAGCGGCAACGGGCAACTCTTCTTTTCAAGGAACACACCATCATGCGGCGATTTCGACGATGGAGAATGTTGGCGGCGGGAATGGCAATTGGCCTGGCGATCGGCGGGGCGATGACCGCCGGCGTGGTGCTGGGCCGGCGGACCGCGCAGCCGGTGGCTGGCGCGGCGAATTTGAGCGACATGCGGCTAAAGGCGATGGCCTCGCACGGCAACGACAGCTTTGCGGTCGCGACCGGCGTGATCGATGACGAAGTCGAGGGGCTGTACACGCTCGACTTCCTCACCGGCGACCTGCAGTGCTACGTGGTCAACCCGCGCAACGGCGCGCTAGGCGGCTGGTTCAAGACGAACGTCAGCAAAGACATGATGCTCGAAGGCAGCAAGAAGCCCAACTTCCTGCTGGTCACGGGCACGATTCAGGTGCAGGGCGCTTCGGGCAACGCGCGACCCGCCGGCTGCCTGTGCTATGTCGTCGATGGCAACACGGGCAACGTGGCGGCGTATTCGTTCCCGTGGGGTAAGTCGATGGTCGCCGGGGGCGTGCCTCAATCGTCACCGATGACGACCGTCGGCAAGTGGAAGACCCGGACGGTCGGCGTCCGCGATCCGTAGCTCGCACGCTGCGGCGGCGCGGGAAGAGTTATGACGCTGCAACTCAGCGATTACGTCGCTGCCGGCGAAATCATCAATCGCCGGCCGAATTGTACGCACGGCTGGCTGGCCTTGCGGGGCAACGATCATCCGCTGCTCGTGCAACTGACGGGCAACCCGTCGAGCGACTTGCTCGGCAAGCGGTTTCGCTTCGAGATGGCGGAGAACGGCAAGAGTCCGCCGCCGCTCGACGCCAAGACCATCGCCTGGCAGCAGATCGGCCCGACCGGTCCGATGTCGGTGACCAGTGCGCGGGAAGCGGCCGACGGCAAGCAGCGAATCCACCTGGAATGGTTCAGCCAAAACGGTCACGTGCTGATCGAGCTGGTCGAGCCCACGCTGGAGTGGATCGAGGACGACGCCGAAGACGACCGCCGACAGAAGGAGCTGGAAGCGGCCGAGGCCGCTGCAAAGGGCGAAGAGCCTGACGATGAGCCGAAGGAATTGGACATCGGACTGGATGGATTGCCCGACGACGACGAGGACGATCCATACGGCTTGTTTCCCGAGGGACTCGACGAGGAGTTGGCCGGCGAATCCGAGCCGGACGCGCCGGCCGAGCCGCCGCAGCCGCGGGACTGGAGCGAAGTGATCCCCGGCATCGACGACGAAACGAAGAAGATGTACGAGGAGTGGGACGAAGTGACCTACGGCACGAAGGACGTGCCGCTGTCGGAAGTCTTCGATCCGCCGATCAAGATTTACTCGTCCGACCAGCTCGCCCAGCTCGATACGGCCACGGCCGAGCTGGCCCTCAAAGAGTTGCTCAAGCGGCTGGCGCTGCTGGGGGTCGCGCTGGCCGTTTGCGAGCACTACACGCCGCAGATGGCCTATCGCTATTTGGCCGAGGAAATCCTGCCCGAGTACGGCGTTCACCCGCGCTTGCCGCAGATCGGCTGGGTCCAGCACTACGACACTTCGGAGGAATGCCCCGAGTGCCAGGCCCGCTTCGACCGCGAATGGGAAGCGAAGAATCCCAAACCTGCGGGCGACGACGATCAGGATGAAGCGGAGTGAGCGACTGCCGCAGATTGCACGATGGCTTCACGCACCGCGGGCAGCCACGAGGCAGCGATCCACTCCACATCGTTGTAGGGCGTTACGCGAGTGACGCTCCAACCCGCGTCGGTCAGCACCAGCTCCATTCCCATTGCCGCCGGCACGTTGGTGGAATGGACAATCACAGGACATTGCGGCTGCCGCTGCGCCAGAAAGTCGGCAACATCCCGCCCCGTCCCGGGGTCGTATTCGGGCGCAGAGCCCGGAACCGGTTCCAGGTCGTGATCGAGTGCGAGGCAAATCACCGTGGTGAAATTTCGCTCTAGCCAGGCGCTGGCCTCTGGTGCGGAACGGAAGAACCGCCGCTGGAAAAATGGAAACTTGTCGGCCAGGCAATCCGACATCACGCGGATGCGGTCTTCGTTGTCTTCCAAAATGGCAATGGTCATTTGCATGTTGGGGACGAGGTCAGCACCACTGGCCACTGGCGATCATCACCGATCGGAAAATCCCCCATACCCCTCGTCGCTCTGCCGGTAGCTCGTGCGGCGATCGATGGTGGTCGGCCGGCCGAGCATGAAGGGTTTGGCGAGGGCAAGGCCGGCGAGGAAGCCGCCGATGTGGGCCCCATAGGCGACGCCGCCGCCTTCGCCGGTCAGGCCGCCCAGGCCGCTGATCACTTGAAACGCGAACCAGAGACCGACCGCCACCCAGCCCGGCACCTGCGTGATGAAGCGAAACATCAGCACCGTAACGCGCCGCCGCGGGTGCAAGACCAGGTAACCGCCCAGCACGCCGGAGATTGCTCCGGACGCTCCGAGGCAGGGAACCTCGGAGCCGAGGTTGAACAGAATATGCGTCAGCGAAGCCAACAGCCCGGTGAGCAGGTAGAAGCCCAGGTATCGCCAGCGGCCCATGTCCTGCTCGATGTTGTCGCCAAAGATCCATAGGAACCACATGTTGCCGGCCAGGTGAGCGATCCCGCCATGCATGAACATCGACGTCAGCAGCGTGATATAGACGGGCAGATACGGCGGCAGCTTCCGCAGGCCCGGCGATTTAACCTCCACGATGCCACGCTCGGTCGGAACCCGCTTGGCCTGCGGCTCCGTCGCGATGTCTCGGCCGGTGACGATCTCCTTCGGCACGGCGGAGAAGGCATAGGTGAAGTCGTCGTTCGTCCCCATTCCCTGAAAGAGCAGAAAGACGAGGACATTCGCCGCGATCAGCCCCACGTTGATCCACGGAAAGATCGTGCGGTCGCTGTTGTCGTCGCTCAGGGGAAGGACCATCGGCTCAATCCTCGTGGGAATCGATTTCGTGGAGCAGCGGGATATTTTACGTACGGCGGCCCTTCTGGGCCGCCAAAGACGGCCCGGAAGGGCCGTCCTACAGCTTTGGCAGCCGCATGCGCCAGCCTACGGACCGTCCGGCTTGTCCGCTTCCCGCCGGGGGCGGCGATGTCTTTGTTCTGCTGGGAGCGGATACCTAAACCATTGCTATCGCGAGAGTTGCGATTTATGATCGCAGCCTGTAACATCCGCTCACGGTTTGCGCTTATCCTCCTACTAGCTAGGATCAGTCGCCGGCTGCGCATAGAATAGAAGCCAATCGCGCCGCGGGTGGGCAGGGCCGAGGACAACCCGAATGTCGCAGTGCTTGAGTGAAGCAGAAGTCCTGGGTTACGTTCGTAGCGCGCTCAACCCGCAACAGCAGGTGCTATTTGCCGAGCACGTCAGTTCGTGCCCAGGCTGCCAGGCGCGGGTCGAGATGGCCCGCGAATCATCGGTCAATATCAATGCCGCGGCAGTCCAGCAGGCGGCAACGCAGGTTGAGGTGAACTCGCCCGCCGAGGGGGCGATGCGCGGCTCGTCCGACTCGCATTGGTCGGACGGCGCCTCGCAGGCGGTCGTTAACGCTCCGCCTTCCGCGCCAAAGGTTTCGCTGGACGAATTTCTGACCGGTTTGTCACAGAGCGGCCTCTTGCCGGCAGCCGAGTTGGCCAGCGTACGGGACCGTTCCCACAGCAACCCCGCCACGAGCACGCTGAGCGGTCTGATCGAATGGCTGGTCAAAGAACACAAGCTCACCCGCTACCAGGCGAACATTCTGGCCCGCGGACAGAGCGGCGGCCTGGTGCTGGGCAACTACGTCATTCTGGATAAGCTCGGCCAAGGCGGCATGGGCACGGTTTTCAAGGCCCGCCACCGCCGCATGAACCGCCTCGTGGCGCTCAAGGTGTTGCCGCAGTCGCTATCGAGCGTGCCGGAGGCGATCGCCCGCTTTCAGCGCGAGGTCGAAGCGGCTGCCCGCCTGCAGCATCCGAACATCGCCGCCGCCTTCGACGCCGACGAATCCAACGGCGTTCACTTCCTCGTGATGGAGTATGTCGAAGGGCCGACGCTGGCCCACTACGTCAAGCAACGTGGGGCGCTGCCGATTGCCATTGCCGTGAAGCTGGCGGCCCAGGCGGCTCGCGGGCTGGCGGCGGCTCACGCTCAGAGCATCGTGCACCGCGACATCAAGCCGAGCAACATCATGATCAACCGCCAGGGGATCGTGAAAGTGCTCGACATGGGTCTGGCTCAGGTCCGTAGCACCGACCCGAATCTCGATCTGACGTCGGACGTGACCCAGACCGGCCGCGTGATGGGCACCGTCGATTACATGTCGCCCGAGCAGGCCCGCGACGCCAAGAACGTCGATCTGCGGGCCGACATCTACAGTCTTGGCTGCACGCTGTTTTTCCTGGCCACGGGCAAGCCGCCGGCGCCGGGAAATTCGGCAGCTGAAAAGCTCTTGTGGCACCAGGCCCAGCCGCCGCTGGCCTTGTCGGCGGTGGGGATTGCCTCGTCGCCGCGGCTCGACGCCGTCGTGCTGCGGATGATGGCCAAACAGGCCGAGGACCGGCCGCTGTCGATGCACGACGTGGCGGAAGAGCTGGAGCGGTGCATCGATGACCTGCCGACCGCCGATTCGAGCATGCTGCTGGATGGCATGGACCTGGTCTCCGAGCACGGGGCCTCAACGCTCTACGGCTCGAATTATGGCCAGGCCACGATGCACAACCTGGGCGACACCGTGATCTCGGATGCGGGCAGCGCCTCGGTGAAGCGGTCCGCTAAGCCACCAGCGTCACGGCGCATGTTGTATTTCGCCGGTCTGGCCGCGGCCCTCGTGCTCGCGTTGGCCGTGATCGGAACGCCGTTTTGGCTCAACTTCGGCGACACGCCGCCGCCTAAGCCCGCGGACGGAACGCTAATTATCACACTGGATGGCGAGCCTGCGGAGGTGCTCGTGGACCGCGAGTGGCGCGGGATGACGCCGGGAGACTCGCGGCAGCTGGAGTTGAAGGTAAAACCCGGCTCGCTGTTGGTACAGGTCCGGCGGGCAGGCTACGAGACTTACGAGCAAACGGTCGCCGTGCGGGCGGATGAGCCGGCCCGAGTGGTGCCGGTAATGTCGAAGGTCAAGGTCGTGGCGCAGCCGCAGCCCTCGATTCATGCCAGCTACGAGAAGCTGTTGAATTGGGTCTTCAGCCACGGAGGCCAGGTCACGGCCGTGAGCGGCGTCGGTCAGCGGCACCAGCTGAAGGCCAATAGCGTGTGGCCCAATGTTCCCCTGGAGATTCAGGCGATCAAGCTGGATGGCATGGGCATTCGCGATGCCGATCTGGCCGCTCTCCGCGACGCCTCGGGCCTGCTCGATCTGTCGCTGGCCGACACCAAGATTACCAATGCCGCCATCGCCCACGTGCAGTCTTTGCGGGAGCTGAAGCGGCTGAATCTCTCGAATACAGGTATTACTGACGATTGCCTGGAGCAGATCGCCCGCCAACTGAACTCGCTGACCGAGTTGAATCTCGAGCGGACGGCCGTCGGCAATGCCGGCATGTTGAAGATCAATCGCATCGCCAGCCTGGAGAAGCTGTTTCTTTCAGACACGAAGGTCACGGATCCAGGCCTGCTGCAGCTCGCCAAGCTGCCCGCATTGAAGATTCTCACGGCCCACGGCACCGGACTCAGCGAGCCGGCTCACGCAGAGCTGGAATCGGCGTTGCCGGAGCTGCGGATTTCCTGGGACGGCGCCGACGTCGAACGGGCCGTGGCGCTAAAGCTGCTAAACAAAAAGGCAACGCTGGCAGTCCTCGACCGCCTGGGCAACAAGCAAGAAGGCATCAGCACGGTCGAGAAGCTGCCCGGCGGCCGAATCTTGATCAAAGAAGCCAACCTCAGCACCGCCGACGAATTCAAGGACGAAGACCTGAAGCAGATGTCGCTGTTGTCCGAGATCGAGTCCATCTCGCTGGCAGGCACCAAAGTCGGCAAGGAAGGCCTGCTTTCTCTGCAGAGCATGGGCAAGCTGCGGAAGCTCGACCTGGGAACGCTCAATTTGGACCCGGATGCGGTGGGCCGATTACAACAAGTGTTGCCCAACTGCAACATCGTGATCCGCCGCCCGGCGGATGAAGAGTTTACCGAGCGGGTGCTCGGGGTTGGCGGTCAGGTCAGCGTGCAGCCGGCCGAGGGTGGCGAGTACGAAGATCTGGTCAGCAAAAAGGGCCAGTTGCCGAACAATCGCTACGCCCTGCGGATGGTCAAGCTCGACGACTCCGCAGCCGTCAACGACGTCTTTCTCGAGAAGCTGGCCGAGCTGCCTGAGCTGGAAGCGTTGTTTTTGAGTAATACGGGCGTCACCGATAAGTGCCTGGAGCGGATTGCCGCCTGTAAGTCGCTCAAGATTCTCGGCTTGAGCGGCACCAAGGTCACGCCCGCCGGTCTGGCCGCGCTGGGTGCGCTGAAGCTGAACCAGCTGTACCTGGCGAACACCGAGATCGGCAGCGAGGGCATTCACAGCGTCAGCAAACTGGAAAGCCTCGATCACTTGTCGCTGCTGGGCGTCAAGCTGACCGACAACGACCTCACTGCCCTGAAGCGACTCGTGAGGCTGAGTTGGCTCGACCTGTCGGCCACGCCGCTCACCGACGGCGCCATCCCGAATCTGGGCAACCTTAAGCAGTTGACCGTGCTGCGCCTGTATGGCACCTCCCTGACCGACGCCGGCCTGGAAGAGCTGCGGGACGATCTGCCGGGCTGCGACGTCAAGGGCGATGAGCCCGATACACAGCGGCTGGCCGCGCGGTGGCTCGTCGAGCACGGCGGTACGGTCTCCGTGGCGGTGCCGCCCGCCAGGGAGAGCCTGAATGTGGCCAGTGTCAGGGATTTGCCCCGCGACGCCTGCCGCGTCATTTCGATCGACGTCGCTGAGCTGCAGATTCAGCCAAAAGAGCTGGCCAAACACCTGGCTGTTTGCCAAAACGTCGTTTCGCTGAACCTCAGCCAGACCAGCACGAGTCCCGCCGCGGCCAGTGCGCCCAAGCTGTCCGAGGGCGACCTCGCGTTTCTGCAGAAGATGCCCGCGCTGCGCGATCTGCGTCTGACGGGCTTGGGGATTTCCGACCGGACATTAGACCTGCTCAAGGCGCATGCCGCTTTGGAGGTTCTCGATCTCAACGGCAACCCACGCATCACGGGCAAGGGGCTGGCGAACCTGCAAGCGTCCGCCGGCCTCAAGCAGTTACTGCTCGCCAACACCGCCGTCGAGGAGCGATATCTGCCCGCGCTGGAAAAGCTGCCGGCGCTGGAAGCGCTGGACCTGGCGGCGGCTCCGAACTTGAGCGACCAGTGCATCGGCACGATCGCCAGGCTCAAGAACCTGAAGATGCTCGGCTTGCGTAATGCGAAGATCGGCGACACGTCGGCCGAAAAACTGGCGACGCTCAGCGAGCTGGAACGGCTCGATCTCGAAAGCACCAAGATCACCGACGGCGGCGTCGCCAAACTCGCCAGTCTCCAGAAGCTGCGGTTTATCGGTCTGGCCAACACCATGGTCGACAATGACGTCGTCGATACGCTCGCGACGATGACGCAGCTCGGCACCATCAACTTGACGCGGACGAAGGTCTCGCCCGCAGCAATCGAGCGGCTGCGCAAAGCGCTCCCGGGGCGGGCGATCAACGGCCCCACGGTGGCGCCCCGCGACCCCAATAATCCGCTCGGCACCGGCGCTCCGGTCGGCGACAGCGCCGCGAGCGAGCAGCCGGAAAATGGCCTGCGAGTGGGCCGGGTGCGGTAGCGCAAAAAAATGGGACGAAGCCCGCGCTTCGTCCCAATGGCCAGCGGCCAGTTCGCATCGCCGCTTCGTGCTACCAAGGAAAGTCGTCCACGATCGGCGCGTAGTACGGATCGCCGAATACGTACCGCCGCTTCGCCTGACCGGCGTCGGCTACGTACTTCCGCCAGGCTACGGGCGTTGAGCCTGCGGCGCGGTAGTCCGCCCACAACTGGTCGAGCTCCTGGCAGTAGGCACGCCAGGCGATCTTGCGGTCGGTGTCTTCCGCCCGCCGTTCGAACAAGCGAATCGTGGGCTGGGCGTAATGGCCGGGATGGGCATGGTTCACCACCTGTTCGCCGGGCGGGACCATCGTAGCGGACATCGCCACGGACAATACAAACGTCGTCATCATGGGCTGCTCCTGGGGGGCGGGCGGGAATCGGGCGGGCTGCAACTTGCGGGCGGCGACTCGCAAATTTACCACGCCCTTAGCACACGCTTCTGAATCGCGCCGCCAGACTTACCACAGGCGGTAGATCTTGACATAAATGAGGCCTTCAAAAACGCTATAAACTGCTATAGGCTAACGCCTTGCGTCGAATCCGAATTGTTTTTCAAAAGACCTAAAAATACCGCGGAAAGGCTTGTTGCCGGACCTCGCCAGTGTTACTTTGCCAAGGGTCCTTGGCTAACTTCCGCCCCGCTACACCGACCATTCGCAGCCGTAAACTGGATGTTCGCGGTTGTGACGTTTCAAGCTGGCTTTCCTAATTTGTCGAGATTGAACGTAGCGCCTGAAATTGCGCCTCGGGCGGCCGGGCTGGTGACAGCACCGGCCCGCCGAATCGCTGCTCGATTCCCTCCCCGCGGCGGCGCACCGCGATAGTCAGCCAGCAGCCTCGCCCGAAATGGAAAAGCCGACGTTCTTTGCCCGCCGCGCCGTCCTGATCCTGGTGGTCGTGTTCTTTTTCGTGCCCTTTGCCCTCCGCGGAGCGCGGATGGCCCTGATGGGCATGAAGAACGACGTCAAGGACTGGCTGCCCAAGGACTTTGAGGAGACTCGCGACCTCGACGAGTTCCGCCGCTACTTCCTCAACGAGCAATTCGTGCTGGTGAGCTGGGACGGGTGCTACGGCGACACAACCGACGAACGATACCGGCTGTTCCTGGACAAGCTCAACCCCGAGCTGCCGCCGACCGTGCTCGCGGCCGAGGCCAAAGCCGTCGCGGAAAAAGCCGCGGAGAAAGTTGCGGAAGGCGAGAACGGCACGACTCCGGCGGAAGCTTCCGCTAAGAATGACGAAGTCCCGCTCACGAACCCGACTCGCTATATCCATCGGGACGAGAATTTCATCGGCGACAAGCTCGGACTGTATTTCACCGGCAGCTGGCACGAGGATTGGGCCGGCGGCGGCGAAAAATGGCTCCGCGGCCTGAAGCTGGAGCAGGAAGGCAGTCGGGAGGAGAGTTGGTATTACCTGACGCCCGACGGCGATCTGTTCCGCTGGGACGGCGTCGATTCGCCGATCGCGTCGCTGGCCCGCATCGTCTATCGCGCGTTCGCTGGAAAACAGACGACTGGCACGCTGGTGCACTCGTTCGGCCCCGTCGATGGCGCCTGGTATCACTCCGATCCTCGCCGGCTGCGGGCGCAGCTCTTCAAGACGATCACGGCCGGTCCGGACGTGCTCGCCAGCTTGACCCGCGAAGGCGGCGAGCTGGCCGGCAGCGAAGAGCTGGTCGCATTGGCCAAGAGCCGCCTCTCCGGCGTGCTGTTCGGGCCCGACGGCAAAACCACTTGCGTCATGCTCACGCTGACCGACCCGGCGCGCCGCAACCTGCACCTGGTCTGCGGCCGCGGAATGTTGGGCAAGCCCCGCGGTCGGTTGTTCGAGATCGCCGGCGAGGCGAACATCGCCGAAAACGAGCTCCGCCTCGGCGGTCCTCCCGTCGATAACGTCGCGATCGACGAGGAAGGCTCGATCACGCTCGTGCGGCTGGTGAGCTGGTCGGCCGTGCTGGGCATCGGCCTGTCGCTGATCTGCTTCCGCAGCATCACGGCGACGATCATGATTTTCTTCGTCGGCGGCATCTCCGCCATTCTGAGCATTGCCATGGTCTGGTGGCTGGGCAGCTCGGTCGATGCGATCATGATGTCGATGCCCTCGATGGTTTACGTG
>Ga0184625_10001320_pt1 | contig 10296 bp, 7 predicted proteins | sample PLM3_30_b1_FD_133151 | JGI IMG/M metagenome (GOLD analysis project Ga0184625, IMG submission 133151) | Groundwater sediment microbial communities from an aquifer in East River, Colorado, USA - PLM3_30_b1 | ecosystem: Environmental > Terrestrial > Soil > Riparian zone | place: USA: East River... | reverse complement strand
CGTAATGCGCGCCAGGTCTTGACGCGATCGATCATCTTCGAGCGCGTCTGGGGGTACGACTTCGGCCCGACGTCGAACTCACTCGACGTCTACATCGGATACCTCCGTCGCAAGACGGAGGAGGGCGGGGGCATTCGCCTCATCCACACCGTGCGCGGTGTGGGTTACGCCCTTCGAGAGCCGTGACAGGAGCCGGCAAATGACCTTCCGCGCGCGGATCGCCGTTTCGGCCGCCGCAGCGGTCGCGTTGACGGTTGCACTTGCGTCGGTTCTCGTCTACGTCGTCGCGCGCGAGCAGGTGCGCGCACCCGTCGACGACGCGCTCGAGGAACACGCGGCCGAGATCTCACGACACCCGCTCGGAGTATTCGAGGCGCCGGGAGGTTCGTTCCTCGCCGTCCGGCCCGAGTTCGGCGAGGCGCGCGGCTACGTCCAGCTCGTGCGATCGGACGGCGAGGTGATCGTGCCGCCCCGCCAGGATCTGCAGCTGCCGGTCGACGACGATGTGCTCGCTGTCGCGGGCGACGGGAGCTCCGCGTTCTGGAAGGACGTCGACGTCGACGGCACGGCGCTTCGCGTCTTCACCTTCGCATATGGGCCGAACACGGCCGTCCAGGTGGCGCGACCGCTCACCGAAGCGAACAGATCGCTCGAGCGGATCGGCCTCTTCCTGCTTCTGATCACGGCCGCCGGAGTCGTCATCGCCGCCGGGCTCGGCCTCGTGGTTGCCCGGGCGGCTCTCAGCCCGGTCAAGAAGCTGACCGAAACCGCGGAGCGCGTGACGGAGACGGGCGATCTCTCGGAGCGCATCGACGTGAGCGGTCGCGACGAGCTCAGCCGTCTCGCGGCGAGCTTCAACACGATGCTTGCGGCACTCGAGGAATCGACGCGTGCACAACGCCAGCTCGTCGCCGATGCCTCGCACGAGCTCCGCACGCCGCTCACGAGCGTGCGGACGAACATCGAGGTGCTCGCGAGCGACCGGGCGCTTCCGGCCGGTGAGCGAAGCCGGCTCCTGACCGACGTCGTCGAGCAGCTCGGCGAGATGACGACCTTGATCGCCGAGCTCATCGAGCTGGCTCGCGCCGAGCAGCAGACCGCCGAGCGCGAGGACATCAGGCTCGACCTCCTCGTCGCCGAGGCGGTAGAGCGGGCTCGGCGCCATCGGCCGGCCGTGGTGTATTCGACCGACCTCGAGGAGTCGATCGTGCACGGGGTCCCCGCGACGATCGAGCGTGCTGTCACGAACCTGCTCGACAACGCCGCGAAGTGGAGCCCGCCCGGCGCGGAGGTCGAGGTCGCGGTCCGGGACGGCCGGGTGGCTGTTCGCGACCACGGTCCCGGCATCCCCGACGAGGATCTTCCGTACGTCTTCGACCGCTTCTACAGAGCTCGCACCGCTCGCGGCATGCCGGGCTCGGGGTTGGGACTGGCGATCGTGCGGCAGGTCGCCGAGGCGCACGGCGCGGAGATCACGGCCGAGTCGGCCGAAGGTGGCGGGACACGGATGGTGCTGGACCTCGGCGTGGCCGTCGGCAGCGCGTCTTAGATACTTCTTACCGGCTTCTCACGGGGCTCTCAGGGCGTGCTGGTTCGCTCCCGGCCATGTTCCTTGCGTACATGCTCGCGGAGCTTCGCCGTCGGAGCGGCCGCACGGTTCTCACCGCACTCGGGCTCGCCCTCGGTGTCGGTCTCGTCGTGATGGTCAACGCACTCTCGACCGGGTTCGACCGGGCGCAGGCCGAAGTCCTCCGGGCCCGGCGTCGCCACTCCGGTGGGCGCGTCCGGCTTCGCATCTTCTTAGGAGGCTCTCAGCGCTCTCTTAGACGAGGTTGCTGTGATGGGACTCATGACGACACGTAGAAACGTCAGGTTCGTGGTCGGCGGTGCCGCAGTCGCGGCGGTCCTCGTCGGGCTCGGCGCCGCAGGCGCGATCGCAGCCTCGGGGGCGTGGTCTCCCAGCGAGGAGCGCAAGGCAGTCATCGAGGACGCCGCTCGGCAGCTCGGGGTCGATCCGGACGCACTGTCCGACGCCCTGAAGCAAGCCCTCGAGAATCGCATCGACGCCGCGGTCGAAGCGGGGAGGATCACCGAGGAGCAGGCCGACGCTCTCAAGGAGCGGCTCGAGTCGAGTGGCGACGTCCCGCTGCTCGGCGGCTTCGGCCCGGACTTCGGGCACTTCGGCCCGGACTTCGGGCACTTCGGCCCACGCTTCGGGCACTTCGGCCCGCACTTCGGGCACTTCGGCCACGTCGGGAGCCTCGAGGCGGCCGCGGAGTATCTGGGCCTCACGGCGGCTGAGCTCCGAGAACGGCTCGACAACGCCACGCTCGCCGAGATCGCCAAGGATCGGGGCAAGTCGGTCGACGGTCTCACGAAGGCACTGGTCACCGCCGGCGAGAAGAGGATCGACGAGGCGGTTGCCGCCGGCAGGCTCTCGAAGGAGCAAGCCGCGGAGCTGAAGGCGGCGCTCCCCGACCGAGTCGAGGCGCTTGTCAACGGCGAGCATCGCGGAACCGGCCGACACTTCCGTCCAGGGCTCTGGCCGGGCGGCATCTCACCTCGCGGGCCGCCGGACTTCGAAGGTCCTCGCGCATAGTCCCTCCAAGCGGGGCCAGGCTCGAAGCCTGGCCCCGCCGCCGTTTCGTCCCTCGATCGAGGGATGCTTCCTCGAATCGAGAGGGGTACCTCGATCGAGGGATTGCATCCCCCTTATGCGTGACTACAAGGAGATATGGGGAGAGGGGAAGGGAGCCGCGCGCTCGTCCTCTCGGACGGGCGCGCGGCACGATCTCGACCCCCACCGGTCGGGGCAGCCGCCCCCCTCCCCACGATTCTGTGGAGCTCATGACGCCATGAGCGGCCATGTCGCTGTGCGGCGCTGGACGCCGTGATGCTGCGTCCTCGGTCGCACCCATATCGCTGCGGATATGGGGGCTACCTGCGTCCTTGCCTCACGACGTCCAGCATCCGCCACGCGCGGGCGATCATGGCGTCAGAAGCTCCTACGGGTCCCACGTCTCGCCGCGCGTGTCCCAGCCGATGAGGACGTGGCCGGACAGGCGGTCGGCGAATCGCGCGAGAACCCATGTGTCCACGGCTCCGTCGACCCAGAGCTCACCGACCCTCGAGCCCTGGAACTCGATCGGTACTCTCGTGCGCTGCGCGTCGTCGGGCTCGCCGGCTGCCGGGCCGAGCACGAGGGCTCCCTGGTCCAGGAAGGCGATTCCCGCCCAGGAGACGCCGGGCTCATCGGCGAGCGCGGCGACTGCAGCTCGCAGCGCGTCGTCGGGCTCCTCGACACGCTCGAGAATCCGCTCCAGCGCGTCCAGCACGCTCGTGCTCACGCTTCGAGGTCGGTTCCCTCGAATGCACGGACGGTCGTCCGCAGATCGTCCGGGACCCGCGTCGGTCGCCGCGATTCGAGGTCGACGAGAACGAGGGTCTGGGTCGCGGTCACCATGAGCAGATCGTCCGGAAGCCGGACCGCGGCGCATTCGTACGTGACGCTCGAGTTGCCGATTCGCCGGATGCGCACGAAGAGCTCCAGCAGGTCGTCGAAGCGTGCCGGCGCGACGTACTCGACCTCGAGAGCCCGCATCACGAACTCTGCATTCTCGACGCGGAAGGTCGCGACCTGCCGGTGGTACTCGGTGCGGGCATGATCGAAGTAAGGGAGGTAGCGCCCGTAGTAGACGACTCCCTGCGCGTCGGTGTCGGAGAACCAGACGCGGGCCAGGGCGGAGTACTTGAAGGGAGGCCGCTCAGCGGTCACGCGGCCCAGCTCGAGCGCATCGCTCACGCCGTGATCCTAGGTGCTCCCCGCCGGAAGTACGCCCCGCTTCGCGCGGCTGCGAACGCGTCGCATTCCTCCTCCTCAGTCGCCCCGATATGCCTGCATATCGGGGGCTCCCTGCGTCCTCGGCCCGCTCGGTTCTCGCGAGCGAATCGTGACCGTGCTTCCGGCGGGAAGCACTAGGCGCGGATCAGCCCGAGCACCTCGTCCCGCTTCTCGAGCATCAGCTCCTCGGAGAGCGCTTCGAGGTTGAGGCGCAGCAGAGGTTCCGTGTTCGACGGGCGCACGTTGAAGTGCCAGTCCTCGAAGTCGATCGAGATGCCGTCGAGGTGGGAGATCCGTCCGCCTGCGGCGGAATAGTGCTCCTTGAGCTCCTGGAGCTTCAGCGGGACGTCTGCGACCGGCGTGTTGATCTCCCCCGTGAGGAAGAACCGCTCCCTGTACGGAGCGAGGATTTCCGACAACCTCTGAGCTCTCCTCGAGAGGAGCTCGAGCATGAGCAGGAAGGGCACCACGCCGGTGTCGGCCTGCGAGAAGTCACGGAAGTAGTAGTGGGCCGAGACCTCGCCCGCGAAGAGCGCGTCCTCCTTCCGCATCCGCTGCTTGATGAACGCGTGCCCGACCCGGTTGACGAGCGGGACCCCTCCTGCGCGCTCGATCGTCTCGGGAACCGCGCGGCTCGCTCGAACGTCGTAGATCACCTTCTCGCCGGGGGAGGTTTCGAGCATCGCCGCTGCGAGCAATGCCGTCACGAAGTCGCCGGGCACGAACTCGCCCGTGTCGTCCACGAAGAAGCAGCGGTCGCCGTCCCCGTCGTACGCGACCCCGAGCTCGGCCTGCTCCTCGCGCACCTTGGCGACGATGAACGCGCGATTCTCGGGAAGGAGGGGATTCGGCTCGTGGTTGGGGAAGGTGCCGTCCGGCTCGAAGTAGCAGCGAACGACGTCGAGCTGCGGTAGCCGTTCGAGGACCGGCGGCAGCATGACTCCCGCCATGCCGTTCGCGGCGTCCACGACGACGCGTAGCGGGCCGATCTCGGCAGGGTCGATGAAGGAGACCACCTTGCTCACGAATCCGTCCCAGACGTCCTCGGGACGTACGTTGCCGCGCCGCTCCACCGCGCCGAAGCCCGCCTCGGCGAGCGCTCGTATCTCGGCGAGGCCGGAGTCCCCGCCGACCGGGAGAGCACCCCGCCGGACGATCTTCATCCCGGTGTACTCCTTCGGGTTGTGCGACGCAGTGACGCAGATCCCGCCGTCGAGTGAGAGCTCGGCCACGGCGTGGTAGAGCATCTCCGTGCCCACGAGACCGAGGTCGACGACGTCCGCGCCGCCGTCGGCGCAGCCGTCGACGGCTGCTCGCGACATCGCGGGCGAGGCGAGCCGCATGTCGCGCCCGATAGCGATCGCCTTCGGCTCGAAGTGCTCGACGTACGCCCTGCCGATGCGGTAGGCGCCGTCCTCGTCGAGTTGCGACGCGTAGAGCCCGCGCACGTCGTAGGCCTTGAAAACGGCGGGATCGAGCACGGGCCGATGCTAATGACCGTCGCCGACGCTATGTGGACGTGGTGGCGTCTGCAGTCGTACGGCATGACGGGAACGCGATCTGCTTCCGCGGTGTAACACGAGCGATGCGTTCTCTTCCGCTCGCAGTCGTGCTCGTCGCCCTCGTCGGCGCGGCCAGCAGCCCAAGGTCTGCTGCGATCGAAACCGGGCCGTCGCGGCCGGCGAAGGCATCGCCGATCCTCGGCGTCTCGTACGCGTCGCCACGCGGCACTCTCGGCTGGTTCGAGCCGATGACGCTCAAGATGCTCCCGGGCCGCAAAGCACAGCTCGGGGGCCACTTCGGCAGCTGGGCGTTCTCGAGCGATCGGCGATTTCTCGCGCTCGGAAGCTGCGAGGGCCCCGGAGCGAGGACGCCCGGGATCAGGTTCGTGGACGCGCACCGGATGCGTGTGCAGGGCGATTTGCCGTTGTCGCCCTACCGCCGCGGCTGTGCTGCGCTCTCACCTGGTTACGACCCGAGAGGCTCCTTGCCGTGGTGAGCACCGGTACGGCGAGCACCTCCGAGGTCGTCGTCGTGAATACCCGAACTCGCCGCGTGCTCCGGCGCTCGGCGCTCCCCGCACCACCCACAGCGGTCGGACGGGCGACGGAGGAGCTGATCTTGCTCTTCTCGGGCTTCGGCGAGTTCGCGCCTGCACGCCTCGCGGTGGTGGATTCCGAAGGAACGGTCAGGCTGCGCGCCGTCGACCGCATCCTCGCCGGGACGGTCGTGGACGCGACGAGCGCCGAGTACCGAGCACGGACCATTCAGCCGGGTCTGGCGGTCGATCCGGACGGCAGGCGCGCATTCGTCGTCCCCGCGTCCGGCCCGGCTGCCGAGGTCGATCTCGTCACGCTCGACGTCTCGTACCACGAGCTCGATCGGCCGTCGCTGTTCGGTCGTCTTCTGCGGTGGCTGACGCCTGCCGCCCAGGCGAAGGTCATGGAGGGGCCCGTTCGGGAGGCGCGCTGGCTCGGGGACGGCATGCTCGCTGTGTCGGGAACCGACTATTCCATCGAGGCGGCGACGAGCGGCGCAGAGCGTTTCCTCCAGGCACCAGCCGGCGTGCGGCTGATCGACACACGCTCGTGGACATCGCGCCTGCTCGAGCCCCAAGCAAGTGGCTTCGCCGTCGGGTCGGGGCTCGTCGTGGCGCAGGGCGGACGCTGGGACTCCGATGAGGAGCGAGGCTACGGCCCGGGACTGCGGGCGTTCGGTCTCGACGGCAAGGAGCACTGGCGTCTGCATGCCGGCGAGTACCGCTGGATGGACACGGCCGGCTCGGTCGGTTACGTCCACATCGGCGGAGACATGGCCGACGTGGTCGATCTCGCGGCAGGCGCCGTCGTTTCCCGCGTCGCGCGGGATCCCTTCCCCCAGCTTCTCGCGGGCCAGTCGTCGAACTGGTAGACGCTCGTGGGATGGCGGGCGCCCCCGCGGTCGTTTCTACACTTCAGGCATGGAGCGCAAGCTTGCGACTGTCCTCTTCGTCGACATCGTCGACTCGACGGGCCTGGTCACGGGCACCGACCCCGAGGTCGTCCGCCGCCGCGTGAACCAGTTCTTCGAGACCGTCTCCCGGTGCGTGTCACAGCACGGCGGGATCGTGGAGAAGTTCGCCGGCGACGCCGTGCTGGCGGCTTTCGGCGTTCCGCAGGCTCACGAGGACGACGCCCTGCGGGCGACTCGCGCCGCGCTCGCCATGCGCCAAGCGGTCATCGACCTGGGGCTTCAGGCACGCATCGGCATCGAGGCCGGTGAGCTCGTCGTCGAGGATGCCGAGTCGACGTTTGCGACGGGCGAGGCCGTGAATCTCGCGGCGCGCTTGCAGCAGGCGGCGATGCCCGGGGAGATCCTCGTCGGGCCCACGGCGTACAGGCTCGCCGCGGGCAGCCTCGTCGTCGAGGACGCCGGTCCGAAGGACCTGAAAGGGCTCGACGGACCGCTCCGGGCCTGGCGCGTGGTCGACATGCTCGACGGCCCCGGGCGATCCCTGGGCCCGCGTGCCCCGCTCGTCGGGCGCGAGTCGGAGCTCGATCTCCTCGAGAACACCTTCAACCGCAGCGTCCGCGACCGTCGCGCGCACCTCTTCACCATTTACGGGGAGCCCGGGGTCGGGAAGAGCCGCGTCGCACGCGAGTTCCTCGACGGCGTCGAGCGCGCGAGCGTTCTCATGGGCCGTGCACTGCCGTACGGGGAAGGCGTCACGTACTGGCCGCTTGCGGAGATGGTCAAGGCCGCGGCGGGTATCTCGGACGACGACCCGCTCGAGGAGGCGTTCGAGAAGCTTCGCGAGTGCTGTGCGGAGGAGGCCGTCGCAGACGTCCTCGGGCTGGCCGCGGGCCTCATGGAGGCGCTCGAGGGTGAGCGAAGCTCGCAGGAGATCGCCTGGGCCGCAAGTGAGGTCATGCACGGCATCGCTGACGTCCAGCCGTTGATCCTCCTGTTCGAGGACATCCACTGGGCCGAAGCACCGCTTCTCGACCTGATCGAGCATCTCGCCGACTTCGTGCGCGCGCCCCTTCTGATCGTCTGTCTCGCGCGACCCGAGCTGCTCGAGGCCCGACCGGGGTGGGGTGGAGGCCGCGTCCGCTCGACCGCGATCGAGCTCGGCCCGCTGTCGGAGGAAGAGAGCGAGCTGCTCGTCGAGAAGCTGCTCGCACAGCTCGCCGGCACGTCGGGAGCGGTGCCCGCTCCGTTCCCGCGCGAGGTGCTCGAGCGCACCGAAGGCAACCCGCTGTTCGTCGAGGAGACGATCCGCATGATCATCGACGCAGGCTCCGGGAGCGACGCCGCGGATCGCGTTCCCGACAGCTTGCAGGCACTCATCGCGGCGCGCATCGACCACCTGCCGCCGGCTGCGAAGACGCTCCTGCAGCGCGCGTCGGTCGTCGGGCGGGTGTTCTGGAGCGGCGCTCTCGGGTACCTGTCTCCGGACGTCGACGGAATCGACTCGCTGCTCGACGACCTCCTGCAGCGCGAGTTCCTCCTTCGCGAGCCCCGCTCCTCGATCTCAGGCGAGACGGCCTACCGCTTCAAGCACCTCCTCATCCGCGAGGTCGCCTACACGGGCCTGCCGAAGCTCGCTCGGGCACAGCATCACGCACGCTTCGCCGAGTGGCTGGCAGAGCGAACGGGCGAGGAGCTCGTCGAGATCCGCGCGTACCACCTCGACCAGGCAGTCGAGTTCCTGGTCGAGCTCGAGGGCGCGGCCCCTGAGGAGCTCGCGCAACAGACCGGCGAGGCGCTCGTCAAAGCCGCCAGGCGTGCAATCGCACGCGAGGCCTACACGACCGCCCGGAAGCTCGCGCTTCGGGCGCTCGAGCTCCGTCCGACGCTCTCGGCCCGCTACGTGGCTGCGCGGGCGGCCTGGAGGCTTCAGGACTGGGCCGCCGTCCAGGTCGAGATGGCGAAGGTTCGCGACGAGGCACACGAGCAGGACGAGCGCGTCCTGAATGCGCTCGCGCTGACGGCGCTCGGTGAGGCGTCGATCAAGCGTGAGGGCGACGTTGCACAGGCACGAGTTCTCGTCGACCAGGCACTCGAGATCCTCGCGAACGAGGACGACTCCACCGCCCATTTCGATGTGCTCGTAGTCCGTGCCACGGTCGCGTCCTGGCAGGGTTCGGAGAGCGATGCCGTCCGCTTCATGGAGCGGGCATACGTGATCGCCCTCGATGCCGGCCGCAAGGATCTGCAGACGATCGCCGCGGAGGCGCTTGCGCGCACGCACATCATGCGGCTGGAGCTCGACGAGGCGGAGCTGCTGCTCACCCGTGCACTCGAGCTCGCCGGGGAGAGCGGCAGCGCCCGCGGAAGAGTGAGCGCGACCTTGTCCTACGGCTGGCTCCTCGCGACAAAGGGGGAGCTCGACGAGGCCGAGTCCGTTTTCGATGAAGTCCGGACGACCGCGGCCGAGCTCGGCGTCGAGCCGGCGATCACGTCGGCTCTGCTCCATCTCGGCTCCATCGCCCGGCTCAAGGGCGACCACAAACGGGCCGAAAAGCTGCTTCGCGAGGCCCTCCGCATGACGGCCGCACGTGGCGACCGCGGATTGCTCCCGGACTACCAGGCGGTGCTCGCTGCCACGCTCGCCGACCTGGGGAAGGTCGACGAGGCGGAGCGGCTCGCGCTCGACGCCAGCCGCAACGCCAGCCCGGAGGACACGGCCTGCAAGGTCATTGCGGCGACGGCGCTCGCCGCCGTTCGGGCAGTTCAGGGACGGGACAGTGAAGCGGAAGGCCTCTTCCACTCGGCTCTCGAGCTCACCCGGGAGGGAGGCTTCGAGGTGTTCGAGGTCGAGCCGCTCGAGCGGCTGACGAGCTTCCTGCGCGACCGCGGTCGCGCGGACGAGGCCGCGCCCTACGAGGCCCGGCTCGCGGAGCTCTCGCCTCCGGCGAGGACGGCGCGGATCGCCTGACTCGAGCGCTCGTCGGGCGACTCCGAGATCACGGTCGCCGGCCGCTCGAAGCGCACCAGCGCATCGCGCAACGGCTCGGCCCGAAGCGTCCCTTCGCCGTAGGGCAGGTGCTTCGTCTCGTTGCGGTTGGCGAAGGCGATGTCGGAGAAGTGGATGTGGAACGGCGCGCGGGGCTCGAGAACGGCGTCGACGGCTGCCAGCGCTTCGCTGAAGGCGTCCGGCTCGAGGAACGTACCGTCGCTCGTCGCGTGCATGTGTGCGAAATCGAGGACCGGGCGCACCCAGCCCGTCTGTCCGGAGATCTCGATGACGTCGTCGACGGAGCCGAGGTCGCGCACGCGCCCCATGACCTCGACGCCGAACGGCACCGCGCGATCCTTGCCTTCGAGGCGTTCTCGCAGCGTGCCGAGCTGATCGACGACCGCGTCGATCGCAGCTTCGCGTTCGCGGCCGAGCAGGAATCCGGGGTGGAAGACCACCAGCTCTGCGCCGCTCGCCGCGACGATGCCTGCGCTACGGTCGAGCGCGCCGACGG
>Ga0184625_10001319_pt1 | contig 10297 bp, 8 predicted proteins | sample PLM3_30_b1_FD_133151 | JGI IMG/M metagenome (GOLD analysis project Ga0184625, IMG submission 133151) | Groundwater sediment microbial communities from an aquifer in East River, Colorado, USA - PLM3_30_b1 | ecosystem: Environmental > Terrestrial > Soil > Riparian zone | place: USA: East River... | reverse complement strand
ATCGAATGCCTTCTGGTAATGCGCCCGCGCCGCCTGGGCATCGATGTGCGCGTCCATCATCGCCTTCTGCCCATCTAGCGAATTGAGCAATGCCCGGCGTTCGTCGGTCCGCGACATCGGCACTTCGGCGCGCAGGCCAAACTCTGCGACGCGGTAATCCGGCTTGCTGGCGTCCGCATCGATCCGCATCGGGTGGTAGAGCGGGCCCATCCAGCCGCCGTCCTGGCCGTGCGTGGATTCGACAAACCGCGGCGCGCCCTTCGGCGGTGGCACGACCGGCATCATCGAGACGAACGGCGGCAGCGGTCCCTTGCCGCGACCCATCTTCGCCAGCACCGCCCCGTAGTTCGGCATGTCGTCGTTTCGCGGTGAACCCTCGCCGCTCGGCGACGGCCTCCCCGTGAGCAGCCAGTGCGGGGCGGAGATGTGGTTGACATCCCCATGGTTGACCGAACGCAGGATCGCGAGCTTGTCCGTCCGTCGGCTCAGCTGAGGAAGATGTTCGCAAATGCGGTAGCCGGGGATCGTTGTCGCGATCGACTTGAAGTCGCCGCGATACTCGCTCGGGGCATCTGGTTTGAGGTCCCAGGTATCCTGATGAGCCGGCCCTCCCCACATGAACAGGATGATGCACGACTTGGCTTTGCCGAGCGGCTTCTCGCCGCTCGCAGCCTCGCGCGCCCGCAACAGTTCGGGCAGGCCCAGGCCGACGAGTGGCAGGGCGCCGGCCCGGAGGACTTCACGACGGTTGGGTGCACGAAGCATGAGATCATTATGGCGAATTGGTGCTGATCGGCTCAAGGACAAACATTGTTTAGCGTGCGTGCCGACGGCCCGCACGCTAATCGATGGGGGTTTATCCCTGCTCACCCCGCCTGCCCGTTGCCCTCCACCCGATCGAGGTGCACGTGCGTTCCCGTCGCGCCGCGTAATTCAATGACCCGATCCGCCCGGCCCTGGGTGAGATACGCGGTCAGATCGACGCCCATGTCTTTCAGGCCGGCCAGGTGCTCGCGCTGGTGGGTGTCAATGGCGGTCCGCGCTTCGACCTCCGCCTCTGCGTCCGCTCGACGCCGCTGTCGCAAGGCCGCCCGCGCCGCCTCCTTCGATTTCAGGTCCGCTTCCGCCCGGCGGCGCGTCAGCTCCAGCTCGGCCTCGACTTCGGCCGACTGCTCCGTCCGCCGTTGCACGGCCCGGGCCATCTGGGCCCGCAGCTTGTAGTCCTCCAGCTCCTGGGCTTGTTGTTCGGTCGCCCGCTCGAGCTGGAGCCTGGTCCGCGCCTCGATCGCCTGATCGTGCATCGCCTGGAGCCGGTCGGGCGCGCCGTAGCCGCGGTACACCACCTTGTTGATCCGATACCCGCACTGCTGGGCGCGGTTAATGACCTGCCGGTACGTCTCGATATCGTTGAGCCGGCTGGTGTTCTGCTTGAACGACTCAAAGCTGTGCTGGCCGGTGAAGTCCACCACATCCGACGTGGCCGCGTTGATGAAGTCGCCGATCGGGTCGTGCGTGGTGTCCAGCATCCGTTCGATATCCAAAAGCTCGAAGAAGATCATGAGGCGGATGGTGAGCACCGCATCATCAGCCGTGCGCACGTCGGTCACGTCGTGGTACATCTGGTCGGGCATCAGCCAGAGCTTCTGGAAGACCAGCCCCTTGGCGACCTTGGGAGCGCCCTCCGATCCGCCGTCCGCCCCGTGCCAGGTGAACGTGTGCAGCCACTCGCCCGGCGCCGGGACGAACAGAGTCGGCCCGTAGACGATCCGCCGGCTGACCGGCTCGTTCTCACCGGCCCGACTGTAGACGACCACGGCCTCGCGGGCGGCCAACTGCAGCGCGTCCTCGCGACTGATCTTCAGGTGGATGCGGGGATCGAACCAGACCTCGGCGGGACCGGGCCGGTGCTCCTGCCGTCCGTCGCGGAAGCGGACGATCAAAAACTCGCCGGGATGGGCGACGAAGTGGTCCATCGGGCGGATGCGCAGGTGCCACCGTGACACCCGCTTTGGGCCGACGACGACCTCCATGTGCCCATCACGCTTGACTCGGAGGGCCCGCTGGCCCTCCTCGACGACGTAGTGAAACATGCCAGTGTCCCCGAAATGTTCGGTGGGGTCCAGGCCGGGCGGGCGCCGCGCGTTCACGCTGCTGACGAGGTCGGCGATGGTTACGTCATCCCCGGACTCAATTCCCCTCACCCCGCGCTTGAATTCAGTGACTCTTTTGCCGAGCGAGCGGGCCTTTTTGGCAATGCTCTCCGCCAAGACCCCGCTGCGGTTGCTGCGTTCGGTGCGGTCGATGGCGGAGTCCGTGAACTCGCACAACATGGAGTCCATGGACTCCATCTCGGTGCGCCCGTAGTAGCGGTTGATCGCCTTGCGGATCGCCTCCAGCGGCGCCCGGACGAGGCGCACCTGTTTGTTCAGAATGAACGAGAGCTTGTCCCGAACGAGGAGGTTGGTTGGGTCAGCGGCGGCGCAGGTGAGTGTTTCGCCGTCCAGGGACAACGGAAAGATCTGGTTCTCGCGCGCGACGGACTCGGGGACGAGTTCGACCACCGCCCTCGGTCCGTTTAGCTCACCATGAGCGGCGGGACGGTCCGCCTCGCGATGGACCGCACCCGTGCGCGTGAGCAGCTTGTAGTCGAGGCCCATGAGCGTGGACCCCCGACGACCGACGGAGAACCAGGTACGAAGTCCTGGTCAGAGGTCCGTGCGGCCCGGATCAGATTTCGACTCGCGCCATTATTCACGCACCCACGTGTCTGGCGACGGCAATCTCGATTCATTTCGACTTGGGGCCCAGCAGTCGAGTCATCGCGCGAATGAAACCGAAGAAATAGTGGTCCAGGGTTCATTCATCCCGAAACGCCTTCTTCTCCCGATACAAGTTCAACCGTTTGCGTGCCCCGTCGCCGTCGTCCTTCATGAACTCCGGGTCGTCGATGGCTTTCTGCTGCGTGTCGACGGCCTTATCGAAGTCGCCGGCTTCGGCGTAGGCGGCGGCCAGGGTGTCGAGGTACCGGCCGTCGCGGTACTTGATCATATCGACGGCCTTCTTCGCCGCTTCGACGGCGCGCTTGCCGTCGCGGAGCTTGGCGTCGGGCGACGTGGCGAGGACGCGGGCCAGGTTCATGTGCAGCCCGGGCACGCGAGCCTCGTTGACCAGGGCCGCGTTGATGTCCGTCAAGGCCTTGTCGAATTTGCGGCTTCGAACGTATGCCTCGCTGCGGTTGTACAAGGCGAAGAAGTAACCCGGGTTCTGACTCAACAAATCGGAGAACTCGTCGATCGCCTTGTCATATTCCTTGCGCTTGATCAGCACCTCGCCGCGATTGTTCTTCCAGGCCGGGCTGTCCGAGTTCAAGCGCACCGCCTCCTCGGCATCGCGCAGCGATCGATCGAGTTCACCCACGGCCATGTACGCCCAGCACCGGCAGGAGATCGCCCGTTCGTCCTCGGGGTTCTTGTCCAGCACTTCGGTGTAATGGTTGATGGCCTCGCGGGGCCGCAGGGCCGACTCTTTTTTCACCCAGAAGACGACGTCGTCGTGCTGGACCGCAATGTAGTCCCCTTTCTCCTCCACACAGCGAACGTCGAGGTAGCGCATGGGAAACCGGGCGAGTTCAAAGGTGCCGTCGTCGTTCAGCCGGTATTGATCCGGGCTCCCCGACTTGCAACAGACGACTACGCCGACCCACGGGTCCTTGGTCGTGGCCGGGGCCGGAGCCGCGAGGCCCGCGGCCGCGAGCAACAAGAGTGGTCCGGACACGGGCATGGCGGGTCCTCCGTCCGCGGATGTGTTCAGGATCGATTGTACCGCGGGCCGCGAGCGAGTAAAACGCGAAGGCCGGTCTTGGTTACCGGCAGGAGACAGGGATTCGAATGCTCACGCCGGGCGCGGTGATCCTGGCCTTGAAAATCGCGGTCGCGACCGTCACCGTGCTGTTGGCCGCGTCGCTTGTGGCGCTGGCGGCTGGCAAGCCGAAATGGCACGGGCGGATCAACACGGTCTTCTTCATCCTGACCGCGACGACCGTCCTCGGCTTCGAGGCCGTGATCCGGCTGGTCCGGCCGGACTTGACGGCCGGCTTCACCGCCGAGCAACATGACGCCCTGGCAATCCACCTGCGCTTCGCGGTCCCCGCGGCGATCATGCTCCCGGCCATGCTGTTGACTGGTATGCGCGAGTTAAAGACGCTTCACAGACTTCTGGGCGTTGTTTTCCTGGCACTCTGGATAGGGACATTTGTGACCGGGATCTTCTTCCTTCCGCACACGTTTGACCCAGCGCCATGAACGAACCTGGGACGGAACCCGACGGCCTGGCCACCGCGCAACAGCTCGGCGAGAGCTACGCCGCACTCCTCGGAGGTTCCGAATGGCAGGTTGACGAGGTTCCCGAGGCGGCCCCGATCGAAGAACTGCTTCCTGAAATCCCCACCACCTTACCGCCCCGCCAACCCACCAACCCACCACCCCTCGCCGAACCGGTCAACGAGCCAAGCGTTCCGCCGACCCCGCTGCAAATCATCGAGGCTTTGCTGTTCGTCGGCGGCGCGCCACTGACGCCCGAGATCGCGGCCGATGCCGTTCGCCGCCTGACTGTGGAGCAATTCAACGAGTGCATCGACGTCCTCAATCGGGTGTACCGATCGCAAAACCGGCCGTACGCGGTTGTGCCCGGCGGCAGCGGCTACGTCCTGCGCGTGGATCGACGGTATGCGGCGATCCGCGAGAGGCTCTACGGCGGTCCGCGCGAGGCCCGGCTGAATCAGCCCGCGCTCGACGTGCTGTCGCTCATCGCTTACCGCCAGCCCGTCGGCAAGGCGGAGATCGACAGTGCTCGCGGGTTCGATTCCGGTGGAGTGATTCGCCAGCTCATTCGATTGGGTCTCGTGGCGGCGGCCGAACCTTCGGAGGGCGGGTCGAAGGAGATCGCTTACGAGACGACGCCGCGGTTCCTGGAAGTATTCCGGCTCCGTGGGTTGGATGACCTGCCGGAGCTGGGGGAGCCGAAGCGGGTGTAAACGAACGACACACGATACAATGGCGGAAGTGAGGTCAAGAACATGCCACTCAGAGACCACTTTCAACCACCACTCGACAATAAGCACTCATGGGACCAGCTCCACGGCGGATGGCCGATGGTCATTGCGACCGACCTGAACCGCAGATTGCCTGCACGATATGTTGCTGGTCCAAATGTCCACCTCGGCACGTTCGCACAAATCGATGTGGTAGCGTTCAACCAGAATTCGGATGAGAAGTTTGCCGGTGCGGCCGATCTCGACCAGGGTAGCATTGCAACCGCGGTTTGGGCACCGCCTGCGCCGACACTCGACGTGGATCTCGATCTTTCGGATCAAGACGAATACGAAGTGCGCGTGTATGACATCGGACGAGATCGCCAATTGGTTGCGGCAATCGAGATCATCAGTCCGTCAAACAAAGATCGCGGCGAGAGCCGCGGAGCATTCGTTGCGAAGTGCGCCGCGCTACTCAAGGCACGTGTTTCAGTCGTGATCGTTGATCTTGTGACAACTAAGCAATTCAACCTCTATGCTGATCTATTGGAGCTGTTGGGCCGGTCCGATCCCGGCCTGGGACGCGACAAACCTTCCGCGATTTATGTAGCCGCTTGTCGATGGACAGGGACCAACGGCGCCGGGCGACTCCAAACCTGGTCTCAAACTCTCGCGATCGGTCAGACACTACCAACCTTGCCGCTCTGGCTTGCCGACAAGCTTGCCGTCAAGCTCGAACTAGAGCCGACCTACGAGGAGACATGTCGCGCCCTCCGGATTGCGTGAAACCCACCGCCCGTTCCGGCTGTACCAATTGCTCCGCCCGCCCACCTTGCCCAGCCGTCACATCCCTCACATCCGGCTTGCCCGAATCATGCCTCCTGCACTAACCTACACCCATTCCCCACCTCATCCGAGGTCCCGCTATGACTCGCTTGTCCGCATCCGCTCTCGCCCTCACGTTGCTCACCCTCTCGGCCGCCCAGGCGCAGCCGCCGTCCGTCCCACCGACTCCGCCCAAGTTTGAGGAGTTCGACAAGGTCATCGCCGGGGCCAAGACTTATGAGGGCCTCTTCAAGCTGTACCAAAAGGACGAGCACGTGCTCGCCGAGATTCAGCCGTTCCAGCTCGAGCGGCCCTTCCTGTGCGCCATCTCACTGGCTCGCGGTGGTATGGACCAGGCCGGGTGGACACTCAACGGCGATGAGCAGTGGGTCATCACGTTCAAACGCGTCGGCGACAAGGTGCACTTGATCCGCAAGAACGTTCGCTACAAGGCGGGGGCTGGGCCGCTCGCCCGCGCCCTGGAGACGACCTACACCGACTCGGTCCTCATGGCCTTGCGGATCAAGTCGGTTCACCCGATTCGCCAGTCGATCCTGATCGACTTCAACGACATCTTCTTCACCAACTTCGCCGACCTGCCCTTCGGCATCCTGGACGGCAATCGCACGACCTGGCACAAGGTGAAGACGTTCCCCAAGAACGTCGAAATGCAGGTCGCGGCCGTGTTCGCCGGCAAGGACGCTCCGGACTCGGTCATCGATCCGCGCGGCAACACGGTGATCGTTCATTACGGGATCGTTGAGCTGCCCGACTTCGGCTACACCCCGCGTCTCGCCGACGACCGCGTCGGCTACTTTCTGAGCGCGATCAAGGACTTCGGGAGCGACAGCAAAGACACCGCCTTTGTCCGGTACATTACGCGGTGGCGACTGGAACGCGCGGATGGCTCGCCGTGGAAGGAAGGGGCCAGACTGGTTCCACCGAAGAAGAAGATCGTGTTCTGGATCGAGAAGTCCGTTCCCGACGAGTACCGAGCGGCAGTGCGCGAAGGGATCCTCGAATGGAACAGGGCCTTCGAGAAGATCGGTTTCCGCGACGCCATCGAGGTCCGTCAGCAGGAGGGGGAGGACTTCGACCCGGAGGACGTGACCTATAGCACATTCCGCTGGATCACGACCGACATCGGCTACGCCATGGGGCCGTCGCGGGCCAACCCGTTTACGGGCGAGATCATCGACGCGGACATCATCTTCGACGCCAGCATGGTCCGGTTCTACAAGCGCGACCAACAGCTTTACAAGAACGAGCGCGGAATCAGCGCCGAAGCCGACAGCCCGATCCAGGCCGCGCGGCACGGCTGGAGTGTCCCACAAACGGCCGCCCGCGGCACGGGGAGCTGGAACGACAAGCCGGCGGGGACCGACCCATACGCGGACATGCGGAACCAGTTCAAAGCTTACCGAGCCGGCCTCTGCCAGTGCGCTTCGCACAAGCAAACCGAGCTGGGCCTGGCACTGGCCGCACTCGCCGCGCGCTTCGACATGAAGTCCGGCGACAAACTCCCCGACGAGATGATTCAGCAAGCCGTGAAGGAGACGGTGATGCACGAGGTCGGGCACACGCTCGGTCTGCGGCACAACTTCAAAGCGAGCACCATGCTCAAGAACGACCAGCTGCACGACTTGAACATCACGCGCAAGCAGGGGTTGGTCGGCAGCGTCATGGACTACAACCCGACGAACCTCGCGCCGAAGGGGACCAAGCAGGGGGACTTCTTTACCTCCACCATCGGCCCGTACGACTACTGGGCGATTGAGTACGGCTACAAGCCGCTGGGCGGCGGGACGGACGGTGAAAAGGCGGAGCTGGCGAAGATCGCAACGCGCAGTGCCGAGCCGGCACACAACTACGGCACCGACGAGGACCTCCTCACGGCCGACCCGACGATCAACCAATGGGACCTCGGCGCCGATCCATTGAAGTTCGCCCAGGACCGCATGGCATTGGCCGAGGAATTGCTGAAGGGCCTGGCCGACCGGGTGGTTGACCAGGGCGAAGGCTATCAGCGGGCCCGCGTCGCGTTCGGGATCATGCTCCAGCAGTACGGGAACGCAGCGTACTTGTCGGCCCAGTTCGTCGGTGGGGAATATGTCTACCGCGACCACAAGGGGGACGCCAACGCCCGCGACCCGTTCGTGCCCGTCACCGCGGGCAAGCAGCGCGAAGCGCTCAAGCTTTTGCAACATCGCATCCTGACCGACCGGCCATTCAACTTCCCGCCAGAGCTACTCCGGAAGCTGGCCGCGGACCGTTGGCTCCACTGGGGGAATGAGCACGCCTTCTTCGGAGGCGTCAACTTCCCGATCAACAACCGCATCCTTGGCATCCAGCGCGTCTGCCTGTTCGAGCTGCTCAACGACCGTACGCTCGGGCGGATGCAAGACCTGGCGGCCAAAGCCGACAAGGACGGGGCCGTCACGATCGCCGAAGTCATGCGCGCCCTGTCGGATTCGGCGTTCGCCGACCTGCCAACGGCGCCGGACAAGGCGAATTCGGCGAAGACGAGCATCATCCGCCGCAACCTGCAGCGGGCCTACGTGGCGGAGTTGTCGCGGCTGGTGCTTCGCGGCACCGTGCCGGATTCGCGCAGCCTGGCCCGGATGCACCTGCGCGACGTGACCAAGCGGATCGACCTGGCGCTGAGCGACAAGAAGGCCCCGCCGGAGGACACCTTGCGGGCGCATCTGGAAGAGACGAAAGAACAGATCGGCAAGGTGCTCGCGGCGTCGGTGACGCAGCCATAAGGCCGACTTATGAGTCTGGCCTTGAATAGTGGCTTTTGCTAAAGCGTCTGTCGCGGTGTGGTCTTTCCGGGCCGGTACAGTTCCGGACGCTCGGCGGACCAACGCACATCAGGAGTTCCGAGATGAAGTTGCGTCTGTTCGCCGCGGCTGTTGCCGCCGCCGCCCTCGCCCTCCCGGCCTCCGCCGAGCATGTCAAGTCCGGCCCCCAGGCGGGCGAGAAAGTTCCCGGCCCGTTCCACCCGATCAATGTGACCGGCGAGAAGAAGGGCGAGAAGTTCTGTCTGTTCTGCGTCAACGGCGAGAACCCGGTCGCCATGATCTTCGCCCGCGAGTCGAGCCCCGAGCTGACCAAGCTGATCAAGAAGATCGACTCCGAGACGACCAAGAACAAGGACAAGTCGATGGGCTCGTTCGTGGTCTTCCTGAGCGACAAGGAAGGGCTGGACAAAGACCTCGCATCGCTGGCCGAGAAAGAGAAGATCCAGAAGACGGTCCTGAGCATCGACAACCCGGCCGGCCCGACGGCTTACAACGTCGCCAAGGATGCCGATGTCACGGTCGTCCTGTACGTGGACCGCAAAGTGAAATCCAACCACGCCTTCAAGAAAGGCGAGATGACCGACAAGGACATCGAGAAGATCGTGTCCGAAGTGCCGATGATTCTGGCGGAATCGAAGTAAACGAAATAGGACTGATGGGACGTATAAGACCTATACGTCCCATGCGTCCCATTGGTCGTAAGACGTTTCTCTTACAGCCCTTCCCCAAACCCATCATCCGTCTTGCGGGCGGCCGCTCCCTTGTCTTGCTGATTCAAATGCGCCCGGCCGGGCACGCCGTGCCCGCCGTGGGCCCGCACGCCCTGCCGGCCAGTGACGGTCCCGGCATAGCTTGGACTGTCATAGTCGAAGTCGCCACCGTCGTAGTCGTCGTACGTACAGATGTAGCCGGGCACCTTGGCCCGCTCGCGCTCATCGGAATACGACTTGATGATCGCGTGCTGCATCACCTCGCGGCAGGCGCTGTTGATCGGGTGGGCGATGTCGGCGTGGAGCTTCGCCCGGCCGTCGTGGTCACGCGGGGCGCGGTTTTCGTCCAGGTGGTTGCCGCAGCCGTTGCAGTACCGGGCCCGGAGATGATTCTTCGAACCGCACCGCGGGCAGCGGTCGGTCAGCTTGCGGCTGGGCATGGCCACAAACAGGCCCTTGGTGCCCTCGATGATCTTCAGGTCGCGGATGACAAAGGCGTTGTCGAGAGTGACGGAGCAGAAGGCCATCAGGCGCTCGTTGTTCTCTTCGACCAGCTTGATGCGGACTTCGGTGATGACCACAGTGGTCCTCCTTTATTCCTGTGGCGGTCTCTCAGGGCCGGCTCCGGACAAGAAAGGTGCGGGTCGGGGAGACAACCGAGGAAGCCCACCCGCGTGACAGGTCGTCATGGACCCGTCGGGCCTCCTCGGGATTTCGACACAAGGCGAACAGGCACGAACCGGACCCGCTCATCAGGGTCCCCGCCGCACCGACCGACTGCACCCTGCGGTAGGCGTCAGCGACCGCCGGGGCCAGTACAAACGCTGGCTCCTGGAGCCGGTTGAAGAGGACTCGACCGAGCGCCTCAACATCACCGGCGGCCAGGGCTTCCTTCGCCGCCGACCCGTCGCGTGGGGTCGTCGGAACCT
>Ga0184625_10001318_pt1 | contig 10298 bp, 5 predicted proteins | sample PLM3_30_b1_FD_133151 | JGI IMG/M metagenome (GOLD analysis project Ga0184625, IMG submission 133151) | Groundwater sediment microbial communities from an aquifer in East River, Colorado, USA - PLM3_30_b1 | ecosystem: Environmental > Terrestrial > Soil > Riparian zone | place: USA: East River... | reverse complement strand
TCAACGTCGGCCTGATCAAGATCGAAATGAACGACGCCTTCAGCGAAGAGGGCTTTGACTGCGACCACTTCTCCGAGGCGATCGACCCTGCCAAGCCGCGGGCCACACTGGAGGTCGGCTCGCCCAACGACCCGATTCCCGCGAAGCACAAGGCCGTCATTCGCCTGCACTTTGTTGAAGGCCACAATCCGCAGTCCTGCCCGGCGATCGTATGCTGCGGCGGGCGGATGGACTTTCACGGTGCGCCGCTGGCCCACACGTGGGTCAAGCTCGGCGCGACAGCCATAAAAGACGCAACGGAAGTTGCCTGCTCCGAAGCGATCAACGGCTGGCGCGTTGGCGACCGGATCATCGTCACGCCATCCGACGCCGATCAGCACACGGAAGGGCTGACCGAAATACGCGTTGTTACGGCCATCGACGGCCAGACTCTGAAATTCGAGCAGCCGCTGGCCTACGCGCACGCGGGCGAAGGCGAGTTCCGCGGCGAAGTGGCGAATCTCAGCCGCAACGTGGTCGTCGAGTCAGCCGATCCGGCCGGCCAGCGCGGGCACACAATGTATCACCGCGGCTCGGCGGGGGCGATCAGCTACGCCGAGTTTCGCCATCTCGGCAAGAAGGACACGCTCGGCCGCTACAGTCTGCACTTTCACCTTTGCGGCAACACGATGCGGGGCAGCTATGTGATCGGGGCCTCGATCTGGGACAGCCACAACCGTTGGCTGACCATCCATGGCACGAACTACCTGGTCGTCCGCGACAACGTCGGCTTCCAGAGCGTCGGCCACGGCTACTTCCTGGAAGACGGTACCGAGGTCTTCAATATCCTCGACCACAACCTGGCGGTGGCCGCCCGCCACGGCAAGCGGCTGCCCAAGCAGGTGCTGCCGTTTGACCAGAACGAAGGCGCCGGCTTCTGGTGGGCGTGCAGCCTAAATAGCTTTACGAACAACGTCGCGGCCGACTGCGACCGGTACGGCTTCCGCTACGAAGCGACGCCGTCGAGCCAGCTAAAGCTCACCTTCCGAATCCTGCAGCCCGACGGCACGGAGAAGGAAACCGACATCCGCACGCTTCCGTTCGTGCGATTCGACGGCAACGAGGTCCACAGCAGCTTCGGCCTGTATGGCGTTAACCTGGGCGAAGGGGTCCGCGGGGTCGGGCCAGACGCAAAACACCCGTTCGTGATGCGGAACACCAAGATTTGGAGCGTCCACTATGGGCTGCGGCCGCAGGTGCCGTCGCTCTTGGTCGAGAACATCCACATCAATTCGCACTACGGCGTCTATCACCCCAACTTCGTGAACCACGTGTATCGCAACGTCACGATTCGCGGCGCCGGCACCGAGCCGTTCAATCGCGGGCACGACGACAACAGCGAACAGCACGGCGTACTGACCGTCGATGGGCTGACGTTCGACAACTGCCGCTCGGGCGGGATGCCGTTGATCCAGATTTCGGACGACAACGCGACGGGCCTGGCCGAGTCGCACTTCCGCGGCGTCAAGACGGTGAACTGGACCGACGGCCGGCGGCAGAAGTCGATCGTCAACCTCGGCGGCGGCCCGCGGCCGCAGCCCAAGACGGAAAAGGGCGTGCCCGTTTATCTGCACGACTGGTATGGCCCGGGCCGCACGGCGATGGTTGTCAGCACGCGTTCGCCGGAATACAAGTCCAACCCGGCGGACTTTCACGAAGATGCCCCGCTGACCGGCGACGAGTCGCGGGTCCGCGAAGTGCCGAGCACCGATTTCCCGACGCTGCTCGATCCGGTCGATGACCTGCCGCCGATCACCGTCATTACGCATACTCTGAAGCAGGGCGGCAAGCTGCTCGTCCGCGGCAGCGTGACGGACAATGGCGATGTGCAGCACGTCGTTGTCAACGGGCAGAATGCGCAGCTCAACGCGCAGACGGGCGAGTGGCAAATCGAGCTGGCGGCCGAGACGAAAGCGCTGTCCGCTCACAGCACCGACGCGGCCGGCAACGTCGAAAAGCTGACGCACAACGTGACGATCAAGTAGCTGAAGTCGCCAGACTTCGGCCAGGCCTGCGTCCAAGAATAACTCTCCGAATTCTGGCGAATTCGGCTACGGGTGCGCTCAAGTCACACAGGGGTTCTCGCATGCAACGCTCGTTCTGGTTGGCCCTGGCGGCGGCGCTCGGAGTCTCGCTCCATGCGGCAGCGCAGGAAGCGCAGCCCAAGCGGCGTGCGGCAACCCCCGCCCGGCAAGGCGCAAAGGCCGACGAGCCGATCGATTTCGCGCGGGCCAGGGAGCTGCGCCAGAAGCGACAGAGCGGCGGGAAACTGACGCCGGACGAAGAATCCTTCGTCCAGAAGGCGGAGGCGGCCGTTCGAGCAAAAGGTCGGCCGGCCATCGCCGAGGTCGAGAAAACCGGCTTCAAGCCGCTGACCGAAATGACGGCGGACGATCGCTATAAGGGCGAAGACGGCGGTTTGTATGGCCAGGGCCAGAACACGCCGCCCGCCGAGTTGAAAAAGGCCGCCGAGGTCGAACTGGCAAAGATCGCACCGCTCGACAAGGACGGCCAGCCATCGCCCACCGGGACGATCGCGTTCGTCTCGATCAGCATGTCGAACGCCACGCAGGAGTTTTCGACCTTTAAGCCGCTGGCCGATCGCGACGCGGCCCGGTCGCCGCGGGTGACGATCGTCGATTGCGCCCAGGGCGGCCAGGCGATGGCCCAGTGGGTCGATCCGAAGGCCCTCGCGTGGCAGGAAGCCGACCGCCGGCTCTCGGCCGTCAACGTTTCGCCGCAGCAGGTGCAGGTTGCCTGGGTCAAGCTGGCGAATGTCCAGCCCCGCGGCGACTTGAAGGAGCATGGCGAGAAGCTGCAGAAGGATACGACTGCCTTGCTGCAAAATGCTAAGGCACGATTCCCGAACCTGAGGATCGCTTACCTCGGCAGCCGCATCTATGGTGGCTACACGGCCGGAGCGCTCAATCCGGAGCCGTATGCTTATGAGGGCGCGTTCGTCGTCCGCTGGCTGATTCGGGACCAGATGAAGGGCGAGACGGCGCTGAATCACGACGCGGCCAAGGGCGAAGTCAAAGCGCCGCTGCTCTTGTGGGGGCCTTATTTCTGGGGCGACGGCGTCACGCCGCGCAAGAGCGACGGATTGGTGTGGAAGCGCGAAGACCTCAGAGAGGACGGCACGCACCCGTCGCAATCGGGCAAGGACAAAGTGGCCCGGATGATCCTGGACTTCTGCAAGACCGACCCACTGGCGAAGCCTTGGTTCACAGGTAGTGCGAAGTAGCTGAATTCGCCAGAATTCGGCCACGCGCGCTGATTCCTCCGCATTCTGGCGAATGCGGCTACACGCCGCTGTCGCTTCCGTCCCGGCATGCCATTTGCATTTAACACACGCGTGAATACCGCGTGTGTAGCCGGGAGGATCTTGCAGTGGCTGAACGGGGAACGGATGCCGATCAACGCAGCGCCGATCAACAAAGCGCCGAACAAGAGGCCGCGATCGATCGCCCGCGGCCGAGCTGGCCGCTGTTGGTACTCGCTGGGGCTGCCATCCTCGCCGGCTTGTACTTCGGCCGCGATTTGCTCATTCCCATCGTCTTGGCGGCGCTCCTGGCGCTGCTGCTGCGCCCGATCATGCGGCGGCTGCGGCGGCTGAAGGTGCCCGATGGCGTTTCGGCGCTATTGCTCGTGGCGAGTGTGGCGGCCGTGTTCCTCGTGGGCGTGTGGATGCTCGCCGGCCAGGCGCAATCGTGGCTGGCCGAGGCGCCGCGCACCGTCGAGCGTGTCCGCGCGCTCTTGCCCAAACGGGCCGGACCCTGGGAAAAGATTCAACAAACGACCGAGGCGGTGCAAAACCTGGCCCGCTCGAACGGCGCCGCACAGCCCGTCCAGGTCGAGGTGCAATCGTCGGACCTGGCGTATGGACTGCTGGGCGTAAGCGGGCACGTCACGGGGACGGCCGTGATCGTCTTCGTGCTCGGGTTCTTTCTGCTGGCGTTCAGCGAAGACCTGCTGCGTCAGACACTGGCCTCGCGGCCTTCGTTCGCACAGAAACGGGGCGTCGTGCAAATGCTCCTGGAGGTCGAAAGCGGCATCTCGCGGTACCTGCTCACGATCACCGCGATCAACATCGGCCTGGGCATTGCCACCGCCCTATTGATGTGGCTCTTGGGCATACCCAATTACGTGCTGTGGGGCGTCCTGGCTGCGGCCAGCAACTACGTGCCGCACGTCGGCGCCTTCGTGTGCATGCTGGTCCTGTTCTTCGTCGGGGCCGTCTCGCACGAATCGCTGGGATACGGCGTGCTCACCGCCGGCACGTTCGTGCTGCTGACCTCGGCCGAGAGTTACTTCATCACGCCGCTGGTCCTCAGCCGTTCGCTCCAGCTTTCGCCGCTGGCGGTGATCCTGGCCATCCTCCTGGTCGGCTGGCTGTGGGGCATCGCGGGCGGCTTGATGGCCGCTCCGCTGCTGGCCGTGCTGAAGATCGTCTGCGACAATTCGCCGACGCTGCAACTGTGGAGCGCCTTGCTCGCGGGCGAACCGGCCCCCTCTCCGGCCGTCGCCAACCCGCCGCCGGCCGCTGCTCCCTGCGTCACTTCGACTTCAGCTTGAGCGGAATGTCGTTGGCCCCCGCCTTCACTTCGAACCTCAGGTCCGAGTTGGCCGTCCTGCCGTACGATTGGGGTTCCCGGCCTTGACCAGCATGCACTGCGTGGTGGGCAGCTCGATGACTTGCTCGCGGGTTGTCGCGGTGAACTCGGTGAAGGTCCGGCGGATGCCTTCCAGAATCGAATAGTCGTGCGAGATGAGGATGCCGCCTGGGACCAGGCGCGGCCAGAAATATTCCAGGCAGTCCTTGGTGCTGGCGTAGAGATCGACGTCGAGGTGCACGAACGAGAACCGCACGTCGTCGAGCACGCCGCGGACCGAATCGGGGTAGAGGCCCCGGTGATAGTGCAGGTTCGGGTAGCCTTGAAGATACGCCTGGATCGACTCCAAGCTGCAGGCAAATCGGCCCTGCTTCTCGACGTGCTGCTCGGCCGCGCCCGGCTGCGGCAGTCCCTCGAACGTGTCGCACAGGTGCAGCGGCTTGTCGCCCTTGGCCTCGCAGATGACCTTGGCCGTGCTGCCCTGGCAGATGCCGACCTCGGCGTATTCGCCGGGCACGTTGACCATTCCGCCGGCGATCGAATGCAGGATGAACATCTCCTGGTTGGTCACCAGCGACCGGCGCTGCCGCCGGGCCCGCCGCAGCACCTTGAACTTGGCCCAATCCTAGTGCATTGCCAGCCGCACCATCTCCATCCGGGCTACAATATCGACCCAGAGCCATTCGACAAAGGTTCCGCCGAACAGGCCCTGCAGTTTGCGATTGCGCGCAACATGTTGCCAAGGTAGGTGAGTGGAACGCGGCGGGCTGTGCGGACTTTGTTGATTGCTCTGCACTCGGAAGGGGAGAATGATCCATGTTCGCGCGTTGGTCCGGTTGTACCGCCCTGGCCGCCTGCTGCCTGGCCGCGGCGGTCAGCGCCGCCGATGGCGATCCCGCGCTCCGCCAGCAAGCGCTGTCCGCGATGAAAAGCGCCGCCGAGTATTACCGCGGGCAGGTCGCGAAACATGGGGGCTACGTCTATTACTATTCGCCCGACCTGACGAAGCGGCTGGGCGAGGGCGTCGCCGGGCCGGACCAGATTTTCGTGCAGCCGCCGGGCACGCCGACGGTCGGCCTGGCCTATGTGCGGGCCTTTGAGGCCACGGGGGACAAGTTCTACCTCGACGCGGCCCGCGAAACGGCCGCGGCGTTGATCTATGGCCAGCTCAAGTCGGGCGGCTGGACGCAGACCGTCGATTTCGATCCCGCCAGCCCGCGGATCGCGCTTTATCGCAACGGCAAGGGTCGCGGGGCGAACAACTCGACACTCGACGACAACATCAGCCAATCGGCGATTCGCTTTCTGATGCACCTCGACCGGGCCACAGAGTTCAAAGACGCGCAGATTCACGATTCAGTGAGCATCGCGCTCGATGCCTTGCTGAAGGCTCAGTTTCCTGTCGGGGCATTTCCGCAGGTTTGGACCGGACCCGCGCAGTCGCAGCTGCCGGCCAAGGGCAACTTCCCAACGTACGATTGGCGGACCGAAGGGCGGATCAAGGAATACTGGACCATGTACACGCTGAACGACGGCCTGGCCGGCACGGTCTCGGCCGTGCTGCTCGACGCCCTCGAGATTTACAAGGACGCGAAGTACAAGGCGGCACTGGCGAAGCTGGGCGATTTTTTGATCGCCGCCCAGATGCCCGATCCGCAGCCGGCCTGGGCTCAGCAATATAACTATGCGATGCAGCCGATCTGGGCCCGGCGTTTCGAGCCCGCGGCGATCACCGGCGGCGAATCGCAGGACGCGATCGAGACGCTGCTCAAGGTCTATCGAGCGACGGGCGACTCGAAATATCTGGAGCCGGTCCCGCGGGCGCTGGCGTGGCTAAAGCAATCGCGCCTGCCCGACGGCCGGCTGGCCCGCTACTACGAGCTGCAGACGAACAAGCCGCTCTATATGACGCGCCGCGGCGACGAGTACTCGCTGACGTACAGCGACGCCGATTTGCCCGACCACTACGGCTGGAAGGTCGCCTCGCGGCTGGAGGCGATCGAAGCCGATTTCGCCGCCGCCAAAGCCGGCCGTTCGCTGCCGCAACCGCCGTCAACCGCCGACCTGGCCGCCAGCGTCAATCGGATCATCGGCGAACTCGACAAACAGAACCGCTGGGTCAGCACGTACGCCGGCGAGCCACTCTACGGCCAGCCGAAATTCAAGATGGGCGAGCGGTACCTGCACAGCGGCGTGTTCAGTAAGAATATGGAGACATTGAGCGCGTACCTTATGGCGACGCGGTAGAGCAAGGAGGAGAACACGATGGCCACAAAAAACGCGAAAAGTCACGAAAAGAAGTGGGTGAGAGTTTGTTTGATATCCTTCTTGTGCTTTTTGTGTTTTTCGTGGCTAACTGCCTCTCTGGTTGCACAGGAGCGTGTGGCTGCTCCACCGCTGTTTGAGGGGCAGGGCGACTTCGGCCGCAAGATTTCGACTTCGTCGCCCGAGGCGCAGCGCTATTTCAATCAGGGGCTGTGCTGGCTGTACGCTTTCAACCACGACGAAGCGATCCGCTCGTTCCACCAGGCGACGACGCTCGACCCGGCAGCCGCCATGCCCTGGTGGGGCATCGCCGCCGCCAGCGGGCCGCACATCAACAATCCGCTCGTTTCTACCGAAAAAGCCCAGTCCGCGTGGATCGCCCTGGGCAAGGCCAAAGAGCGAGCTACTGCCGGCACGCCGCTCGAGCGCGCCTTGATCGAGGCTTTGGCCAGCCGCTATGCCAATCCGCAGCCCGAGGATCGCAAACCACTGGACGAAGCCTATGCCGCGGCGATGCGGAAAGTCTGGAAGGCCAACCCGACGGACGCCGATGCCGGAGCGCTCTTTGCCGAGGCCCTGATGGACGTGCGGCCGTGGGACCTGTGGCAGCCCAATGGCCAGCCGCAGCCAGGGACCGAGGAGGTGATCGCTACGCTGGAGGCCGTGCTGACGCAAGTGCCGCGGCATCCGCTGGCGTTGCACCTGTATATCCACGCGGTCGAAGCCTCGCCGCATCCCGAGCGGGCCGTCGCGCCGGCCGACCGCCTGCGGAATCTGCAACCCGGCCTGGGCCATCTCGTCCACATGCCGTCGCACATCGATGTGCGGCTGGGCCAGTGGAGCGCGGCGATCGAAGCCAATCGCAAGGCCATCGACGCCGACCGCCGTTACCGCCAGCAGGTGCCCGAGCAGTTTTTCTACCGCGTCTATATCGCCCACAACCATCACATGCTGGCCTTCGCGGCGATGATGCGCGGGCAGAGCAAGCTGGCGATCGATGAGCTGAACGAAATGGTCCGCGGCATTCCGCCGCAGTGGCTGAAGGACAATGCCCAAGCGGCCGACGGCTTCGCCGCCATGCCACTCGAGGCGCTGGTCCGCTTCGGCCGCTGGGATGAAGTGCTCGCCGCGCCGGAGCCGCCCGAGCACTTGCCGCTGTCGCGGGCCCTGCGCCGCGCCGGCCGCGCGATCGCTTATGCCGCGAAGGGCCAGATCGACCAGGCTCAGGCCGAGCAAAAAGAGTTCCGCGCCGCCCGGAAGCTCGTGCCCGACACGTTCACGTTCGGCAACAACAAGGCCGTGGACTTGCTGAACATCGCCGATCATCTGGTCGCCGGCGAAATCCTCTGGCGGATGGGCCAGAACGAGGCCGCGTTTGCCGAGCTGCGCGGCGCGGTCAAGCTGGAGGATCGGCTGCGATACTCGGAGCCGCCCGACTGGATCATTCCGGTTCGTCACGCCCTCGGCGCGACGCTGCTCGCCGCTGGCCAGCTCACCGAAGCAGAACTGGTCTATCGCGATGACCTGAAAAAGCTGCCGAGCAACGGCTGGTCGCTCTACGGCTTGGCCGCGAGTCTCAAGGCTCAAGGCAAGCTGGCCGAGGCCGAGCAACTCCAGGCCCGCTTCCGCGAAATCTGGAAGGACGCCGACGTTCAGATCACGTCGTCGTGCTATTGTCAGCCGGGGAAGTGAAGTGAGAAGCCTGAAACAGCGACGGGCTATGGATCTCCGTTCGGCCCAAGAGTGCAAAATCTTCGGCGCTGACTGAACCTATTTCTGTGCTGCCGCCTCGCTTCTGGAGTCTTCGGACGCTGGAGCCAGACGGTACGGCGGCTGCCTGCAAAGCAGCTTCTCAGTGGGTTCGACTCCCACCGGCGTCTCTTGCAAGCAGCGACTGTCGAGGCCTCCGCCAGCGGCTCGCTCGCCCTCGCATTTCGCGAGTTGGTGGAGCGCGTTCCGAACATGGAATCTGAAACGGCGGCTTCGATCGTGGTTAGCTCAGAGGTAGAGCACCAGATTTTCACTCTGGAAGTCGCGGGTTCGACTCCCGTACCACAACGCAGGCTCAAAACCTGTGATGGCCAGGCGCGAAAGCGCCAACAAATCGCCCGCGGAAGGCGGGCGATCGCAGGATCGGCCGCGGTCGGTTGGCCCGACTCGCTGGTGAGAACGTCGTCCGGCTTGTGCGGCGACGTAACCAAGCCGGCGCGAAAGGCAGCCGCCGGCGGCAGCATCGAAGGAGCGCCCTGTAGTGCGCCGCCGCACGGCTCCGCCGCCGGGAATCGCGACTGCGGATGGCGGCAGTAACTGGGCGAGCTACGGCTCGTCTGGAACTTGCCGCTGGAAGCAGCCGCAGCCGGTAAGCGGGGCCGTGCTCAAGCGACATTCCGCGTTTTTTGGTGCGATTCCAGCGAACCCGCCCGCCTTCCAACGGCCTCTGTTCAGTGGTCTGTAGGGAACGCCCTCCGTGGCATTCCGAGAATCGAGGAGGTCCAGAGATGCTGTTCAAGTACATCAAGATTCGCAGCTACGAGATGGGCCTGGTGTTCCGCGATCGCGAGTTCGCGGGCCTGCTCGGCCCGGGTTCGCACTGGATGTTGGACCTGCTGTGCCGCACGCGGGTGCAGGTGGTCTCGCGCCGCGCGCCGTGGTTGCTCCACGAGCAGCTCGACCTGATCGTCAAGTCGGGCGCGCTCGCCGGCCGCGCCGCGGTCATCGACCTGAAGGACCACGAGCGGGCGCTCGTCTGGATCGACGGCCGCTTCAGCCAGATCCTGGCGCCGGGCCTGTACGCCTACTGGACCGGCCCGACGGGCGTGCGTGTCGAGGTCGTCAGCACGCTGACGGTTCGCTTCGAGCACAAGGAGCTGAAGGCGATCGTCCGCGCGGCGGACGCGAAGCTGCGGCTGGACATCTGCGAGGTCGCCCGCGACCACGTCGGCGTGCTGTTCATCGACGGCCGCTACATCGAGACGCTTCCGCCGGGTCAGTACGCCTTCTGGAAGGGGGCGGCCGACGCCCGCGTCGTCGAGGTGGATACGCGCGAGACCACGGCCGACGTCAGCGGTCAGGAGATCATGACCGCTGACAAGGTCACGCTCCGCGTCAACGCCAACGTCACGTACCGCATCGCCGATGCCCGCCGGGCCGTCGGCGCGGCGGACGACGTGCGGCAGGCGCTGTACCGTGAGACGCAGCTCGCCCTGCGGGCCGTCATCGGCGCCCGCGAGCTCGACGCCTTCCTGGTTGGCAAGGACACGGTCGGCCAGGAGATCGAGGGGGCCGTGCGCCAGCGTGCCGGTGAGCTGGGTCTGGAGATCGCTTCGGTCGGCATCCGCGACGTGATCCTGCCGGGCGAGATGAAGGACCTGATGAACAAGG
>Ga0184625_10001317_pt1 | contig 10299 bp, 8 predicted proteins | sample PLM3_30_b1_FD_133151 | JGI IMG/M metagenome (GOLD analysis project Ga0184625, IMG submission 133151) | Groundwater sediment microbial communities from an aquifer in East River, Colorado, USA - PLM3_30_b1 | ecosystem: Environmental > Terrestrial > Soil > Riparian zone | place: USA: East River... | reverse complement strand
CTTACCCGTGAAAAGAAAGTGGAAAAACAACAAAAAATAAAAGCACACGAGGTAAAAAGGCAGGGCTGGGTATCCTTCTTTATTTTCAGACCTGTTATCAGCATCCTCTTTGTTGCCGGACTGATTGCGTTGATTATCTTTTTGTTGCCGCAATTGGAGACCGGGTTCCTGCCTGAAATGGATGAAGGCAGTATTGTGTTGGATTATACCTCACCTTCCGGCACCTCACTGGAAGAAACGGATCGGGAATTGAAAGAGGTTGACAAGATATTAAAGGAAATTCCAGAAATAGAAGCCTACTCACGCAGAACAGGGACACAAATGGGTTTTTTCATTACAGAACCTAATAGTGGTGATTACCTGATTCAATTAGAAAAGAAAAGAGACAGGACTTCCGAAGAAGTGATTGAGGACATTCGGGGAAAGGTGGAAAGCTCATTGCCTCAATTGAGAGTGGATTTTGGACAGGTGATTGGTGATATGCTTGGAGACCTTATGACCTCCGTGCAACCGATTGAAATAAAAATCTTTGGTGACAACCAGGAATTGCTTCAAAAAATATCGAAGGAAGTAGCGGCCCTGGTTACAGATGTAAATGGCACGGCCGATGTATTTGACGGTAATGTGATTGCCGGTCCTTCTGTAAGTATTCAACCACAGTATGAAAAACTATCGCGGTATGGTCTTACTCCCGCCAGCCTGCAATATCAATTACAAACAGCGTTGGAAGGGAATATAGTGGGTGTGCTGCCTGAGAAGGAACAGTATTCTACCATACGCCAGGTTTATCCAGGGAATAGAAAACTCAGCATAAATGATATTAAAAAGCTCCAGATTTTCCTTCCCGATGGCCGCCTGAAACCTATTTCTGAATTTGCCAACGTTCGTGTCAATGCAGGAGAGTTTGAAATCCAAAGAGAGGATTTACAATCTATGGGCGTGGTTTCTGCCAGGCTTGAAAGTCGGGACCTGGGAAGTGTGATGAAGGATATCCAGGCCAGTATCGCAAAAGAAGTGCATCTCCCTTCAGGATATCATATTGAATACGGTGGGGCTTATGCTGAACAACAGAAGTCATTTGCAGAATTATTAATGATCCTAATAACCTCCAGCTTACTGGTTTTTGCTGTCATTCTCTTCCTGTTTAAGGATTTTAGAATTGCCTTGCTGATCCTGTTGATAGCGCTATTGGGAATCTCTGGAAGCTATCTTGCTCTCTATCTTACGCATACCCCTTTGAATGTTGGTAGTTATACGGGCCTCATCATGATCGTGGGAATAATTGGGGAAAATGCCATATTTACATTCTTACAGTTTCGGGAATCGTTACACGAAAAAAATGTAGATGATTCCATCATTTATTCTATTTCTACCCGTCTGCGACCGAAATTGATGACTGCATTAGGGGCAATTATAGCCCTGTTACCGTTAGCCTTGGGTCTGGGCTCTGGTGCCGAACTTCATCAACCATTGGCAATTGCAGTAATTGGTGGATTTCTCATGGCTATGCCTTTATTACTGATTGTATTACCAAGCGGGATCAGGTTAATTGAACCGGGCAGGAATAGAGAAATAAATTAACTTCAGAATTTCTTCAACTTTCTAAACCAATTTTGCGCTATGACTTCGAAGAGTACGATTCCCGGAAAAGACGAAGTGTTTAAGGAAAATATATCCAAAGCCTCTGATTTTAAGTTCAGTAACAAGGTTGCCAATGTGTTTGACGACATGGTGACCCGCTCTGTGCCTTTCTACATTGAAATGCAGAGAATGATGGGGGAACTAGCGGCAGATCATGCGCAGAAGAATACAAGTGTATATGACCTCGGTTGTTCCACGGGTACTACTATGATCGTATTGAATGAAACAATTCCTCAGGATATCGCCTTTATTGGCATTGATGATTCAAAGGCCATGCTGGAGAAGTGCCAGAGTAAACTGGAGGAAGCTGGATTCACCCGGCCTTTCAGCCTCCAGGTTGCGGATTTGAACGCCGACGTGGAAATTGAGAATGCTTCGGTGGTGGTGCTATGCCTTACACTGCAATTTGTGAGGCCCATCAATCGGCAAAAGATACTGGATAAAATTTTCAAAGGCCTCGTCCCCGGTGGAGTTCTCATCATTGTTGAAAAGATATTAGCTGAAGACAGTTCATGGAACAGGGACTATATCAAATACTATTACGACATGAAAAGACGCAACCACTATAGCGAGATGGAGATTTCGCAGAAAAGGGAAGCGCTCGAGAATGTATTGATCCCATATAAACTAAGTGAAAACATAACAATGCTAAGAGAAGCCGGGTTCTCTAATTACGAGATCTTTTTTAAGTGGTACAATTTCTCTGGCTTCATTGCAAAAAAGAACGCATGATCAAAATCGGCAACTTCTTTTTCAAATACCGCAATATCCTTTTCATATTTCTCTATCTCTTACTCTTCATCCCCTCTCCAGATTTATTCTCAAGTGAATTATTTGGGCCACGCTATTGGCATTGGCCCATTATTGTGGGGTTATTGATTACCATCAGCGGGCAGGCCATCAGGGGCGCCACCATTGGACTTGCCTACATCATAAGAGGGGGCGTTGGAGGAAAAGTATATGCAGAAGACCTTGTGACTACAGGTTTATTTAATCATTGCAGGAATCCATTGTATGTTGGAAATGTGCTCATGCTTCTGGGCGTGGGTGTGCTGGCCAATTCAATGATCTATGTTTTTGTGGTCATGCCCATTTTCTTTTTCATCTATCAGACTATTGTTTTGGCTGAAGAAAATTTCCTTCGCAATAAATTCGGAGATAGCTTCAACGAATATTGCAAACGGGTCAATAGGTGGATCCCCAATTTCAGCAACCTCTCCCAAACTTTCAAGAGTATGGAGTTTAAATGGAAGAGATGGATACTAAAGGAATATAACACGCAGGCCGTATGGCTGGGGGGGATAACGCTCATCCTATTCTTGAAATATCCTGAGCTCACGCGGAATGATGAGCAATTAAGGAACCGGCTATTGATCATCATACTGCCCATCATTGGAATACTTTACCTGTTTGTTCGCTGGCTTAAGAAATCCAAGAGGATGCAGGAGTGAGGCTGTTAGCATTTGGCCTTTAGCCTGCCCGACTTAGTCATTCAGGCGGGCTTAATTACTGAACGTTGAGCTTTCTGTTGGATAATTCGCCTTTCTTATTTCTTGTAATTCCTGCTTTTTAATTCGTGTCCTCAACAAACCAAAGACGAGTGCCCCGAAACAAATTGCTCCAATGATATACATCCACGCATAGCTTTTTTGCATCTCCAATGTATCAGTTTTCCCTGTCAGAATGGGAGCGGCCCAGTAATAAGGAAGTTTCCTTTCTCCTGAGGCTGATTTTATGAAATCAATCTTTGCTTTCTGAAGGGCAACGTCAATGGGCAATCCCTTTGAAAGGTATTGGTAAAACAATTCAGTCAATTTATAGGTGCTGGTATTTTCAACCTGCCACAAATTAGAAATGGAGGTGGGAATGCCAAGAGCGGCAAATCCACGGTTGAATCCAAACACGCCTTCCCCTTCATAAAGCTTTCCAGTTCCCGTTTCACAGGCTGATAATACAATAAGACTGGTGGAGGGTTTGTTTTCATATAAGAGATCGGAAAGCAGGAGGGCTGAATCTGAAAAATAGATCACCGGTTCCTTGTTGAATCCACTGTCCGTGGCATGAGTATACAATTGAATGATCTTATACCGGTAAAAATTATTCAGGAAGTTATTTCTTGTGGCTTTCCCACTTATCCAATTATCTGACTTGCTGAAATGAGAAGCCACCCTTTCCAGGGATTGTTCACTTCCATCAAGCCCGGGCAAATGCATACTCGTAGAAAAATTTACAGGGGCCATTCCCATGAAATTCTCAGAGGAAGAGTGCGTGTTTACCAGGGACGCATTCATCAGGTATCGGGCAGAATACGTATAACTCACAGCATGGTCCTCTATGAAATAATGGTTAGCACCAGATGTAACTGAGGTAACCAGTGCCTCAAAAGGAAAGTACTTTCCGTCTGGTGAAATAATAATGCGACCAGCTGGCATTCCAAGGTTTTTGAAAATCAAATCGTACAACCGGGTCGAAGTCGAATTGCACATCCTATAATTTGAATTGGCTATTTCTTGATTCGAAAGGCAGGTCAAAAAAGCAATGGAGAGGCTGTCATATAGGGGCTTATACAATTTGATCAGCGTATTTTTTTGCTGGCTGATCATAAGAATGTATACACTGCTGTCACCCGAAAAAATTTCCAGCAATGCCTGGTGGTCTTTCAAAAGGCTTTGACGAACATCTTTGATCTTTATGGAGGAGGAATCCAGCGAATACTGATAGTAGAATGGATTATTTGTTCGTATGTGCAATTGCAATTGTTCCAATTCCTGTTGCTTTCTGAATAGATCGCTATTCAATACATTGAATGCCGATGATTGCTTATCAGTGTTCTCAATTTTTCGTTCGATTTGAATGATCTGCTTTTTAAGCTGGCTTTGTTTGAGTATATCAAAATCCGCTGTCAATCGCTGTTCGTTGAGCTGGTCATTTAGGAGTATTGCCTTGCTTCGTTCAAAAAAATACAGGGCCGCTTCCAGGTTTCCCTGAAGATGGCAAGCTTCAATAGCGTTATCATATAACAGGAGATGAAAATTCTTTCTCCAGGTTAACTTGGAACCAATATTCAATTGCTCGGCCTTTATCCTGAATAATATCTTTTCAGTGACAGTATACATCCTGATGGCTTCGTTTAATGCCTCAGGATTGAGGGTAGCCTTGTATTGCCCCACATATGCACCCGCTTTTGCAACCAGAAGCTTGATGAGATAATCCATCTTAGGGAAGCCGGCAAAGACTTCAGTTGAACTTGTGAGGAAAACATTTTCGTTCCACCCCTTACCCACGTAATCATACGCTAGCCTAAAGAAATAAAAGCCCGAGTCATATTTTTTCTTCTTTGTATAGGCAATTCCCAGGTTAGAGAGCACATTCACCCTCTCAATTGAATCAGCGCGCTCTGTTTGCATTCCAGCTTTCTTATATTGGTAAGCTCTTAAATAATATGGAATGGCCAAACCGGGATCCCTAAACTTTTCGGAGAGCAATACACCCTGGTTGTTGAGGATAGTTATGCACTTATCAGTCTTTCCATACTTCAGCTCATAATCAAAAGCGGTTTCCAGCAATGAACGGGCACTCTCAAAATTCCCTTTTTCCATTTCGATCTCCGAAAGCTGCCCATAAGCCATCCCCATGAACCTATAATCCTTACTCCTTTTAAATTCCTCTACTTCCGCATACTTAACCAATGGAATACACGCTTCGTAATCCTTCAATGCCAGGAGTGCGTTTACCTTATATCCAATACTGGTCATGGCATAATCTTTTCCATAACTGGATTTTCCCCTCTGCTCTGTCATAGCATATTGCTTAGCCATTTTTTCAGCCATATCGGCATAGGTGTAACAATTCCTGTAGTCACCGATATTAAAGAAATATTGCGCTCTGAGAATTATGGCATAAATGAGGCGAAGGTTAAATACATTATATCTTGTACCCACCTTAACACAACTATCCAGCGCCCGCATCCTTTCGCTCTTGCTTTGAAGGGAATTATAGGCTTGGAACAAAGTGTAATAGCAGGTTACCAGATAACCCGGATTGAGCGTAGCGCTCCCTTGTTTATTTCGGATGAATGCAATCGCATTATTGACATAACGAATCCCTTCAAGGTAGTCGCCATTTTCTATTTGAAATGACCCCAGGGTAGTCAACAGAATGGCGAAGGTAGAGTCGGCAACAGGACATTTTTTTATACCCTCCAATAACAGCAGGCCTTGTTCTATTTTTTCTGATGCGGCGAGAGAATCAGAATAGTAGATAATATTTATCCTGGAGAGGATAGAATCATTAGTAGGACATTGGGCCACTAATGACGCATACACACAAATGCTCCAGCCAATCAGCATCAATCTGCGTTTCACACCCTTAGGATTTATCATTTAGGAGGAGGAGGAGGATTAGGCGGATTCATTGAGCCCCTGTTTTCTCCTGATTCATCAGTTAGTCTCACCCGATTCTTAGTTTCGAACCAACCCTGGTAACTAAACACCAGGTAAGAATCTGAGACATGAACCAACTTATGCTCATATATATTTATCCATTTTTTTGAATACAAAGTATATTTTAATGGAAGTTTGACAGATTCCTTATCCTTATCCTCATTTTCTTTAACAATTTTAATATAGGATTGTTCATCTATTTGTTGCCAACTCTTAATGTCCCATACACTAAACTCTAATTTCTCTCCTCTACCTTTTGGTGAACTCGTATTATCGTATGATTTCTGTTGAGTATCCGAGTTTTCTGAAAACAGGGTTTCAATCTCATCATGAATTTGATCGATTACATTTGGCTCGGATGAATATTGACTATCCCCGGCCGTTTTGGGGATTGCCTTGCCGTAATCACCGCGTGCCAAAAGGTCGAGATAGTTTTCGATATAAGCTTTCAGCTCCTCCTTGAGTTTCTCTTGTTGATCTTCGGTAGGGAATTTATCAAAGAGACATTCCCACTCCACCCAATACTTTCTTTTAGCTGAAAGGCGGGTAACCGTCTTTTTTGGTTCATTGGGGTCTGATGAAATCGGTGTTGGCAGGCTTTCTGGTTTCAATTTTCCTTCTCGTGTAGTGTCCATAAAAGAAATTTTAGTTGTTAGAAAGATGTTTGTTTCAATTTATTTTTGGAGATTTTTTTTGAATTTTCAGCGAACGCTCAGCATTCCGCACAGCCCTCCCGGCATTCACTTTACCAGATCCAAACCATTCGGATTTTCCATTGGCATATTCTCCTTTGCATTGTCCAGTCATTTGGTCAGGATCATTGTCTATAATTTTATCAGCAGTGTCTTGCAAAATATTTTTTACACCTGTCGCAGAAAGACCAGGATTTACAGACAAAACAAGGGCAGCCACCCCCGCCACAATTGCCGTTGCAGCAGAAGTGCCACCAAACTGATCAGAATATTTTAGGCGTGGAATTCGCGAATTGCCGGCAGTGCAAATATTCCGACGGCCGTTAACTTTGTATTCCCTGTTAAATGGATGGAAATTATTGCTGGGGGCGCAAACAGAAATCTCTTTACCCCAATTACTGTAAATCGCTTTTTTATTCAAACTGTTGCAGGCAGCAACAGTAATCACATCGGGATGGCATGCATACCCATTCACAATGGGGCCCCTGCTCATGTTGAATTGGTCTATTGATTCATCTATCCAGGGGAATTCCTTGTTATACAGATCCTTTACAGGCGCGTTGTAGTTACTTGCCGCCATGCAGATCACGCAGCCCCTTTTTTGAGGACCACCACTCAATGCAATTTTTGTAATGCATTCGCTAACTGCAGGTGAAATGGGAGCATTGATGGGAGGAAATGACCAGCTACAGGAAATGACGTGGGCCTTCTCTGCCGTTTCCTCTAAAATTTTGATGATGAGCTCGTCTGGAGCATTAAGCGGAATTCGTACGGGCATGAATGAACAGCCTGGTGCAACGCCCATAAATCCACTGTCCTCATCTTCGCCAATAGATAAAGCCGCACAACAGTTTCCGTGCGGCTGCATATGATTTGATTGAAAAGGCCCGTTGGTTCCGTTTACATAGTCAGTAGGAGACACAATTTTTCCCGCTTTATTGAAAGCAGGATGCTGAAGATCAAAGGCAACATCCAGAACGGCCGAAACAATAGCAGGATTGCCTTTTGTGACCTCCCACCCTTCAAGGGCATTTATCCCTATCCCTGATTCAGCCCCCGCTTCACTCTTGCCATGGAGATACCATTGTCTATTGAATAGATTGAATAGATGCTCATCTTTCCCTGTTTGTCCACTTTTCGCGACAGGGAGTGTTGATTTAGCCTGCAATGCATTAACATTTGCCATAAGATTCAATTTCTTGAAACCGGCTTCATTGCCTTGAATGCTTTCTCGAGTTTAGATGAATGGGGAAGCAGTGTAGATGCTCTAAAACTTCTTCAGCCATTTCTCCGCTGTTTCCTTCCCATCCAGGTTTTCCGCCACTACCCTTTTCAGCAGTTGCTCAGCCTCTTCCTTATCGCCTTTCTGGCTCCTTTTCATAAAGGTTAGTGCTTGCAGAAACACGCCACGGCTAGACAACAGTCCGGGATAGTTCTCTAAAAGTTTAAAGTAGTGTACGGCCATATCAAAATCAGCCAATTGAAGGGCAGAAAGTCCTGCATACTCCATAGCATAAAATGAGGTGGTGTCTTTCTTTATGATGTCCTCAAAGGCCGATAAGGAGGCCTTATAGTTTCCACTATTATATAAGTCGGATGCCCTTTGCCTCTCATCCCCCCTCCCCATTTTCACGGGTATATCCTTATAATTCTCTTTCAAATAATTATTAGCAAGATTGTTTGGAGAAGAACCATCTGGTCTAAAAACCGTGAGGTACACAGCTGTAAAGACCGCCGCGATCATGGCAACTCTTAACGCATACTTGAATCTAATCACCTTCCCCTCTACATTCGGTTTATGAAAGCCATTAGAAGATCCATAGAGCGCCTTGAACCTCTTTTTCTTTTCTTCATCAACGAGGTCCCTGGCTGATTGTTTACTGGAAAGATAGAAGGACACCTCTTCAGCGAATTCAGGGTCCCTGACTATTTTCTCTTCAAACATTTTTACTTCCTCCCCGGAAAGTTTCCCCTGGAAAAAGTCATCTATATAATGCATCTGGTCTTCCATTATTGCTGGTTATGTTTTTTTATACAATTGCCGAAGTTTGTCCAGGCACCTCAACCGACTTGTCTTCACTACATCAGCTGTCTTATAACCCATAGACTGGGCGATTTCCTTATCGCTATAACCATCAGCCCATTGCATCAGCATTTGTTTACAATTGTCTCCAATTTCCATCAGCTTCTGCTTCAACAGGTCGCTATCCGTTTGTTCCGACAATTGTTGGACAATTGATTTGGCCGAGTCAGATAGCTGGGTTAGGAGGTCGCTGATGGATAAAGTCCGGTGTATGCTGTTCTTATGAGTCGTAGTTTTTCGAATCAGGTCAACACATTTGTTATGAAAAATCTGGTAAACCCAGGTTTTTAGGGAGGATCTGCCTTCAAATGAGCCTATTCGTATTTTTTCTATGGCTGAAAGGATGGTGTCTGAATATACATCAAAGGCCTGCTCCTGCAACAACCCTTGTTTGTGCATTCCTTCATTTATGAAGTAAGCGAAGCGGTTGAATAATTGTTCTTCACTTTTTCTCCGGGTATGTCCGGCTTCCAACAGGCCATTAATTATTTCCCGCTCATCGGCGTGGAGAAATGTATTGGAGTTCACAGCCTGTATATATATAGTTGTAAGATATGAAATCTATAAGGGAAAAAAAATAATTGGTCATTTGTTTCCTTTCTTCTCTGCTCTACGACCAATTGAGTCAATAGGAATTTAACCCGGCCAAAAGGGCCACTCCTTCAAACCTCTTATCCTCATCCTTCACTGTTAAATCCAGGTTTATGAAGCATGCATTTAATATCTATCCAGCCTTGCTCGTTCTCACCCCAGTTCGGTTAGACGAAACCGTTGGATTGACTACTCAGTTTAAGGATTCAGAAGGTACGTTGGAGTCCGAGCGTTATTTCACCAGCTATCCGCAAACCTATTGGGGTAATTGTATAGTACATGAAGATCAAACCCAACTGATATTCGGATCCAAAAAGGAAAAGTCAAATTATCCGAAACTTAACCTATCAAACGGCCGGAAGAATTTCCTGGAGCCTGCAAAGTTCAAAGGAAAGAATTACACCATTACCTATATACCGGTTCTCAATTAAAGCATTATCTAACAAGTTCAATAACAACAAAAATTCCATGTATGAAACAGATCACAGTTCTTTTTTCTTTAGCCTTTTTATTGAGCGTGGCAGCGTCCGCTCAAAACAGCACTCCGTTCAGAATTGATTCAGGAAAATTCAATGAAGAATATAATGCCTCCGAAAAAAATGTCATCAACACTAAGGTGATGAACAATTTCAGCAGAATGTTCAGTGATGCTTCCAATGTAATGTGGTCAAAAGACAAGCACAAAATTGATAGGGTATATTTCGAAAGAAAAGGAAAAGTAACCCGTGCTGCTTTTAACCAAAGAGGACAACTCCTCTATTCAATCACCACTTACAGTGAACAGTTCCTTCCTGAAGACGTATTGCTGATGGTGAAGAAGAGCTATTATGGCAGACAGATTTTCGGAGTT
>Ga0184625_10001316_pt1 | contig 10300 bp, 7 predicted proteins | sample PLM3_30_b1_FD_133151 | JGI IMG/M metagenome (GOLD analysis project Ga0184625, IMG submission 133151) | Groundwater sediment microbial communities from an aquifer in East River, Colorado, USA - PLM3_30_b1 | ecosystem: Environmental > Terrestrial > Soil > Riparian zone | place: USA: East River... | reverse complement strand
GATCAGACCAGCCCTTTCAGAGCAAAGCTGGCCGGTAATTATCTGCACCGCCATCCCCTACCGCAAGACCTGCCGTGCGTGGGTGACTGGGTATGCCTGGAGAAGCCGTCCGGCCACGACCTTGGGGTGGTCCACACAGTTCTGGAGCGAAGGACTTCGCTGCGGAGAAAGTCGGCGGGGAAGGTCATCGCGTATCAGATGATAGCGTCGAATGTGGACTACGTGGTTATCGTTCAGTCGTGCCACTTTGATTTCAATCTAAAACGGCTCGAACGCTATCTCGTAATGGTCATGGATGGTGGAGCTGAGCCTTACGTACTGCTCACCAAGATCGACTTGGTGGATCCTGCTGTTCTGGCTACGCAGTTGGAAGAAATACGTTCTGCTGGTATCACCGCACCGATAGTAACGTTGAGCAACGTGACGCGGGATGGCCTGGATGATCTCAAGCGTTTGTTGTTGCCTGGAAGGACCTATTGCTTCGTTGGGTCCTCAGGGGTTGGCAAGAGCACGCTGATTAATCAACTGATGGGCCGTGACATGTTGGGAACAAAGGCTGTTAGCGGAACAGGCGAAGGGCGGCATACAACTGTTCGTCGTGAGCTGATTCGTCTCGAAGGAGGTGCGCTGGCTATCGACAACCCGGGAATGCGTGAATTTGGCATTTTTGGCGCGGAAGACGGCATAGTGAGTAGCTATTCCGACATCACTGCCCTCTCATCTGGCTGCCGCTATCGAGATTGTAGCCATACAGGCGAGCCAGGTTGCGCTGTGCTTGGGGCCGTGCATGGCGGCAAAATTAGCCAGGAGCACGTTGAAAACTACCTGAAACTCAGGGAAGAGTCGGTGTTCAACCAGATGTCCAATGCTCAAAAAAGAAAGAAGGATCGGGACATTGGCAGATACTTTAAGTCGGCAAAAAAGGACTTAAGGGACGACTAACGGTAGCGCCGAGGTAAGGAGGTGGATTTCCGGTCCAAAATGCACCGCCGTCCGCCCCTCGGCGGCTACCTGTTCTGTCCCTTCAGGGGGTCGGATAATCAAAGCGTCGAAACCTCAACGTTCTTCCCTGAAACCTGCACTGTTCCCTTGATGGTGATGGGCACCAGACCACCCGCCGGACTAACCCTGTAGTTGCCGCTGCCTGACACATTCGAAGTGCCGGTCTGCACTCCCCCAACCACCTTGCCCTGATATTTCACAGTGGAAATGGCCGTTTGTGCAAAGCCCTGGACGCTAAAGTCTGCGCCCTCCACCCCCATGTTAAACTCCAATACGTGATAACCGGTGCCAGAGACGTTGAGCGGATCCACTTGGAGCTTCAAACTCTCGACGCTCTGGATAACGTTCACGCTGAAGTACTGCCCCACCGGCGTATCGACGGTGTCGCCACCCGGTGTGTCGCGGACCACGATTCTCGGATTGAGGCTGTCCAGGTCGCTTATCAATAGCAGTTTTGCATCGCTCGTGAAAACGACATTCATTTGCAGACCGAGCAACGTAATGATGTCCTTGTTCCCGACACTCGCTTTGCCGACATTGCGGGTTATGCTGGATGAGTTGGTGGTTGAATCCGTCTGGTAGTAGGCTGTGAGCTTGAGGGTCAAGTTCTGGACAATGTTGGTTGTTTGTGCGTTCAGCTGAGCAGCACCAAATGCCACAAGCACTCCGACAAGAACTAACTTCATTGATTTTCTCATGGAATTTCTTTCTAGAGCATTGCGGGAGAGGAGCGCCAACATGCCAACACTCCTTCTCCACGCAATATACCTTTTGTTATTGAGTTGATTTGATTACCGGCGTTAGGGCCATGTTACCCTCCTCGTTCACGCGCTTTTCTCCTCCTTATTGAATCTATAGCGGAATCAGCGGTCGAATATGGGGTGAACCCCTAACAGCCCATCGCACCCTGCGAACAAGGACCGAGCGCCCAAGTGGAACCTTTCCTGTTCCCGGGAGCTTTCAATTTCGTGCCGCCAAAACATTTTGGAGTTAAAAAGTTTTTCGGAAAGATGTTGAGTGCGCCGGAACAAGGGAGTTCAATTTGCTTTGGCATGGTTCAATATCATCAATTGTTGCGCCTGGTCCTTGAGCAGGGGAAACTCCGTCAGGATCGCACCGGCACGGGCACCTATTCGGTGTTCGGAGCTCAGGCCAGGTACCCGTTTGCTGAAGGGTTTCCCCTGGTCACCACCAAGAAGGTTCATCTTAAATCCATCATCTACGAGCTGCTGTGGTTTCTTCAGGGTGGCACGAATATCAAATACCTGAACGAGCACGGCGTGACTATCTGGGATGAATGGGCGGATCAGGACGGAAACCTAGGCCGCGTTTACGGAGCGCAATGGACCGATTGGCGCACGCCTGACGGGCGGTCTGTCAACCAAATCGACTCGGTCATCGAGCAAATCCAGAAAAATCCCATTAGCCGCCGACTGATCGTTTGCGCGTGGAATCCGGGAGAGCTCCAGACCATGGCGTTGCCTCCTTGCCACACACTCTTTCAGTTCTACGTCAATGATGGCGAACTGAGCTGCCAGCTTTATCAGCGGAGTGCGGATTTATTTTTGGGCGTTCCGTTCAACATCGCTTCTTACGCGCTGCTGACGATGATGGTAGCGCAGGTTTGCGAACTGAAGCCTGGCACTTTTGTTCACACGTTTGGTGATCTGCATCTCTACAGCAACCACCTGGAGCAGGCAAAACTCCAACTCGCGCGCGATGTCCGGCCTCTGCCGCAAATGGAGGTGAATCCAGCGGTGAAGAATATCCACGACTTCAAATACGAGGATTTCGAGTTGGTGGGATACGATCCTCACCCCGCCATCAAAGCACCGATTGCGGTTTGAAAGGCCTTCCTGCGATTTAACTCGCTCCTTTTTAGCAAACGCTGTATAATTACCAATAATTCAGGACGTCGTCAAAGATCGCTTCATCGCGACGAACTGCGGAGAGATATCGCTATGAAAACCACGCAATGGGTAAGAGCGTGTTTTAAAATGGTAGCCACCGAGGTAACGAGGCGGACGGCCGCACATTTTGGAAGGGAAATCCGCCTCGTTCCCTCGGCGGCTCCTTCTTTAATCCTAGTGCTGCTCCTGATCGGACAAGCGCGAGCCCAGGATTTTACCTACACGACTAACAACGGCACCATCACCATCACGCGTTACATTGGCCCGGGAGGTAGCGTAACAGTTCCGGGCACGATTACCAGCCTGCCCGTCACAACTATTGGAGTGGGGGCATTCCAAAGCATCGGGAATCTCGTCGACATCACATTTCCCGCTAGCCTTACGAGCATCGGGGACAAGGCTCTTTGGGACTGCAGCAGTCTAATCCAAATCGCGATTCCCAGCGGCGTGACGAACATCGGGACCACGGCGTTCGCCGAGTGCACCAGCCTGGCAGCAATCACGGTGGATCCGCCGAACGGCTCATATCGTTCAGTGGAAGGAGTCCTTTTCGACAAGGACCAGCGGACGCTGATTCAATTCCCCGGAGGGAAGGCTGGGAACTACACGATCCCGAATGGTGTCACGAACGTCGGATTCATGGCGTTCTGGTGGAGCCCGAATGTGACCAGCGTCACGATGCCCGAGGGCGTGGTCAGCATTGGGGTCGACGCGTTTGGCAACTGCAGCGGGCTGACAAACGTCACGTTGCCAGGCAGTCTGACCCACATTGATGACTCGGCGTTCTGGGCCTGCTCGCTTTTGAATAACGCGGCTATCCCCAATGGCGTGGCCAGGATCGGGTCAAGCGGCTTTTTTGGCTGCAGCAGTCTCACGAGTATCACTATCCCTCAGAGCGTCAAAGAGCTGGGAGACGCGGCGTTTGGAGCCTGCACGAGCGTAACGAAGGTGAACATCGAGAACAGCGTACTCGGGCCGGCGGAGTTCAGTAATTGCTCGAATTTGACCAGCATTACCCTCCCCAACGCAATCAGGACGATCACTTTCGGCGCTTTTGGCGGCACCGGACTGACGAACCTGACCATCCCGCAGAGCGTCACTAACATCGGCGACTTCGCCTTCGAGAGCTGCGCGAACCTGACGAACGTCACGATCCCGAACAGCGTCACTTACATTGGCGGCGGCGCTTTTGCGTTCTGCGCGGAGCTTCGCAACGTGAGCATCCCTGATAGCGTGACGCGTATTGGGGATGGGTTGGTGTCGAAAGGGGTGGTCGGCACATTCTCGGGATGCGTGAACCTGACGAATGTGGTGTTAGGGAACAGCCTGGGTTACATTGGCGATGGGGCGTTTTTTAACTGCTCCAGCCTTACCAACATCACCATACCCAAAAGCGTCACACACATTGGCGATGTCTGCTTCGCTTATTCCGCCAACCTGACGGCGGTTTATTTTCAAGGGGACGCGCCGAGTGTCAGTCTGACCGCATTTGAGCTTCTGTCGCAGGCGGACCCCACGACGGTGTATTACTTTCCGTGCACAACGGGCTGGGGTCCGACTTTGGCGAAGCGTCCGACGGCTTTGTGGGTGCTGCCGAGTCCGGTGATCCTGAACACCAGCTCAAGCCTTGGTGTTCACGAGGACGGCTTCGGTTTTACGGTTTCCTGGGCAACAAACGCGACGGTGGTGGTGGAAGCCTCCACGAACCTGCTTGATTCAGCGTGGCAAACGCTGGTAACCGAACCTCTGGTGGATGGCAGGATTGACTTTCGGGATCCGCAGTGGATGATTTTTTCAAATCGCTTCTACCGTGTCCGTTGACTGATCGGCATGGTAGCCGCCGAGGTAAGGAGGCGGATTTCCTATCCAAAATGCGCCGTCCGCCTTGTTACCTCGGCGGCTACCCTCGGTTTGACCCTTCCTCTAGACAGATATGTTACTTATTAAATGTGACCCCGTTGTCTCTATGGATCATTGTGTGATTTCAGCAAGCGCGTTCGACAAGCAGGCGGACTTGTATCGAAAGAAGTTCATGGACCTGACAATGTACGATGACTCTTACCGGGAGTTTTGTGACCTGCTTAGGCCGGGCCGCGCTCGAGTGCTGGATGCGGCGTGTGGCCCGGGGAATGTGTCGCGCTACCTCGTGGCTCAGAGACCTGATCTGAATTTATTGGGCATTGATCTCGCGCCGCGCATGGTCGAGCTGGCCCGTGAGGCCGTTCCCTCTGCTCAGTTCGTGGTGCATGACTGCAGGCATTTACTCGACTTTCAACGGCGCTTCGACGGGATCATCTGTGCTTTTGGCCTCCCGTACCTCTTACCGGAAGAACTAACGGCTTTCGTCGGAGCTGCAGCTGAGGCCCTTGATCCAGGTGGGGTTCTGTATCTCAGCGCGATGTTAGGCAACAGCGAGGACTCAGGTTTGCAGCTTTGCAGTACCGGAGACCAGGTTTACCTCAATTACCATAACGAGGATCACATCACCCGGTCACTTGCAGAACACGGGTTTTCCGTGGTAAGGCAGAGTCGCATGGCAAGTCCGAGCGCCGCAAGCAAAGTCACTACCGACTTGATTGTCATTGCAAAAAAATGAACCACTGCAAGGGAAAATTCACGAAGCTCTATCCAGTGGAAAGTATCAGCCTTTCAGAATAGTTACCTATCGTCTTCTCAAAAACTGGCCGTTCTGCGGATCGAAAGAGCTCTGGACTCAACGTATCCTCGGAAGGCGGTTTGCCACCAGTCATGCAAGCGAGAGGCGGGGCTGTTCCATAGCGTTTGATGCATGGCCAGCATAGTCTCCGCGTCCCAGAGAAGTATTCGCTTCTCTGCGACCGTCAACCCGAAAGGGCCGTCGAGCAAAAATCGGTCTGCCAGGGCCGGCATATGGTCACGAGTACGGAGACTGGTTTCCGACCTGAGACGTAACAAGGAAACATGGATAGCATTGATGTACGGATCCAGCACGGCTTGGAGCAGCCCAAAATCACGCGCGTAATCCCGGCTGTTAATAAGTGCATTCTGCGGAGCGACAAACGGTTCTTCTAACGCCGCGAGTTCGTCAGGCGGCGCGGATTCTTCGGGAATAAGGAACCACTTCTTCGATTTGGCTTTCCGCCCAAGGTTGACAGAGGCGGTTATTCGGGACAGCGGCACGGCGAGCAGTGGGCCAGCTAGAACAGGCAGGAGCCAAGGAACCATTGAAGGGCTCAGCCACAACACCATCGCCATTGCCGCCAAAGTGAAAATAAAGTTGGCGCCGTGAGTCACAATCCAGGTCGACCATCCCGGTCCCTCAGCGCCAGAGCGAATCTGCTGGCCCCACCGTACTTCGCTCCCGGAAAAGGTGGCCAGCACAAACCGTGTGTAGAACAGCATTAAGATGGGAGCCATGAATATGGAATGAAGAGTTTCAGCCGCCACGCCCAACGCTACTTTAATGATGCCTCCGCAGAGTTTGAGTTTTTCAGGCGACCGCATCAGAATCATCGCTCCGAGAACTTTTGGCAGCAGCAACAAGCACAGGATGTAGGCGTAGAGCGCACCGGGAACAAATCCGGGGTTCAACATTCCCGACGTGCCCCCGATCACACCTTCATGGTCGTCCATCGTCAGAAGTGCACCCAATATAAGGGAGAGAAGCCACAGCGGTGCGCTCGCATACGCCATGATACCGTTCAGAATGTTGAATCGACTTACCGTCTTTAGCCGACGCTCAAAAAGAAACCAAAGATGCTGCAAATTGCCATGGCACCAGCGGCGGTCACGCTGCAGGCTGGCCAACAAATGGGGTGGGCTTTCCTCATAGCTGCCTTCCATGTCATATGCCTGCCACACTTGATAACCCTCTCTCCGAATCAATGCCGCTTCGATCGTGTCATGACTGAGGACGCGCTTCCCCAGAGGGCCAATTTCGGGTAACTCCGGCATGGCGCAATACCGCATAAAGGGTTTCAAGCGTAAGATCGCGTTGTGGCCCCAAAACGTGGCGTCGCCCAGTTGCCAGAAATTGGCGCCTGCAGCAAAAACAGGCCGGTAAATGCATGCGGCAAATTGTTCGATTCTTTGGAAGAGACTTTGCCCCAGGATAGGACGAGGGCTAGTCTGGATGATACCCACCCGGGGGTTTTGCTCCATTAAAGTAGTTAGTTGAACAAGCGACGCCCCGGTCATCACACTATCCGCATCCAGAACAATCATATAGCGATAGCTCGCGCCCCAGCGCCGGCAAAAATCAGCAATATTCCCGCTCTTGTTGTGCAGTTGGACGCGTCGCTTGCGATAGAATATCCGGCCAAATCCATGAACTTGTTTGCACAACTCGAACCACGCCTCTTCTTCGGCGATCCAGCAGTTCAGGTCGCTGCTATCGCTCAGGATGAAGAAATCGAATGCCTCTCCCCGGCCCGTCTTTTCCAGGGATTCATATACTATTCGCAAACCCTGAAAAATCCGACTGACCTCCTCATTGTATATCGGCATAACAATGGCCACGGCTGGAAATTCCGTAGGCGTTTCACTCGTCACCGACTCGCGGTTGATTCCGATTGGGTCTCGGCCAAAACGGAGCACCACCCAACCGATTAAAGCCCCTGCGAATCCAAACGCCACCTGCATTTGTAACAGGAGGAATAGCCCAAAAAACGAAACCTTAAGGGTTGTCCAGCCATCGTGCGAAAGCATCTTCGCCATAGGAATCGCACCTGCCAATGCCAGACAGATGACAAAAAAGAGCAGGAAAAGTCGCCGTCGAAAGGACAGCACTTCAATTGTTTTGAAAGTCAGGCCCATGGCTCTTAGTGAATTACTTTACGAGCAGAAGGAAGTAAATCGACGCACATGCGAGGATGACCACCATCAAGATCGCCAGGCCTCGTCGAGCCTTCTCCCAGGTGTTTGACAGACTTATGGGCTCAAGCAACGCACCCACATCAATGGGACGCGGTGTCATGCTCGACATCAGCAGATCAGGCCCGGCGCGCACATCGCTCTCCCGCAGGTCTTGACGCAGTTCAGCTGGAATCTCCCCGCATGGGAAGGCGAGAGGCCACCTTTCCGGCGCGTCAACAGCCAGCAACGAGATCAAGCCGACCACGTTTAAGCGCTCGCGCTGTCCAAAAACGTCTGCAAACCATCGGTCCATCATGACGCGAGCCTCCTCCATCGCCAGCGCAGTCGGATTTTGGCTGGGGTCCTGCGCGTGCCGAACTGCTGCAGATTCCAGCAGGCGAAGAATGACCTGGCTCTGATGCACCTTATTCACAAGACGCAAAGCACGGAAATAATCTTCAAGTCGATAATATGCAGCATTCCATTCCGCCTCCGAACCGGTGGTTGGAAAGAATAGCTTCATGGCTGCCAGGTATAATCCCACGTCTCAGTAACCGGGCGCCCGCTTCCAGAAAGAAAGGCCCGGAGATTCACGGCCTGGCGTGGCTCAACGATCTCGACTACCAAACGCCAGGCCTGGTTGAATTCATTTTTGACGAGAGCATGGGTAACCCGTTCGACTCCTGCTCCATAGTCGATATTCGCCGTAAGGTTTTCTTTTCGTGGAAGCGATTCCACCGCTGCTCCACCGAACTCGACAACGAATCGCAAATGCGGCGGCTTTCCGACCATGCGTTCGATCCGCGTGGCTTGGACGTGGCCCAATTCGGGTGGGGATGGACTATTTGTTGTCCAATGTAATTCGTAATCGATCTCCAGGGCCTGTCCGACGGCAGGAGCGACGGCTGGCTTCCAGAATGCCACTACATTATCGAAATATTCCTGGTCGGAAGCCAACTCCACCAGTTCCACCGAGCCTTTTCCCCAGTTCCCGACGGCTCGCACCCAGACGCTGGGCCGGCGATGATACCGCGCCACCAGATCCTGGTAACAACCAAAATCCCGCTCGCGTTGCAGCAAACCAAAACCGTTTGGATGTTCATCCTGAAAGGTTGCCACCCGTGTCATCTTCCCGGCCTCCAGGGGACGCCAAATCCATTCGCCACGACCATTATGGATTAATAATCCATCCGCATCATGCACTTCGGGGCGAAAGTCGCGGAAGGGCACATGCCCGTTCTTGCCGTATAAAAACATGCTGGTCAGTGGAGCAATGCCAAATTCCTTCACGTCCCGGCGCGGAAATAGCGCCGCCGTCACCTTAGCGACTGTTGCAGTTCCGGGATGGATATTAAATCGATACGCGCCCGCGACGCTCCGGCTGTCCATGAGGGCGTACACCGTGATGTCCTTGTCGTTCTTCCCGGGACGTCGAATCCAGAACTGTCGAAAGGCAGGAAACTCCTCACTCTCATTCGCAACGGTATTCAGGGCAAGTCCGCGGCCGGAAGATCCGTAATCCTGTCCGTAACCGATCATCCGGAAATAACTCGCGTCCAAAAAGACGGCTACTTCGCCACCACTCTCGCCAGCTCGAATGATTCGAAACCCGGCGTACCCGGGGCGTGCGAGTTGTTCGAAGTGATTTGTTCCCAGAGTGAAAGGTTTTACATCGAACTCGATGCCTCGCGCTTCCCCATCGTTGATTTCGTGAAGCGCCACCACTTGTTTGTGTCCGACGCCAGGGAGGAAGAATTCGAGTTGAAAGGGCAAGCCCTCCTTACGCCACAGGGCCTGCCTGTGATCGAACTGGATCGCTTGGTATTGCTCATAATTTAACTTGAGCAGAGACTCATCAATCTCGTTCGTAGCGGACGTGTAGGCTTGTGCGGACAGCTTCTCAGCCAACATTCGCACGCCTTCGAATGCGAACTCGGCACGTGCACACCAGCAGCCGAACAAATAAACCAAAAACTGGAGCGCCCATCGCTTCTTCATGATCCGCGTCTTGCTCAAGTAATAGAGTTTTGAGTCCTATTGGTTTCATGAGTCAGAGCCGCTCTTGGCTAACTTGTCTTCTCTTGAATCTTTTCTCCCATCTGTTCGATGTCCTCGCCAGCGCCGTGTGCAGTGTGTTTACAGCCTGTGGTCATCAGACCAAGACATGAAACGAAAAATAACATGAGAATGTAGCAATTGATTTTGATGTTTTTCATAATTTTTTTACTTGTTGGTACAATTCAGCAACATCTTCTACATGTGGTGTCACTAAACGTTTGGCATTCGGAGTCCCGGAGCAAGCCTGTGGCTGTGGCCACAGGCTGTTGCTCCTCTTTAACCCACCTCCTGGCGTTTTAACATCCGCAAGATTCATCAAGGGCGCGTTCGACCTCGTCTCGGGTCTTGCCAGTCCGTTTTTGGATGCGACCGAGCAATTCCTCCTCTTTGCCTTCCACGTATCTCAAGTCGTCATCCGTCAACTGCGCATACTTCTGTTTAAGTTTGCCCTTAACGATGTTCCAGTCGCCTTTTAGCACGAGTTTATTCATATGTTT